>Ga0070739_10001059_pt1 | contig 44165 bp, 39 predicted proteins | sample Coa_R1_7_FD_66445 | JGI IMG/M metagenome (GOLD analysis project Ga0070739, IMG submission 66445) | Surface soil microbial communities from Centralia Pennsylvania, which are recovering from an underground coalmine fire - Coalmine... | ecosystem: Environmental > Terrestrial > Soil > Unclassified ...
ACATCAAAAAGCCCGGCATTGAGGAGATCATTTCTTAAAACGTCAACAAATTCGAGGGCTTTTTCATCTCTGCTGCCCCCAACCGAGGTCAGGTCCGGAACAAAAACTGAAATCTTCTTTATAATCGGCCCATTAATTGGAGGAATAACAATCCTCGCCAGGAGAGTACCGGAAGAAATTATTAGGGTAACTACAGCTAAAGCTAATATCTTGTATCTGGTCATTATTTTCTCACTTTTGTTTTCTTGAAATATTTATTATATAGGCTACAAAGTGAATTTCTAGGGCTTCTTAGAACGTGTCTTTTTTTCTATAAGTTACAATAAGTTAGGTAGGTTGAAGGATAATAAAGGAAGTAAGCACAACCCTGCAACCATTTGCAGAGACCGGGGTTCCGGTTGGCCAATTATCCCATGCTTCCCTACTCCTCAAGCTCCACGTTCCAGTAAGACGTATCAATAAAGCTCAAGAACGGTTCCCATTCCTTGTACCTTACGGCCTTTACGGAGATGTTGGAAAGGGGGCTCCAGAGTGGCCTTTTAGGCTTGTTTATAAGCCTCATTCTAGCGTCTTCAGGATTCCTACCGCCCTTTCTCCGGTTGCAATCTATACAGCAGCACACAACGTTTTCCCATGTGCTCTTTCCCCCAAGGGACCTGGGAATCACATGGTCTATAGTGAGTTCAGAGCGCGGGAGTCTCTCACCGCAATACTGGCAGCAATCCCCGTCTCTTCTGAATATATTGATTCGGTTGAATTTTACCTCCTTCCTGAGCATCCGGTCGTATCTGAGGATCACTATAACGCGTGGAATCCTAATTACCCTGCTCACAGTTCTAATCGCATCCCCTTCCTTCTCTTTCATTGCCGAAATCTGCGACCATGACTCGAAATCAAACGTCTCATAGTTTCCCCCCACAGCCTTTGCAGCCCCGCAGTAGAGCATGATAAAAGCCCTCTTTACGCTCGTTACTGTAATAGGAACGAAGTAGCGGTTAAGAACCAAAACAGGTGAAGTTAACATATTAAACTAAAAATTTACCTATTTTTAATCGGTCTCGCAAGTTAAAGACCCTCCGCAGCCGGATGTTTAACGGCGTATTCATAAACGCTTAACAGTGCATTCATAATTGAGATGAATGTAGGAAACGGGCATGGAAACCTTGCCCTAATTAGGAAATATGGCTCGACCATTTGACAGTCTCACCATAAGCGAGATTCGTCCCCACAGTAGCCAGGAGGTGGCTAGAACCCATTCTCCAGGTTTAATTATGTGTGACATTCAGTTAAATTTATCCTATTAAGGTCCCGTAGTATCTGGTTCGCAGTTTGTACTAGATGACAATTAAGGAGATAAAATTTATGGGCGGCCTCTTTATGATTTTCATCTCTCAAGCCATTCTCTGCATCCTTGTTTTTTTATTTATCTACTACTCCTTAAAGAAAAATGCCGAGCTTAAAGAAGAGATTAAGCGATTCAAAGAGTCTTCAGGGAAAAGGGAGGTTAAGTAAATGTATCCGGAGCTCTTCAGGGTTGGAAATTTTACAATATCATCCTATGGGGTAATGGCGGCAATTGCGTTTCTCGTTGCATACTGGCTCTCGTCACTAGAATTTAAAAGACGGGGACTGGATGAGAAACTCCTTGGCAACTTTCTCATTGCCGCAATGGTGGGTGGAATGGTTGGAGCAAAGATTCTCTACCTGTTTGAGAACGTTTCTTTTTCAGAATTCGCGAGAGATCCAATTCCATATCTCTTCTCACGAGGCGGCTTCACGTACTACGGTGGACTACTCGGCGGCGCGCTCCTTATGTGGATTGTCGCCTATAGAAATAAAATGAGTTTCTGGACACTTGGAGATGCCATAGCCCCTGCCGTCATAATTGCCTATGCCATTGCGCGCGTAGGCTGCTTCCTTGTAGGGGATGACTACGGTGTTCCGTCAGACCTTCCCTGGGCTATCGCCTTTCCGAAGGGGCTTCCTCCGACAACCGAGAGGGTACATCCCACTCAAATATATGAGATTATTCTGTCGGTAATCATATTTATCTACCTCTGGAAAATCAGGAAGAAAGATGCCCCAACGGGATGGCTGTTTTCTATCTTCCTTATACTTGCCGGATTCGAAAGGTTCCTCGTAGAGATTGTAAGGAATACGACTCCAAGCCCTATTCCTCACATATCCATAGCCCAGATTATGTCAGTTGTTATGATACTCATAGGGGTCATAAAACTCGTTCAGATTCGTGCGGTAAAGACCAATGTGGAGAAGGGACGTGTGTAGACAAAATTTCCAAATATAATACTTTGCCCTTATTATACGTACTCAAACCCTCTCAGAATGCGTCTTATACGCTCTTCTGAGATTTCTGCTTGGTCAATAATAGTGGTTATGGCCACTTTTCAAGCCATATTTCCAATCCCGTCAGGCTCTCTTGAATTTCACATTTTCTAAATTTGGTATTTGAAACAAGTCTATAAAACTCATCTTTAGTGTAAGCACGCCTCCTCCAAGCCTTTATAGCCTTTTGAAACTTTTGGCGACATCCGACTAACCTCAATGTCATTTTTACATCGGCCTTTTTGTTCTCCTACTAATCCGATTTTATTTATAGGCTACACTAAAGCAGTCTAACCTCAACATAGCCCAAATCTTAGGTATCTTATAAAGTGATGAAAATAACTAATAAATATGACCTCGTCCTATCTGTTATCTCAGGCATTTTATTTCCAGTTGCATTTGTGGTCCCTTACGCGGGGATTCTTTCCTGGTTTCTGCTCATCCCGTTTTTTATGGCAATTGAAAATAAATCCCCGTGGGACGCATTCCGTCTGGGGGTCTTAACAGGAACGGTTGCAAATGCCTTAGGTGCATACTGGCTCATTGGAACGCTCACGCGGTTCGGCGGATTCCCGATTCCAGTTAGTCTTATTTTCCATCTCGCAATAAGCATATACTCAGGGCTTTCATTCGCCATATTCGCCTACATAACAGCAAGGCTTGGATTTTTTAGAATGGATGGATCGATTTCAGCCCTCCTCATAGCCGCCGTCTGGACATCGGTTGAGTTTCTTTTTCCATTCCTTTTTCCTTATGGAATCACAGATTCTCAAGTCAATTACCTCCCTTTAATCCAGGTATTCGACCTGCTGGGCAGGTATTCGCTGAGCTTTCTGATTGTTTTTGTAAATGTGACATTGATGAGACTAATTGGAAGGTTCTTGAACCGCCGCCCTGTGCCGAGTTTAGAGATTTTAACATCGCTCATAGCTCTCATTCTTGTAATCGGTTACGGCTTTTGGAGGATAAACGTTGAGACAAAAAAAATAGAAGGGGCACGGAAAATCACGGTTGGGGTTGTACAGGCCAATTTCGATATTCTCGAGAAGAAGCGCAACAATGAAAAAATGATGTCTCAAAAGTATAAGGTTATGTCGTATACACTCAATTCTCCTGATCTCATTGTCTGGCCGGAAACCGCCGTCCAGGCCTGGATTCCAGCCTCCGCGTACTTCCTCCTTAACAATGACGAGCTGGTTATTCCACAAACAAAAGGCTCTTATTTCTTGGTCGGCGGGCTGTCATACAAGATTAATCCAGACGGTATACCGGATGAGAACATCGCCAAATTCAATACAGCATTTCTTACAGACGCGCATGGAAGAATACTCGGAAGGTATAATAAAGTTAAGCTCCTCCTTTTTGGCGAGTACTTGCCGTTTACAAAATACATTCCCGCTTTAAAGAATATCAGTCCCGCTTCGGGGGATTTCACTCGGGGAAATGAACTTAATGTGCTTGAGATAAAAGAAAAGGGGATCAAAATCGCACCTCTTATATGCTATGAGGACATAATTCCGTCTTTTAGTAGAAGATTTGTGTCAAAGGGAGCAAATCTCCTTGTAAACATCACAAATGATGCATGGTTTGGAAAATCGTTTGAGCCATATCAGCACCTTTCTTTCTCCATACCAAGCGCAGTTGAGACAAGACGTTACCTTGTAAGAGCCACCAATACGGGGATAAGCGCGATAATTGATCCGGTGGGAAGGGTAGTTGCAAAAACGAAAATATTTGAAAGGACAACCCTTAATAGTAAAGTTGGGATCATGGACGGAGAGAAGACGCTCTACACAAAAATAGGAGATGCCTTCTCATGGGGGTGCCTTACGTTCTGGCTCGGTTTTGTAGTATTAATAGAGTTAAGAAAAAAGATAATCACATAGCCATCAAAACATAACAAGGAATAAATAAAACCCATGACAAGCATCCTAATTGCAACCGCTTTTATTATATGCATGGCGCTTCTGTTCTGGCTGGATAGAAAGGGTAAGAATGAAAAATCAGAAGCCGAGAGAATATACAATGAGATTTTCAGGATACTTAACAGCGTAAAATGGGATATGCCTCTCAGTAAAATAAGAGAAATATTCTCGGAAAAGGAATTTGTAACCTCAGAAGAATCTGGCAAATTAATGGGGACTGGGTACATGGATAAACTCAATGGTCAGGACGCCTTCATCAGCTTCTATTTCCCCAAAAGCGGTGAAGATAAACTCGTCAGAACCGACCTCTACCTTATAGGTATGTCTCCAAAGGAATCCGCTCTTGTTTTCAACAGGTTCATACAAAATCACGGAACCGCTGTCGTTCAAAATGATGTCCGGCAAAAATCCGGCTCATGGCATTTAGGAAACAGCATTTTGATTGTAGATGGATCTGATGAAGGGGAATTTCAGATACAGCTTTGGAATAGGGAGTTTTACGATAAAATCAACGAAGAGGTTAAGTAGAGGCACCTTATAACGTGCCTCTACGTTGTTTCGCCATTTTTATCAAGCCCTGGACTGAACCGATTTAGCGGCTCCCCGGGCTTCTTCGGTATTTTTGAGTCCTGTTTGGCTTGCCTGCACAAGAACGGCCATTTTACCAGAGTGCTTATTCTCATACATGATCTGATGGACATCCGGAATTTCATGATAGGAGTATGTATGAGAGAGCACAGGCTTTATAATTCCTTTTCGCACAAGCTCATTTGCGCGAATACACTCAAGAGCGTTGGCGAAGTGCGATCCAATTATACGCTTCTGATGCATCCACAGGTGTCTTACGTCAAACTCACAGTCATATCCGGAAGTCCCCGCGCAAATCACAACTCGACCGAATCGGCTGCAAACAAATACGCTCGTTGGAAACGTTGCCTCGCCTACATGCTCAAAGACGACATTAGGATTTCGTCTCTCCCCTAGAATCTTCCATATCGCCTGCCCGAACCGCTTCATGTCCTCAAGCCGTTTTGCCCTCTCCTCCTCAGTCTCGCCATGCTTAAACATCAGGTGCGGAAAATCCTTTCTGTTAATTACACCCTTCGCACCGAGTTCCATGCAGAGATCAGCCTTATCGTCAGAAGAAACGACGGCTATCGCGTCAGCGCCAACCATCTTGCATATCTGAATCGCAAAAACTCCGAGTCCCCCGGCTGCTCCCCAGACGAGTACTACCTCGCTTGGCTGAAGCTGAGCCTGAGTAATCAGCATTCTGTAAGCGGTAAAATAGCAAAGCCCATAAGAGGCAGCCTCTTCCCACGTAAGATGTTCGGGTTTCGGCAGAACCTGCTGAGCCTGAACCTTTGTGAACTGGGCAAAAGAACCATCCGGGGTCTCGTACCCCCAAATCCTCTGGCCGCGGCTTGCCATCGGGTCATAGCTTATAAAGTCATAAGGGGTTTCAGTGCGTGTAGTATGGGTTTCGCTCTCTATGTTGCAGTGAAGAATAACCTCATCGCCCGGCTTCCAGCTCTTTACGTTTGATCCTACCTTCCAAACAATTCCCGAAGCGTCACTTCCCGCAATATGGTAGTTCTCTTTATGAACATCAAGCACGGAAAGGGGTTGACCGAGTCCGGCCCAGACGCCGTTGTAATTTATGCCAGCAGCCATAACCAAAACGAGCACCTCGTTTGGTCCAATATTAGGAACAGGCATAATCTCCTCTTTGAAAGACTTCATAGGCTCTCCATGCCTCTCCTTACGAATCACCCAAGCACGCATCTTTTTAGGAAGAACGCCCAAATCCGGAACAACTCCAAGGGGAATAGGCTCCTCACTTCCCCCTCCTCGCGATGAGTATGCGATGCTTTCCATATCCTCAGCCTCTTTGATTGCCACATTTACGGCATCCTCAATCGCCTGTTCTTCATGAATCAGCTTTCTAGGTGTATCTTTAGACTGTTTCTTGTCCCTTGACATAGTTGATCTCCCTGTGTTTTAGGTTTGTATGAAATTTTATAATTTAACAAAGGAAGCTGATAAAATCAAGAACTTTTCTAAATATCGTAAAGACGCTCTCGTTGGTATCTAGTGTACTTGATACAATCGGCTTAAGGGGCTTCGGTTAAGGTATCCAGAGTATAACTCTGCCTAGAAGCAGTCTCATAAATAGGATTTGAGTAAAATCAATATACATCCAAGATGCACGAAACCAACAATATAATCAAAAGCGTCTGCATTCAGCCCTGGGGTATGTGCCACCGGCAGAATTTGAGCAGGCGCTTGTTCGATCGAAAGTTGCTTAACTTGTTGTCTCAAAATAGGAGTTCACTCCGGTAAGAGCCATGATTGCTCACTAAGCTTGGCATGGTATAATCTCCTTTTGTTGGAATTTGGAGAAGAAAGTTAGGCAATTAGGGGTTAGTTATGGTAGTGTTTCCTAATCTGTTGAAATTCTTAGCTTCGGCGGCGTAGCTCAGAGGTAGAGCAGGGCTCTCATAAGGCCTTTGTCGCAGGTTCGATTCCTGCCGCCGCCATATAATTTCCACGTGTCCCGGTACTCTCCGTTTTTCCTCCGGTCTCTCCGTGAACGATAGAGTTTTTTCATCGACTGTTTCCTTCCTTATATCATAAAACCGTTTTTCAACCATCGCTATCACCAACGCATTATTCAGGTAAAATTAGATAAACACTTGAAGCGAAATAGGTGAAGCAATGGAAGTTCAGGCCGTCTGGAAAAGGAATTATCAGGTTGAGGTCAGAGCAAGGCAGTTTAGTGTTCCAATTGACGAAGCCCCTGAGTTTCACGGTGACGATACAGGGATGATGCCGACAGAGCTTTTTCTCTGCTCTTTGGCCTCATGTTTCTGCCTCGCGCTTGTGTTTGTTGCCAGGAAAAAGAGGTTTGAAGTTAAAGATATGCGGGTGAATGTGAAGGGTGAAAAAGACCTCAAAAATTTCCTTTTTTCAAGGCTCATCGTTGAGATTGATAGTTCTCTTCCATATCAAACCTTGCAAGGTATTATACCCCTTGCCAGAAAATACTGCTTTGTAAGCAACACGGTTTCGAAATCGTGTCCGATAGAATATGTCCATAAGAATTCAGAAGGTTAAACAGTTTAAAATACCAAGGAGGTAAACAATTTGACAATAAAATTCAAGATTAAAAAGAACTACTTTCAGGATGCACTCCGTCTAATGCGCATATCGAAGAGCCTTAGTGAGCAGAAAGGGGTAAAAAAAGCCGTTGCTGTAATGGCAACGGAAAAGGCCAAGTTCGCACTCGAAGACGCCGGGCTTATGACTGCGGAGATGAAGGACGCCAAGGGAGGCGATTTGGTGATGGTGGTTGAATCCGAGTCTGAAGAGGCGGCTAATCAGGCACTTGCCAGGATGGAAGAATTAATCTCGTCTGGCATTTCTCAAACCAAGAGGGAATCTCCCGATATACTCCACGCAGAGATTCAGGCGATAAATATTGGGCTTGAAAACTTTAAGGAAGCCCTTGAGGTCCAAGGTGTAAAAGTAGTTCACGTCAATTGGCATGTTCCTGCGAAGGGCGATATGAAACTGGTAAATATCTTGAAGAAGATGTATTAAACATGAGCATACGTAACCCGGAAAGATTAAAAGAGGTTCTTTCAGACCCCGGGCGGCTTGCAAGGGCATTCAGCAGACATACCTATGGAATGATTGCATGGGTGGATTTATTTGGGGGAAAATTAAAATCATTCCGCGACCTCGAAACAAAACTCGTTGTCTCTCGAATAATCGCCGATAACGCAAAGCACGCAAAGCTCTTTTGGGACAGGGCTAAAGAGTTGGGGGAAAAGCCGGAAACCTATAGGCCCCCGCAGATTGGGCAGAGGATTTATGATATTCTTGAGGCATACGAGGACTCATTCGACGATTTTGCCTATGCCTGGGGGTCTCTTATACATTTTTCATCCTTACTCGATATATACCACAGCGTAGCGGATTCGAAGAGTCAGAAGGTGATTGAAGAGGTTCAAAGAGACGTTAATGAGCATTTAAGGATCCTGGAGAAATATTTCGAGATAAACGCAAATACGCCCGAGAGAAAAAGACGCGCAGAAGAGGTAAAAATGGTAGCCGACAAAATCTACGCCGATAGAGAAGATGAGGAGATAAAATGGTATGCCTCGTAAAGGAATACCCAGCTTTGAGGAGTTGCTGAATCCCCTCCCAATCTATTCTCCAAAAAACTGGTACTATAAACTCTATTCACTTTTCTTGAGAACAATTGGTATGTTATCAGAGGGAATAAAAACCGGCTATACATACGGGTTCGATTCGGGAATGATTATGAACTATGCATATCAGAATACCCCTCGCGGTAAATTTTATATTGGAAAGCTCCTGGATAGGGCTTTTCTCAATCAGATTACGTGCAAAGCGTTCAGGGCAATTAAGGAAATACAGAAGGATGCAATTAAAAATTACTTAGAAGAGAGGAATAGAAATCCCACATTTATAGTTGATCTCGCATCGGGAAAGGCCGACTACATATACGATGCCCTTCTGGAAACAAAGGCCAATGTAAGGGTTCTGCTTCGAGACATTAGCGAAACTGCACTCAGAGAAAGCAGAGCTATTGCTGAGGGTCTAAACCTGAGGGACAAGATAAGCTACGATATTGGAGATGCGCTGGATACAGAGAGCTTAAGAAGGATTCCCAAGCCGAACCTTGTAATCGAAGTCGGTCTCTATGGAATCATACATGATGATGAGTTGATACGGAGGCATTTTTTTGAGGTCCGGGATATACTCAACCCGGAAGCGATTCTCTTCAATGTTCAGACATATAATCCCCAAATGGAGCTAATTGCGAGAGTGCTTAAAAACAGCAATGGCGAGCGCTGCGTATGGCACCTTCGTCCCGTAGAGGTTGTAATAAATTGGGCGGAGAGAGCAGGGTTCAAAAATCCGAAAGTCACTATGGACCCTTATGGTATATATGCGGTGGTTATGATGAGAAATAGTAATTAGGGTAATTGTGAACCGTGAATAAGGAGACGTTAAATTGAAAAAAGGGAGATTTGTTCTCGGATGGGAAAGCGGTATAGAGGAGCCAACATTCATAAAAAATGCTCTGTCAAATAGGATTAAATCAGTCATGGAAAGCCCGCATGGAATGTGGAATTACATGACATACCGCGATGCGATAAAGATACTGGGATTGGATGCCGGAGAGATTTATAAAGAAGGCAGGGTTGATTTAGACCCAAAGGAATGGGCAGACTTCGGCTGGATGACATGCTATGCAGGCCCGCCTAAAAGCGCCGTAGAAGTCATGAGGAAGCAAACCAGGGCATCAAATATTAACCCCTACTCCCCTGACCTTATAAACCCACTGAGAGATGCGTGCGCCCGGATAAAGCTCAGACGCGAAAGGAGTAAGGAGTTCGAGGTCATAGGAACGGAGGGCGGACAGGCAGGAATTTCTTACGCGCTCCAGACATTTATAAATCCCGGAGACGAGGTGATCATTACAGACCCCGGATATTTCCACTTTGAATCCGCAATCCTGATGGCCAGGGGAGTGCCTGTGAGGATTCCTCTTAACTCAAGAAACGGATACCGTTTAAATCCAGACGAGGTAAAGGGGTATATTACGCCTAGAACAAAGGTGATAATCGTCTGCGACCCCCTTAACCCTTTCGGCACAGTGCAGACGAAAGACGAGTTAATTGCCTTCATTGAGATTGCAAGGAGATATGACATTATCATCATTGATGACATTACACACAACACCCATAGAATTGATCCCCATTCCCTGCACTACCCCATGAGTTCCCTCTGGAGGGATATAAATACAGACAATGTGGTCTCAGTCTTTAGTGTCTCTCATGGATATGGAATGGCGGGGGTTCGCATCGGCTTTCTTGCAGGGCACAGCGACCTTATGAGGGCGTGTTTAATAGCAAAGACCTCTTTGACGAGACTTAACACCAATCTCATCTCTCAGTACGGAGCGCTGGCGGCTTTAAAGGACGAGGATTACATCAAGAAATCAGAGGGAATAATAAGGCGCAACTATAGTCATATAAAAGAAACAATTGGCCAAATCAAAGGCTTATCTATTCCCGTTGAACCTAAATACGGCTTCTCCATGGTTATAGACATCTCTCATACGGGCACAACGGCACAGGAATTGACTGTGGCTCTCTTTAAGCGTCGCGTGGCCGTATATCCCGGAGATGGAATGGGCAACGTTGGCGCAACGGAATACATTCGGCTTAATATCTCACGTCCCGACCTCCGGGCCTTTAAATATCTCCGGAATGTGCTTCCTCCAGCAATCGAGGAGGCAAGGTCTGGAATCTATCGCAAGGGGGTTATAGGTTTTTTTAAAGAAAAGAAGACAGAGCGGGCGGAGAGAATCATACAGAAGATGAAAGAGATACATTTGGCAGATGAAAGAAATTGACGGCGTTTCTATTGATAGGCTTGTCGAGGAATACGGCTCGCCCATTTTTGTCGTTTCTGCAAAAACGCTTAGAGACAATATTAAAGCATTCAGAGAGGGGTTTTCTAAAGGGTATCCAAACGTAGAGGTTGCCTATTCGTACAAAACCAACTCCCTCCTTGGCGTGCTCAGCATAATCCACAAATATGGAGCCTGGGCCGATGTGGCCTCAGGTTTTGAATATGATCTGGCAAGAACGCTTGGTGTGTCTGGAAGATCAATCGTCTTTAACGGTCCATACAAAAAAAAGGAGGAGATCAGGAAAGCCGCCAAAGAAGGGGCTTTGATAAACGTAGACCATACGGATGAACTCAGTATGTTGGAGGAAATCGCCTCCGAGTTCGGGAAAGCACTCGATATAGGAATCAGAATTAACGCGCATGTCGGAATCCGTCAGTTGTCGGATAGGTTTGGTTTTAACCTTGAATCCGGTGAAGCCATTCAAGTTGTAAGGATGTGCTATGAGAAGAAGCTCCTTCGGATTACAGGACTTCATGTCCACCTTACAAGTTATATCATTGAACCTGAAGAGTCAGATAATATAACCCTTGCGAGCCGAATAAAACTCATCTGGCCCAAAAGCTCCAAAATGTATGGAATAGCGGCAGACAAGGTTGTACAGTTTGCCGAAGAAATTAGAGAGGAGTTTGGAGTAAACATAAAATACGTTGATATGGGCGGCGGTTTTCCAGATGTTAATTCCTTGGATCCCTACGTTGAGGCAGTGGTTGAACCAATTCTTAACGGATTTAAACGGGAGCTACCGATTCTCATCCTAGAGCCGGGAAGGGCAATTGTGAGGGATGCTATTCACCTTATCTCAACCGTTGTCGGCACAAAAGAATTTCCAAATGGGGAAAGGGGAATCATAATTGATGCGGGGATTAACATCCTTCCTACATCGCTCTGGAGATGGCAGGAGATAGAACCAGTATCCAAACCAGAGGGTGGTTTAAAGGAGACTACAGTCTATGGGCCTCTTTGCCTCCAGACGGATATAATAGCGAAAACGGAACTTACGGAGCTTAAATCAGGAGACAGGCTCGTCATAAAAAATGTGGGAGCATACAATATTTCTCAATCCAGTTCATTTATATTTCCACGCCCTCCGGTTCTCATGGTAGAAAACAGAGAATCAAGGGTTCTAAGAAGGGCTGAGGCGGTTGAAGATGTATTCTCAATTGAGAAGGTATAATGTAGATGCCCCAGTTTATGTGAGCCTGGCGAAAGAGAGGTCGTCATTTTGGTTGAATATACTCATGAGTTCGGTAAAATTCATAAACTCTAAGGATAAATCGGGAGACTATATGAACTATAAAACAAAATTGAACCTGATAAGTTGGATTCTTGTACTTATTTTATCTGCCGCTATTATCTCATGCAGCGTCGGAGACAACACCCCTCCTGCACCTATTGAGGATTTGAGCTTCAATTCATCAAACAAGCAACTCAGCTGGACAGCAACTGGAGACGATGAGCATTCAGGAACGGCAACAATCTATGACCTGCGATTTTTTACGGCTGCAGAGGTGGCGAACCTCTTGGGTTTACCCTCTTTAAATGGCGTTCCGTTTTCTACTATACAGAAAACTGTACAGGATAATTTCTCAAATGCTATACACATAGAGAATCTGCCAGAACCTACTGCAGCCGGGACAACACAGAGCTTTCTTCTTCCGAGGATTGATACCACGGGAACCGAAAACTTTTTCTTTGCCCTGAATGTTCGCGATGAGGTGGGCAACAATTCAGGCCCCTCAAATGTTGTTGAGGGTCAAACCCCTCTGACTCCCACAGAATTCAGAAATAGCGCAAGCGGAAGCTGTTTTGGGCAATCTGTCGGAAGCGGGGATTTTAACGGAATTATAAATAATAATCTTAACCCATTTAGCCCTTCCGCCACCCCATCCGTCACTCCAAACAACCGGATTGAAGGCATCGCCATTGGCGATCCATGTCTTGGCAGGGTCTATATATTCTTTGGCGGAAATGACCTGTCCGGGGTTCTCGATGCCTCAACCGCCGATGTAACCATAATCGGCAATGCAAGCGACCAATTTGGGGCTACAGTTGCGGGTCTCGGAAGTGTTGGGGGTGACAAGTCAGACGACCTGGCAATAGGTGCTCCAGGATTCAATAACGGAGCAGGCGCGGTTTTTATTATATTCGGCAATACTCATTGGAAGCATGGTTCACCCGTGACCATAGACCTTACAACCGGTACTAAACCGAATGTACTAATTACAGGGGAAAGTGCCGGAGATAAATTTGGAACAGCCATCACAAGGTTAGAAGGCGGAAGCCCAACAGCGCTTATAGGCGCGCCCAATGCCGCCTCTGGAAAAGGTAGAGCATACCTAATTTCGTTGAAAGATATAAACCCTAATACATCCGCCAGCCAGGCTAAAGCCATATTCACCGGACCATCCGCCGGAGATCTGTTTGGTCTTACCCTCGCCAATACCGGGGATTTCAATGGTGATGGTTTCTCCGATTGGGCTATTGGCGCCCCGGGGACAGGAAATGTCTACATATTTTTCGGGCAACAAAACGTCGTTAGCCAGGACCTCTCGGTGGATAAGTCCAACGTGGTAATAATAAGTGGCAACGCGGCAGACGGGTTTGGCTCTTCCATCTCAGGAATTAACGTTGCCATATCACCCTCACAGGATAATATAAGGGGGGACATAAATGGAGATGAAAAACCCGATTTTATTATTGGCGCCCCCGGCTCTAATAACAATACGGGTTCTGTTTTTCTTTACTCAGGAGCGGATATAGCCTCCGCTAAGAAGAGTGGAATATCCCCCAATTTTATAACACAATTCACCGGCGCAAATCCCGGAGATAAGTTCGGAACCTCGGTCAGCATTCTTGGAGATATAAATCCACAGATGACCACGCACAAACAGACAGAGTTTACTATACTTATATTCAATCCTACAAATGCGGATTTTGCGGTGGGCGCTCCAGGGGCATCCGGCGGGACGGGAGCTGCTTACCTGTTCTTCGGACGTAATAACTTTCCAAGTACGGTTGGAGCTGCAGAGGCTGATTTAACCCTGAATGGAAACTCCCCAGGAGAAGAATTCGGAACAATCGTAACCGGCACAGGCGACTTTACTAAGGACCTTATAAACGACATTGCCATTGCCGGGTCAGGGTTTGTTAGAGAGGAGTATTGAGAACGGAAGCGACGAATAGGAGCTTTCGGCTGACATCAACCAGGAGACATGCGGTTAATGGCATCCTGAAGCTCTTATTCATCGCTTCAGTGGGAGGATAGTTCTGAAGGAATCGGATTTTGCTTCGGAAACAAAGGTAAAAGGGATAAAAAAACGGCTGTTTCGCAACGCCTCATGGCTCTTTGGAGGAAAAACCCTAGCCGGAATATTTTCCGCCCTCCAGGGGGTAGTCATAGCGAGAATCCTTGGGGTAAGCGATTTTGGACTCCTGGCCCTAACAATCGCTTACGTGGATGTCCTCAACAACTTCTTTGATTTTAGAGTCTGGGAGACCGCAACCAAGTACATAGGTACATTCTGGACAAATGGGGAGAGGGAAAAAACCCTCTCCATGATAAAGCTCTCATATACGGTAGATATATCAAGCGGAATTCTGGCATTCATTATAGCGGTTATTACGGCAAAGATTGCAAGCGCGCGTTTGATTCACTCCCCTCAAGCCTACATGCTTATCTGGATTTACGCCTTTAGTCTTCTCATTGACACCGCAAACCAGACTTCCGATGCAATACTCAGGGTATTTGACAGATTCAGACGCATCGCCTTCGTCTCTTCATTTAGCTATTTCTTTAGGCTCGTCCTAATCTCTGTTGTTCTCTATTTAGGCATGGGCATAAAAGGAGTACTGTTCTCCTATGTAGCGGCGAGTTTTGTGGGATTTTCAATCAGGCTCTCAATCATATCAAAAACCCTGGAGGAGAATGGGCTTGAAAGATGGTGGAGATCAAGCCTGAGTTTAATCAAAGGCCAGTGGAAGGAGATCGCATGGTTTCTTGGCAACACGAGCCTTACGGGAACCCTCAAGATGGCAAACGACAACCTCTTAGGAATCCTTGTGCTTGGGTACTATTCTGGAAAGGAAGGAGCCGCGTATTATAAGATTGCAAAGTCGTTTGTGAGAATAATGATACAACTTATAGACCCGCTCTATGAGGCCATATATCCAGAGCTTGTAAAGATGTTTAGCATAGGCGCCACAGGGGATTTAAAAAGGCTCCTAAAAACATCAACAAAAAGCGTGGGCAAATTTATGATCCCAATTGCTACCCTCATTCTAATATTCTCTGGTTATCTAATAGAGCTTATATTTGGAAAGAAATACCTCCCTTCATCAAACACCCTAAGAATAGTAACCATGGCCATCTTGATCTCACAACTGACCTTCTGGACAAGCCCAGCATTACTCGCCTTTGGAAGAGCTGGGCTTAGAAACTTAGTCGCCGCAGTCTCTACCGCTGTCTACATTGGACTTCTATTCCTCCTTGTACCGAAATACTCATATATCGGAGCGGCCTGGGCTTTCTTGGGAGGGAATGCGGTAAACTCAGTGATCTCTCTTTGGACTGCGAGAAATTCTTTAAAGGTAGGGAATAAAGAGCGGCTAAAGATTCAGGCTACCTAGAGCAGACACCATGCCTATTTACCTGGTTAACCCCCGTTTTTGCCCCCTGCTGCTATCATCAATGACTTGACCATCTCTAAAAGAGACTATCCTCTGGGCATAAGAGGCTATATCAGACTCATGGGTGACCATTATTATTGTCTTACCCCCATCATTTAACATCTTAAATATCTCCATTATCTCCATGCTTGTAGCAGTATCTAAATTCCCCGTTGGTTCATCTGCTAATATTATACTAGGCTCATTTATTATTGCCCTTGCTATGGCTACCCTCTGCTGTTGCCCACCTGAGAGTTGGGATGGATAGTGCCTCTCCCTGCCCTTCAGCCCTAACATCTCTAATGCCTCCTGCGCTCGCTTTACCCTCTTCCCAGATGCAGTCCCATTGTATATAAGCGGAAGCTCCACATTCTCTATTGCTGTGGCTCTTGAAAGAAGATTGAAGTTCTGAAACACAAACCCAATCTTCTTATTCCTTATCTGTGCAAGCTCGTCTTTGCTCAGTGATGAGACATCACTACCCTCAAGAAAGTACCTCCCACTGGTTGGAGTATCCAGACACCCTATTATGTTCATAAATGTGCTCTTGCCTGAGCCTGAAGAACCCATTATGGAGACAAACTCCCCCCTCCCTATCCTCAGTGATACCCCCCTTAGGGCATGTACATCCACATCTCCCATCTTATATACCTTGTGTATATCCTCTGTTAATATTATGTTAGGGGATTCCATGCGATCCACTATAAGGCCCGTGTAGCGTAAAGGGAATTTAAGTTTTGAATCTTTTTTCAAGCTATTCTTTGTTTGTTGAAATCTTGTAAGTAATTACTTACTTAATTTACCGTTCCATATGTAAGCTGTCAAGGAGACGCAAAGCAAGATTCTATGGCCGCTATGTTAACAGATGGGGAAGACCAAGTAATTCCTGAGAGTTCAGGATTATAGCTTCGCTTTTGGTGAGACTACTTCTTGCACACCCGGATTAGTAACCCTCAAATTTATATTTTCTACGCTCGGAGGTTATGGTATTCTTTAAATCACTGCTATCGAACAATTCTCTTGCCCTATGCAAAAATAGAGAGGCACTACTATGAAAAAAAATAGAGAACTTTCCCCGAATGAGGTTTATCGCACCTGTGATTTAAGTGGGTTCGGATTTAGAACTACAGAGGAGATTACGGGCTTTCCCTCTTCTTCCTTGCCTCCCTGGTTCTCTAAACGGTTTAGAACCACAAACGGCCTTGTAGGCTGTGAGAATTTCATCGGTCAAGAAAGGGCAGTAAACGCGATATATTTCGGCTTAGGGATAGAGCATCGCGGATATAACCTCTACCTCGCGGGTCCATCCGGGGTTGGAAAAACAAGCTCTATAAAAGCGATACTTTCAATGATCTCTAAAAATCGCCCGACGCCCGGTGACTGGTGCTATGTCTATAATTTTGAAGACCCCAACACACCCAGGGCAATCAATCTTCCGACAGGAATGGGAAAGGTGTTCAAGAAGGATATGGAAGACCTCCTTGAGAGCTTGAAGACCAACATATCCAAGGCATTCGAGAGCAAGCAGTATGAAGAAGAGAGACAGCGGATTATAAATGAGTCTCAGAGGCAAAAGGAGGCCCTTTTTGACGAGCTTCAGAGGAAGGCCTCGGAAGAGCAGATGCAAATACAGTTTACGCCGACGGGAATTGTGACGATCCCCCTTTTTCGTGGGAAGCCCCTTACACAGGAGGAATACAACGCGCTTGACGATATTCATAAAGAGGAGATGAGGAAGAACAAAGAGAAGGTTGACAAGGAGGTCGGAGAGATTTTCAAGAGTGTAAAGAATCTCGAAAGGGAATCTGCCAATAAGCTCAAGGAACTCGAGAAGAGGGTAGCGCTTTTTGCAGTAAGAGACCTCCTTGACAGCATCAGGGAAAAATACACGGCTTATCCCGACATAATAGATTATCTCGACATGGTACAAAAGCACATACTTGAAAATATTGATAACTTCCTGCCTGAGAAGGCCGGAGAAGGAGGCGGGCCGTTCCCATTTAAAGTTCCTCAGCAAAAGCCGACCTTTACCGAATATCAGGTAAATGTTGTGGTAGATAATTCCAATACCGAAGGAGCACCCGTAATATTTGAGTCCCATCCCAACTACGCAAATATGTTTGGCTCGATTGAAAGAGAAGTTCGGTTCGGCGTTCTCGTTACGGATTTTACAATGATTCGCGCAGGCTCGCTCGCCAAGGCAAATGGCGGATACCTGGTGGTTGAGGCACTCGATATTCTTAAATATCCATTTGTCTGGGATTCACTTAAGAGGGTTCTGGAGAATCAGGAATTGAGAATTGAGGACGCGTATCAGCAGTACGGCCTCATAGCTACGGTAGGACTGAGGCCTGAGCCTATAAAATTGAACGTGAAGGTTATAATGACAGGAAACCTCCAGATTTATCACCTGCTCTATGCCTATGACGAGGATTTCAGGAAGCTCTTTAAGGTAAAAGCCGATTTTGATTCTGTCGTAGAAAGAACAGATGGAATGATCTCCCAATACGCCTGTTATGTAAAATATATATGCGATAAAGAACACCTCAAGCACTTCGATAAAAGCGGGATTGAGAGGGTAATTGAATACTGCTCAAGGCTCGCGGGGGATCAAAATAAACTATCCACTGAGTTTGGGGCTGTCTCTAAGGTGATAATAGAGTCAAGCTACTGGGCGAGTTTGGATGACAGCAGGTACGTAACTCGAAAACACGTAGAGAAGGCGATTGACGAGAAAATTTACAGATCAAATATGATTGAAGAAAAGATCCGCGAGATGATTGCGGAGGGAATAATACTGGTAGACACAGAGGGTGCCGTATCGGGGCAGATTAACGGACTCGCCGTCTACAATCTGGGGGACTATGCCTTCGGAAAGCCATCTCGAATCACATGCGAGACATTTATGGGAGCAGAGGGCGTTGTGAACATTGAAAGGAAAGCAAGCCTCAGCGGCAACATTCACAATAAGGGCGTTCTTATTCTAAGCGGGTATATCGGGGCGAAGTACGCCCAAAATAAGCCTCTTAGCCTCTCGGCGACCCTATGCTTCGAGCAGAGCTACGACGTGATAGAGGGCGATAGCGCATCTGCCGCAGAGCTTATTGCCATCATATCGAGCCTATCGGGAGTTCCAATCAAGCAGGGCCTCGCCATTACGGGTTCTGTAAATCAGAAAGGACAGATTCAGCCCATAGGGGGGGTGAATGAGAAGGTTGAGGGGTTTTATTATGTATGCAAAGCCCACGGTTTAACCGGAGATCAGGGGGTCATAATACCGCATCAAAACGTGAGGAATTTGATGCTAAAAAGAGAAATCGTTGAGGCCATAAGAGACGGGAAGTTTCACATCCATCCTGCGGAGACTATTGACCAGACAGTAGAGATTCTAACGGGAATGGAAGCGGGTGAAAGGGATTCCGATGGAAGGTTTAAGGAAGGAACCGTAAATTATCTTGTTGACAAACGCCTGAAGGAGCTTGTCGAGGAGTTCAGAAAACTGGCCGCAAGGGAAAAGGCGGAGAGGGGAGAGGGGGAGTTGGAGGGGAATTTGTAGTCAACTTTCCATAGATTATCTTGTGGGAATGATCGTTCCTTGATGAAAAAATCCAAAAGACAATCGCAATATGTATGTCAGGGCTGTGGCAATTCATCTCCCAGATGGCTGGGAAAGTGCCCTGCATGCGGCGAATGGAACTCCTATGTTGAAGAGAGGGTGTCAAGCGAGAAAAGGGGCCATGGAAGGATGCTACGCAACTCCACCTCTATTGCCATAACTCAAATAGAAAGCGCAAAAGAAGAAAGGATTGGGACGGGAATCGGGGAGTTAGACAGGGTTCTCGGAGGGGGATTTGTTCCTGGTTCTCTTGTACTTGTAGGAGGCGACCCCGGAATTGGAAAATCCACACTTGCCCTTGATATGGTAAATAATGTAAGCCTCTCTAAAATGAGCGTTCTGTATGTTACGGGCGAAGAATCCCCGGAGCAGGTAAAGATGAGGGCCGAGCGGATGGGTGTAGGCTCCGACGGGCTCTTTGTTTTTGCAGAAACCTCTGTAGAGAACATTCTCGATGAAATCGTCAAGCTTTCCCCGAAACTCGCCGTAATTGATTCGATTCAGACCATATACACCGAGGATTTCCCATCGGCACCGGGAAGCGTGGGGCAGATAAGGGAGAGCGCGGCAAAGATTATGCAATATGCAAAAGCAAACGGCACGGCGATTTTTCTTATTGGGCATGTGACAAAGGAGGGAACGATTGCGGGGCCAAAGGTTCTGGAACATCTTGTAGATACGGTGCTCTATTTTGAAGGCGGACGGGAGCACCCTTACAGAATCCTGAGGGCAATAAAAAATAGGTTTGGCTCAACAAATGAGATCGGCGTATTTGAGATGCACGAAAGCGGGCTCGAAGAGGTAAAAAGCCCATCAGAAATATTCCTCTCCGAGCGTCCCGCAAACGCCTCAGGCTCGGTTGTTGTCCCAAGCCTTGAGGGCACAAGGCCGATTCTCGTAGAGATTCAGGCTCTGGTCTCACCCTGCAATTTCGGTGTGCCCAGAAGAACAACTATAGGGCTTGATTATAACCGCGTCTCGCTTCTTGCCGCCGTGCTAGAAAAAAGGGCGGGGCTAAGAATATCGGGTCAGGACATCTTTATGAACGTTGCAGGCGGAGTGAGAATCGAGGAACCCGCGATTGACCTTGGCATTAGCACATCTCTTGCATCGAGTCTCTTAAACAGACCGGTTGAATCCGATGTGGTGGTGTTCGGTGAAATCGGCCTTGCCGGTGAGGTGCGGGGTGTCTCACAGGTGGAACTCAGGCTCAAGGAAGCCGAGAAACTGGGCTTTCGTAAGTGCGTCCTTCCCCGGATAAACCTTGAGAGGCTCAAACGCCCGGACACTGACATTTCCCTTATCGGTGTAGGCTCAATTGAAAAGGCGATTGAGGTGTTGTTTTAATCTATAAATCCATCTCAGTGTATAGGAGCATAGCCAACGGTTATTTCGCCTTTTACCGTCATAATCCCGTAAGGAGTAATTGTAATTTTATCGGAGGATTTCTCGTGTTTAATTAACTCTGCGCGGGAGAGGGTTTCTACGATAAGCTCGGTTTCAAATTCGTCATATTCTAATTCTTTACCAATCTCATACATATTAAATTCTTTAAACTGATCATCTTTACACAAACCATATAACTCAGAAAGAAAATTAAGGGCTTTTTTCTGAATTCCTTCTATTCTCTCTTCTTCATTCTTTCTTTCTAAAGTATGTGCGAAATCACTTGGTTTTAGCAATTGAGACCAGAGACGGTAAAATTCGCTCAGGGTTTCGTAGGTTAAGTGCACAGTAGTTTTTAGAAATTCGATATTATCCTTATATACTTCTAGAACCAAGTTCATTTTTCACCTCTCTTTATGGTATTTGTTGACGGTTAAATGCAGGAGAGAATCATGGGCAGGGGAATAATAAAGGAATTAACATGGGTATTATTATAACTGGAGAATCACCAAATTCCACGTTCTATTTTCCCTCGTTTTTATGCGACTCATCCGGGGTTAGGATTTCATACTTGTTACTCTTTGAAATACGGAATCAAGGGGCTCATTCCCACTTCACCATTTTTGCTGAGTCGTTGCGATAAGTTACAAAATATCCAATTATTACAGGATGAAACACACGTTTCATGGCAATTCTGTTGGTTATTTCCCTTTTTTCTCCTACAAGCTCACTTGCATGGAAAGTAGACAGGGGATGCTTAGATTACTATTGTAAGGGGGTAATTAAATATGAAAAGGCTGCTCATTTTCCTAACGATAGTTTTGGCCCTTATTCTTGCTGCTCCGAATATAAGCCTTGCACAGCATCGCTCCGGCGGCCACGGTGGTATATCCCATTCTCAATCCCGTTACGGTGGTCACACTGGTACATCTCATTCTCGGTCTTATTCCGGGCATTCCTATTATGGACATTCTGACAAACATTATTACGGACATTACTACTATCATGGACATGGTTATAAGCATCCTTACTACTACGGATATGGGTATCCATTCTACTAACTATGGATACGGTCCATACTTTTATACCTCATTGGGTTTTAGCCCATTCTTCTTCAACCCATTCTTTAGCCTCAACTTCGGATTCGTGATCAGGTAACGGTCTCTAGAAGCGAGTAGCTCTTGAAAAGGAAGCCCCAGCCTACCAAAGAAGTGGACCAGGGCTTGAAAGAGAGGTTGACATCCAAACCTGCTAATCTAAATTTAAACCCATGACCAAGACCCAAATTAGTTCATCTCCCATAGGCGTATTCGACTCGGGTATAGGCGGGCTTACAGTTGTAAGGGAGATTCTGAAAAGGCTCCCGAATGAAAACCTCGTTTATCTGGGTGATACAGCTAGGGTTCCCTATGGAACAAAATCCAGCAGAACAGTGATTGCATACTCAGAGGGCAACGCGAGGTTTCTCTTATCAAAGGGTGTCAAGCTCCTGGTTGTTGCATGTAATACTGCCTCTGCTGTCGCACTTCCGAGTTTAAGGTGGGATTTTGAGGTTCCCGTAATAGGCGTGATTGAACCTGGAGGGAGAAAGGCGGCGAGAATTACCAAGACAGGAAAAGTAGGGGTAATAGGGACACCATCAACAATAAGAAGCGATGCATACAAAAAGGCCATAGAAAATGTCGCTCCGGAAATAAATGTCTATTCCAGGGCCTGTCCCCTCTTTGTCCCGCTTGCAGAAGAGGACTGGACCGAGGGGGAGATTGCCGAGCTTGCAGCGAAAAAATATCTGGGGGTTCTGAAAGGGTTGGGTATTGACGTTCTCATACTCGGCTGCACCCATTATCCGCTCCTCAAATCCACGATTCAAAAGGTTATGGGAGAAGGGGTTACGCTTGTGGACTCCGCCGAAGAGACGGCTTTAGAGATAGAAAGGATTCTTAAAGAAAACAACATCTCAAATGAAAATTCCGCGTCTGCCCAAAGGGAGTTCTACCTCACGGATGTCTCAGAAACCTTCATCTCCATTGCAGGGAGGTTTCTAGGCAAGAAAATAGAACGGGTCGAGCAGGTGGATATATAGAGATGTAGGGGCGATCCGCCGGGTCGCCCCTACGGTCATAATCGCAATTACCAAAAAGCTACTGCTGTGCAAGGAGCTTCTTAAATTCCTCTGTAAGCGCGGGAACTATCTGAAATAGGTCACCTACAATACCGTAGTCGCATTTCTGGAAAATGGGTGCATCCGGGTCTTTATTGACTGCTACAATCACCTTGGATGAACCCATTCCAGCGAAGTGCTGAACCGAGCCTGAAATTCCGACAGCAATGTAGAGAGTGGGGGAGACAACCTTTCCGGTTTGCCCGACCTGCATGGCGTAGGGGACGAATCCGGCATCCACTGCCGCACGCGATGCACCCGCAGCGGCACCGATTGCGTCGGCAAGGTCAAATGTGAGTTTGAAGTTATCTCCGCTTCCCATTCCACGCCCGCCTGAGACGATTCTATCGGCTTCTGTTAACTCAGGCCGCGTGGACTCCTTTCTCTTTACCTCTACAGTCCTTATCTTGATGTTTTCGGGTTTAAGGCTAACGGATTCACTCACAACCTCTGGATTTTTCGGCTCTTCTTCAGGTTTAAACACATTCGGTCTGATTGTCGTCATCATAGGTTTATGGTCGAGGAATTCGACTGTGGCAATGGACTTCGCAGAATACATATAGCGTTTGATTTTTAACCTCTTATCATCCGTAAGGTCTAAATCAATTGCGTCGAGAGTAAGTCCCGCCCCTGCAAGGGCCGCAACCCTGGGGAAGAAGTCCTGACCGATAGATGTATTTCCTGTAATTACAATGGGTGGCTGGTGCTTTTTAATTAGGTCCGCAAGCGCGATTGCATACCCTTCGGGTGTGTAATCTTTCAAGAGTTCGTTGTCTACGACATAAACCTTTTCTGCGCCATATCTTCCCAGCTCCTGAGCAAGCCCCGAGACCCCGGAGCCAAGGAGGACGCCGCACAGTTGTCCTCCCAGTTTTGGAACGAGTTTTCTACGCGCCTCAGATAAGGCTTCAAACGTTGCCTTTCTAACCTTTCCGTCTATTGTGATGTCGGCTACTACCCAAATTTCATTGCCCATCTTTTTGCCTCCTTTAGCTTAACGAATAAAGAATGATCCAGGATGCATGTAAAAGCTTTTAATATCGTGCATCGTGTATCATATATCTTGATTATCCGTGCTCATTTGTGGCTAATAATTCTCGAACCATCAAATCACTTTGGCTTCTTCTCTAAGGAGTTTTACAAGCTCATGTGCCGCTTCTTGGGTGTCGGCTCCCTTGATTATCTTGAGCCTCCTTTGCACCTGCGGAACCTCGAGCTTTGTAATCTTAAATCGCGCCCCAGCTTGACCGAGTGCTTCTTTGGTAAGACCCAACGCCTCGACATTAATTTTATCGGGCGTTACCTCTTTTACCTCTTTTTTCTTCGCCTTCATGATTCCGGGGAGCGATGCGTATCTCGGTTCATTGAGTCCTCTTTCACAGGTTATAAGGGCCGGAAGCGGAACCTCAACCGTGACCTGACCGCCCTCGACCTCTCTTTGGCAGGTTACATTTTTTCCGTCCGGAGATACTTGCATCTTGGTCACTATTGCGACGTGCGGAATTCCCAGTTCCTCCGCCACCTGAATTCCAATTTGACCCGATTCTTCATCAATCATCTTCTTCCCGGTGAGGATTAAATCGAATCCGCCCAAGCCATTAATCTCCTCCGCTATGACCTTTGCGCTTGCGTAAGGGTCGGTAAACGCAAAGCTTTCATCCTTTATGTGCACCGCTCTATCCGCTCCCATGGCAAGCCCTGTGCGAAGAGCTTCAACGCATCTCGCAGGCCCCATTGAGATGAGGATTACTTCGCCCGTCTTGAGGTTTTCTTTGATTTTAATCCCCTCTTCAATTGCAAATTCATCATAGGGATTTACAATCCATTTTATCCCTTCTGTATCAACTGAATTTCCAGTTGAGGCAACCTTAATCTTTGCCTCAGTATCCGGGGTTTGCCTCACAATAACAACGATTTTCACTGTATTTCCCTCCTATCTAATTTTATTGACACTTTAAACTTTCCAAGAAATTTCAGAAGGCAGATTTTGCTTACAACTCACACGTTAACCTAGAATTTCTCATCATAGGCTCCTTTGAAAACCCACCCGTTTTATAAATGAGGAATTCTAAAGCTACCTCTAGCCCTCTAAAATAAAGGTAATCTTGACATGGGCTCGGTACTCAGCGATTTTTCCATTCTCTATATGCGCATTCATCTTGGTAACTTCCAAACCCGTAAGATTACGCAGAGTCTTATTTGCCCTCTTGAGAGCGCTTTGGACTGCGTCCTCCCAAGATTTGCTGGATGATCCAATCACCTCAGTTACTCTTGCTACAGCCATCTCACGCTTCCTCCGTTTGGGTTGAGTTTAATCCAAATCTCTCGCAACTCGGTGGAATTACTCAGCGAATTACTTAGTTTGGAGAGATAAAGAACCATCTAAATCAAGCTCTTTCGCTATATCGTTTATCTAATTTGGGTAAAAGACATCAAACTGTAACGGATTGAGGGTTGATTGTCAAGTAAAAAAGAGCCTTGGAGGTGAGGGTAGAGACATGGTATTTAAAAGAGGCCAGGGAATACCCTAGCCTCAAAGGAAACTAAAACAAACAGCACACCATCATCCGCTTCGGAATTCGGCATTTCTAGCCTTTCTAAATTACAAATCCGAAGTTGAAGCTAAAGAACGGGGTGAGAAAGAACGGATCAAATACAAATGGAGTGGCTACAACCGGGGCAAACACGAATGGGGCAGGTACAACCGGAGTAAATACGAATGGAGTAGCTACAACTGGGCTAAAGAAGAATGGACTAAAACCGAATGAGGTAAAGAAGAACACATCATTGTCATGCTCATGAAACTCATGATGACCCTCATGCCAATCATTCCACTCGTGACCGCCGTTCCATCCATGACCTTCATTAAACCTGCTACGCTCAACACCAAATCTACGATTGTCACTAAACCTCATATTATTGTTGCGTGTGGAGCTAAGGACATCTCTGTTGCGGATGCTGTTTACTCTATTAGGATTATTGGTATTACCCAGTCTTGTAAAACGAGTACCATTCATTCCCCTGCTGAAGCTACGGTTACTCATCACCGTACCGGAATTATGAAATGTCCTTCCCATACTGGAGCTCCGATTATTCATACCAAAATTACGGACAGGTCCTCTCATACTGAAATTGTGATTGCCCATACCAAAGCTACGACTACCCATACTAAAATTATGGGAAGACCCTCTCATATCGAAGCTGCGATTACCCATACCAAAACTATGCATGGAGCCTCCTCGCATAAAGCTGCCTCCACCGAAACCTCCTCGACCGCCAAGGGCTCTGGCAGAGCTTATACTCGGAGCCGATAGAATAAAGGTTAAAGCAACTATTAGAGAGATACCGATTTTTTTCATGTTCGTGCTCCTCCCCCTAATACTTTAGGTATTTAAGTAAAATTTTAAATAAACTCCAATTCAATTTCAAGCGAAACTACGGTCCTCACACTCAGTTAAGATGATAATGTCTTAAGATAGATTCACAGGCACGCAGACCCCATACCCGAAGATATACTCTGCAGGGCGGGTTTGAAACTTCCAGTCCAATACTGTGCGATTGAATTGTAAAAAGCGAATTTAAGGAGACGTAATCTCCACTTTTTCCCGCGTATCGCCCGAATTTATTCAAAAATGGTTTTATTAGAGACCAGGAGTTTTGCCTCTGTTGTCGCTACAGTCGTGCCGCTTTGATTTTTAACCTCTCCAGAGAGCGAAACCAATCCTCCATCAAGCTTGGGTTTTGCATCAAGCCCCTTTACCTCCCACTCCATTGAGATTGTGTCTCCTGGATAAACGGGGGCGGTGAATTTTATTGAGGCCTCGACTGTGGATATATCCGTATCATGAAAAACGTTGCTGTAGACCCCAACCATCATACCGAATGTAAGGGCTCCGTGGACGATTCTTCTCCCAAATCGGGATGTTTTCATGTCCGGCTCGTTTGTGTGGAGGGCGTTAAAATCTCGAAAAAGCCCAGCGGCTTTTACAACATGGGCCTCGCTTATCGTTATACTCTCTTTGAACTTGTCTCCGATCTTTAATTCATTAAAAGCTTTTCCTTTGCGAATCATAAGGCACCTCTCTATGGGATTATATTTAACATGAATAATAAATCGAGTTATTTGCCATGCCCGAAATTCTTAATCGGGCATCCATTTTTCTGCTTTAATCTAGGAGAGGGGCACTCCCTACCTTAAAATTACATCTTCTTTCTATCCCTCAGCGCCTTCCCCAGTGTTATCTCGTCTATGTATTCAATATCGCCTCCAACAGGGATTCCATGCGCTATACGGGTCACATCAACTCCCAAGGGCTTTATGAGTTTTGCGAGATACAGAGCCGTAGCCTCGCCCTCGACGCTTGTGTTTGTAGCAATTATCACCTCTTTCACATTCCCGTCTCTCAGCCTCGAAATGAGTTCTTTCATCCTTAAGTCTTCCGGACCTATTCCCTCAATTGGAGAAATCACGCCATGAAGAACATGGTATTTTCCGTTAAACTCTGCGCTTTTTTCGATTGCAATTAAGTCAATCGGTTTTTCCACGACACAGATTGTGGTCCTGTCCCTTTCCTCGTCTTTGCATATAGCGCACAGGTTCTCTGACGTAAAGCTGTAGCAAATCGGACAGAAGGTGACTTTATTCTTTGTATCAACTATTGACTTTGCAAGTCTCTCCGCGTAATCTCCGGGCGACCGTAGAATATGAAATGCGAGCCTTGTCGCGCTCTTTTCCCCTATCCCTGGAAGCTTTGAGAATGCGTCAATAAGCCTCAAAATCGGCTCTGGCAAACCCGTGCGTCTCATCAGATAAGCCCTGGAGGAAGTCCCAGCCCTCCAGCCACCTTGGAAATTTCTTCCTTCATAATCTCCCTTCCTCTGTTTAGCGCCTCATTTACTGCGGCTGTGACCAAATCCTGGAGCATCTCAATATCGCCCCCTTTGATCACCTCAGGCTCGATCTTTATTGAGACTATCTCGCCCTTTGCCTTTGCTACTGCCGTTACCATCCCGCCCCCTGCCGCGGCTTCAACGATTTTTTCCCCCGCCTCGGCCTGAAGTTTCTCGATCTGCTCTTTCATCTTCTCAGCCTGCTTTAACATACTCTGTATGTTTCCCCCAAATTTCATAGCCTCACTCCTTACTATTTAAATTTTTTTACTTCGACTATTCTCCCTCCCAAAATTCTCACAACGTCCTGCACAACCGGGTCTTCTTGTATTTCCTCCCTATTTTTTGCACTTCGCTCTTTTAAAGACTGGTAACCGGGTTCTTCAGTAGAAGACGATTTCACCCCGACCCTGACCTTAAAATCCTGCTTGAAGAATTCCTTTGAGAGCTTCTTCAGGTTTTCCTGAGCGTCTTGACGCGAAAGATAATCAGAATGAATCGAGGAGGAGGTAAATTCAATCTCTAAGGTTCCATTGGCGAATCTGATTTTGCCAGCCTGTTCCAGATGCATTGCCGTAATCGGCTTCTTTGATTTTACAAATCTTACAAAATCCCCCAAATCCGGATTCGATGAATCCGAGAGACTCACATCCGAGCTTGTGGGAATATCATCAAAACCAGAGCCGGAAGGTGGCTTCTCATCAAGAGGTGATGTCCCCTTTTTCTCTTCCTGACTCTTTTGTGTTTCACCCTCTTGATACTTGAATGGAGACGATGCGCCAGCCCCAATTTTTTCAGAGAGTTTCTCGAGTTTGCTGAGAATGTCATCAATCGGAACTATGGTGTGGAGAATGGAGAGTTTTACAAGGGTCGCCTCAAGCGCCATACGTGGGTAAAAGGACTTTTGAACCCCCTCTGCTCCTTCGAGCATGAGTTTGAAAATCATCTCGATGGACTCAATACTCTGGTCTGCAGAAATCCTCTCTATCTCCTTTTTTTCTTCATCCGAGAGGTCTGAGACAATCTCTCTGCCGCATGTTCTGATCAGGAGCGCATTTCTTATTATCTTCAATAAATCCTCAGCAAACCGCTTGGGACTCATCCCCTTTTCATCCGCTTCATTCAGGATTTCGATGCACCTTTTGGGGTTTTTATTGAATACCGCTTCGAGCGCGGATCTTACAAGCGACTTATCCGATATGCCAAGGATTCTTGCTGCCTCTTCATGCTTAATCTCCATGCCGAAGGTCGCAATTAGCTGATCGAGGATGCTAAGGGCGTCGCGGAGGCTTCCATCTGCCTCTTGGGCTATGAGATAGAGCGTCTCGTCCGCGATTTTTATCCCTTCGGAATGGGTGATGGATTCGATTCTCTCCTTTATCTTTGATGTTGAGACCTTCTTAAAATCGTATCTCTGACATCGCGAGAGAATAGTTGCGGGAATCTTGTGCGCCTCGGTTGTCGCAAGTATAAAGAGTACGCGCGGGGGAGGCTCTTCAAGGGTTTTAAGAAGGGCATTAAATGCCGCCTGAGAGAGCATATGCGCTTCATCAATTATGTAGATTTTTGTTTTTCCGGACGAAGGAACGTATTTTATGTTCTCGATGATTTCTCTCACGTCATTTACTCCAGTATGAGATGCGGCGTCAATCTCGCTTACATCGAGCGATTTTCCCTCGGATATCTCTTTGCAAAATACGCATGTAGAGCACGGCTCAGGGGTGGGTCCCTTTTCACAGTTGAGGGCTTTGGCCACGATCCTTGCAGTGGTTGTTTTCCCGACCCCTCTGGGGCCTGAGAGGATAAGAGCGTGCGCTATTTTTTCCGTAGATACCGCATTCTTGAGCGCCCGTGTGATGTATAGCTGGCCTATTATGTCATCAAATGTTTGAGGTCTCCACTTTCTGGCAAGCACACGATAGGAGGACATTCTAGTCACCTTAAAACCAGCAGGCTAGGTTTGCCACAACGCTCAGGAGGTCTTGCTACCGTTGCTCCCTTCCGGGCCTGGCGGGGTTTACAAGCTCCTGCCGTGCGGGCCTAGCCGCTGGAACTTAGTTAATTATTTCATCTGGCGGAGAGGGTGGGATTCGAACCCACGAGGGAGTTTTATCCCCCTACACGCTTTCCAGGCGTGCACCTTAGGCCGCTCGGTCACCTCTCCTGCAGATTAAATTTTCTCAACAAGATTCTAACATTAAGGGTTGAAATGTTCAAAAATTTTTGGATTGAATGGAATAAAAATTTATCTCAGGAATGAGAGCCTTATCACTTAGCTTCTTCGTTTGATTCTCCTGAAATGTCGTCGGCTTGTTTTTCCATCGTATCCGCCCTTTCTTTGGATTTTTCCTGTATCCCTTTCGCCTTTTCTAGAGGCCCGATTATTGCTCTTTCTACTACTCCTGCCTCCTTTTTTTCTTCCTTCTTCTCCGCCTTCTTCGTGCAGGAAAAGGATACAGATATACAGACGAATAGAGCCAAAATAGCCAATACAATTTTTCTCATTATACTCTTCCTCCTATCATTCACCCGGATTTTGATTAACTCCACGTGCGTAAATTATACTGCATTTGTGCTTTCTAAGAACCTTTATTGCAAGAGGATGTTATTAGTGAGATAATAAAGAAGGAGTCTACACGACTCGCCAAATTAGATTTTTAACAACCCAAAAAGGAGGTGCAACTATGGCTTCGAAATGGAACCTTGCTGGAACCTATTTTGAGACTTGCAACTGTGAGGTTGCTTGCCCGTGCGTCTTTACGAGCCCGCCCACTGCGGGAGAATGCACAGTCCTCATCGGCTGGCATATAGACAACGGCAAATTCGAAAATGTCACGCTGGATGGACTCAATGTTGTGCTTGCAGTGCACTCTCCCGGGCACATGTTGCAGGTAAAGTGGAAGGCCGCTGTCTATTTAGACGAGAGGGCCTCAGAGGCTCAAAAGGACGCCCTCATCCAAATCTTCTCCGGTCAAGCGGGTGGGCATCCTGCGATATTGGCGTCGTTTGTGGGCCAGGTACTGGGGGTCAATAGCGTGGCAATTGACTACCGGGCAGAGGGAAAGAAGCGAAGTCTCCGGATTCCCAATGTGGCCGAAGCCGAGATCGAAGCCATCGCCGGTCAAGGCGGTGCTGAAATCACAATCAGCAATCATCCATTGTGCATCGCTCCTGGACAACCTGCGGTGGTCGCAAAATCCAAGCAGTTAAGCTATCACGACCACGGATTCCAGTGGGCGGTGTCAGAGAAAAATGGGTTTTACTCGCCCTTCGCTTATCAAGGCCCTTGAGAGTGAAGAGAAGCCAGAATAATGTTGATTCTTTACTAGAAGGATATGTACCCGAAATAACTTTTATGAGAGCGTTATAATGGGACTGATGGTTTTAGAGATTGAGGTAGGGAATCCTTCTAACCCTGAGGTCACAGAGAAACTCGAATTTCTAATTGACTCTGGAGCCATCTACTCCGTAATCCCCACACCGATTCTGGAGAAACTTGACATTAAGCCGCTCACAGAGCAGGAATTCCGATTGGCAAATGGGGCGAAAATCGTGCGTAAGAAAGGTATCGCTCTTTTTAAGTATGGAGACCGAATAGGTGGGGCGGATGTCATATTCGGCGGAGAAAAAGTTATGTGGATTATAGATGCACTTATCTCTGGAGCTTTATCTGCATGGGGAAAGCTCGTTTCAATTGTCGAAAGGAAGATACTCCGGAAGATGAAGGAGAAGGTGTAATAATAACTTTTCACTTCCCTTCCGCTTCGAAGTATCAACGACTACAAATGGTTAAGAACCTCGAAAAGGTTATAGAGATAAATAACCTCTCCTGGATTGCTCCAGGATACAAAGAATGGATTATGGATCTAGACAAACTAAGGGAATCCTTTCCTGACCTTTACTCAGTAAATTGGTTAAAGGGAAAAGCTTTTATTGAGCCAGAGGTTGAGCCTGGAGAAGAACTTCTCTACGGTAGACAACTTGAATATAAAACGAAAGTTATTTTCTACATAGTTCCTGAAACACTGAGGAGCCTCGTTATGCCATTAGAAACTCTTCCCGAAATCCAAGAAAGTCTTGCAAATTTTAAGAAAGATTATCCCGATCCTAATAAGGCAGCATTCATAATGATGCAATTTGGCGAAACAAAAGCTCATAGTCAAATTGTAGAAGCAATTAAAAGAGCATTGGACTCTTTAGTAATTGAAATACTCGAGGTTGAAAAATCTGAATAAAAAAGAGGAATAGCATGAGCTTCATAAATCTTTCAATAAATGAAAACATCGCCACAATGGTTCTCAACCGACCGAAGGTGAATGCTTTAAACGAGGCTGTGGTGGAGGAACTCGAAGAGTGCTTTCAAAAGTTAGCCGATGATTCGAATGTCAAGGCCGTGATTCTAACCGGAGAGGGGAGTTTTTTCTCCTTTGGGCTGGATGTTCCTGAGTTTTTGAGTTATTCAAAAGACTCTTTTATCAAATTCCTTACCAAATTCACCGACCTTTATGGATACATTTTCACATTCCCAAAGCCGGTTGTCGCGGCTCTAAACGGCCACACCATAGCCGGAGGGTGTATGATTGCCATAGCCTGCGACTACAGGCTCATGGTTTCAGGAAAGGCGAGGATTTCTTTGAACGAATTAACGTTTGGCTCAACCGTCTTTGCTGGGAGCGTTGAGATGCTCAGGTTTTTAATCGGCGGAAGGAACGCTGAGTCAGCGCTCTATACAGGGGCGATGTATTCGGCGGAAGAGGCAAAGGAATTGGGACTAATCCACGATGTAGTTTCTAAAGAAGATCTTCGTGATTCCGCTCAAAGAATTGCCGGGGATTTCGCAAAGAGGGATAGCCGCGCATTTGGGAGCATGAAGACGCTCATACGAAAACAGGCAGGGGAGGAAATGAAGAGAAGGGAGAGGGATTCGATCATTGAGTTTGCGGACATCTGGTATTCTGAAGGCACATGGAAGAATTTGCGGAATATAAAAATCCGAGACTAGCTATAATTGATTGACCTTCGCAAAACCATTAAACTGAGTATACAAGCGGAAAAGTTTTTTACAGGAGGTTACAGCTAATGGGTATAAATATGACTCCTGAAGAAATCAAGGTATTTTTAGCAGAGCAGAAGGTATGCCGGATGGCTACCGTCGGCAAGGACGGGATGCCACATGTTATCCCCATGTGGTATGTGATCTTAGATGGGGACATTTATATTGAAACCACAGGAACGACAAAGAAGGTAAAGAACGTTGAGTCAAATAAAAAGACGGCTCTTATAGTGGATGCGGGGGATTCTCTATATGATTACAGGGGCGTGATGATGCAGGGCAAAACGGAGAGGGTCAATGATAGGGCCTTCTTTGAGAGATTTCGGGAGGCATACGCCCAGAGATATTTCGGTTCGAATGAGCATCCGGGTTATAAATTCTTAACCGGCATCCCAAACCGGGTTCTCCTTAAATTCATTCCTGAGAAGTTCGCCTCCTGGGATTATAGGAAGATGAAGTTATAGCACATGCCGGTTAAATACACTGCTTTATAGTTGTCATTCCCCTATTTTTCTAGTGGGAATCCATGATAATAAATGCCCGACAAATACTTCGGGCATGACAAGTGTTTTAATCCTACCTATGCGAATGCCACTCTCAAACATTAAATAGAGATTTGTCTCGTATCATAAAACACGACTAAATTTTTGTACACGCCATTTAACAGAATTTTAATATCCTCTTAATTTATGTTTAATGAACCCGGATTAGATTACCCGCAAAATAAAATTAGGAGGTGTAGGATGAAATCCAAAAAGGCTGCAATGAGAATCAAATCATTGCTGGTTGCAATAGTTTTATCATCTATATTTCTAAGCACGGGGCTAAATTCAGCCCATGGGGCCAAGACCAACACGTCTACTCCGATAAAGTACGTAGTGGTGATCTTCCAGGAGAACGTCTCATTCGATCACTATTTTGGGACTTATCCGAACGCGGCAAACCCGCCGGGCGAGCCGGCTTTTAACCCCCTCCCCGGCACCCCTTCTGTGAACGGTCTTAACACCGAATTGCTCACCGACAATCCGAATTCGGCTAATCCGGCTCGGCTTGACCGCTCTGAGCCTCTCACATGCGACCAGAATCATGACTATACGCCTGAACAGCAAGCCTTCAACAACGGGCTTATGGACAAGTTCGTGGAATTTACAGACACGGAGAGCTGCTCCGCGCCTGACATAAGCAAGCCCGGGCTGGTTATGGACTATTACGACGGCAACACCGTGACGGCTCTATGGAACTACGCCCAGCATTTCGCGATGAGCGATAACTCATACTGCACGACATTCGGGCCGTCAACGCCTGGGGTGTTAAATCTAGTCAGCGGCCAAACACATGGGGCTACACCCTCTACGCTTCAGGATGTGGTAGCGAATGGCACTGTCATCGGTGATGCCGACCCGGCATTCGACGACTGTTCATCTGGCACTACTATATCAATGTCCGGGATCAATGTGGGAGACTTGCTCAACCAAAGGGGGATCACGTGGGGTTGGTTTCAGGGCGGGTTCAGGCCAACCCAAGTCGTAAACGGTAAGGCAGTCTGCGGAGCCTCGCATACTAATATCGGCGGAGCTACGGTTACGGATTACAGCGCGCATCATGAGCCGTTTCAATACTACCAATCCACTTCAAACCCCCACCATCTGCCTCCAACCTCAATAGACGCGATTGGATTCACCGACCAGGCGAACCATCAGTATGACATCAGCGACTTCTGGAACGCCGCAAACGGGGGTAAACTGCCGGCTGTCAGCTTCCTAAAAGCGGCTAAGTACCAGGATGGCCACGCGGGTTACTCCGATCCACTTGACGAGCAGACTTTCCTTGTAGAGACCATAAACCAGTTGCAAAGGCTCCCCCAGTGGAAGAGCATGGCCATTATCATTGCTTATGATGATTCGGATGGCTGGTATGACCATGTGATGCCCCCTATAGTGAGTCAATCAAATGACCCGGACAATGACGCGCTTACAGGCACAGGGCTGTGCGGCCAGCCCAAGGCCGGGGCGTACCTCGATCGCTGCGGATACGGCCCGCGCCTGCCGCTGCTTGTTATTTCTCCATTCGCTAAAGAGAACTTCGTGGACCACACCATCACTGACCAGTCCTCGATCCTGAAATTTATTGAAGATAATTGGAATCTAGGTCGAATCGGCAACCAGTCATTCGACGAGAAGGCCGGTTCGTTGCTGAACATGTTCGACTTTGCCTCAGGTAACTCAAACCGCCGTCTCATTCTCGATCCTGTAACAGGTCAGCCGCACTGACAACTATCATCTCTCTAAGAAAAAAGGCCCAATCCCTTTTGGGATCGGGCCTATAAACCAATTAGAGCAGATAGGCCATTTACATACTCCCTAACGCAGTTTTAACATTTCTTTAATACTCAATTAACAAACCAGGATTAGAATATTTGCATGAAAATTTTAATACTCTCAGATATTCATGCAAACTGGTATGCATTAGAAGCCATACTGGCAAACGAGAATTACGATACGCTCATCTTCCTTGGGGATGCCGTGGATTTCGGACCCAATCCAAAGGAGTGCGTCAGGTTTCTCATGGACTCATCCTCAGGCCGTTTCCATGGCGTAAGGGGAGACCATGACCACGCTCTAGCCTATGGCATCAACTGTGTGTGTTCTAAAGAACTGAGGGAACTCTCCTCCAGAACCAGAGAATGGGGAGAGGGTTTCATAACGGGCAAGGAAGTGGGCTTTCTAAGGAGGCTCCCCTTTAATAGCCGTATTACTCTGGATGGCTTTAACTTCTATCTGGCGCATGGCTCTCCTGATGACGGACTCTACAGAAACGCAGTTTCTGATACGGAAGGGTTTGAAATCGAGAATGAGTTTGATGATACGGACTTTATACTTGCCGGCCACTCCCATAAGCCGTACTTAAAGCGATTGGGTAGAACGACGATTCTAAACCCCGGTTCTGTGGGGCAGCCGAGGGATTTCAATCCGAGGGCCTCTTATGCTGTTATACAAGATGGAGAGGCAACCATAAAAAGGATCAAATACGACATTGAAAGGACGGTTAAGGATTTGGAAAGAAGCTCACTGCCCAAAGATACTATAAGAGAACTCGTCTCTATACTGATAATTGGGGGACTGGTAAAAGATGAAATGCATTATTGCTAGAAGGGAGCTTTGTTTAGAAAGGAGTTTTCGGAGCTATATTTATACCAAGTATGGGAAAGGCGAAAAAAGACACAGAGGTCTTTTGAGGAAAACCTTAGTGAAGGTAAATGAGCTAATCTGGCGTCGCAGACACGGCTTGCGTGTAGTCGGGTAGTGGGTTCGATGTGTAGGGGCAGGCCCCGTGTTCGCCCTACAAAAATAATCCCAAATCCATCTTGAAATCATTGTTTTTTAGGTCGGACCCATATTGTTTACATTGTCAAACCAGTTACTATTGGTTAGCTATCCTGACTAATTTCTCGTTATCCCTAAAACCATCCTCTGGAGGGTCCAGTGCTAATGACAAACCCTGCCAAAGAGGCTCTATATTGGCACTGTAGTTTCTAACATCTTGAATATAGCTCATTGGATTATCCTGCCACATGACAAACTTATATAGTATGGCTCTCAGCTTTGTCCTTACCACGGGTGAATTAAAATCCCAGTTGAAAAATCCTCCGAGCGGAAAGAAGATCTTCATAAAGAAGAGCTGCTTTATCACGTGGTGCTCTTCTATCCCGCATGGGTCAAACCAGCCCGTTCGAACCCAGCTATACCCCCTGCCAAATATTTGAGCCATTCCACCTCTAAGTCCGAGCCTCTCCGCTGCCCTCGATGCAAGGTGAATAAAGGCATAAGCGGCTTCTTGCGTGAAATACCCATGAGTTGGGAATTTGTTCTCCATCCTTATAAGGTTCCTAACCAGAATCAAACCCTCAGATACTAGAAGGGAGTCGGGCTTACCTCTCCCATGATTTTTAGAGTGAAATTCTCCTATATCGCCACAGGTCTCAAGTGAAGCCTTGATATTTCCCCACTCTCTTCTTGATATTTGAAGTGCTCTTTGTATCTCTTCCATTCTCTTTACTCCTTTATTTCTCAGTTTTCATTAAAGAGGCTAACCGGAAAAAATCAATCTGATATGAAAAGAACGTTAAGATTTGGTTAAGTGAGATAATTGTGTATAAGAAGCGGGTTTATTAATTTCATAGGTGTTTTATTGGATCCGTTGGTCTCCAGACGCGCCAGAGTTGACTGATAAACATCTAATCCAATATACTTATCGCTGCTCAAGGGGTTCTTCTTTAATAAGGATGAAAATGGCTGATCGAATCTCAACCAACAGAAAGGAAGCCTCAGCCGCTCAAACGGATTTAGACGACCTGGTGGTAACCATTGAGCTGACCCTTATCAGCATCATACAGGCCGTTGCCCTCACGTTTTTAGCCGATCGTTCGCGCGACGTGCTTGTCAACCTAGAGTTCGCCTTCTTTCCGTACGTCGTCACCGGACTGTTGGTCATATTACTTTTTTGGTCTCGATCGTTGATACACACAATGACGGTTATCCGCTGGCCGTTAGAACTCGGTCATAACTTCATGTACTTCGCTTGCACCCTGGTCGAATCAGTAACCTTCACTCAATTGACGAACGCTTTGAACTGGTACGCGTTGACCGCGCTGTTCGGTGTCATGGTATGGGTGCTGTTTACATTGGACCTCCGCATGATCCGACGCCGCATTGGTGACAGTGCCGGGCCAATAGGCAGCAAGCTGTACACCATTGTAGAACTGGAACAATTCTTAAATATCAGATTCTTTATGCCGGCAACGGTGGCCTTCAATCTTCTGGCGGTGATTGCGTTGCGGTTATGGCCGGTATTCTTCACTGAAGGGGGTGGTCATGCGATTATTGCACTGGTGCAGCTTGCGGCGGCTCTCGGTTACCTGATATACGTGATGCGCTTCTTTACACGTATTGCTCCAATGGTCGTAAAAATCCGTCAGGAGTGGCGCGAGAACGTTCTGCCCTAGCGGGAAAAATTAGATGGGTAAGATAGAGCAGGTATAGAAATTGGTATATGAGGGAGGCAGCGCTTGAGGGTTCTAATTGTGGGCGCAACCGGCACATTGGGAATGCCCCTGTTGCGCGCGTTGATTTCTAAGAATTATGAAGTCGTCGGGCTCACCCGCTCTTCCGAAAAGCGGAAGATGCTGGAGCAGTCAGGCGCAACATCTGTTATAGCCGATGCCTTAGATGCAGGGGCATTGGAACACGCCGTTCAATTAGTCGCACCGGACTGTGTGATAGATTTGCTTACAGCCATTCCCAAGAACGGACCCACACGGGCATCTCACATGAGAGCGACGAATGAGCTTCGGGTTAAGGGAACGGCGAATCTGTTGAGAGCCGCCATTGCAGCCGGAGCTAAACGAATTGTGGGTGAGTCCATGATATTCGCATATGGATTTGGTGATCATGGCGAAGCTGCCAAAGCGGAGGGTGATGCCCTGCAAACGCGGGAGTCGAATGCCTGGCTACAGGAGATCGTTGATGGCATTCGCTCTCTTGAAGGACAGTTTCTTGCGGCCAATAACCAAGGCTTGATTGAGGCTATTCCATTGCGTTATGGGCTTTTCTACGGTTCAGAGAGTCCATCTACGGAGTACATAGTTCAAATGCTCAAAAAGCGGCTTCTGCCGGTTGTTTCAGGTGCCAATGGAATCGGCTCATGGATTCATACCAGCGACGCTGTGAGCGCAACAATTGCGGCGATGGAGCGTGGTCATCCCGGAGAAATCTACAACATTGTGGACGACCACCCAATCGGCATGAATGACTTTTTAATATATGCAGCGAGTCTGATGGGCGTGAAGCGTCCATTCTCTGTACCGCTCTGGCTGTTGCGGTGGGTTATGCCCTATGTCGCGGCCTTTTCTTCTACTCGACTTCTGGTCAGTAACCAAAAGGCAAAACGCGACCTTCAATGGCAACCACAATTCCCCAGCTACCGAGAGGGGTTACAACAGGTGATAGACGAATATCAAAAGAAGTAGCCCTGTTCACCGCTGTTGTATTGCGTTCGTTTTGTCTCACGCCTGTGCACCGAACAATAACAAATTAATTTTGGGATATTGAAATAACAAAATAATCCCGCTATCCTGCATCGGGAGACAACTGTTCTAGCTCGCCGCTTTACTAATTGATCCACTTCGATAGGAGATTGATAAGTTATACAGCTTCGGTTGAAGGCCAGGTTTGTTGACACGTTGTAACGTGCTTCTACTATGTCAATATATTGCGACAATTATTGTCACATCATTACAAAAAAGGTCACATAAATTCAATTTGTGTCGTTTGAGGGAAAACTCTGAAATTTCCTGTTTTCTCGAGTAGTTGCCTTCTTAAAACTACTCTCATTTTCTCTGGCACGCCTCTTGCCGATGTCAACCTGCAAATAAAAATCGAAGGCGAAAGCCTTATGCAGGACAGGGGTCTATTTAGCTACCTTCTTTTATTGTTATTGGTTAGTGTACTTGTTAATCCAAGCGATCTGTTTGCCATGGGAGAAAACTACGATGAGACGGGGTTTAGATCGAATAGGACATATACACGGTATTCGCCCCAAGAGTCCGTCAATCCTTTTAGCGGCAACCTTATACTCTCCTACACCGATATAGTTTTGCCCGGAAACGGCGGTCTGGATTTAAAAATCCAAAGAACCTACAATAGCAAACTGTTTCTCAATCCTGACACCAGCGAGATTTCGCGTATTAGAAGGGGTGACATGGGAGTTGGCTGGACATTTCACTTCGGGAGGATCGTTGAAGAACCCTATTCAATATATGGCCCCCAGTTCTATTTGGAGATGCCGGACGGCTCTATTCATTTTCTGTATGAAAATAACCATTCAAATATCAATTCACATATAAACAGCGATTACATAACCGAGGATTTTTGGATAGTGAATTACGATGGGGCAAACGACCGATATATTATGACCCTTACCGATGGGACTGTGTATACATTCAGTCAACGAGTTGCTGATCCTATTACGATTTATCATTACGTGACCTCCATAAAAGACAGGAATGGAAACGAAATAAGGATTGAGTATTATGACTGTTGTAATACGGTAAATAATGATCCCGATACCGGCACTATAGGATCATGCCCCGATACCAATCCCGTTACTAAAACACCCCACATCAAGCAGGTGACCGATAGCGTTGGCAGGGTCATAAATTTCAATATGATCACTAATACATGCAGGTACAACGCGGTAGGCTCAATTGATGCAAATGGTAAGGTCTACAACTACTCGTATTTTATTGGTGATGATAACGGCCATCCGGGGTATCTCTTAAAGGAGGTGAAGCCTCCGGTGGGCCCAGGCTGGAAATATTTCTATGACTTTGATGGTGTGAATCCCGAAGGGGAGCTAATATCGGTTACATATCCATCTGGTGGTGTTGTTGAATATCAATATGACACATTTAACTTAACGCTTAAGGATAATCAGCCATTTAAATTCAGGGCGATAAAATCCCGGACTGCGTCTGGTCCCAATATAATCCCCGGAACGTGGACGTACTCTTATGCTTTAAGCAATAAAGACAGTACCACTGTAACCGACCCGTGCGGAAATAAAGCGGTATACAATTTTAATGGGCTTCGCGATGGCTCGTTTATTGGTAACTGGGCCATTGGGCTGGTTGAAGAGAAGGAAATTAGAGATGGTTATGATAACACCCTTCAGATTGAAACGAATGCCTGGAACCCGTATGAGATTTCTACAGATCCTAGTATACCGGAAGGAGGGTATTTTGCTCCTCTTTTAGATTTAAAAACTATAACTAGAGACGGAAATAATTATTTTACAAACCTTACATATAACACGTTTTATGGCGCGCCAACCAAAATTGAAGAATTGGGGGAACTAGCAAGAACAACAGACATAAGCTACTATGAAAATCTCTCCAATGGAAATTATATCGTTGGTGAACCTCTGATTATAACTGTAACCGATGGTGCCGAGACCAAAACGGTTGCAAACTCTTATGACAGCAAGGGAAATTTAGTTTCTGAAAATAGGTACGGAGTTATCACTGAATTTTCCTATCATCCCGATGGAGATTTAGAGTGGGAAAAGAATGCAAGGGGCTTCTATACCCATTTTGATCAATATAGTTTTGGAGTGGCTGGGCGTATAAGATATGGCTCGTCGAGCGCTTTAGCGACAGACCCCGTTTATGCCGAAACTCGAACAATCAATTGGGAGGGGACAATTGCGGGCTTAACCGATGGAAGAGGTTACCAGACTCTATTCAATTACGATGGCATAAACAGATTAATCGGGGTAACTCCTCCACCAAGCGGCGAAGCGCAAACTTCAATCACTTACGATGATATAAACGGTCAGGGTTACATTATCCAAAAAGGCGTTTCTCAATCTCAATATAGCTTTGATGGTCTGGGCAGGCCGATTTCCGCCAGATCAAATACAGGTGTGACAACTGAGGCGAGGTATGACCAATGCGGTCGTATGATGTACCGATCTTTGCCTTTTGATGGCTCGACCCCGAATGTGGGTGATAGCTTTACTTATGATCCACTGGGCAGGGTAACGAGCATTACACATCCTGATGGCACATTCATAAGCTACTCCTATTTGGGAAATACTGTAACCGTTAAGAATGAAAGAGACCTATCTACAACCTTGAATTTTGAATCCTTCGGTGACCCTGAGTATAAGAGGCTCGTCAGTATTAAGGACGCCCAGAATAATACGACCTCTTACGAATATGATCTCCTTGGGAATATCACCCGCATTAATTCGCCAATGGGTGGCAGTAGGGTCTTCAGTTATGATTCTAAAAACTTCCTGGTATCTGAGATACATCCGGAGAGTGGCACTACCACTTACACCCATGATGAGATTGGCAATGTAATAACTAAGACAAACGCGAAGAATCAGACTATCACTTATCAATATGATGCCTTAAATCGCTTGACCTTTGTTGACCATCCCTCTGGCGAGGATGATGTCACTTATGCCTATGATAATGCGGACAATAGAACCCTGATGGAAAGCAGTTCGGGGAGTTACTCGTATTCTTATGAATATGACCCGTCAAACAGGTTGACGAAACAGAACGTGAACTTAGACAACATAAATTACACCATTAATTTTGCGTACGATGAGAGAAATAACCCCGTTCAAGCGAAATATCCATCTGGTGAAACGGTCAGTTACAACTATGATGCTGGAAATAGGTTATCAAGCATTCCGAGTATTGCGGGCAATTTTACATATCATCCATCGGGTGCACTGACCCACTATGATAACATCATTGGCGTCTCTTCAGATTTTACGTATGATGATCGTCACCGCTTAAAAACAATCAAAATTTCTCGTACTTTTCCATTCTTGACAGTGAAGAAGGAGGGGCTGGGCAGGGGAACAATAAAGAGCGATCCACTCGGAATAGACTGCGGAGGCGATTGCACGCAGATATATCCTGCTGAGAACATACAGGTAACTTTAATCGCAACGCCGGACAATAACTCAAACTTCGTCGGCTGGAGCGGTGATCCTGATTGTGTAGATGGTCACGTAGTCATGGATGGAGTAAAAACCTGCATTGCGACCTTTGCTTTGAAATCCAATCGGTTTACACTCACTCTAAACAAAACCGGACAGGGAATGGTAACAAGCACCCCGTCCGGAATAGATTGCGGAAGCGACTGCACCGAAGATTACGATGCCAATACTCATGTGACATTGACTCCGATTCCCGATGCAGGCTCAAGCTTTGCTGGATGGAGCGGGGATCCAGATTGCTCAGACGGTTTTATCGTGATGGATGCGAATAAGACATGCACGGCTGCGTTCGAAACGGAACAGTTTACACTAACAGTAAACAAAGGCGGACTCGGTGCTGGAACCGTTACGAGCAGCCCTCCAGGAATAGATTGCGGAAGCGATTGTACTGAAAATTATAGCCAGGATACACAGATAACGCTAACTGCGACACCTGACGCTGGTTCCGCATTTGTAGGCTGGACAGGGGACGCGGACTGTACGGATGGCACGGTTACAATGGGCGCGAATAAGACATGCACCGCTATTTTCACGCAATCTGCGCAGCAGTTTAGACTCGATGTGGGTGTGTCTGGTTTTGGGTTGGTGGATGGTAGCATTGTTGGTAGCTTTTCTGATGCTGGAATAAATTGCCTTAATGGTCCTGCCTCATTTTCTGGCAATGATTGCACGGAGAATTATGTTGTAAATACCCAGGTAAGACTAACGCCTAAACCAACCGGCCCTCTTTTTCAGACCAATCCTCCTATTGATTATAACTCAACCTTCTTGGAATGGGGTGGGGATCCGGATTGTTCGGATGGCATGATTACAATGGATGCAAACAAGACTTGCGTTGCTGTTTTCACGCCATTTAAGCTAGATGTGCTCACACGTGGAGGGGGAACCGTAACTGTAAGCCCCAAGGGAAATACATGCACTACATATTCCGGTTGTTCTAAGTATTATCGTCCGAATACACAGGTGACGCTAACACCAGTTCCCAATAATGGTTCAAGCTTTGCGGGGTGGACTGGGGATCCGGACTGCTCAGACGGTACAGTTACAATGAGTGCGGATAAGACCTGCACCGCTACATTTAATCTGATACCGCCTCAGCAATTTACACTTGCAGTGGGCAAAACTGGATCAGGAACGGGAAGGGTTACAAGCAGCCCGACGGGAATAAATTGTGGAAGCGATTGCACGGAGGTTTATAATCAAAATACACAAGTGGTGTTAACACCCATTCCCGATGTCGGTTCAACCTTTGGAGGATGGAGCGGAGATGCGGATTGCTCAGATGGCATAGTTACGCTAAATACAGATATAGCCTGTATTGCTACTTTTAACATAGAGCCTACCGGTTGCGATTGTAATAACCCCAAAGCCATACGGGGAACAAATGGGAAAGACACTCTGGCGGGTACTGTCGGAGCTGACATCATTTGTGGCTTTGGAGGAAATGACACCATTAAAGGCTCCGGCGGAAACGACTGCATTGATGGAGGTGCAGGTAATGACAAGATTATTGGAGGAGGTGGGAGTGACAAGCTCTATGGTGGGACGGGTGATGACACATTAAGCGGCGGGGGTGGAAGTGACGTTCTAGACGGAGGCCCCGGCGTAGATACCCTAGACGGTGGGAAAGGTACGGATACATGCGTAAATGGCGAAACAAATGCCAATTGCGAACAGTTTAGCAGTTCATCTGATAACTTTTCACCGGTGATTAGTCAGGCTGTTGGAAATACTAAAAGCAGTTCTCCAATATCCCGTGCGGGCTCTTTGATTCTTATTTTGTTATCACAACTATTTGCAACTAATGTATTTGCCACGCAAGCTACGATTCCGCCCGTACCCTTTATTGACCTGGAATATTTTTATGATGAAGTCAACAATGTTGCGGCCATTGTAGACCACATAGACTCAAGCAATAACTACTCTATGCAGTATGACAATCTGGATAGACTGATAGGAGCGAATGGCCCTTGGGGACCCGGTTCGTTTAATTATGATGCCATAGGAAACCGAACAAATAAGAATATATCGGGAGCCAA
>Ga0070739_10001061_pt1 | contig 44149 bp, 56 predicted proteins | sample Coa_R1_7_FD_66445 | JGI IMG/M metagenome (GOLD analysis project Ga0070739, IMG submission 66445) | Surface soil microbial communities from Centralia Pennsylvania, which are recovering from an underground coalmine fire - Coalmine... | ecosystem: Environmental > Terrestrial > Soil > Unclassified ...
TTGGTGTGCTGCACATCCATACACGTAAGCATGACATTTGTTCTACTTCTTGTGAAGTCCCTGGTAGGGCCGCCTTACCCCTACTTGAAAGATAGGGGGATGCGGCGGCCCTGTCCTCAAGCGCGTCAAGCCATTCGGGTGTCACGGCAATACTTGCTCTCTCCCGCGCTTCGACCTCCTTCCGCGCGAGCGCCACATACTTGTTCTCAAGCTCAATGAAAACATCAGGTGCCACCTGGCTGCTTGTTATCTGGTTCGTCTTCTGCATAAACTTTCGTGCCTTTCTGTCAGGAAAGATATATAAAACCTCTTTCAGTTTAGGCGGGAGCTTACCAGAACTTCCACCAGGGTCGTTTCGGTGGTCTGTCATCGGGATAAGAGTCCCGCCGCATACGTTCGTGCTGTGCTGCCTCGCAGAGGACTCCGGCGCGTTTGCACCCGAAGGTGTGACAGACGTTGCAGTAGGAGCAGTACCGCTTGTGGCAGGTTGGACATGTGCGCGGGATCTCGTACTTGGCCGCCCCCAGGTCGCCTGTCTTCGGGTTGCGTATGGGATATTCGAGCATGCTGTTGAGAATCCTCCTTGCATCATGCACCCAGGCGACGGCTCGCATAGTAGCGCTTGAGTCCTTCACGAATTTTGCTCCCGATTTCGCGCCGCTCCGCCTCGGTTAAGAAGGCCAGGGGGCGACCACGATAGCGCTTTGCCTGGAGCGCCTCTACTTCCTGCTTGATTCTCCTGCGTGTGCTCTTTGGCACGGCTTCACTCTGCAAGAAGGCAAGGGCAGCTTGATCGCGATTGAGAAGCGCGCCGATCAAGATATTGTGCCCAAACTGTGTCTTGCGCAGGCGGTCAAAATCCGGGGAGGTTATCGCCACGGCGGTTTCACGGGCGCGATAGCGCTTATTCGTCCTGGTTTCCCATACCGGAATGTGCAGGTAACTGTCATGCAGGCCGCAAATGACCAGGTTCAGTTCTGTATGATCGGCGAGGTGATAGTGATAATAGTCGCTGCTTTTCGCCAGCACCACAGCATGGCGGGCCTTCTCCAGAAAAGGAGGTGCTTGATCTGGTGGCTGCTTCATCCCATAGAAGGTAGCACATTCCTCGACGTGGTTGAGCAACTCGCGCATGGTTGCCTGCGCCTCTTCTGGAGATTTGCACCGGATGATGGCAATGCTGTTGTTGGTCGCGCTGTACGGCACTAGTGCGTAGCAGGCGTTGATGTGCTGGCAAAACAGCGCGGCCCAGGTTTTCTGCCGAGTGTAGCGACTGTACCGGCGCTCGGCCATCATTCATCCTCCTCGCGCTCCTCGGTAACGGTGGTGCTGCCTGGTGGTGGGAGGTTCCTGGTCGCACCCATCAATCCAGTGAGCATGTTGAGAATTTGCTGGCGCTGTGCCTCTGGCATTTCGGGGTCGAAGACTGCTCGCATCGCGCTGTTCTGCATGCGTGCAATCACCGTTTTTTGCTCCTGCTCTGCCTTCATGGCATCGATCTGCGCTTGGTTCTGCATGCGGGCGATTTTCTTTTGTGTATTGAGCCGATCTTGTCTCATTTCGGCCTCGATTCCCACTTCCTGGACCCTGATCGTCCCGGCATTCAGCGTCTCAACCTCAAGCGCTTTCTGGTCAAGCAGCTTTTTCGTGAACTCCGTTTCCTTGTCCTGCTGCTCCAGGGCAAGTTCGCCAGATGTGGGCTTCTCTTCACTGACGAAGGCCGTGTAACAGTCAGCGACGAGGGCAGCAAGGGCACGGGCGATAGCAATCGCCCAGACGGCCCCCATGCCGATATCTTTCGGGTCGGTCTGAGCAACAACGAAGGCAACCTGCGTTGCGGCAACGCCCAGAGCCAGGGCGAGCCAGAATCGTTTGAGTACCTCTAACTTGCGTTTCTCCTTATCCGTCCATCCGCTTGAACGGGTATCGGCCCGGTTGCGCAGGCGCTTTGCGGTGAATGAGATTGCGAGTAAGGTGCCCTCTGTGATGAGAGAGACGGCAATGATAGTAAAGCCAACGAACCAACTTTGCACCCGCTGACGCTCCCAGAGCACCAGGAAGATTTCGCCAATCGTGCCCAGGGCGAAGAGGATTGGACCGGCCCAACTCCATACCTGGTTAAAATTGTCCATGAAGCGCGCTGTACTAGAGAGATCAAACGAAACGCGGCTCCGCCGCTCCTCAACCTGCCGGAGCAGTTCTTCCGGTGAGAAGGTGACAAGGGTCACGCTGCCATGTTCCACCTGCTTCACTGCCGGCGATGGGGGTTGAGGTGGGGTTGAAGCATTGGCAAGTGGACCAGTATTCGGTTCCCGCGATGGCAGCTGACTCTGCTCCTCTCCCTCTGGCTGCGGATTGCGCAGGTCCTCTAATTTGATCTGCCGGATGGCTTCTCTCAGAGCCGCGCCTTTGTAGTTTTGAACAATCGGAGACTCTTTGGCGCTAAACCCATTTGTCGTGTTTATACCCATAATCGCCGCAAACGCTTCGTCGCTAATCGCTGGATCGCGCTTGATGGCAAGAACACTGTCTTCCCAGTTATACCCAGGAAAAGGCGGATGGATGCCCCATGATGGGGGGGTTGTCACCCCAGGTTGACGGCCCTTGAAGGGATTTTTGAAGAAACCCACGTATGCAACTCCTTCAGGTAAAATTGCTAGCAAAAATCGATTGCAAAATCGACGCATGTAAGATGGTTTAATGTAGGAATAGTGGTGGAATAGTCGGGTAATAATTCAAGCGTGATTGCCACAAAGTGACTGCCTCATGCCCAGGGGACGCTTACCATTTTTCGGCTGATTTTTGCTCCACTTTTTGGATGCGAAGAGCACCGAATGCCCACAGGGACCTGAGTGGACCCGTGAACAATCGGTGCTCTTCGCAGCGCCAGGCAACACCTATCAGGCGCGTTGCTGCGCTCGTGGCTGCCCCTGCGTGGAAGCTGCTGCGGCGCCGGCGGGAACGCCCTTCTTCGCCTGTATGCGTTTCTCGCGTGCGGCCTGGAATTGGCTGATGTTGGCGGCGCGTGTGTCGCGCTTGGCAGCCTGCGCAGCATTGAGAGCAAGGGCGCGAGTGCAGACCTTACCGATCCTGCCGAAAGCGACGGCCCCTTCATTCGAGGTAGCTGTGTTCTCGATCAATGCGACCATCTCCTTCGACAAGTCTTCCAGTCGCTTGATCTCTGCTGGTGAAAATGCCATGATGCGTTTCTCCTTTGCATTTAATAGAGTTTGTGGGGTTATTCCTGTGAGCACGATCTATCGAGGACGATCTACGAGGGACTGACTGTACTCCTGGTGCTCTCGCGTTTCCACTTTACGGAGGCAGGCGACGGATCGGCTCCCCGCCTTTGTACACGCGTGCGACCAGATAGGGATGGGCATCATCGCTATCCCTTCCGTGCAGTACAATTGGTCGCCTGGGCGAGGCCGGGTGGTGCCAGACAGAATGGCTGCCCTTCCCAGGTCGCATGATATATCCCCTCTGGCGTAGGATCTGTTTGAGTTGGCCTACTTTCATGCCATCACCCCCTTTCTGTATGGCGAATGAAGGAGAAGGGCATGCAAGGTTTTGCTGAGGGGCAGCGTTTGGAAAAAAATGGTTTCTATCTATCTATCTCGCGGGGTGGATAAATTTTGTGGGTGCTTCGTCTGCTTCCTCCCATAGTGAGCGGCAAGGCGCCGGATAGTTACACAGCAGCATTTCTGTCGCCTCGCGCATCGCAGCCGCCGGTGAGAGTGCTGATGGCTTATGCTGGCGCCAGGTGAGCCGTCGCCAGCGCTCTTGCGGATACCAGGCATCCAGGTCAGGATGAGGGTAATAGGAGAGCGCAACATACCCGCGAACGTTATTGAGCAGTTCCGCCAGGCGCCGATGGTCAAAGACTTTCCGCATCTGCTTACGCATCCCTGCCTGATAATAGTACTCGGCGCCAATGTAGGGCGGATCAACATAATGCAAGGTCTTCGGCGAATCGTACTCTTCAATCACTTGCTCGACATCGCGGTTATCGAGAATGACATGGGGATGTGTGAGCCGCCTTTGCACCTGTGCGAAGGTTTCAAGAACCGCACGGTAGGCGACGACATTGCTCAGCGCATTGTTCCAGCCTACAGGGGACTGGCGCATCCACCCCGTTCCCGTGCTGCGCAGCACATAAAACCACATCACGGCGCGCTCGAAGGGATCAATTTCGCTGCCATCAAAGAGGCGTTGATAAAAGGTATAATAGAGCTTGCGACTGTACGGCAAGCTGGAAAGGCGTGCAGCAAGTTCCTCTGCACGGTGCTGGACCTGGCACCAGAAATTGTAGAGATCATCATTGAGATCGTTATAGACCTCGTGATGCCCCCAATTGGGCTTGGAGAGCAGAACGTGTGCGGCTCCGCCACACGGCTCCAGGTAGGTGTCATAGAAAGAAGGCGCAGGGAAGGCCGCTATAATCCGCTGCGCGGCAGCATGCTTCCCGCCAATCCACTTGAGCGGAGAGCGCAGGGGTTGCGTCGTCATAGGGCGCTCATCTTTCCGTAGTGGGCTGATCCAGTGCGTCCGGGTGCATTACCTGGACATGGGGAACTTGCTGGCAGAGCAGTTCAACGATCACGCGCCGGTGGCAGTGCTCATAATCTTTACATCCACACAGCAAGATCAGGTTATACCCCTCGGAGAGATACCGAATCAGGCCAGCGATCCCTCGCTCTGGATCGGCAAGCCGGATCGGCCCACCACGCGCATAATTGATATTGCCCAGCGTCGCGCCCGAAGAGCGATATTGTTCCCCGAACCTGCGCCGTAGGGCAGCCTCTGACCAGCCAGGGATACGTGAGCGCGGGCTATAGCGGGTATCGATGAGCAGCAGGCTCGGATCTTGCTGCATTAGCGCCTCGATCTGCGGGGCGTGTTCAGCATACCCACAGGGATAGACCTTCATGGGGCGCATCTCGTTCGTTTTCATCGGTTAGCCTTTCTTCCAGTACGTGTCCACCAGAACTTCAGGCTCCGGGACATGCACGACCTTGAGGTAGTCCCGGCAAGCCTGGATCATTGCCGCTTTGAGGATCTGGGAGGCTTTCTCTACCAGATCCTCTGGGCATTCCAGCACGATTTCATCATGCACCGCCAGGATAACATGCACCGGTTGCGGAAGTGCATCATAAAGCAAGGCCAGGGCGCGTTTGAGAATATCGGCATTAGTTCCCTGAATGGCGTGGTTTTTGGCCGAGCGCTCCAGCGCCGCCCGCTGGGCCTTGTTCAGCCCATCGAAGCGGAAAAAGCGTTTTCTCCCAGAGAGCGAGGCCACATATCCCTGCTGCGCTGCGAGCCTGGCGGTGGATTTCAGCCACCGAGCAACCCCGGCGTAGGTTGTAAAGTAGGTGCGCATGAGGTCGCGTGCCTCTTCCACGCTCACCCCAGTCCGATTGGCTAACCCTTGTGCTCCCATCCCATAATTCAAGCCGTAGTTAATGGTCTTGGCAATCTCGCGCACGGCCACGCCATTGTAGAGATGCTTCCTGGTATCGACATCTCCCGCCAAGCGAAACATGAGTCTGGCGGTTTCGTCGTGCGAGTCTTTCCTTTCGGCAAACAGGCGCAGCAGCACCGGATCGCGTGAAACCTCCGCTAGTATCCGCAACTCGATATTGGAGAGATCCGCCTTGACGAGTCGATAGCCTGGCGGGGCAATGAAGCAGCGCCGGATATCTTCCTCCTCGCGTTCCTTTTCGCGCTTCTTGGGGATCTGTTGCAGGTTGGGACCATTGCAGATGATGCGCCCGCTGACGGCGCCAATCTGGTTGAAGTGTGCGTGAATGCGACCATCGGGCTTGACGAACGAGAGCAGGTTCTCGCCAAAGGCGCTGCAAAAATGCTGGAGCTTGCGCCACTCCAACAACCGCGCAATCACTGGATATCTCGATGCGTACTCCTCTAACACCTCTTCTCTGGTCGAAGTGACCTGGATCCCAAGTTGCGCAAGGGCTTCGATCAGGTGGTCTGTCGAGGCCAGGTTAATTGTACGCGTGGGGGCCTCTGGCTTTGGAGGTGCAGGATGCTGCCCACGCCACTCAGCTATGCCTGCATCATGGAACGCCCTCCAGGTACTTTTCCCTTGTCCCTCCATCGTATAGGCATGCATAAGGCGCTTCTCTTCGAGAGAAAGCGCCTGCTGATAGGCTGCGTACTCTTTGCAGCGGTCTGAATATGTTGCCTGCTGAGAGACAAAGCGGGCGGCGCCTAATGTCTCGATGAGTTCTTGCTCAATTGCGGCCTGTCGCCCCCGTTTGAGACGCAGCACGGCCTTCCAGCGTTCTTGATCGATGAGCGCGCCCCGGACTTCCATTGCGGCGAGCGCTGGCAGCGCTGCATTCTCCAAATTAACGACGCTTGTCAGGCTCTCGCGTTCGATCTGCTCTTGCTGGCGCGCGTAAACAGCATAAGGCACCTCGATATCCTGTGTGATGTAGGCGAGAATCTGCTCTGGGAATGGTGCGTGCCACTCCGCCGGGCGCCTGTCCAGTCCGGGGAACCATTCCCGTTCTTCTTTCCTGACCTCTATATCATAGCGCGAGGCTGTCTCCAGCAGGGAGAAGGCGCCTTTATGGGAGAGACGCCCTGCTTGAAGAAGCTGCTCGGCTAGCATGGTGTCGTACACCCGATGGAGCCGCACACCGAAATGGTACAGCAGCATCGAGGCGTCAAATTTGAGGTTGTGCCCGATCCATGTAACTGACGGGTGTTCCAGGAGCTTGCGCAGGGTACGCTGCCATTCCACTTGCTGTGCCTCTGGCAGTGCGTAATAGGGGCGCATATCCAGAATCGTGACGTTGCCAGGAGAGCCAAAGGCAATGGAAACAACCCGTTCCGCCTGCACATCCAGGCCCGTTGTTTCCAGGTCGAGAGAGAACTGAAGAGGTTCACCTTCTAGTTGGTCAAGCTGTGCGGCAAGCAAAGTCACATGCTCGAAAAAGGTGGACGATGCAATGCAGGTAATCCCCGGTTGGCTCTCGCGTTCTGGCTCGCTCTCGTGCCAGTGCACATCACAGAACAATCGGCCTTGCGCATCATAGCGAAACTCATGCGCCATATCTTCGATGCTGGCACCGCACAAGTAACAGGTAGACGCCAGATTCACCAGCATGGGATCTTCTCTTATCTCTTCCGTTCCCATCGATGTGAAGATCAGGCCACTTTCAATCCACTGCCGTAGATCTACCCCGTCTTGAAGCATCTGGTTGGCATCCTTCCACCAGGGACGGAGCCGTTGCGCATTTTCTAAATGCGCCATCCACCATTTCACGGCGACATCGCCTTTGTCTCTCTCTGCATCGAAGGCAATGAGCACACGCTCTTGACGTGCGAGCAGAGATACCCAGTAGGGGGTATGGCTCCCCTGTGTTGTTCCAGTGGCAACGGCAGCAGCAAGATCACCACACTCCTGAGCAAGAGAAAGCGCATCGAACTCCCCCTCTGTTATCACAACCGTTGTTTGTTTCGCCATGAGGGAATCGGCCAGATAGAGGCCATTGGAGCCGCCAGCAATCTGCTTGTATCGCCTGCCCCCCTCGGCAACACGTTCATCACGAATACTGATGCGCCACACCTTTCCCCCAATCACCCAGGGGATGACAATGCCCTGCGGCAGCTTCAGCACTCGCCCCCATTCTTTGGCAGGTCCAGAGGTTTCACAGGGATGATATCCTAGCAGAGCTTCACGGATGGTGGTATCCGTGAATCCCCTCTGCCGCAGGTAGGCGAGGGCGCCTTTTCCCCGCTCAGACCAGAGAAGTCGTTGACAGAGGCGATAAAATCGCGTCGCACCTCGCTGCCACTCTTGCGGGGGTTCATTCCATTGCGGGCGTTCTCGCTGCGCAGAATCGGGGCAGACCCATTGTGGTCCCCGTTCCTCTTTTGGCTTCCACCCTACCATTGCAAGGGCGTCTCGCTTCGGCAGCCCGCGCTTGAGGATCAGGTAGTCTATTGCGCTGCCCTTGCGTCCGCACTGATTACAAGCAAACCAGCCATAAGCGCCGTGATTGGGTTGGACGCGAAAGCGATCTCTACCACCGCATCCTTCAAAGGGGCAGGGGCCATTATACTGACCGCCCCGGCTCGTCGATGTTCGCACAACCCGAAATCCATCCTGCTCTAGCAACGTCAGGAGGTCACAACTCATCTCCATCTCCTTTCAATCAAGGTAGGAAGCCAGCGGAAACCCATAGGAAAGAGGTGCAAGAATTTACCGCAATTACCGCAGTGTCTATAGACACACTGCGGTATTGCGGTAAATAGATTCCATGACCGCATTTCTGCAACTGCGGTCATTTTGCGGCCATTGCGGTGAGGAATAGTTGAGAACAACAACTAAAAGTTAACTCTCTTCTATTGCCTGTTGCTCTGGGAGTATTGAGTAGCGTTTCCCGATCTGTTGGACACGGCCTGCCTTATACAATTTCGCTATGGCTCCTTGCGCAGACCGTTCAGCCAATTTCTCTTTCAGTTGTGAAGCATATGCTAGTCCTGCTTGAACCCATTCGCTGTAGGTCAGGTCCTTCCCAATTAGCGCGGTATACATGAGGGTTTCTGAGCGCGTCATCTTGAGCGGAGCCTGCTCATTGCCGACCACGAGGACGGCAGAGTTATCTTCATCCCCAGGACCATACCAGATCTGTTGAAGCTTTAAAGAGATTGGCTCAAACTTTGGAGCATCTTTTTGCTTGTAGCAGATGACCCTGCATCCCTCCTCCGTTGGGGCAACCTCAAGAATGGTTTCGGTGTTGCCAATCAAGGAAGAAGCGCCGCGCGGGCCTTTGTCCTTATCTTTGCCAGCATGATGCACGATCAGAACAGTACAATGAAACTGCTGTTGTAACAGGTCTGCCGAGGCAATCACTCTTGCCATTTCGGTATTGCTGTTCTCATCGGCGCCACCGCTGCATCGACTCAAGGTGTCGATGACTACCAGGACCGGCGGATCGGTGAAATCCTCGGTTAAAGCCGTCAGCAACTCGGAGAGCGTCCCGGCATCTTGCAGGGCAATCGTTTCATCAAACCACTGTACGCCGCTATTGCCGGTAAAACGGTGCTGATATTTCCAGGCTTTGATACGTGGACCTAATCCGAAAGCGCCTTCTCCCGCGATGTAAGCAACCGGCCCCTGGAGGACGGAACGGCCAAGCCACTGAGTCCCAGAGGCAATGCACAAGGACCAGTCGATGGTCAGAAAGGACTTTCCGCACCCCGGCGGGCCAAACGCCATAGCAATACCTGATCTGGGGAGAATAGAAGGGATGAGCCACTGCCGGGGAGGGCGATACTCAAACTCGCTATCAGGAAGAAACCGGATGCGTCGTACAGACCCCTGCCCTTGCGCATCGTCCTCTGCGGCCTGTGCAGCGAGTTTTCCTAACCAGGGACGATCTTTGACCAGAGCGGTAAAAGCTTTTCGTACCGCTTGGACGCCATCGGCGTGCAGGGCGTCAAGAAGCGCATCGATGCATGCTTTCACCTCGCCGGTGAAAAGTGTCGTATCGTCAGCATGGGGTTCGCGCCCCGCAAGAAGCTCTTGCAGAGCACGTGTGATATGGGCGTCAAGGTTGCGCTCATGTGTGGACACGGGCTACTCCTCTCTGTTCGTTCTCTTTCGCAATGCCCCAAGCATGTCAACTCATGCATACATCTCCTCCGCTCCCAGAGCTTCCCAGAGTGAACGATGAGAAACACGCGGAGGATAATTGCACAGCAGCAGCTCTGTGGCGCGTGCGCGAACTTGCGCGGGACGTTGCGCATGCTTTTTCACCTGCCAGTTGGCGCGATACCACTTCTCTACCGGGTAGAGTTCTTCGAGCAAAGGATGCGGATAGTAGCTGAGTGCAACCAGTGCCGAGGTCGCATTGAGCAGGGAAGCCAGGCGCACATGGTCTTCGTGGGGAAAGACGATGGTGCCATCGTTCTGCCGATAGTAGCCTTCGACGCCCAGATAGGGCGGATCGGCATAGACCAGCGTCCTTTTCCCTTCATAGGAGCGCAGCACCTCAGCAAAATCCCGGCAGTCTATGAGAACATGCTGCCATCGCTCTTGCACCAGAGGGAACAGGTCGAGCGCTGTATGGTAGGCGCGGACCTCACAGCGTGTACTGGCGTTCCACCCACGGGCAACAGGTTCGATGCGCCCGTTAAACGTGTTTCTCAGCACATAGAACCAACGGGCAGCCCGCTCAAGAGGATCGAGCGGCTCGCCATTGTAAAGGCTCTCGTGGTACTGGTAGTACAACGCACGGCTATAGGGCAATGTCCGGCAGCGCTCTTGCAGAGCGGCGGCATGGTCACGACACTGCATCCAGAAATTCACGAGGTCCTGATTGATGTCATTGTAGACTTCCACATGATGGGTACGCGGTTTCTGGAGCAGCACATGGGCGGCGCCGCCAAAGAGATCAACAAAAACATCATACCGATCTGGAGTCGGGAAGGCCGCAAGGATGCGGGCGGCAGAATAGTACTTACCGCCCATCCAGGGCAAAGGAGAGCGTACTATGTTCGTCGTCATATTCCCCCTCCTGCTTCTTCCAAAAGCAGTAAGGGCTGGACCACCCCGTCAGCCATCACCTGAGGGATAAGCGCATCCCCGCGCGCTTCGTTCCCTGTCCATCGTTCGGGATAGGTATTCTCTGCGATCAAAGCGCGTATCCGTGCCTGCTCTTCCGCATTGATGAGGTCGATACAGGGCCGTCCAAGTCTTCGGGCTTCCGCATTCACTTCGTCCTGGATAGCGAGGACCTGCGAGAGTCCATAGCGGCGGGCCTCCATTGTCAATGGACCTAAGCGCATGGGGTTGGCGGAAAGCCTCCCATCTTTTCGCCGCTCGGTCCCATCCTTGCGGAGTCGCGACACGGGTTTGGTCAACTCAGCATAGAGTGGACGTAATCGTTTGAGCGGGGCAAGATACTGCCAGGAAGGTAAGCGCAAGACGGTATCCAGAGCGGTATCCTTTGAGGCCAGGTTGCAGCCGACGCACCCCGTGCGTGCATTGATTTCCTCTTTTTCATCCCCGCCATAGATTTCGGCGATCACCTGCGTCGAGAAGCCCTCCTGGGGGGCATGGAAGGTCAGCCAATCCCATACATGACAAACTCGCCAGTGAAGGCAGGGAGCAAGGACATCTGCAACGGCTTCCGGGGTATGGAGTTGGAACCATCCTTGCCCACACTCTGCCCCATCCTTTGAGCAGGAGAGCGCAATGCGTTGATCGCGGGCTGCGCTTTCTCCGATGCGCACACCAGTGAGCATCAGGAACTTTTCACCGGACTGTACGCGCAGGTTGGCGAGCGCTCGATCCATCGGTTCGACCTTGAGTTGCGGAGTACACCAGCGAAATCGGTTCTTTGGTGGAGGGACGCCGCGCCCAAGCATGTAGACCATGAAGCGCTCATCGAGCGCGGGCGTGACCACGCGCACGAAGATCCCCCGGCGCTCAAGTTCCTGCAAGATACGCAGCGCAGCGATTTGGAGGGGAGGTAACTCCATCCGAGTATCCGCATAGAGAACGGTGAGGGTAGCAGGGGCGGCAATCGCTCCGGTCTCGATCAGGTGCGCGACCAGTGTCGCCACCGTGGAGGAATCTTTGCCCCCGCTATAGGCGATAGCCCAATGGCGGTAGAGTGGACCATATGTACATAAGGACTCTCGCGTGAGATCAAGAGAGCGCTCAAACGTTAAGCGTTCCTCTTCCCATAAGCTCTCGTGCTTCATACGCTCACCTCCGTTTCTTCACAGGGGAAGAGCCATCGCACAGGCTTCCGAAGCCTCCGCGCGTAGGCAATCTCGCGGCGTGTCGACTCGCCCACATAGCCACCCACGTTCAGCACCAGGATTTCATCAGCAAGGTCGATTTTGAAGAGGTGTAAGAGGTCAAGGGCCATCTTATCGGCTGGCCCTAAAGCCAGATCCTGGTCAGACTTGGTATCACATCCGATACCCAGGACGATCCTGCCAGCAAGGGTTTCGCGCAGATTGGCCTCCTGGAACGCTTGCCCAAATCGGCTCGAACCACATAGGCAGACGATACGGGGAGGGTTCATGGTTGCTTTCAACGCCAGTAGATCAGCAAGCGTGTGACTCATGCACGCACCTGCGCTTTCTTGCGCTGTCGCTTCCTGCGCGTCCCGCGGCTCACGGCTTTCTCTGCTTTTTGTTTCTTCTGCTCTGCGAGTGCCTGTCCGATGAGGTCGGAGGCTTCTCCACTGGAGATATCGTCAGTGAAGGGGATATTGAACTTGCGCAGCAAGCAGATCTGCTTGAGACTGGCGGGCCGACTGCGCCAGGGGGCATTGTTATCGACAAGAATCAACTTCTTCTCATCAGATTGCAGGATCCGCGCCTTCATTTCAGCGTGCTGCTGCGCCCAATCCAGGGGGGACTCCTTTAACCACTGCTGGCGCTTGAAATCGGGAGCCAGCTTTGCCCAGACCGAGTAGTATCCCTCCTTCTCCTCTGAGGGAATGAGCAGGATTTTGTGCTTGCGTTCGCCGATTTCCAGTACATAGGTGCCACTCGCCAGGCGTCGCCACTCCAGACGCGCCAGAATATTGACGGTGAGATCAACCGCCCGCCCGGTTACTTTCGTCATGCGTTCCTGCTGGATGCGCAGGCCGGTTTCGCGTCGTTTGCGCTCTTTGGCCGCTTTCACGCTCTCGCCATCAGCAAGGTCGAGACCAAGTGTCTTGCTGAGAGTGAGAGGTTGAACCCGATGTTTGAGACAGTTATCGGTGATGTCTAAGACCACACAATCGAGCTTCCCCGGCGCGAGTCTGGTGCCTCTGCCAATAGCTTGCACGAAGAGCGCCCGTGATTTGGTTGGGCGGGCCATAATCACGCAGGAAGTTTGGGGAGCATTGTAGCCTTCCAGGAGCACCCCACAGTTACAGAGGACGGAAATGCTGCCCCGTTCATAGTCATGCAGCACGCGCTTGCGTTCTTCCGGTGCGGATTCCCCGCTCACCACGGCGGCCTGGATACCTCTGGCAGTAAAGGCTCTGGCGAGGTGAGAGGCATGGCTGACGGTGACGGAGAAGCAGAGTGCTTGCCGCCCCTGGCAGTGCTTGAGATAGGCCGCCACAATCTGCGCATTGCGCTCCGGCGTGTCCACGGCTACCTCTAGTTCATCCAGCTTGAAATCACCCGCTTGCGTAGGCACGCCATCAAGTGAGGTCGTTGTAGGGATAGCGATAGCTTTCAGGTCGCATAAGTATCCCTGCTCAACCATATCGATGATCGAAGCCTGATAGACTGGCTCGCCGAAAATGCGTTCAATCGACTGCTTATCCATGCGGTCTGGAGTGGCTGTTACCCCGACCACGAAGGCATGTGGTAGAGCATCTAACACGGCCTGGTAGCCCGCTGCTGCGCTGTGATGACACTCATCAATAATCACCAGACCATAGCCAAAGAGCGGCAGTGTTTTGAGATGCTCAGGCCGGGATATGGTTTGGACCGAGGCGACGGTAATGGGCGCCCCCCATTCATGGCGACCTGCGCCCACCTGGCCGATGATAGCCAGAGGATCGATCAGACGGAACTTGTCGGCAGCCTGTTGGAGCAGCTCCTGCCGATGGGCGACAACCAGAGTGTTCAAGCTGAGCCGGCGAGCGACTTCTACAAAGATCAGGGTTTTGCCACTGCCGGTGGGCAGTACCAAGAGTGCCTTTCCCCCTTGAGGTCGCTGTTGATAGGTGGCTACTACCCGCTCGACGCATGTCACTTGATAGGGGCGCAAGGAAAGCTGTGGGGGCGCCGTGGAGGTATTCATCATCAGCATGCGAGGCTGTTCTCCCTCTCGAATGCGAACGCCCCGCATGCGATACTCCACATGCGGGGCTGGTAACAATGCCTTGCTCGAAGCGGTCTCTCTGCTCAAGGTTCAGGACGAGAGGGCCGCTTATTGGTGAGTTGCTGGGGTGTTGAGCACCCGGTTTAAGGTTTCTCGCTTAACGCGGTACGACTGCTTTTCATTGACATGGGGCAGGATCACAGCTTCCAGGATTCCTTGCTTCACCCATCGCCTGACGGTGGTTTCATCCACGCGCAGGATACGGGCGACTTCGGCTACGGTTAATAGATCACTCATAGAGGTTGCTCCTTTCAGGCGCGTGAGCGCCAATACTGGTAGGTTTCGTTTTCACCAAAGGATGGCTTTCCATGAAAGAAAGTGCTGAAGAGAGCATGTGCTACGGCCAGGAGAGTGTAACTAAGCGGAACGGTTAAAGTGCTCGATAATCTTGCGCTTTTGTGCCCGGCGGTGACGCTGCGTGCTGCTGAAAATCTCAGCCCACGCCACGCCTGCATCGGCACGAATCGCCGCCCATTCGGCAGGAAGCTGCCCCTTCGGCGCGAGGAACGGGCCGGTAAGCTGTGTTTCCCAACCCGGCTTACCTGCGCGCCGGAGGCGGATGTAGTAGCCTTTGTAGAGTGTGCCCTTATTCATCGGTGTGATCCGCCTTTCGCAGCAGGCTGAAAGGCCGATAGTTCGCATAGGGGGCCGTGTTGCGCTTGTAGCTCTCTCTGGCGCTCTGGATGCGTGCCCTGGTGATCTCCCGCTGTCGGGCACTTCGATGTGGTGCGTGGCGTGGATCGTCAACGACGTAGCCGGAGAGCGTCCAGGTTGCGCGGCATCCGCACGGCAGGATGATCGAAGGTTTCGGAAGGCTCACGGGATACCTCCGTGCTAAAGAGTGCAGAATTCTTGCAAGTAGGGCGCCAGGATCTCTCGCAGAGTGCGCAACGCCTGTTTATGGTGATAGTGCGCATTCTTGGGATCAGGGAGGCGAGATGTGGGAGAGAGGCTGCGGCCAATCGCGTTCAGCGATTCCGGGGGGGTGCCTATCCCATAATGGCGAAGAAACACCAGGCGCTGTTTCTTTGGCAGGTGTGCTATGGCTTGCCAGAGCAAGTCATGCAGCGCTTCACGCATCGGCGTTGCTTCCAAGTAGGCTTCGACAGCGAGCAGGGGAGTTCGCGAGGTTCCTGCTTCGTCGCTTTGATCTGCATACACCCGGTCCAAACTGAGCAAGGGGACACGATCCCGCTTTTGGTAGGTCTTGATGCTGTCTTTGCGGCCCCGGAAGTAGTCGAGCATCGCTCCACGGGCAACGCGAAGCAGGTAGCCTGCTGGATTGCTCTTAGCAAGAGCCAGCGGATACTGGCGCAGCATCGCCTCGGTGGCCGATTGCGCGAGATCCAGCCACTCGGTATTTCTTTCCTTACGTGCATAATTCCTTGCCATGTGGTAGACGGGCCATTGTAGGGCAAGGACCAATTCATCTCGGATATTTTCCCCGGCGCGCCCACGCTCCGCCAGTTGGAGCACTTGCACCTGGGTCAGTCTGGGAAGGGATGCAAGCGCGCTCTGATACTGTTGTTCAGCCGTGAGGACCGAGGGAGGTAGGAGTGATATCTTTTGCCTCATCCATTCATGCTCCTTACGAGGTGAGAGACTGGCGAAGGAAGAAAAAGGAAAAGGGCCTGGTATGCAGGCAAAGCACCAGGCCCACTTCATGGGACAACGCTTAGTAATGGGGTTGGGCGACATGTTCTTGATACTGCGCCTGAGGCGGCGCATAGGCGTGGGTGCTGGCAGCCATGATGTGGCTATAATGACCACGCACCAGGGCCGAAGCCAGCACAATGCCAAGAATAATGCCGATAATCAAGCCAACTAAAAGCGCAATAACGATCAAGAGAAGTGTTGTAGCGGGCATGTTGCAGTTCTCCTTTACTACTAATCGATGGCGTATTCCCTTCATTTAGGTAGGAAGGGAAATACGTGAACAAAGTCCCCTATTGATGGCAAGGGGGCAGATGAAGTAGTGACAATACGAGTCCACAGGATCAAAAGGGCCAGCGTACAGGTTAGAGGGCGGGCGGGGGACATACGGGTCCATCTATGGCGAAGGAGAGAGTCGGCGTGCAGCGAGGCGCTCCTCACGCGCAAAATGGGGCCGGTAATGTTGCCGCAGCAGGGCAGCTTCCAGGAGTAATCCCAGGATCAGGCCACCCACAACCCCAAGTAGTCCACTCACAAGAAGAAGGAGTGGAAGAGAGATCATGGTCATTGTCCTTTCTCCGAACGCCAAGCCTGTGCCTGTTTATGGCTTTGGCGCACGTTCTGAGTGAACCGATCTGCATCGTGCTGCGCCTGGGCGATCACCTCTGGAAGCAGGTTGTAGGCTTCCGAGAGGACCATGCCACAGGTACCGCACACATCATCAGGGCGCGGGACGAGATTCTTCCGCTTCATCACAGATAGTTCATGCGTAAAGTAGTTTCGATAAGCACAGCAGGCGCACACGATGTCGAGCGAGTCAGTGGTAAATCCAATGGGCATTGGTTCTAACATGTTGTGTTCTCTTTGTCCAGCAAAGCAAGCAGACTTAGCTACTCTATGACATTGAATTTGTGGAGCAGGCGCTGAGCGGGTACGCTCACCTGCTCAAGTGCAATGGCCGCGTCAATCTCTGATTGTTTCTCAGCGAGAAGTTGCCTGACACTCGCAACGGCCTGGATATGCGTGGAGGCGGCGACACAAAGCACCTCCCCATTGACTGTGATCTCATAACAGTCCTCGCCATTGCGCTTGCGTGCACCCAGGCCGAGCGCTTGCAACTCTTGACGAAATGCTGTGATGCTCATCCTTTGTTCCTTTCGTTGCGAAGACCTTTCTTCCTGGTATCAGGAAGCTGAGAGAGAAGAAATGGGTTACGATACAGATCGCTTGCCGGTGGTTAATGGGAGAGACTGCCAGGTGAACGACCACCTGGCAGCAAGTGTCTGTGTCACACGTTCGACTACGGACAGATCAGCACCCCCATATACCCAGAAGCGCGATTGATGCTTTGGAAAGCGTTCCCCCTCGTCAGGGAGATCTTTTCCGGCGAGGTAGATGACCTCGCAGCCGTCGCCGTCCAGGCGATAATGGTACTGAGCAGGAATCCGCTCAAAGGCCGGCCCTTTCGCTGGCATGTGGAAGGTGAGTCGAAAGCCAAGCTCGGCTAAGATGCGGGTCACATCTGCGGGATCGGGACACGTCGAGCAGAAGGCGCTCAGTTCCTGCCGGCGCGTTTTGAGGTGCAGCATACGATAACTTCCTCTTCCTTCTTGAAATTGAGGCAGTCTATAAGGGACGCTCACGCGCCAGATGCTCTAGCGCGCTTTGTGTTGCTCTATCTGGCGCTGGAACTCTTCTTCGCTTACGACGCGAAGACCGGGGTAGGTATCCAGGAGCGCGCTCAATTCTCGCTGGGCGTTCACCATTTGAGGGGCGAGGAACGGCGCCGACCTGTAGGAAGTGGGACAATGAACGGCTCGATAGGCCCAATGCCGCGTACATCTTGCGGGAGAACGGGCGAAATCTGATAGCGGTTCTGGCAGGCCGGGCAGAACGGGGCCAGCATGTTCCCATGCTTGGTCCGATACCAGCACTCTTGCAAGAGGGCATAGGTTGGACCGCACCCGTAACAGTAATAGCCATTGCGCTTCGCCCGCGCTGCTGCCTTCTGCTCTCGACGAAGCCTTTCCCGCTGTGCCAGCGAGAGCAGCACGCCAGTCAGAATGAGCGAGAGCGAGAGCACAAAGAGGGCAAAGATGTAAAGTTGTGGATCAGGCACGATATGCTCCCTCCTTAAAGTTTCTCTAATTGGCCTTCTTCGTACCAGGAGTAGGTATATGCATATCCTCCCCGAATGTGCGATTTGTCGTACTTGACATGCGCCAGCAATCGATGACCAGATGCGAAATGAGATACCTTCCCTGTTGCTCGGTTGGGCCATGTGCCAACGATCCGCACACGGTCTCCGCGCCGGATGCCCTTTGCTTGCATCATTAGCTCAGGTGCAGGCGTTGTGATCTGTTTCTTTTTCATCGTGTCTTACCCCCCGTTTTCGTTATCAGTGCAAATGGCGCAACGGCTATGTGCCGCGCTCCTGGGCTGGACTGCTCTAGCCTCTCTGGCTTCGCGCCATGCTTCGGCGCGCCGGTCAATTTCGGCATCCTCTTCTTGCACCGTGGTACACCCGGCAGGGAGGTCGATGAGTTCCGTTGGGCCATTCAGGTACAGCTCGCCAAAATCTGACTTTTCAAGAAACAACATGTGGTCGTAGTGGGTGGATGCGTACTCGGTGCCTGGCTGATAGGTGCATTTGTAGCCAACGAACCACGTCGGCGGTATGAGTTCAGGAAGCAACTTCACCTCTTGTATTGTCCAGATGGGATTCTCATATGCGCCAAAGCGCTTCCAGAACTCCGCCTCGATATCGGCGCGGGTGAAATGACGCTCTGTCATGGTCTGTTGTTCTCCTCTTCTGTGATGGGCGGGCAAGCGCGGAGGCTTGCCCGGATGATCTATTTCAAAATTTCTAAAAGTGCTAACACAAGAAGGATGATCGGGCTGAGAAAGAGCGCGATGATGATAAGCGCAACAAACCAATAGGTGACGTACTCAAGAATGAGATCCCGTTTGCGTGTGCCTTCGCGATAGACGCGCTGCCCGCCGGCAATGTCAACGTCATCGGACCAGCGCCGGTCAACGTTGAAGAATTCTTTGATACTAAGCAGGAACTTGATGTCGTGAATGAATTCTGGGATCATTTTTGTGTTCTCCTATCGCTGCTGCTTGAGCTTGACTCTCATGAACTTGAAGAGGGTCTTATCGGCCCGCCCGGCCAGTTGCTCCGATGCCTTTGCCCGCGCTTGATCGGGTGTGCGCGCTTCAACAGTAGCGATTGTTTCCTGGGCGTCGCCGGGCCGCTTTGTGAACACCTGATATGTCTTTGCCATCGGATTTTGCCTCCTTTGACTCCGTCCTACCAACTCCCGATGAGTTGGCATGAGGGAAGCAAAGAAAGAGCGCTGGTGGCGAGCCAGCGCCTATTCAGTTGTAGATATGCAGTTGTCGAATACTGGTGTTACATGGCGCACCTCCTTATCATCAGTGGCACCTCTCACTCATGCCCGGATTCATCTTTGAGTTATCTCTGCCTGGATCTGGGGAGACCGACTAATTTGCGCAGGGTTGCATCATCGTGATTGGCGAGAAACATACGTAATTCACGCTCACGAGCAAAGCGCTCTGCGTATGATGGGACTTCTCGCAGCGACACGCGTGTCGCTGCAATGAAAAGCTGTGCGTCTTGTGCTAGTATTGGAGCGGCTGTGGTTTTCATGATATCCTCCTTGCCAGATTCGAAAGCCCGGATAGTGAAGCGCTAGATCACTAGATTGCGGGGATCGCCCTTGTAGAAGCTCTCGATGCGAGCGTCCAGAACCTTGATCTTTGACCAATCCGCGCAGCGGGGAATGTAACTGAGCGCTTTGTTGATAGCCTCCTGCTTTGTTTTTGCCGAATAGAGATCAGAGGTTGTCGTCCGTGTCTCTTCGGATCTGATAGTGACACGCCAAATCGGTGTCATAGCTCACTCCTCTCGTGGCTTTTTGTGCTGCTCTTTCTTCTGAAGTTCGGGATGACATCGGCTACAACCTAGAGCGGTTGCTCCTAATTTTGCCAGGAAAAGTTTCCAGATCGTCACTTTGCCGCAGCGAGAGCAATACTTCTTCATCGAATAGTCACTCATCGGCGGCTCCTTTTATGGGAGTTGCTGGCTGTTTTTGCCAGGGATGGTTGCACGTTCTCTAGATCTTCTATCCAGGCAGGTTTCGTCTGTCCCCCATTGGGGACGGGGAGTAGAATTCCATCTTGCGTGGCGAAGCCGAAGTTTGCAGAGGCACTGAGACTCTTTACCATCTCCCCGGCAAGCAGTCGCCTCAGACGCTCGGCGCCATAGCGGCGGACAAATTCGGCAGAAGAGTAGGTTAGCGGCCAGTAGTACACCTTTGTACGGCCAATATTCTCACGCACATAGAGTTTGTCGTTTTGCTCGACCAGGCGCATAGGGTTCTCCTTGCATTACCGAAGCGTGATAAACTGACAACAGGGAGAAGCAGTGGTTAGTTCCCCCTGGGGCACGGCGCTCTAACTCCTCTTGCAACTCGCGTGTGATCCTTCTGATTGCCTCCGTATTGTGGATGTGGCGATCATACTCAAGGCGCTTCTCAAGATAAGCGATCCAGGCTTGTGCCTGCTCAGGGGAGCCAGAGGGGAACGCGATGGCTTTGCGATAAGCAACCCCAACTTCTAACCACAAGCACGAGGCCACGGGGCAGATGTAATCCTTTCCTCTGCTGTAACATCCACAAGGCAAAGCATTCATGGGATATTTCCTTGCTGAATACACAGAGTGGGCGCCGCCTGAAACCAGTGCTAGCGCCCACTGAAACGATAGGGGTGAGTGAAAGGGATATGCTAAAAAGGATGCGTGTCAAGATCGCCCGGTGTCCCGTCCTCATCTATTGAGGCTGGCGCGGGGCGTTGCTGCGTTTCACTGGCCTGGACATAGGCCGTGAATGTGTTGACCAGGCGCTCGTTGCGCACGGCCCATCCCCGATCCACGAGGTAGGCAAGGTAGCCGGTCATGAGCGCGTTCATCTCCTGCCCAGAAAGCAGCATTTTCTTCGGCTCCCGTTCGCTGGAGATCTGCGCGATGGTAATGTCCTCACCGTCAAAAATGGCGGTAGTTTGGGCAATGGCTTCCCCCCAGCGGGGTTCAATGTTGAACATCGAGGACAGTTCAACGTAGCGGGGTCCCTCTTCTGGGTAGTCGGCAAGAATACGCGGGACTTGCTCTTGTATAGTCTGCATAGCTGTCTCCTTTCGTTTGTGAGAGCAAGAAAAAGAGCCTGAACAATTCAAGGCTCATCCCTGCTCACCCCGCAACGCGCGATGAGCAGAATCAGCCCTGAATGAGTGCTGATGACTACAAAGGGAAAGGAAGGTAGGCTTGTTTCGAAGTCTATACTGCGTTATAGACGCATATCCGGCATTTCTCTAGAGGTCAATGGTGACTTGATCGGGTGTTAACCCGCCGCGCCCGATCCCGGTTTGCGGATTTCTGATCTGAATATGCTCGAACCCGTCAGGGTAGCGGAGAATGCTCTCCACGATGCCGGTGAAGCCGTCAGAGGCTTTCGCCGGTTTGCCGAGCCGAGGGTCTTTGGTCAGGCGCTTAGGCCGCGGGAAACGAAAATCATCAGATGGTGTCAACGTTGGTGTCCTCCTTATGAGCGAATAGAGGCGGACACCCCTGCAATCAGTGCGCCCGCCTCCAGGTCTATGTGTGAAAAAGGGATTGCCTTAAAGCAGAAGTTCAGAATACCAGCCAGAAACGATATGAACGTCCTTTGATCCCCGGCCATACGTTGGTAATCCAACGAGGACGACTTTCACGCCCTTGTACGCATGTGACCAGCTGGATTTCCTGCACTTCTGTTGACAGCGGCCTACCCCAATACGGCTCGCGGACATCGCACTTGCAGTCCTTTGGCTGTTCTGTTACCCTCCCTGCCGCCCTGCAACTCTCTACTGAAGTTGCTTATAACAGAACAGGTTCCCTCACCGTGCTACAGTGTGCCACCCTTACGAGCGACACCTCATAAGATAAGCCGTGTCTTTTCTTCGATTGTTCAGGTGCTTCCCCTCCGTGAAACCCTCCCACGATGTCGAAGCAGATGAGCCGAGACCGTCGTGCATGGCGTGACCTCCTGTGGAGTGTGTGCTACAATGAAATGAGAGCACCAAAGGCCAGCATGGTCTACGGGACATCTCTGCTGACCAGGTTTCCAGGCTAGAGCAGCAGAGATGCTGTTGGCTCTTCTCGAAGGCGCTTGCGGTTGCCGCCGCTCGCGCCTTTCTGCTTAAATTATTGTCTTTTTTGAGTTGGTACGGAACGTCACAAAGTAGTTCTCTGATGCCCCTGTCGAGGATGCTACTCTTTAACTACTGCTTGACTGTTTCCGTCTCAGTTCAAAAACACGTTACCTACGTCACATGTTTATATTAATTATGCGACATAGGTAACGTGTTTGTCAACCCCCCCTACCTCACCTATCCCTTCAGGGTTATTAACCTCTGTGATATACTGCTGAACAGAACAATGTTACCAAGATCACTGAATTCACTGATAGGGGCATATGTCACAACGCATAAGCCATGATGGTCGCGTGCTGATCCCTGCACCAGAGGCCAGCACAATAGCTGGATACACTCGCCAACATATGCAACGTCTTCTCGCAAACAAGCGCGTGGAAGGCGTGAAGTTGGGACGGGATTGGTTTGTTTTTGAGGACTCGCTTACAGCATTTCTTGCTCAGCCGCATAAGCCTGGACCAAAGGGTCCACGTAAAAAAAAGTCAGGAGTGGAAGCTTCTAATGGGGATACGGCAGCCATAAAGATTGAGGATACTTCCAGCGAAAACTGAAAGTTCATGCACCATCATGTACTCTCCTTATAGAGCGGATCTGTCAGTTCTAATCCAAGTGAGGCGCCAGGAATGGACTCCGCGAAGAAATCTAAACAACAGTATCCCAACGAGCGATTGCGATATTATAGAGAGCTTGTGCCACTAACTCAAGATGAGCTTGCTAATGCCTTGTACGATCTGTGCAGTGAGGATGAACTGAATAATCTTGGCATTATTGACAAGAACATGGTGTCAAAGTGGGAGCGTGGTATCGTCACACCGAGTTATTTTTGGCAGAGGAAGTTATGCCAATATTTCAGGAAAGATCCTGAAGAGCTAGGCTTTGTGAAGCCTCCTGGCACCTACAATAATCCTTCTAATCTCTCGGATGAAAAGGTGGTCAAGGCTCATCCGCAACCTTCTCCTGTGATTAATCGTCAGGCTCTTATCGAATATATCCAACAGCAAAGATCGTATATGCTTAATGCCCTGGCTCCTGGGTCAACCAACCTGTGGGTAAGAGATATTATAGGCAATGATGGGCTTTTTATACCTCCGCCCTGGGAGATGTTACAAGGCACGCCTGCTTCTATAGATCTAATAGCTTTTCTCATAGATGCCTTGATGCAAAATCAGCGGATACTTCTGCTAGGGGAAGCTGGTCAGGGAAAAACAACCGCCTTGAAACAGGTCTTTACCCTCATGGTTGACCAATTTCTTGAGGACACCGATAATATGGCCCCTCTACCACTATACATCCCCCTTCGTGAAATCGCCTCCTTAGCCGGAAACCCTATCGAGATACTGTGGGCTTATGTACATGACGAATTTCCGCTATCTTTCGAGAATTTTTCAACACTTGTGCGGAATAACCATATTATCTTTCTCTTCGATGGGTTCGATGAGATTAAAGGTGAACTCACGCAACCATCAATAAATGAGCGTTCTATGAGCAAAGTTTTTGCACGCCCTTCAATTCTTTCCTGTAGGAAGAGCTTTTTTGATTTTTATCTTTCGATGTCTGCTCTCCAAGAATATTATCCTCAGCGGGTTGAGCTACAACCTCTGACATTAGCTCACGCGATACAATATATCACAGCATTTTGCGAGAAGAAACAAAATAGCAGAGCATATAAGATTGTTATAGATCCCCAACGAATCATAGAAATTATCCGTACAAATCAAGAATTACAAGATTTGGCCCAACGCCCCTTATTACTGATTATGATGCTCGATATCCTTACAGATCCTAGAGAAATGAGTGAAACAAAATGGGACGTAGTAAAGTTATACAGGAAGTACACAGAGAAATGGCTGAAGAACGAAGCGGCGAAACCAGACTCAGTATTGAAGTGGAATGAAAAAGCTGCACTCATGCAAGAGCTAGCCAAGCTCACATATACGCCAAAGCCCTCGACTTCTCTCTCCTATGGAGAACTTAACCAAAATATAACCTTTGCGCTCAATGATCTGACCACCTTTGTTAAAAAGGGCGCAGTTCATTATCCACGCCTTACAGAAGCACAACTTCTTGACGATCTTTGCTTCCGTACCCTTCTGTCAACCTCCGAAGGAGAAATTTACTCTTTTCTTCACAAATCGTTTCAAGAATACTATGTTGCAAGATATATTGTCGATTGTATGCGAAGCAGAGAACAACACACAGATGCAATTGCCGCCGTTGAAAACGTGCTTCAGGAGTTCCTCCCCTGGGATGTCGGGACATTCCTGAAAGGAATACTGGTATCAGAAGAGATCTCTACCCACGATAAAGACCTTATCGTTTCTATGCTCATTAAGGTGTATCAACGTAACGGAAAAGACGATCCTCGCTCAGTGACCATCCGCCAACATGCCAGCCACTATATGACACTCGTAGGAACAAAACAAGCTGTCGAGTTCCTCGAGCAAGCCTGCGAGCGCGAACCGAATAAGTGGGTTCAGCGGGGGATAATGGTAGGGCTAGCACTCTATTGTGACAGGATGGATATCCTTGAGCGTTATATTAACATCATCCAGCAGGATACTGAAGCAGCCTCGATAAACATCGGATATCATCTGGTATACTATGGCGACCAGGCGGAAGAATTAGGGTACTATGACCGAGGCGGTGAAAAGTGTGATGGGACAATTCAGGCCATTTTTCGACGCTTGAGAGACGAGCGCTTTAGAAAAGGATGGGTTCTTGATATACTCACACTATCTACTCTACTGGAACAGCGAGGCGTGAAAATACTCTTCCCATATAGACAGCAAGTGCCGTTCCTACAAGAGTTCCTAAGTAGAGATTATCAGGATCTAGGCGATATTTTTCAGCAAGAAAAGAAACGGTTAGCGGAAATCCTTGAAGGAGAAACATTGTGATGGAAGTCAACAATATTGCAAAGTACCTTTATGAAATGGGGCAGCTTAAACGTGTGAAGCGGTCCGGGTGGTGGACAGCTGGAATTAATGATCCCGAAAGCATAGCAGAACATTCCTTTCGCACCGCTGTTCTTGGATACATCCTGGCATCGCTCGATGGGGCTGATCCCATGAAGACGGCGCTATTGGGCCTGTTCCACGACACTGCCGAGGCCAGAATCGGGGATCTCCAGAGGGTTGCAAAAAGATACGTTGATGTAGGAAATGGCGAGGAAAGAGCTTTTCGTGAACAGGTTGAACGGCTGCCACAAGACATCGGTGAAACCGTCTTGATGTTCTTCCAAGAGTATGAGGAAAGGATATCACATGAAGGCCAGCTAGCGCGGGATGCTGATCTGCTTGAATGCATCGTGCAGGCCAGAGAATACCAAGTGCAGGGTTATCCAGACGTGCAGGATTGGATCGACAACTGCTACGCCGGTCTGAAAACTGATGTGGCTAAAAAGCTAGCTGATGCATGCCTTCAGGTGGAACCTAATGCGTGGTGGCAAGGATTGAAGATCAAGTAGTTGAATGTGTAGAGCGGCTATTCTTCTTTACCAAAGAGTAGCTGCTCGATCCTCTCATCATCAAGCAACAGGAGAGATAATCAGGGAGGAGTGTTCTCGTGAGTGACAAGCTCATGACAAGATACTATATTCATACTACGAAAGCATGGTGGCATAAAGAAAGACCTCAGCGCCTCCGCCCTCCTATTGTTGATCAGGTGGATATTCGCATCGGTGAGGACCCAGACAACCCTCCAGAATTAAAGATTGTATGGATGCGGACGGCTTTATCAGACGACTACGTGATTCCTGCTCCGCATCTTCACGTAACATTTCGGATGATAAATTCCCTACTCTTTATACAAGATGTTCTCCTTCATCTCGCACAGCAAGACAGCACCTATCTGCAACCTGACGAGTTCTGCGCTCTGCTTGAGCAGCATGGGTTTATGGACCTGACACCCTATGAAAAGCCAGCCGGCGCCTAGTAGCTCTGGGCCTACGAGCAGCGCATGAAGCAACTAGGAGTTAAGAAAGAACTCGACCAAATAGAAACGCGTCTTCGCCGACGTAGGGAGATTCCCTTTCAAGAAAGCCCTTTTTCTCCCTCCATAAAGACCAGGAAAGGGCCTCTCTTGCCGGAGATGATAACGGACCTATCCCCGAAAAGACGGCCCTTGTATTCACGATTTTTCGTCCTTACAGCCTGCCCGCAAGCGGCGCGAGTGCCATATTCAGTGATCTCGCATATGGCACACGGTGCCGTTGGGGTTCCTCGTCCTGCTGCACCCCATCTAGCGCTGCGTCGAGTCACATCCACTGATGGCGCATGAGGATGTGCCGCTTAAAGCGGCCTAGAAACATTGTGCTATAGCCGCACTGGCACTTCATCGGGTGCGCTATCCGAAGCAGGGCGTAGATACCGGAGAAGATCGTCCACATCAGCATGCCCAGGAAGACATCGACAGGAATGGGAATGGTAGTCATGCTTTTTCTCCTTCGTGGGAAATACTAGAAACACGGCATCTATAGAAGAAGACGAAGGATAGGATGTCTTTTTAAATTTTGCCACCTATTAACCATCAATGTATCTGTGAACCGGCGTATATGCAATGCACAGGCGCTACTCACCACATTGACAGGCCGATGCATATTCCTGTATGCTCTCAGGAGGGCATGGAATCGAAAGTAGCCGGGGAAAGGCGGGATCTCATGCCAACCCAAGAAGAACGTATTGCCGCCCTGGAGCAGACAACAAGCGAGTACCAGTCTGTCCTACAAGGACGATGGTGAAAGGACTGATCGTCACGCAGGCGAGCATCACCCAGGATCTACGGCGGGACATGGATGAAGTCAAGCAACGACTCGGCCAGGTAGATACCCGCCTTGATCGCATGGGACTCCTGATTACCCAAATCTTTGCACACCTGCCAGAACAACCTTAATGCGGACGAATGCGCTTTGTAGCGCAGACCAGAGAGGGCAGAATGTGACAGTAAAATTGACAGTGACAGGACCGAATTCAAAGGACAAAGACGAATGCAGTGAAACACTTAATCTGGTAGAAATAAGCTTCTGATGCGCTTCTACTAGATGAATAGATAAGGGAAAAATGACTCGTATGGAAATACATATTCGTTACTTTGCCTCGCTGCGAGAGATCGTCGGGCGCAGTGAAGAGACGCTGGCAGTGTCAGAAGCAGCGCGCATCTCCGATGTGCGGACGGTGCTTCTGGAGCGCTATCCGCGCCTGCAACCCGTCATAGATCGCTGCATCTGCGCGGTTAACCGCAGCTACGTACCGGCTGAAACGACCCTGCACGCCGGGGATGAGCTGGTGTTCATCCCGCCAACCGGCGGGGGAGCGCAGCAGGAGGGAGATATAATAATGGAACCGCTGATTCAGCTTACGCACGAGCCACTTGATCGCAACGCACTGGTGGCGGCGGTAAGCCATCCCGGCGTGGGCGGCATCGTCGTCTTCGAGGGAGTGGTGCGCGATAACGCGCGTGGAAAACAGGTGCGCTACCTTGAGTACGACGTGTATAAAGAGATGGCAGAGCAGCAGATCCGCGCGATTATTGCCGAGGCCGCACGGCGCTGGGGCGTGGAGCGCGTAGCCGTCGCTCACCGTTTCGGGCGCCTGGAGATCGGCGAGGCCAGCGTGATTATCGTCGTAGCCAGCCCACATCGCGGCGAAGCTTTTGACGCGTGCCGCTACATCATCGACACGCTCAAAACCACGGTTCCGATCTGGAAGAAAGAGGTGTCTACCGATGGCGAAGCGTGGGTAGAAGGTTAGAGGTTAATACTCCGCACACCTCGCGCCTGCGACGCTCGCTGAACGGAGTCTGGTGGGTGACACAATGCGCTGCGCGCATTGTGTCACCCACCAGACTCCGTTCCTGCGCGGCGGAGCCGCGCGACTGGTCGGCGAGAAAAGGCCAGAACTGTGTCTACCGTTATCGATATTTTTATGGTATAGTTTTATAATAAGAGGCATGCCAGATTGTATCGGCCCGCCATTCGCACCTGCAACGACCTGGGGAACAGGCCCAGGGTTTTTCTCGGAGGTCGTTGATGAATTTGTTTGAAAAGCAGACGCGACTCCATCAACTCTTCGCACAAAATCCAGTCAATGCTGCCTATCTTGCTGGAGCGCTCTCAGATCGCGCCTCATTTGGTCATCTCACAGACATCGACATCGCGATCCTGCTGATGGATCAGGTCAGATCCGATCAGTTTCTCGACTACCGCCTCTACTTCTTCAGTGAGCTGGCGAAGCGGCTGGAGTCAGACATGATCGACGTGCTGATTCTCAACCAGGCGTCGCTCCTGTTGAAGTTACAGGTCATCAAGCATGGGCAGATTCTGTTCAGCCGTGACGAGAAGCAGCGCGTGCTCTTTGAGACGAAGGCAGTGATGGAATACCTGGATTTCAAGAAGTTTGATGAGATACAGAATCAGGCGCTAGGCCGTCGCTTGCAAGAGCAAATGCTGCCACTGGATAAAGACCTGGTGCAGCGCCAGCTTGCACAGTTGCACGAGGCGGTACGCATTCTGCGCGAACTTGGTAATACCCCGCGCGAAGAGTTCACCACGGATTACCACGTCTACGGTCTTGCCGAGCGCTACCTGCAACTGGCAATCGAAGCGTGCCTGCACATGTGCGGAACCCTGGTCGCATCCTTCGGCCTGCGCCGGCCAGAGGGCTTTCATGAATTGCTAAGCATCCTGGCCGCGCAGCAGATTATTCCTCGCAGGCTCGCCTACCGCCTGGAGGTCCTCACGGACCTGCGCGACTCGCTTGTACATAACCCCGGCAGTCTCAATCGTGACCTGCTCTACGATCATATCCAGCAGCGACTGGACGACCTGGAAGATTTCGCCGGCGTCGTAGAGAAGCGAACGCTGCCGGCAGCGTAACAATGGTATGGAAATGCCTGCGTAAGACGAGGCCAGGTCCTGTCTTACGCGGGCATTTCCATTATTGTCCTTCAGCCGAACGCAAGGCGTTGGCCTGGCTCATCGCTACCGCCGCCTCTTCCGGGCGGTTCGTCTCCTCATAGATCTGCGCCAGCGTCTCATACGCAAGCACCATCGAAGGGTCCATCGCAATTGCCTGTTGAGCGACCTCCAGCGCCTCGTCGTAGCGCTTCACCTCGCGCAGCGTATCGGCGAGATCGTTGTAGTAGTCGGCATTGAGCGGATCGCTCTCGATAGCATTGTGATAGTTCTCGATGGCTTCATCGTAGCGCCCCAGAGCATCGTAGGCGCTGGCAAGCTGATAGTAGCCATCGGGATCATCCTCGAAGCGCTCAAGCAGCGTCTGCGCCGTCTTGATAGCGTCGTCGTAGCGCTCTAAAGCGTTGTAGGTATCGGCGAGGCCGGCGTAGGCGGCAGCGAGGTCATCGGAGGACAGTTCGCCCCGTTCGCCACTCTCTACAAGCTCCTGAAACTCCTCCAGGGCCTCATCGTAGCGCCCGGCATCAAAGCTGGTCTCCGCCAGGCTGAAGCGGGCCGTAACGCGCTGCGGGTCGATCTGCACGGACCGCTTATACGCCGCGATGGCCTCGTCGGTATTGTGCTGGAGCGAGCGCCATGTGCCAAGATGCTCCCAGGCTTCGGCATCATCGGGGGCCATCTCCACGATGCGGGCGTAAGTCTCCGCGGCCTGGTCGCGATCCTCCATCTGCTCATAGACTGCCGCGAGCATATCATAGCCCTCGCGCCCGTCAGGATCGAGTGAAAGCATCTGATTGGCGACCGAGAGCGCCTCATCGAAGCGGTGCATATCCAGGTAGAGGCTTGCCACCTCGGCATAGCGCGCGGGATCGGCAGGATCGGCATCGACCCGCCGCTCCAGCTCCATCAGGCGCTGCAACTGGTCGTTCACGCGTTCGCGTACATTGCGCAGGTTCTCGGCGGCCAGCCTGTTCTCAGGATTGAGAATAAGCGCCTGGCGATACGCCTGAATCGCGTCCTGATAAAGATTCTGCGCCATATAGGTATCGCCAATATTCTGACACAGTTCGTCGTTGTCGGGCGCCAGCTCCATTGCTAACTGGAATGTCTCCAGCGCCTCGTGGTACATGCCCATTTCAGAATAGACGTTGCCAAGATTGATGTACGCCTCCAGCAGTTGCGGATCAAGGTCGATGGCGCGGCGATAACCAGCCACCGCGTCTTCGTAGTTCTGTAAGCACTGCTGCGCCAGGGCCAGATTGTAGCGCGCGCGTGCGTCATTGGGGCTGATCGCTACCGCCTGCTCAAAAGCCTCCACCGCTTCCTCGTAATTCTCTTCCTGGGCGGCGGCGTTGCCTCTATCGGTCCATACCTGCTCGTCACGCCTGACGAAGTGGATGGGCACAGCATTGTTATTGTCGCTGTTCTTTCCCTCTTGCATCTCATCCATTATGATACTTCTTCTCCTCTATTTACATCGTTGGTTTTACCACGAAAAAATCCTGCAAGTTCTTGCGTAGTATAACATGTCCTTCTGCCTTTTTCATAGCAGAGCAGCACAACCGGTGCACGTAATTTTGTGCACTCCTCGTCACCTTCGATGGCTCGCACAGGAGGGAAGGACAGGGGCCAGTTGCGCTGGCCCCTGTCCTTCCCTCCTGTGCGAAGCGCCGCAGGTGCGGAGCCGTCAGAATCAGGAGACCAGCGCTGCAAAAGGACGATGGGGAATTGCGCAACCGGGAGGGGCCGGGTTGATCCGCCCGCCAGATGCCATGAATCGGCCTGGACGCAGGCGGATCAACCCGGCCCCTCCCCCGGCGGCGTGCAGGCGCTTGGTACATTAGCGTGAGACGCGCAATGTCAGGCGAAAATCGTAATGATTGCCCTCATAAAAAGCCTCGGTATATTCGATGGGCGCGCCTGTCTCATCGAAGGTAGTGCACATGAGGCGCACACCGCACGCATCAGGCGCGATACGCAGCATCTCCGCCTCGCGGGCAGTAGCGGTATCGGCCTTAAACGTCTGTTCGGCGATGTAGGGTTGCAGCCCTTCGCTAGCCATGAGATGATAGAGAGAGCCTTCCGCCGTCTCTTTTGCCCGCTGGTAGATGCTCATTGCGCGAGGATAGGGCAAATAGTTGATCTCATAGGCTACAGGGATGCCATCGGCGGTACGCAGCCGCTCCAGCCTGACGACCTGTTCCTCGTCGGTCAGGCGCAGTTGCTCGCGCACAGCCTGCGAACCGCGCACCAGTTCGCTCACAATCAACACGCCGCCGGGCCGCTTTCCACGCCGCCGCAGCGCCTCGGAAAAGCTTGTCAGTTCGCTTACCGTATGCTGCTGCACGCGCGGCTCGCACACAAACGTGCCCCGGCCATGCTGACGATAAAGCAATCCCTCGTGCACCAGTTCTGTAAGGGCCTGGCGCACCGTTGCCCGGCTCACGCGATATTGCGCAACCAGTTCCGGCTCGGAGGGAATAGCGGTGTGAGGCGCCAGATGACCAGCATTGATCTGCTGCTTGAGCACCTCTTTAAGCTGGTAGTAAAGTGGTAATGGATTTGAACGCTCTAAAGTTGGCATATACGGTTCCCCTTATGTCCAGACAACACAAGAAAAGGAGTTTACGTTATGAGAAGAATATATCACAAAACAGGGAAACCGTCGAGTAGGGAATCTAATGAAATAATGACCCGGTACCTTTGGTGTACCGGGTCATTATCTTTTTATGCTGTCGCAATACCGTTCTGCGCCAGCACGCGGTCAATTTCTTGCTTCAGGCGCGAGGGATGAGGGCCAACCAGGCGCCCGATGACTCTTCCATCCTTAAAGATCATCAGCGTCGGAATGGCCTGGATACCGAGGCTGACGGCTGTGCGCTGGTTTTCATCGGTATCCAGCTTGGCAAAGCTCAGCTTGCCCTGATACTCATCGCTCAGGCGCTCGTAAACCGGCGCGATGGCCCGACAGGGGCCACACCAGGCAGCCCAGAAGTCAACGATAACGGGCTTATCGGACTTGAGCACCTTCGCCTCAAAATCCTGATCGCCAACGTGAAACAGATTCACATGTTCTGTAGCCATATGCTCACTCACTTCTCCAAGATATATATCCTGTTCACATGTACGCTCGATAACTCAGGGATGGTAAACGTGCGCAGGCGTATAATTTATCGCGCCTGGGAGCGCTGCTGAAACCGAGCGAGCGCGATACTGACGCAGCTACGCACGGAAGAACGCCCCGTTTTAATTGTTCAAACGCATTAACGCATACCCGCTCTATCGAACGCTATCCTACTAGTCACGACAACAAAACCGGCACGCATTCTATTCCGAAATTCCGTCTCTCCTCAGAGTATACGAGTGAAGCGAGCCAAAAGAAAGCTTTACTATACCTCTTAAAGTCTCATTTGCCGCCGGAGGCAGTTTGTCCAAAAAGGTTGGTGGCATGTGATGTGGATAGCCTCCACATCACATGCCACCAACCCTGCACAGGCACAGCGCCCGCGGAATGAACTGTCAAGGAAAGAGGGCTTGAAGAGGTATGCCTTACCGGCGTCGATCTCCGCCTTGCAGGATCGCGAGCAACTGAAGGATATAGAGAAACAGGTTCAGTACAGTGATGAAGATCGAGACCGTCAGCCCGATAGCGTTGGGCATCGTATCGGCCATATATTTCGCGCGCTGCACGTAAAACAGCACGTAGCCAGAGAAGATAGCAATACCGACAATCGAGATGATCAGGTAGAGCAGCGTCATGTGCAGGAAGATGCCCACTATGCTCGCCACGATCAGCAGGATCAACCCGAAGAAGAGGTAATCACCGATGCGCGAGAAGTCGCGTTTAGTCGTCCAGGCATAGAGCGACAGGCCCAGCGAGGTCAGCGCTGTGATGATAAACGCCTCACCCAGAATGTTGCTATTCGTCTGCACATAATAGCTCAACAATGGAGAGAGCGACATGCCCTCCAGAAAAGTGAACAGGTAGAGCAGGAACAGGTTCAGCCCGGATTTTTGGATCAGGAATTGCAGCGCAATCAGCACCACCAGGCCGGCAATCGCCACCAGCCAGTACGTACCAAAGTTCAGCCCCACGGCAAAGCCCACGAAGGCGCCGATGGCGGCGAAGATGAACGAGAAGGCCAGCAGCCCCATCACCTTGCCGATCAGGCTCCCGGCCTGCACTCCCTGATACCCGTAGGGTATCGTCTCATATTGATAGCGAGAACGGAATGGGCCGCCTCCAAAGGGACTATTATTTCCCGAACCATAGCGTGGATTATACATCGTAAACCTCATGGTTATCGTATCATATCAGACCAATCTCTTTAGCTGACACCGTGTGCAAGAGCATGCTCATCGCGTGCGCCGCAGGAGCGCATTAACATGCCCATTGTGTTAGCTACCACTACAAAAAGAGATTCTTTCAACACGTATATACGCACCATGACTGTCATCAGTTGCAGGCATGCCGGAGAGGCTATCTGAGGGCCTCAGGTATTTTTCTTGCGAGGCCGCTCCCGCGACGGCTTATCCGGGGCATCTCCGTGAGCAGGTTGAGCGCTCGCCAGTTGTTCAGCAATATTGGTAATTTCGCACGGTGGATGATTATTGTCCGCATGCCAGTAGAAAGTGCTGCCTTGCGGCTTGTACATCAGGCCGCCGCAGCGTGGGCAGTAGAAGGGGGCAGGTGCATCCTGATCCGTTGTCATCTAAACCCTCTTTCACATTCATATGCGCGGCATTCCTCAAATAGCAGCCTGATCTCAGATTACATAACGCTCCATACACCGCAGATCTCGCACATCGCCACACCAATTTCGCCAAAGGTTTTGCTACGCGTATTCCAGCAATCATAGGCAATAGCCAGTGAACCGCAACTCCAGCAGCGTGCACGTCCCCCCGCTTTGCTTTCACGCGCAAGCTGGTGCAGCAGCGCGCTGCGCGCCTCCTCGGCTCCTGTATAGCCGGGATTGTAGGCCAGATGCAGCAGGTTGCCAAGCGGCAGGCCGATCTCGTGCGACGGCGCCTGCAATGGCGGCGATGGCGGGACCGCCGGGGTTGGCGCAGCGGGTGGCTGCTGGAGAGGACGGCGGAAGGACGTGCGCCGCACAGTGGGCGGGGCTTCCACGGGAGGCGGCGTGTAATCCTGCCGCTCGACGCGCTCCCCGTTACCGTTAAACGGGGAGGGTGCGGCATCGGGTGGATACGCCGTGTTTTCTGTACGACTGTTCATGGGAGTGGCCGGCGGGATGGGAGAAACCGGATTCTCCGTTTCAGCAGGCGCCTGTGGCTGCTCTGCTGCCAGTTCCTCTACCACATCCTCTGTCTGATCGGCTGCATGATTGTTATTCGTATTTTCCGGTTGATCAGGTGGATTCGCTCGTCTGCGTCGGGTTATTGGCATAGGGGTTTGCTCCATCAAGAAGTTGTGAGTAATAGAACGGCTCAAACGTAGCACACGTAGTATATCACAGTGTGCGGTAATCAAAAAGATCTCGGATAGGATACGGGGCAAAGCGGCACTGCTCTCGCATATAAGGATGCTCGCTTGCCCCGGAATCACAATGAGGATGCCACGGCCACGCCGCCCCGCTTCTCCCCGTTAACGCCGGCCTGCTTTGTCGGTCAACCTACTGATTATAGTAATCTGCGTTGATCTTGATAAAGTTCTTCCACTCTTCGGGAACAGCAGATTCCTCAAAGATGGCGGTCACAGGACAGGCAGGTTCGCAAGCACCACAGTCAATACACTCATCGGGATTGATATAGAGCATCTCCGCCTCATCAAATCCTTCCTCGTTCTGCGAAGGATGAATGCAATCAACCGGGCAGACATCTACGCAAGATGCATCCTTAACGCCGATACATGGCTGGGTGATTACATAGGTCATTGTCTAGATATCCTCCTCTTGCACGCCATGCAAAATGCAGGGTACACAGCGGCTAAGTTCTATTTCGGTCAGCCTCAGTATAGAGGGTTGTGCAGGTGATGTCAATTGCTTTCTACAGTAGAGTACCTTGACAAACCCACCCCCGACCTTTTATAGTTGTAAGTGGTCATCAATATTATAGCACGACACGATCAAAGAAAGGAGGAGTCCGCATATGATGCATGATCCAGACCAGCAGCGATCATGCTATTCATGGCAGCCAGGACTCTCCGGCTTGATCGTGCCCATCCTCACTTCCTCTTACCTCTGGTCCGAAGACACACCAGCGGCCCAGGGCGTCACTGTGCCCATTTTCAGGAGGGCGCCTCTACCCGGCAAGCATTGACACCGTAGCAGCGCGCAGCATCCTCCGTACCGTGGGCACCTGACCAGGAATTCCCCACGGTTTTTTTGCTGGCCTTTTTCGGCCTCCAAAAACCATCTCTACTACCCTTTTTGTTTCCCTGTATGTTTTTTTGCAACAGAAAAGAGGAACCAACTTATGCTTACAGCAGCACCGGCAGCCTCAGCTACGTATCGCCGCGACCTGGGCGACGGCCTCATTTTGCGCTGGTCTACAGCCGAGGATACCGAGAACATCGCCCAGTTGTGCAGCCTGGTCTTCCGCCGCAAAGCGGAAGAACCGCCCAATGAGCATATGTCACGCGAAGTTCGTCTTCTGATGCGCGGAGATCACCCCTTGATGGGACCTGGCGATTATGCTGTGGTGGAGGATACGCGCAAGGAGGGCAATCCCATCGTGGCCTGCACCTGCCTCTGGCGCCAGAACTGGGAATACGAGGGCATTCCATTCCCTATAGGCCGCCCCGAGATCGTCGCCAGCGATCCGCACTATCGCCATCGCGGCCTGATCCGCGCCCTTTTCGAGATCATCCACGCACGCAGCGAGGCGGAAGGCCACATGGTGCAGGCTATCACTGGCATTCCCTACTTCTATCGCCAGTTCGGCTATGAATACGCCCTGGATCTGGGTGGGAGCCGCACAGTCATCCTCTCGCTCATTCCGAAAGCGAAAGAGGGGGAGCCGGGGCCATTCACGCTGCGAGAGGCGGCGGTAGAAGATATTCCCCAGATCAGCACACTCTACAACCGGCGGCGCGCCGAAAGTGTGGTATGGACCGATATTCCCGAATACTACTGGCGTTACCATCTCGAAGCGTGGAAAGCGCATCCCGACACCGATAGATTGCTGAGCATTCAGATGATCGTTGATGCCGGGGGCGCTGTGCAGGGCTGCGTAATGATGCCCGTGACGCGCTGGGGAAGCAATCTGCCCGTCTGGATGCTGGAATTTGCCGCAGGCGTAAACTTGCAGGCAGTGATGCCGCCGGTCTTACGCGCTCTGCAAGCCTATGGTGCGCAATTGCCAACGCGCCGGCCCGACACCGGGCCGATGCACGGAATCAGCTTCGAACTGGGGCGAACGCATCCGGTCTATCACGTGCTGGGCAACGCGCTGGCGCCGCAGTATGAGGCGCCCTATGCCTGGTACGTGCGCGTGCGCGATGTGCCAGCCTTTATCCGGCGTATCGCTCCGGCGCTGGAGCGCCGGCTGGCAAACTCCGCAGTGGCGGGTTACACGGGCGAACTCAAGCTCGATTTCTACCGTGGCGGCTTGCGTATGGTCTTCGAGAATGGGCGCCTGACCACCGCTGAGCACTGGCCCGTGCCGCTCTACGACTCCAACGCGAGCGCGGGATTCCCGGCGCTGGTCTTCCTGCAACTGCTCTTCGGCCATCGCAGCATCGACGAACTGCGCCACGCCTTTCCCGATGTCTGGACGGAGCACGATCCCGAGGTCGTGCTCAATGCCCTGTTTCCCGCGCGCCCCTCGGCCGTCATGCCGCTGTAACAGAGGAACTACTGCATGAGGCTCGCCGGCGAGCCTCATACTCGCAGAAAGGAGTGTGGGAGGTGGGCGCGCGGCGCCCACCTCCCACACTCCTTTCTGCGAGCGACGAAGTTGCGAGGCTTTCTTAGCGGTGGCTATCGACAGGCTTATCGGGGGGGCGATGCAACCTTGACTTCGATGTCGTCGTAGCGCTTTAGTTTGTAGATGATGGTCGAGATCGCCCAGCTTGCGAGGAAGAGGAGGACGATAACGACGCCTACAAGGCCAAAGTTTTCATTCAGGCTGCCGATCTGATCCCAGAAAGGCCCGCTCAAGTTCAACTCGCTTGCCACAATGCTCAGCGCTTCCAGGCCCCCGACGACCAGAGCCACGATAACCGAGATCAACGTGATGTTCAGGTTGTAGTACAGCTTGCGAATCGGCTTTACGAAGGCCCAGCCATACGCCCCCAGCATCAGGATGCTATCGGTTGTATCCATCAGCGTCATACCGGCAGTGAACAGAGCCGGGAAAATCAAAATGGAGACAACGGGAACGCCCTTGCCAGCAGTGAAGGCAGCGATACCCAGTAACCCTACCTCGGTGGCGGTATCGAACCCCAGGCCGAAAAGCAGACCGATAGGATACATCTTCCAACTGCGGTTGGTCATTCTGAGCAAAGGGCGGAAGAAGCGCCCCATCAACCCACGCTTATTTAACGATTCATCCAGGCTCTGGTCGTTATACTCACCGCCGTTCTTGACCTCGCGGAACGTCTTGAAGATATCCACGAGGATCACAATATTGATGATGGCGATGAGAAAAAGGAATATGGCCGAGACAGTGGTGCCAATCAATCCGCCGATATTTTTAAGCGTGTCAAAGCTCTGCACAGCGATGGCGGCCAGGGCGATGAGGACCGTCAAACATACGACGATAGTGGAATGACCGAGCGAGAAAAAGAAGCCGACGCCAACGGGCCGTTGCTTCTCCTGCATCAGCTTACGCGTAACGTTATCAATAGCAGAGATATGATCCGCGTCGAACGCATGGCGCAGGCCAAAGGTATACGCTGTTAATGCCAGCAACAGCAGGGCAGGTGTGGTCCTGAATACCACGAGCGCAAGGAGCCACACCAGGATATTGTATCCTATCAGCCCGGTATAAATGAGGACAACCCTGCGTCGTACATCACTTGAACTTTGACGAAATACGCGCGAGAGCGCTGAAACGCCAAAGGTACTGCTCATAACTCCTCCTGGAGATACACAATGAAACACCAGTATCGTGAAGAGCATACCATGTAAATTTCCTAATTGCAAGTTTTTGCAATAACTAAAAATAGTCGAAGCTTTCTGGGGCCTCAGCCCGGGCAAGTTCTGTGCTTAAAGCAGGGCTTGTGAATTATCCCTCGTTCTCCGAGTTCTGGCCCGCCGCGCGGGCCATCAGGTTGAGGGAGGGTGCGTGCAGCAGGCACAGCCCGCTGCACGCACCCTCCCTCAACCTTTGCGAGCGCCGCAGGCGCGAGAAGCCCAGATAATTCACAAGCCCTGGTACTCAAAGACAGGGGCTTGACGGAACGGGGAGAGCATGCTATAGTAGGGCACACGCCAAGGTAGCTCAGTCGGTAGAGCACAGCACTGAAAATGCTGGTGTCGGCAGTTCGATTCTGCCCCTTGGCATTTTTTGGTGCCAGAAGGGGCTGCATTCATCTTCAAAGCAATTGGGAAGCCGTGTGAGGCTGACTTCGTTTTTTACTGCTACGTCGCAGTGTAGCAACCGTGTAGCAACGCAAAGGACTACTTCCATTACAGAGCTTTTTCCTCTTTCGGATCTTCACATCTGGGATCGATATGCTGATTCTCTGCCGGGTCAGGAGAGGCAGGCGTTTCTACGAATATCTGATTCAACCTGCTCACCGCCTCTCGCTGCATTGTTGGTAAGACATGAGAATAGATATCCATCGTCATGCTGATTTCACTGTGCCCTAACATCTCCTGCACAATTTTCGGGTGAACTCCCATACTCAGCAGCAAAGTAGCTGCACTGTGTCTCAGATCATGAAAACGAATATCTGGCAGTCCGGCTTTTTTCAGCAATAGCTTTAGCTGTACCAGAGCACCATAACCAGGATCAAGATGCTCACCGTGTTCGTCACAGAATACGTAATCGTTATCCTTCCAGTAGCCACCTGCGCGTTCTTTCATCTCCTCCTGCCGTTTACGATGCTGCTCAAGCGACTCAAGAGCAAATCTCGCTAAAGCAATGCTGCGTCGGCTATTCTTTGTCTTCGGCTCCGCCTCGATATAGAGATCACCCCTCTCTCTACCCATCTGAGTTGGCAACCGGCTCAGGGTACGCCGTACATAAAGCATACCCGTCGTAAAATTAATGTCTTGCCACTTCAAACCCAGCAACTCACCCCGGCGCATACCAGTAGCCAGAGCCAGCACAAACAGAGCTTCCTGTGGATGTCCTTTTGCAGTTTCCAGTAACATCCGAACCTGATCTGCCGTGAGCGGGCTAATCTCCTTATGATGCTTACGAGGCGGAGAAATAGCATCGCAAACATTGCGTGCAACTAGCCCCAACTTAACAGCATCTTTCAGAGCCTTATGGAGTACTCCATGTATAGCTGCAACAGTTGTTGATGACAGCCCCTCCTGCGCCTTCTGCGCTTGCAGCATTTGAATGTGCTGAGGAGTCAATGCCTGGAGCTTCATCTTGCCCAGAATAGGTACTATATGTAAGCGCACTATGCCTTCATAGCGCTCGTAGCTCCTCGGTCTGATAGTGAGTTTAACCGAGTGCTCCAGCCACTGCTCAAGGTAGGCTTGCAAGGTCTGTTGTTCAGCAACGATCAACGTGCCCTTCTGCTTTTCGTTCAGGGCTGTGAGCACCTTTTCTCGCACTTCCGTTTTTGTCTTTCCATAGAAGACCTTACGTTTCAGCCCCTGATTCGGAACCTGGATCGATATGCTCCCCACCCATTTCCCATCAGCCCGTTTGTAGATCGAACCTTCACCGTTTGCTCGCTTAGACTTCGTGCCCATAATCTTCATCCTTTCTCGCTTCAAGATTGTCTCTTTTACTCTTTGTTCTGGGAGCGGTAATCTTCCTTTTTTCCTTCGCCCTTCTTGAAAACCTCCTTTCGCACTGTTCGTTTCTGCAATAGGAAAATCCCTGCTGATTTCTTATAGTACATATTCTGGACGGAAAATCAAGAGGAAAGTACTCACTTTTTCCCGTAACACAATGAAGAAAAAGCTAACGTCCCCGGTGATGGTTTTGGCCCTGCTCCCCGCTACACTGGCTCACAGAACGATAGTCCTTGTACTTCATCAAGAAAGGAACTGTGATGCCACACGATCCTCTCATTCTCCCACCCGTGCAGCCGCCCGGCGCGGGCGGCGAAGCCACAACGCCTGTGCGGCGCTTCTCGCTGCGTCGCATCCCCATCGGTGGATGGCTCTTCTTTGCCCTCGCCGTTGCCGCCCTGATCGCCGGAACCGCCCCTGGCAATTCGCAGACTGATTCCCGCGCTGCCCCGGCTCAAACGGCGCCATTCAAAGCGGCTGGTAGCGCTGGTCAGCCTGCCGCCTGTGCCGGTAATCTGGGGCCGGCTTCCACGCTTATTCAGGAGTTCCGCGTCGAGAAAGATGTGGAGACATCGATCCAGCGGATGCCCACCGTCTCACCTGCTGTGCTCAGAGCGCGCTATCGGCATGGCGCAGGGCCTCTCTTATGTGATGCTCTGCTCTTTCAAGGCGTGAGCGTCAACCGCTGCCTGCCCTTCCAGACATTTCTGGTGCAAGCACACTGGCCGGCTGATCTCGTGCAGCAAAAGGACAGCAAGATGCTAGTCTGTCTGCCCGCACGTCTGGATGTGCAGGGAGGAAGTACAGCCCTGGTGCCCGGACTTGATCCAGCCAGTATCCTGACCAATCTGTGGACCACGGGCATCGGCGGCCTCATCGACTTTGTGAAGACACAGTTTCTCGACTGGGCCTCCTCCTTCGGCTTCGTCTACATTACCCCTGCCGCTCTCTCGTATAAGCTGCTCACGATCAAAAATGCCAGCGCCTGGTCCATTGGCGTCGTCGATGGCGCCATCGCGCTGATCCTGGTCATTGGCGGCTACCAGGTCATCCTACGTCACCACCTGGGACTGCCCACCGGCTGGGTGATGGAACTGCTCTCTCACCTCGCGCTCACCGCCATCATTGCTAACGTGGGCTTCTTTTATGTTCTGCCCCAGCTTATTGAATTGAACAATAGCCTGTGCATCAGCCTGTGGATGGCCTTTGGGCATGCCGGCGTTGGCGATTTTAGCCTGCCGCTGGGCGTGATGAACTGGGTGCGCCAGCCCTTCACTATCGGGCTGTTTGTGGTGATTGATTTCGTCCTCTCGCTCTTGCTGGTGATCGTGCAACTGGTGCGCCTGGGCCTCTTAGATGTCCTGATCGTCTTCGCGCCGCTAGGCATCATGTGCGCGGCTCTCCCCCATACCCGCGCCTTCTTTCGCCTGTGGGTGATCGGCTTCTTCTGTACGCTGTTTGTGCAAGTGCTCCAGGTGGGTGCGATTGCGCTGGGATCGGCCCTCATTGTGAGCTTTGGCACCGCCAGCACGACGCCGATCATCATTCTGGTGGGCATCGCTACGACCTATATCGCCTTCCGGCTCCCCCACATGCTGCTCTCCGGGGCGCTCCGCTCTTCTGTCGGCTCCATAGGCCGCGACCTGGGGACGGCTGTCACCGGGATCGTCAACCTGGTCGGGTTCAGCCGGGTGTGAAGGAGGGCATGATGCGATTGTTCGGCATGCTTCTGGCCGCCGGGATGGTGACGCTTCTTGCGCTGGCCCTCCTGGTCACAGTACTGACAGCACAGCCAACGCCTCCGTCCAGCGAGGGGATCGGCGATCCGGCAGTGGTGCAAGCTGCCCTCACCATGCAGGCGCATCTCTCCGGGCCGCGCGCCACGCTCTATGGCCGGGATTTCCCGCAAGCCGTCATCGCCTACTGGAATGCGCTCTGTCACGGCTGCACCGAGATGCAATCTGGCTCCCTCCAGTGCGTCATGTTCGTGCTGGGCGCCTATGCCCTGGCCGGCCAACCCCTGCCCATCTGGGGCAATGCCATTGACTTCTGGACGCTCTACCAGCGACGGCCCGGATGGACGGAGGTGCCCGCCGGGCGCGGCATCCCGCTGCCAGGCGATGTGCTGGTCTGGCAGGGAGGAGCCTTCGGCCATGTCGCGGTGGTGACGAGCATCGTGCCGCCCACCAGTACCCAGGATGGCAGCGTGACCGTGGCCCAGGCCAATGCGCCGGGGAATCGCTTTCCTGGCAGCGCGTTGCCCGGCAACTGGTACACCATGCCCCTGCGTCCCGACCTCTCGTTTGTGACCTGGGCTGGCTACCGCGTGCTGGGCTTCCTGCACCAGAAAATCAGTCTCTCTGACGGCGCCGGGGAACTTCCGCCCGGCCTCTCCCTGACCATGCCCTATGTGCAGTTGGCCTGGGATGAGGCCGTCGCGGCTGGCATCCCGCCCGGCTACTTCGTGCGCCAGATCAATCAGGAGAGTGGTTTTGCGCCCGGTGCTGTCTCGCCTGCCGGAGCGGAAGGGATCGCGCAGTTTATGCCAGCGACGGCTGCGCGCCTCGGTGTCAATCCTCTCGATCCGGCATCGGCACTGCACGGTGCGGCGCAGCTTATGGCGAGCCTCGTGCAGCAGTACCACCAGGACTATGCCAGAGCGCTCGCTGCCTATAACGCAGGAAGCGGCGCTGTGGCGCGCTGCATGCAGGTGCAACCGACCACCTGGCTTGGTTGCCTGCCCGCTGAAACACAACAGTATGTCGAAAATATTCTGCAATAGTGCACAGAAAGGAATATGTCTATGATCCCTCTGGTTCATTTCGCTCCTCATGTCCTGGCCTCAATGCTGGCCCAGCCGCCTGCCGATACCTCCGGGGTGAGCAGCGCCTTTATTGGTCTGGCGAAGCTGGGCGGCGCGATGCTCGGCGGCGTGGTTGCCTTCTTCGGCGTCGTCTGCGGCTTCCAATATATCGCTGCGGTGGATGACGCCGCCAAAGCGATGCATGCCAAGCGCGCGATTGGGAGTCTGCTCGTCGGCGCGATCATCGTGGCGGTCAGCGTCAATTTCGCGCCGCAGATTGTGAGTGTGATCTTTCCCTAAAACGGGATTCGGGAAGGATGCCATTTGCATCCTCTCGCCATCTCTCAGGAGGAGGTAGCTATGTCATCCGATTTGTTGCCCAATCATCCTGCCCCCCGGCAGATCCCTCGCCTGGAGGTCGAGGATACCATTCTGCGCGTTGGGCCGCTCTCGCTCTCCTTGCGACAAGCTGCCCTGTTGCTCATCGGCGGCTGTGTGGCCTGGAGTCTGTGGAAAGCCTCTACCGGCCTTGCCGCGTGGCATGGCCCGGGCCTGGTGTTGCGGGTGCTCCTTGTCGCCCTGCCCGTGCTCGTCTCCCTCGCCTTCGCCTTCGGGAAGAGCGGCGGACGCCGCTATGACGCCTGGATCGTGGTCATCTGGCGCTATCTGTGGCTGCCCAAACTTGCCATCTGGCGCTGCTCTGCTGTGGAGAAGGAAGCATGCTTGCTCGACGAACCAGAAAGCGAGGCCCGATGATGTCTCCATTCACCAACAGAAAGAGCGTGCAGCAGCGCTATGTGGCGGCCAGAGAAGTTCGCGAGAATGTCCTGTGCCTGGCGTCTTCCCATCCCAGGCAGCGTGACTACTGCGCCGTCCTTGAGGTGAGCGGCATCCCCTATCATCTCAAGTCCGAGGAAGAGCAACAACTCATCACGCAGCAGTTTCAACGCATGCTTTCAGGTCTGGCCTATCCGCTTCAGATCCTGGTCCGTATCCTGCCGCTGGATCTGGAGCTGTACCTGCGGCGCTTTCAGATCCCGCAGAGAGCCGGCGATGCCCTCTCGATGCTGTCCGCATCATTGCTCAAGTTTCTGCGCGATCTTGCAGGGCAGCGCCGCCTCGTGGAGCGCCGGTGCTATATCATTGTTCCGGCCACCAGCATCCACAGGAAAGCCTCTCTGCGCGGGAGGCAGCAGGAAGCGTTTGAGCAGGCACGAGCGCAACTTGACCTGCGCTGTCAGGAGATCGCCAGGCAATGTGCCATGATGGGACTCGCCGCGCGCCGACTAGAGAAGGCCGCGCTGGTCAATCTGGAATATGGCTGCCTGCGCCCGCAGCATGCCTGGCGCGCTCCCCTGCATCCGCAAGTGATTGAGGCGCTCGGCCAGCCCATCCAGCGTCGGCCCTCCGGCAAGTCGCAGCCGCACCCCTATTGGATGTACGCCGGGACCGCGCTGCCGGACCAGACACACAGACAACAGACGAGCAGGGAACCGCTCGCCACTGTCCAGCTCTTCGCGGAACTGGCCGATCTGCTCGCGCCCGCAAGCGTACAGTTAGAGGCCGATTGCCTCCAGATTGAAGGTATGTTTGCCTGCACGCTGGCTGTGATCGGCCTGCCACGCTTCGTCTCCCCGGGATGGCTCCGGCCACTGATCGAACTGGGCGAGCCGATGGACCTCAGCTTTCATCTTCGCCCCAGGCCGTCGGGCGATCTTGTGCGCGAACTGCGCCGGCGTCAGCTTGAA
>Ga0070739_10001062_pt1 | contig 44146 bp, 44 predicted proteins | sample Coa_R1_7_FD_66445 | JGI IMG/M metagenome (GOLD analysis project Ga0070739, IMG submission 66445) | Surface soil microbial communities from Centralia Pennsylvania, which are recovering from an underground coalmine fire - Coalmine... | ecosystem: Environmental > Terrestrial > Soil > Unclassified ...
TTCCCGCCCTGGGTGATCGCGCCGCCGGGCAGGTGGATGCGGCCATCGACGACCGCCGCGCCGCCCAGCCCGTGCGTGGGCGTCGGCATCGGCGCGAGGCTCGTCCAGGTATCAGTCCGCGGGTCGTACGCCTCGTTCTGGTCGAACAGGCCGCGCGGGTCAGCCGGGTTCCCCTCCCCGCCGATGACGAAGAGGCAGCCGTTGGCCGCGACGCCGGCGACACCGCCGCGCGGGGTTGGCATCGGGGCGCCGGGCGTCCAGGTGTTGGTGGCCGGGTCGTAGATCTCGAGCACGGCCGTCCGCTCATGGAAGAAGGCGGGCCCGAAGCGGCCGCCGGCAACGTACACCTTGCCGTCGATCGCCGCCACGGCGAGGTGGTTGCGCTGCGTCGGCAGGTCCGGCAGGACTGTCCAGGTGTCGGTGGCCGGATCGTAGACGGCGAAATCGTGGCCGCGCGGCGGCCGCCCGCCGGCCACGTAGATCTTCCCGTCGATCACCGCGGCGCCGCCGGCGCTGCGGGCCGTTGGCATCGGCGCCCGCGCTACCCAGCTCCCCACCTGCGGGTCGAGTTCATAGACCGTGTCCAGGAACACCTCCGGCCGCCCAGTACCGGCGCCCTCGAACTCCCCGCCGATCACGTAGAGCTTGCCGTTGACGCCCGCAGCCATGGCGTGGTGCACGGGCAGCGGCAGCGGCGGGCCCAGCTCCCAGCGGTCAGTGCGGGTATCGTACACCTGGACGACCTCCGATGGGATGCGGCCCGTCGGATAGCCGCCGATGACGTAGATCTTCCCGTCCAGCTCGGCGACGGCGTGCTCCGAGCGCGGTAGGAGCAGCGGGGCCGCGATGCTCCACCCGTCGACCTCGGGGAGCTCCGTCGGCGGGGTGACCTGGGCAGTGGCAGGCCGTCCCACGGCCAGCAGGCTCAGCGCGAGGGCGAGCCCCCCGACGAGCACCCCGCTAAGGGACCAGTGCGCCATTCTTCGCACCATTGTGCAGGCCTCCGACAGGGATCTCGGGGCGCGGGAGCGCGCCCGCCCCAGCCTACCACAGCCGCTGCGTCGCCAGCCGCGCTCCCTCCGCCAGCGCCTGGAACTTCGCCCACACGATCGTGGGGTGGCCCACACGCTCCCCCAGCCCGCAGTCCGTCCCGGCGATCACGTTCTCGCGCCCCACCAGCCGCGCGTAGCGCACCAGCCGCTCGGCGATCAGCTCTGGATGCTCGATGAAGTCGCTGTAGTGCCCCACCACGCCGGGGATGAGGAGCTTGCCCTCGGGCAGCTTGACCTCCTCCCACACCCGCCACTCGTGCGCGTGGCGGGGGTTCGAGGCCTCGATCGAGTAGGCCTGGGCGCGGACCTGCAAGATAAGATCCACGATGTCGCGCAGGGGGATATCGTGCTTGTGGGGGCCGTGGTAGCTGCCCCAGCAGACGTGGTAGCGCACGCGGTCGCTGGGGAGGTCGCGGAGGGCGTGGTTGAGCGCCGCCACCGCCAGCGCGGCATGCCGCCGGTACTCGGCGACTGTCAGCTCGGGGCGCATCTGCCAGCCGTCGAGCAGCCCGGGATCGTCGATCTGGAGGACAAAGCCGGCGTCGACGATGGCCTTGTACTCCTCGTGCATGGCGTCGGCCAGGCCGTAGAGGAACGCCTCGTAGCTGGGGTAGTAGGCGTTGCCCAGCCAGTGCTCGATAGTGCCTGGCGCGACGGCGGTCATGAACGCCTCTTCGACCGGCACACCCTGGAGCGCGGCCCGAAGCCGCGCGATGTCGGCCTGCACGGCGGCCTGGCCGATGTACCGCAAGGGCGCGACGCAGAAAACCTGCTTCTGGCCGAGCCCGGCGCCGATCTGCCGCCGGCCGCTCGCCACGGCGAAGTAGGCGGGGAACTCCCGCGCGTCCCGGCCGGAAATCCCCGCTGTCCCCTGCCCGGCCGCAGGTTGGGGCGGGCGCGTCTCCCAGCCGCTCAGCCGCTCGCGGACGTAATAGAGGAAGTTGGGCTTCCCCAGCTCGCCGTCGTTGACGATAGCGAGGCCGCACGCTGTCTGCTGCCGCACGGCCTCCGCCACGGCATGCTGGACGCGGGCAGCGAAGGCGGCATCTGCGGGCAGCTGGCCATCGGGCGCGGCGAGCAGCGCCCGGAGGTCGTCTGGGCGGGGCAGGCTGCCAGCGTGAGTGGTCAGGATGCGGTCGGTGCTGCGTTTCATCGGTGCTGCTCCTGGAGTGCCTAGCCCCTCGCCCGCGGGAGCGGCGTTTTGGGTACCGGCCTCGAGCGACCTAGCGCGCCGCCAGCGCCTGCAGGGCGGCCAGGCGCGGGCCGTCGTCGATCCACCGCGTCAGGTCGAGCGGCTCCGTGAAGCGGAGGTAGCCCCGCTCGATGTAGAACCGCTGCTGGTCCATCAGCGAGGCGATATTCACCCGCATCTCTGGGTCATGGTACTGAGGGCGGATCTTCTGCAGGACCGCCACGGGGACGCGCGTGTACTTCTCGATGATCGCCGCGTGCTCGGGCGAGGCGAACCCCTCCCGGTGCAGGTCGCGCAGGGCGCGGAGATAGGCGCGCAGGAACGCCTCGAGCGCCGGCCGGTCGCGCAAGAACGCCTCGCCGGCCACCATCACGCCGCCCTGCACGTTGTGCAGGTAGTCCTCGACGAGCGGCACCGCGACGCCGAGCTCCTGGGCCTGGGTGGAGAACGGCTCGGGAGGGAAGGCCGCGTCGACGGCGCCGTTGCCGAGCGCTACGGGCATCTCGGGGAAGGACATGAGCTGGATGTCGACATCGGTGACCGTGAGGCCGCCGGTGCGCAGCGCCTCGTTGAGGGCGTACTCGCTCCAGACCGCGGTGCCGTTCAGCGCCACCTTGCGGCCGCGGAGGTCCGCAGCGCTCCGGATCTCGCCGCTATCGTACGCCGCCTTCCGGACGAGGAGGGGGTAGCCGTGTGGCCCGGAGGGAGGGGTGCCGAAGGTGCCGCCGATAATGCGGATCTCGATGCCGCTGGCGAGCACGTTGAGCGCCGCCACGCCCACGGTGATGTTGGCGATCTGGAGGTTGCCTACCGCGGCCTGGGCCAGCGCCTCGGTAGTGACGGCGACGTTCTCAGAGACCAGCTCGATGCCCTCGGCGTCGAAGTAGCCGCGCTCGAGCCCGACGAAGTAGGGCGCCGCCGCGACGGTGGGAATGTAGCCGGCGGCAACGCGCGTCCGCTGGACGGGCGGGGAAGTGGGCGGCGCGGGTGCCGCGGCGCTGGCCGCGGCACTCTCTGGAGCGCCGCGGGGGGCGCTGGGTGCGGCGGCCGGCGGGGCCGTACAGGCGGCGAGCACGAGCAGGCCGAGCGGGAGCAGACGGGTCCAGCCGGTGACGACCATACTGCCTCCATACTCCAGGACGAGCCGCCGGGGCCCGAGCCCCGGCGGCGCGACCGAACGCGCGCACCAGGGTGCTCGAATTATGCCACCCGCCTGGCGGGGTGTCTATCCGGCTCGCGGTGGCCGGGCGCCTGGCCGGTCTGCTGGGAACGCCGCCGCCTCCCGCGCCGGCCACCGGCCGAGCGGGCATGGGAACGGTCCGTCGCCCCGCACGGTGGCGGCATGAACCAGGCGGCCGTCGCGCAGCTGCCCCGCTAGACCATGCCGTGGGGCGTGCGATCGCAGGCGCGTGGGGCGCTGCTACGGGCGCGCTCTGCCGGTGAAGGCCTCGCGGCGGGGGAAGATACCGCGCCGGGTAGGTGGAGGCGGCGCTGGGCACGGATCGCGCGGGACAACAAGGTGCGGCGCGTCGCAGGGACGCCAGCAGCTCGGCTGGGGCGCCTGGCCGGCCGGCAGGCTCACTGCCGCCGCGCCTGCGCGCCGGCTAGGCGCGCTCCAGCCAGTCCTCGTGCAGGTCGACCCACAGCTGGTCGCGGCTCGCCCCGCCGAACACCTCTCCCACCGTGAAGACGACGCTGTAGAGTGGCGGGTAGAGCCCGTAGTGGTCCAGCGGGTTAGCGATCACCCCATGCACGGCCGCGATCACCCCGGTCTTGCCCCGCACGTAGGCGGGCGTCCGCGGGTTCCCATCCGGGTTTGCCGTCTTCACACGCACCCGGTCGCCTACCGCGAACTGGCCGGTCTCGTCCGCCATCGGTCAGTACCCCCGCGGCTGCCGAACTGCTGGCGCGGCCGGCGCAGCGGCGAGCTGGTCCGGCGAGAGCGGCTCGCTCACCCCGATCAGGCTCTCGGGCGTCACCAGCCGCGCCAGCTCCGCCTCGCTCCACCCCTCGGTGCCGGCCGGCCGCCGCGGCAGGACCATCCAGCGCACGTCGGAGGTGCTGTCGTGCACGCGGATCTCCATCGTGGGAGGGATCTTCAGGCCGAACATCTCCTCCAGCGTGCCCCGGGGGTCCCGCACGATGCGCTCTTTGTACGTGTCGTGCTTGTACCACCAGGGCGTGTCTCCGAGCAGGTCGTAGGGGTAGCAGGAGCAGAGCGTGCACACCACCACGTTGTGCACCGTTTCCGTGTTCTCAGCGACCCCGAGCTTGCCCAGCCGGCCGGGCGGGATGTCGAGCTCCCGGACCGCCTCGCGGCCTTTTGTGAGCAGGGCGTGCTTGAATTCCGGGTCCACCCAGGCCCGGGCCACGATCCGGGCGCCGTTCCACGCCCCGCGGCCGGTGAGCGCGGCGCGCTGCTCTGCCAGCTGCGCCTCGGTGACCGCGCCGGTCTCGACCAGCGCGCGGGTGAACGCCTGGAGCAGCAGCGTGTAGTCGCGGAGGTCCTGCTCCAGGCGAGCGATGCGCTCCTCCAAGCTCCCGCCGTGGGGCTTCTTGGCGATGCGGAAGAAGGGGTCGTAGTCGCCGCGCTCCTTGCGCGTCTCCTCGATCGGGAGCGGCTGGCCGCCCACCTCGATCGTGGTCAGCGCGATCCCGCGGACGTACTCGTCCAGCCCGTCCTCCAGCGCGCGGATGCGCTGCGCGAGGTCCTGGGACGCGGCGCCAGCCGGGGGCGCGCTCGCGGCATCCGGCGCCAGCCGGGCGAAGGCACGCAGGATGTCGTACAGGGTAACGATGCCCCGCCGGTGCAGGTACAGGATGCGCGGCTCCAGTCGCTTCGTCCGGTAGTACTCCAGGTCCTCCTCGACGGCGCGCACGTGGGCTTCGTAGTCTTGCATGTGAGCGTGCACTTGCGCCATGTTCCCTCCATACCGGCGAGTCGCCACCTTCCGCTAGCTCCGGGCCTGGCTGCGGGCCGCTTCGCGTGAGTGAGGCGCCTTCAGGCCTCCTCGGCGATCGTCCCGCCCAGGTAGAGCCAGCAGGTGACTACACCGCGGGTCGTGTGCGCCTCGCCGCGCACGCGGCGATACTCCCCGCGTGGGCTCGCGGGGTCGGCGGCGTCGACCCCCTCTACCGCGTCCAGCTGGCGCAGGTCCGCGGCGGTCACGCGCCACAGGACGCCCGGAACGGGCTCGCGCGTCGGCGCGGGCAGCAGGTAGTAATACCCCTCCGGGCTGGTATGGCGCACATACCCGACCACGTATGCGGTCTCTCCGCCCGGCGGCACGTAGCCCAGGATGGCCCGCAGCGTGGCCGGGTCACGCAGGATCCCGTAGGTGAAGAGCCACTCTCGCGGCTCTTCCCCGTGGCCCTCAGGCGAATGGTGCATGCCGCAGCGCGCGCTGTGCTAGACTCCAGATCACAGATGCCTGGCCGGTGGTCGCCGGGCGCCGCGCCCGAGTATCGTTTTAGCTCACTGCCGCGCGGCGGTCGAGCACGGCGGTGAGGGTGGGAGGAGAAACGCGATGGTATCGCGGCGAGAGAGCCGGAGCGCCGGTATAGCGGGCGTCCTGACCGCACTCACGGTACTGGCCCTGGGGAGCGCGGCCTGTGCGCCGGCCGCGGGGCTGTCCGCCGGCCCGCCGGCGACTGGGGGTGTGCCGGAGGAGCAGGTACCGGGGGCCGCGCTCGAAGCCGCGCCCGTGGTGGCGGTGAGCGCTCAGGCCAAGCCCTCCGCTGCGGCCTACGTGCTCGAGGAGATCCCTCTCGCGCTGGGCCGCGGGCGCCCGCACGACATCGGGATCGCGCCCGACGGCAGCATCTGGTGGTCCGCCCAGACCGGCAACCAGATCGGCCGCTACGACCCGGCCACGGGCCAGTTCCGCGCCTGGGAGGTGCCCACCCCGGCCTCAGGGCCGCACGGGCTCGCCGTTGATCGGCAGGGGATCGTCTGGATCACGGAGATCGAGGCGAACAAGCTGGCGCGGTTCGACCCGGCCACGGAGCAGTTCACCGAGTTCCCGATGCCGACGCCTAATTCCCGCCCCCACACGCCGCTGGTCGACCGGGCGGGGTTTGTCTGGGTTACCGAGCAGCGCGGCAACCACGTCGCGCGGTTCGACCCCGCCAGCGCTACCTTCCAGCAGTACGCTGCCCTGACGCCGAACGCCAATCTCTACGGCATCGACCTCGCGCCCGACGGGACGATCTGGGTGGCGGCGCTTACAGGGCACAAGCTGGTGCAGATTGACCCGGCGGCAGGCACCGTGCGCGAGTACGAGCCGCCCACGCCCCGGGCGGGCCCACGGCGCCCCGCCGTCGACTCGCAGGGGCGCGTGTGGTTCACCGAGTTCGCCGGCGGCAAGCTGGGCCTGTATGATCCCCGAACGGCCGCCTTTACCGAGTACGAGCTGCCCACGCCGGACTCCCAGCCCTACGCCATCGCCGTCGACCCCTGGGATGTGGTGTGGCTTACCCAGTTCCGCCCCCACCAGGTCACGCGCTTCGACCCGGCCACCGGAGAGTTCGCCGTATACCCGCTGATGGCCGAGGCCGGCTGCCGCACCATCGCCTCCGACCCGCAGGGGGTGATCTGGTGCCCAGAATCGGGGACCGAGCACCTGGCGCGGCTGACACCCCAGGGGACGGCGAGCGCGCGGGCGCCGGCGGCGCCGTAGCGGGCGCTGTGGCTGCACCCGGCAGTAGGCGCTGCCGGGCTCGTCCCACCCTCCAGCGGGGCAGCCAGCCCGGGTGGCAGAAGGGAGAGCGCTGATGGAAGGACCGCGTACCTCGCCGAGCGCGGACGCGCGGGTGGTCGAAGGACTGCGGCTGCTGCGCCGCGAGTCCGAGGCCCTGCTGGCGGAGCTGCGGGCGCTGGCCCCCGCCGATTGGGAACGGCCCTCGAACTGCCCGCCGTGGGACATGCGTACCCTAGTCGCCCACGTCGCCACGGGGGCCGAGTTCCACCGCTCCAGCGTCGAGCGGGGCCTAGCCGGCATACACACGCCCGCCGCCTCGCGGGAAGAGCGCCAGGCGCTCACGGCCGCGCTGGCCGCGGCCGGCGCGGAGCGGATCCTCGCCGAGCTGGCGGCCAACACCGAGCGCTTCGAGGCCTTTTTCGCCCAGCTCACGCCCGCGCAGCTCGAGACCCTCGCGTTCCACAACCATGGGCTGCGGCCCGCGCGCTGGTTCGTGCCGCACCGCCTCGCCGAGGTCGCGTTCCACCGCTGGGACGTGCACACCTCGCTCGGGCGGGAGGCGCCGCTCGCGCCGGAGACCGCGGCCTACCTGCTGCCGACGCTCCTGGAGGTGAACTTCCCGGTGCTCTACACCCGCGGCGCGCGGGGCCGCGGCCGCGTGCGCCTCGTGACCACGGAGACGCCGCCCCGGGCCTGGCTGGCGGAGGCCGACGGCGAGGCCCTGCGCGTGCACCCCGTTGATCCCGCTCACGCGCCCAGCGCCGCGGCGCCTGTCCCGACCGTGACCCTGGCGCCTGCGGCGCTGGGCCTGCTCGTCTATGGCCGCGTGAGCCTGGCGGCGCTCGTTGCGGCGGGCCGTGCTCAGCTGTCGGATGCCCAGGCCGCCGCGGTGCTGCCCACGCTGCTGGGCAATCCCTGAGCCGGGTGCGCGTGCCCACCTCCGGTTGCTAAACTGGCCCAAAGCCGTCCGTCGCGCTGCAGCGATGTGAACCGCCGCGCAACCGCGGGGCCGTTGCCCCGCCGGTAGGGCCGGATGGGGCGGGCTCAAGAGGCCGGGCGCGCAGCAGGCGGCGGGGCTAGCGGGGGGTGACGCCGTGGCGATGAAGTTCGGACTCAACTTCTTCCCGACCGTCGATCCGCGCGAGAAGAGCGCGGCGCAGTACTACGACGAGTGCCTGGCGATCTGCGCGCGGGCGGACGAGCTGGGCTTCAGCTCCGTCAAGACCGTGGAGCACTATTTCTTCGCCTACGGCGGCTACAGCCCGGATCCGGTGACCTTCCTGACTGCCGTCGCCATGCGCACTAAGCGCATCCGGCTCGTCACGGGCGCGGTGCTGCCGATCTTCAATCACCCCATCAAGCTCGCGGCGAAGCTCGCTATGCTCGACAACCTCTCCCACGGCCGGCTGGACGTGGGCTTCGGCCGCGCCTTCCTGCCCGACGAGTTCGCCGCCTTCCAGGTCTCCATGGAGAAGAGCCGGCCCCGCTTCGAAGAGGGCATCGAGGCGGTGAAGACACTTTGGACGCAGGATCCGGCGACGTTCCACGGGCGGTTCCACCAGTTCGGCCCGGTGCGGCTGCTCCCGCGCCCCTACCAACAGCCGCACCCGCCGATCTACATCGCAGCCGCGCTCAACCCCCAGTCGCTGGAGTGGGCGGGGCGCCTGGGCTACCACATCATGGTGGTGCCCTACATCCTGCCGACGGCGGCGATGCAGGAGCTGCTGCGCGTCTACCGCGCGGCCTGGCGCGCCGCCGGCCACCCGCCCGGCCAGGAGCAGATCCAGATGTCCTACCACTGCTACGTGGCCGAGGACGGCGACGAGGCGCGGCGGCGGGCGAAGGTGCTGTTCGACGACTACAACGCGAAGTTCCTGGCTGCGGTGCAGGCGTGGGCCAATCGGACGTCGACCCAATACCCGGGCTACGAGAACCTCGTCAATGCACGCCAGGGTAAGTCGTTCGAGAGCGACTACGCGGAGGGCAAGCTGTTCGTAGGCTCGCCCGAGGAGGTGGTCCGGCTCATTGAGCAGGCGCGCGGTTGGTTCGGCGACTTCGAAGCGAGCCTGCAGGTGAACTTCTCCACCGCCACGCTGCCCGAGGCGCTCCGCACCCTGGAGCTGCTGGCCCAGCACGTAATACCGCAGTTCCAGCCGGCGGGCACGGCGGGGGGCCTGGCGGGGGTCGCGCCGGCCTAGCGTTCAGGGGGCGAAGCGGAGCGGCCGGCCGTGGGGCGGTTCGGCGGCTAAGCGGAGGGCGTGAGGATGCAGGAAGCTACCGACGCCGTAGTCGTGTACATCACGGTGCCTTCTGCGGAAGAAGCCGCGACCCTGGCGCACACGCTGGTGGCCGAGCGCCTGGCCGCCTGTGTCAACCGGCTGCCGGTCGAGTCGGTCTACCGCTGGCAGGGCGCGGTGGAGGCGGCGGCCGAGGTGCTGCTGATCGTCAAGACGCGGCGCGCCCTGCTCGACGCCCTCGCGGCGCGCGTGCGCGCCTTGCACAGCTATACCGTGCCCGAGATCATCGCCCTTCCGCTCGTCGCCGGCTGGCCGCCCTACCTAGAGTGGCTCGTCGCGGAGACCGCGCCGCCGGCGGAGCCGCCGCACTGAACCGCTCTACCTCGCTGTCGCCTGGGCCTGCCAGCCTCGGTTCGCTGCCGTGCCGTCTCGGCGTCCATCGCGGGCGCGCGCTGACGAGCGCGGCGGCTCGGCGGTATACTGAAGCCGTACAGCCGGGCGATGGGTCCCGCCCGCCCGCTCGCACGAGCGGGGAACCGGCCGCCGCGGCGGCCTGATGGCCCCTGACCGCAACTTGGAAGCGGCGGGGGCCTTTTTCATTGCCCCGCCGCCGGGAGGGAACGGCATGAGCGACCTGTACTTCGCCATGGTGCTGGCGATCCTGATCCTGCTGAGCAGCATGCTCTCAGTCGAGCTGGGCCTGTCGGTCGCCATCGTGGAGATCGTGCTCGGGGTGTTCGCGGGCAATGTCCTCGGCGTCCAGTCCCGCCCCTGGCTCGACTTCCTGGCCGGCTTCGCTAGCATCGTGCTCACGTTCCTGGCGGGCGCCGAGGTCGATCCCGCCCTGCTGAAAGCACGGCTCAAGGAAAGTCTTCTCCTCGGCGGGGTATCGTTCCTCGCGCCGTTCGCGCTGGCCTGGGCGTTCACACAGCTCGTGCTGGGGTGGGACCTGCGCGCGGCGCAGCTCGCCGGGGTGGCGCTCTCTACCACCAGCCTGGCGGTGGTCTACGCGGTGCTGGTGGAGACTGGCCTGACGAACACCGAGATCGGTAAACTGATCATGGCAGCCACGTTCGTCACCGACTTCGGCACTGCGGCAGCCCTCTCGCTCCTGTTTGTCCAGCCCACCCCGTGGCTCGTCGCCTTCATCGCCGTCTCGCTCGCGGCCATCTGGACGATGCCACGCCTCCAGCCCTGGTTCTTCCGCCGCTATGGCAACCGCGTCATCGAGCCCGAGATCAAGGGGGCCTTCGCCGTCTTGTTCGTCCTGATGTACTTCGGGGCGCTGGCCGAGAGCCACGCCGTGCTGCCCGCCTTCCTGCTCGGGCTGGCAGTGGCGCGGGTGTTCCGTGTCCACCGCCTGGAGCAGCAGCGCTTCCGCGTGGTGGCCTTCTCCTTCCTAACCCCGTTCTTCTTCCTCAAGGGCGGGATGAACATCTCCGTGCCGGCGGTGCTCGCCAATCTCGGGCTCGTGGCTAGCCTGCTGGGCGCGAAGCTGCTGGCCAAGTTCATCGGGGTGTATCCGCTCGCGCGCCGCTACGTGCCGCGCGATGCCTGGTATACGACCCTGCTGATGAGCACCGGCCTCACGTTCGGCACCATCTCCTCGCTCTACGGGCTGAACGCCGGCATCATCGACCAAGCTCAGTTCTCGGTGCTGGTCACCGTGGTGGTACTCACGGCGATCGTGCCGACCGCGATCGCCCAGCGCTGGTTCACCCCCCGTGAGGTCGCTGCTCCCGCCCCGACGCCAACTAGCGCGCCGGAGCCGGTGGAGGTGTCATCGTGAGCACGCGGCCGCGTAGGGGCGGTGTGGCAGGAAGGGAGGCTGCTATGTATCGCCGGATCCTCGCCGCCCTCGACGGGTCGGAGGCTGCCCGGAAGGCGCTGCAGGCGGCGCTCGTGCTCGCGCGCACGCACGGCGCCCGCCTGCACGCACTAGGGGTGGAGGAGCGCTTACCCCGCTACGCCGCCACGGTCGGCGAGGTGGAAGAGGCCAAAGAGGAGCAGAACAGCTTCTTCGCGCAGGTCATGGACTGGGCACAGCGGCTCGCGGCCGAGCAGGGAGTCCCGCTCACCACCGAGGTGCGGACAGGGCACGCCGCCCAGCAGATCGTTCGCACGGCGCGGGAGGGCGGCTTCGATCTGATCGTGCTGGGGGCCAAGGGGCACAGCCGCATCCACGACTTCCTGCTGGGATCCACGACCGACCGGGTCATCGATCACGCGCCGTGCTCGGTGCTCGTGGTGCGCTAGCTGGCCCCGCGGCTGCCCGGCCTGTTAGAGATGGAGGAGAAATGCTCGCTCGCAGGCTTAGGGAAGGAGTACAGCAGAGGGGAAGGGAGCTTGGCCGATGCGTGATGAGCGCCATGACGAGGTCATCGAAGTGCTAATCGAGATCCCCCGGGGCAGCCGCAACAAGTATGAGTACGACAAAGCGCGCGGCGTCATCCGGCTCGACCGCGTGCTGTACTCCTCGGTGCACTACCCGGCCGACTACGGCTTCATCCCCGGGACGCTGGCGCCCGACGGCGATCCCCTCGACGTCCTGGTCATCGTCTACGAGCCGACCTTCCCCGGCTGCCTGGTGCCCGCGCGCCCCATCGGGACGCTCGAGATGCGCGACGAGCATGGGGTGGACCACAAGATCCTGGCCGTGCCCGTGGGGGATCCCCGCTTCGCCGAGGTGACCGACCTGAGCGACCTGGCGTCGCACTGGCTGCGGGAGATCGAGACGTTCTTCGCGACCTACAAGGTGCTGCAAGGCGTGGAGACGGAGGTGCTGGGCTGGCACGGAGCCGCGACCGCCCGGGAGCTGATTGCGGCCTGTCGCCAGCCGCACTGAGGCGGGCGCGGAGGCGAGCGTGCCGCGCGACCTCACCAGCGCTGTACTGGAGCGTGCCTGCGAGGCCGCGGGCTGCCCCCTCTGCCGGCTGGTGCTCCAGCATGAGCGGCAGTGGCTGTGGCTGCTCCTCTGGGAGCGCGTCAACGACCCGGGCAGCCGCCGCCAGCTCGCGGCCGCGTGGGGCTTCTGCCATCGCCACGCGTGGGGCCTGGCGCGCCTCGAACGGCTGGAGTGGGGCCAGAACACTGGCACAGCGATTCTCTACGAAGACCTGGTGCAGCGCTTGCTGGCGCACTGCCGCGACGAGCGCCGCGCGCTGGTGCTCCCGGGGCAGGGCTGTCCCGCGTGCGCTGCGCGAGCCCGGCTGGAGGCACTCTACCGCGAGGCCCTGGTCCGCTACTGCGCCGAGGCGTGGTTCGCCGCGCGCTACCAGCAGTCCGACGGCCTCTGCTGGGGCCACCTCGCCGGCGCCTGGCGCGCCACTTCACCAGCGGTGGGGACCTGGTTGCTGCAGACGGCGCGCGCTCAGCTGGAGCGGGCGCAGCCGCGGGCTGTTGCGGCTCTGCGGCGGGACGGTCCCACCGACGGCGGCGGTGATGCGCGGGACGATGCCAGCGCTTCCGTGCTGCGCGGTGCACTGCAGTTCCTGGTGGGCCTGGAGCCCTGGCTCGTCGAGGCGCACGTCGAGCCGCGGGCGGGCCCGGCATCTAACGGCAGCTCGCCGGCGGTTGCCGGCGCAGGGGCCGGCTGTGCCGCCTGTGCCGCTGCCGGCGTGGCGGCGCGGCGCAGCCTTAGCGGGCTCCTAACAGGTGCCGCGCCCTGGCTGTGCGCGGCGCACGCCTGGCAGCTCTACGCGCTGGCGGTGGCGGCGGGCCAGCTGGCGCCCCTCCAGGCCTGGAGCGCGGCGAGCCTCGCGGCCGCCCGGGTTGAGCTGGATACGTGCCTAGAACAGGCGCGAGCGACCGGCCGCACCTGGCTCGGGCGGTGGTGGCGGCGCCGCCGGCCTCCCGCCCCGCATCGCTCCTGCGCCATCTGCACGGTGGAACGGCGGGCGGGGCAGGAGCGGGCGATGACTCTCGGGCGGGCGGCTACCACGGCGAGCAGCGCCGCTGGCGCCCTGTGCCTGCCGCACCTGACGCTAGCGATAGCCGTGGCGGCGCCGCCGGTTGCCGTGGCGCTGCGCCAGCGCCTGGTAGCGCGGCTCCGGGAACTCGCCTGGGCGCTGCGCGAGTACCTGCGCAAGAGCGACTGGCAGCACCGCGACGAGCCACGCGGGCCGGAGCAGAGCGCCTGGCGCCAGGCGGTGGCGCTCTTCGTGGGGGACGAACGCTGGCTCTAGGAGCAGGCTGATGGGAGAACAGACGGATGCGCGCGCCCTCCAGATAACGGCGGAGCCGCCGCCTGCCGGGCCTGTGGGGGGAGAGCCTGAAACGGGCGTGGCGGAGGCGTGGCTCAACCGCAACGTCGTGGGCATGGGGATCACCAGCTTCCTCTCCGACGCCGGCCACGAGATGGGGACGGCGGTGCTGCCGGGGTTCCTGGCGACCATCGGCGCACCGCCGGCGGCGCTGGGCACTATCGAGGGCGTGGCCGATGCTGCCTCCAGCTTCGTCAAGCTCGGCGCAGGCTGGCTTTCCGACCGGCTCGGCCACCGCAAGCCGGTTGTGGTCGCCGGCTACTTTCTCACCGGTGTGGCCATCGGCTCCTTTGCCGTGGCCACGTCCTGGCTGCAGGTGCTGGCGGGCCGCCTGATCGGCTGGCTGGGGCGGGGCGTGCGCGGCCCGCTGCGCGATGCTCTGCTCGCCGAGGCGGTGCCCCCGGCGGCGCGCGGCCGGGCGTTCGGCTTCCACCGCGCGGGCGATACCCTGGGCGCCATCGTCGGGCCGCTGCTCGCGGTGGTGCTGCTCGGCCTGCTCCAGCCGCTGCCCTGGGCCGATCCCACCGATCCCTTCCGCCTCGTCTTCTTGGCGACGCTGGTGCCCGGCGTGGGCTCGGCGGTGGCCTTTGCCGCCTTGGTTACCGAGCGGCGGCGCACCCCTCAGCGCGGCCTGCGCTTCTGGGCGACCGTGCGGGCGCTGCCTACCGCCTACCGGCGCTTCCTGCTCGGCGTGGGGGTTTTTGGCGCCGGCGACTATGCTCACACCCTGCTCATCCTGGCCGCCACGCAGCTGCTCACGCCAGCCTATGGCGCGGTGCAGGCCGCTCAGCTCGCGGCCCTGCTCTATGTAGGCCGCAACGTCTTCTACGCCGGGGCCGCGTACCCGCTCGGGGCGCTCTCCGACCGGCTAGGACGGCGGACACTGCTGGCGCTGGGCTACCTGCTGGGCGCGCTGGTATCCGTCGGGTTCCTCCTGGCCTTCGCGCTGCCTTTGGCTCACCTCGGCTACCTCGCGTTGCTCTTCCTGCTCGCCGGCACCTACATCGCCGCCGAGGACGCGCTGGAGGGAGCCCTCACCGCAGACTTCGTGGCGCCCGAGGTGCGCGGCACGGCCTACGGGGTGATGGGCACGGTCAACGGCGTGGGCGACCTGGTGGCGAGCGTGGCGGTGGGCGGGCTGTGGACCGCGGTCTCGCCGGTGGCGGCCTTCGCCTACAGCGCTGCGGCGATGCTGGCGGGGGCGGTCCTGGTCTACCGCCGGCGCTGAGAAGGGGGTCTCCTCTGCCTGCGGCACCCTTCTCCCGCCCGGCGGAAGAGGGGGTACCGCGGTTGGAGGCTCATGGCCGCACCTCCTCGGGCAGCCGAGCGAGAACAGCGTCGTAGACCTCGCGGGCCAGCGCCAGCGCCGCCTCCGCCTCCTGCTGCGACGGCTCCTCCGGCTCGCCGGGGTATCGGTACTTCCAGGCGTACTTCGTGAGCGGCACCGCCCGGTCAATGACCGGCTTCAGCGCGGGCTCGAACTGCAGACACTGCTCGCCCAGCTCCTCCAGATTGTGCGTCTTGCGGAAGGGGCTACTGTGCCAGGTCAGGAATCCTTTCAAGGCCTTCTCGGCCGCTTGCTGCGCGTGGAAGACCGCATCAGCCGCGAAAGGCAGCGCGGCCGTCAGCTCGAAAGCCGCGGTGTCGAGGTCCCGCCGGGCCCTGGAGAGCCAGGCGCGGGTCTCGGCCACGAGCTCCGGATCAAGCGGCATGGAGCAATCTCCCCTCGCGTAGCACCGTCGCCGGCAGCGAGGTGACCACGTGCTTGCGCCGCTCGAAGGCTGAGTGTTTCCATACGATGACATCCGCAGCGATGCCCGTTCCGCGCAGCGCCCGGTACGCGAGGTCGCTGTCCTGGCGCTCAGGCGGGGCATCGTCTGGTACGATGACCAGCAGGTCGTAGTCGCTGTCTGGCCCCGCCTCGCCCCGCGCCGCCGACCCGAATAGATAGATGCGCTCGGGCCGGTAGGCCTCGACCAGCCGCCGCACGATCTCCGCCAGCTTTGGATCCTGCGCCAGTAGCGGATCGGTCACCGCACGCCTCCGCCGCAAGCGGTCTTTCGCTTACGACCGCTTCAGGCCCACTAGCTGCGCCGCCTCCCCTGGCACGAGCAGGTGATTGGGCAGCTCATCGCTCATGGACGCGCCCCTTGGCAGCGTCGCGCAGCTCGCCTGCTCGTGTGTCCTGACGCCTATCCACGTCTTAGGCCTCGCTGCGGATCACCGTTTCGACAGCGAGCCCGCGCTCCGGCGCTTCCAAAGGATAGTAGTGGAGGAGCTCGAAGCCGATCACCCGGCCGGAAGCGTCGTTCCTCACCACCAGCTCCTCAGCTGTCTCCTCGCAGATGGGCTCCTACGCAGGAATCCCGAGCCATGCGCCGCAGGAACATCCACCGCTGTTGGGTGGCCAGCGCTACCCGCTCGCCGGGCTTCGCCAGCTGCGGGCAGCGCTAGATGCAGGCAGCCTAGAGGGCAAGCGCGCTCTCTAACGAGGATGCTGAGCGTACGCCTTGAGCCGCGCCCCTATCCTCTGCACGCCCATATACAGTGGATTCGTTGCCACCCCGTCGTACTTCTGGGACAGCCGCTCGATTAGAGGATAGAGCATGGTTAGGCGAGGCCATTGTACCGGTCCTGTCCGCTTGTGGCAATGCATTTCCCTAACTTACGCCTCATCGCCGCCCTCCCGCTCGGGGAAACAGCAGGGCGGAGGCGGGCCGCTCGGCCCGCCTCTTGGTCGCGCTAGCGCGAAGCCCGAGCGGGAGAGGTGGTCTGGGCGACCTGGTGGCGAGCGTGGCGGTGGGCGGGCTGTGGACCGCGGTCTCGCCGGTGGCGGCCTTCGCCTACAGTGCGGCGGCGATGCTGGCGGGGGCGGTCCTGGTCTACCGCCGGCGCTGAGGGCAGCACGGGCTTCACACCGCCACGACACCACCGGGCTCGCGCGCCAAACGCTGTTATGGCAGCCGGCAGCAGGCTCTTGCTATAATCCCGCTGAAGGCGGTGAAGCTCGCCTGCCGGGTGAGGGTTAAGGCTCCGGCTTCCTCCCTCACAACCGGCGCTTGCCAGGCAACTGGCCGATAGCTTCTACCCAGACAGCAAGGTGGGTAGAAGCTTTTTTTGTTGGGTAGCGCTGTGCGCTCGCTAGCGGATCTCCTGCTGACCGGCTGGCACCGCCTCCTGGAGGAGGCAGCCGACAGCTATGCCGCTTGGGTTGCCCGCGCGGGGCCGCTGGCCCGGCTCCTCGAGCGTGGGCGGCGCGGGGTGCTGCGCCGGGCCAGCCGGCTGGCGACCGAGCTGGGGCTGCCGTTCCCCTGGTCGGAGGACCTACTCTGGCGCGCCGATCTCAGCGAGGTGCGCCTAGTGCTCCGCAAGCCAGGGTGTCCCGCCTGCCGCTACCTGGCGGAGGCCACGGCGCGGGCGTTCTTCTGGTTTCTGATGGAGGGCTATGGCGAGGGCGAGTGGATCGACCGGCTGATCCGCGCGGGCGGCTTCTGTCCCCGCCATATGTGGCAGCTCGCAGACTCGGGGCTAGCTTACCGCATCACATACATCGTCCAGTACTTGAGCCAGGACCTGCGCCGACGCCTGGCTACCCTCGGCGCAGCCTTGGCCCGCGGCGACCGCGCCGCGGCAGCTCGCGCGCGAGCAGCGCTGGTCCACACCGAGCCCTGCCCGATGTGCACGAGCCTTAGGCGCGATCTGAACTGGCAGATCGCGAAGATCGTGCGCTGCTTGCGCGACCCGGAACTCGCGGCGCTCTACGCCGCCTCGGACGGGTTCTGCTGGCCTCACTTCCAGCTCGCGGTGGCCCAGGCGGCGGGGCCGGTCCTCCGGCTGCTGGCTGAGACCCAGCGGGCCCGGCTGGCGGCGGTAGCTGGCGACGCGCCGGGCGCGGCCAGTCCACCGGCCCAGCGGGCCACGGCGCTCCTCAGTGGCTGGCGCTTCCAACCGGCGCGGGAGCGGGAGCACGGCGAGTGGGTCGCGCTGGAGAGCGCGTAAGCGCGGCCCCCTGCTCAGGGCGCGCCCCGCTCGGTGGGCCGGGCGAACGACAACACGGCGAGACGCTTATGTATCGCCAGGCTTCAACGCCGCGAGAGCGCAGTGGGGTTCAGATAGATAAAGCCTCCGGTGCGGCCATGGCTGCCCTGGAGCAGGCCGCGGTGCTCGCCGCGCAGGAGGTGGTTGTCACATTGGGCGGCCCGTTGCCTGCCGACGTAGAGGGCTGGCTACGGGCGCGCCGCGCCCGGGGGCGCCCGGTCGTGGTGCTCTGCGGCCCATGGCGCGAGCCAGCCTACCTGCGCGCGCTCCTGCGCCTCGGCTGCCAGGTCTACGACGCCGTGATCGAGGCGCGGTCGCTCCTGTTCCTCGATCGCCAGCAAGGCTTCCAGCTCCCGGAAGGCACGCCCATCGCGCGGCCATTCGAGACGGCCTGCGCCCTGCTCTGGCAGCGCATCGGCGCCTACTGCCACTTCGAGGGACCGGTCAGCGCTGTGTATCCCGCCGAGCGGCTCTTCCAGCTCGCGCAGGTGGAGCGCGCCTGGCTAGCTGTGCCGGAAGGACAGCCCTTGCCCGCCGTGGGCGACCGCCTGAGCGTGCTGGCGCGCGTATTCTGGGCGGGCAGCTCAAGTCTCGCCCAGGTCTTCGAGGCCGTCGCCTGCTGGCCCAGCGCCGCGGCCAATCCCCAGGAGGACGCTGATGCGGGCTGAGCACGAGCGCCCCATGCCCGCCTGCCAGGCGCCTCTCTCCTCCCCGTCCGATGACGAGCGGTTCGTCGCGCGGTTCCTGCCGGATGCCGCTGCGCTCGCCGCCGCACTGGCGCAGCCGGGCTGTCCGCTCTGCCGGCTGGGCGCGGCGGCCGTGGACGCCTGCTATGCACAGCTGGCGCGCCCGGACGCACCGCCCGACCTCGTTGAAGCGCTGGCGCGCGCCCACGGCTTCTGCTTCGCCCACGGGTGGGAAGCGACGCATCGCCTTCCTCCCTCCGTCCTGGCACGGCTGCTCGGCCCGGCGCTGGCCGCGTGCCGGCAAGTGGCCGGCCGGCTAGCAGCAGCGGCGGCCCTGCCTCCTACGGCGCGGGCTGCCCACCAGGCGCTGCGCCGGGCGCGGGCGGCGCTCGCGCCCCCGGCGCGCTGCCCCCTCTGCACGGTTGAAGCGGCCGCGGTCACAGCCGGTGCGCAGCTCCTCCTGGCCGCCCTAGCCCGTGTCGACGGCGCCGCCGCCTATCGCGCCTCCGAAGGGCTGTGCGTCCGCCACGCGCGCCAGGCGCTCGCAGCAGCGCCCCCGGAGGCCGTGCCGCTGCTGCTGGAGCGCCTCGCGGCGCCGCTCGACGCGCTGCTCACGGATATCGAGCAGTACTACCGCAAGGCTACCTGGGAGTTCGCCCACGAGCCCAAGGGGGCGGAGCAACAGGCCTGGCTCCGGGGTATCGCGCGCTGGGCCGGGGCCCGGCGCGCCGTGCTGGGCGGAGCCTAGGGAGGCACTGATGGCGGAAGCGCGGGCGCTGTACGCGCACTTGTTCGATGGTGTCCGGACGCGCGAGCTGCGACTGCGGATGCTGGAAGAGACCTACCAGCAGGCGCGAGCCGTGGTCGCAGCCCAGGGCTGGGAGGCGGCGTGGGGCGAGGATGCCTATCTGATCATCTTCGCTCACGGGTTGGCCTATGTGCGCGGCGAGCTGGCGCGCGAGCCGCCCGGCGCGCCCGACGACGCGTTGCGCGCCGAGTGTGAGCGGCTGCGCGGGGAGTGGATGGCGGCGGAGGCGCAGTACGCGGTGATGAAATTCCGCGCGTACACGCTGACGGAAGAGAACCAGCGGCTGCGCTGGAGCCTGACGGCCTGCGAGCGGCAGCTCGCGCTGGCGGAGCAGCGGCTGGCGCAGTTTCGGGCGGACGAGCGCGCGCTGAAGGCACAGCTGGCGGCGCGGGCCCAGCAGGGCGCTACCGCCGTCCAGGAAGGGAGCGCGGCAGGGCCCGCGCCGCAGGCAGGCCGTGGGCGGGAGCGCTGGCTGGGGCGCCTCTGGCGGCGCCTCCGGGGGCAGCGCGCCTAGCCGCTGGCGGGGTCGGCCGCGCGAGCGATGGCGCTAGGCAGGAGCGTGACGGATGTGGGCGTGGCCGCTTTTCGCGCTGATCGGGCTCGTCTTCGGGGCTCTCGCGGCGGCGATGGCTTTCCTCACGACCTACGCGGAGTATAGCCGGTATCCCTACCTTCCCCGCCGGGCAGCGCTCAAGCAGGCCCTCCACATAGCCGGGGCCACCTTGCTGTTCTTCGTCCTCCTGGCGCTGGGCATTGGCGGGATGTTTGCCGTCGCGATGCGGCCCCCCTAGCAGGTTGCGAGCGCCGGGGAGCCCCGCGAGTGCTTGCTATCGCCTGGTGGCTGACTGAGGGAAACGATGGTTCAGGAGCAGCATCGACAGCCGATCGAGGTGGTGATCGAGGCGGTAGGCGCCGAGGCCTACTGTTATGCCTACGATGCCGCTGCCCAAGCTCTCCGACTGATCGGGGTAGCAGCGGCGGAGAGCGGCTGGCCGGGGGATCTCGGCGTGTTGCCCGACAGTCTGGCCCCCGATGCTCAGCCGGTGCAGGTGCTGGTGCTCGGCCGTCAGCCAACCTTCCCGGGGTGCCGCGTGGCGGCGTATGCCATCGGCCTGGTGGAGATCGGGCGTGGTGCCGAGCGGCGTAGCCTCGTGCTGGCCGTGCCGGCGGCCGACCCGGCCTATGCCGGGCTCGTGCATATCGACGCCCTGCCGCCGGCGGTGCGCTTGGCGCTGGAGCGCGCTGTGGAGCAGGAAGCGCTGGCGTTGGGGAATGGTGCTCTCACCGTGCGCTGGGGCGATCCGGCCGAGGCGGCAGCCTATGTACGGGCGGCGCGGCAGGCGTACCGGCTCGCCCAGCACTCGGCGCGCACGCCCCGCGCGCCGACGTGGGAGGGGGCGGACCGTACCTTGCGCCGCATCGCGGGCTTGGAGGCCGAGCGGCACACCGAGGCGGAGTATACGGTCTACCGGCTCCCGTACCGCTTCCAGCAATATGCGCGTGAGTGCCTGCTGCCCGCCGAGCGGTTGTTGCACTGCGTGCTGCGTCGCCCGGTGCGCCACGGCCGTGGCTGGGGGCTGGGACGACGCCAGGTGGCGCACGAGGCGCTGCTGCTGGTCACCGACCAGCAGGTGCTGCTGCTGGCCGACGCGCTCCCGCCAGACAGCACGCTGGTCCACTGGGGCTATGTGGCGCGCGCGGTGGCGCTCGAGCGCGTGCTGGAGGTGGCCGTGCGGCACGAATCGGCGCTTGTGTGGCTGGAGCTGGTGCTGGCCACGGCGGCAGGCCCCGGGCAGTTCCGGGTAGAGTTCGCGGCCGAACAGGAGGCGGATTGTCTGGCCGTGGCCGAGCTGGTGCGGCGGTTCTGCCCGCCGCAGAACCGCCAGCGGTTGATGCGCCGCTACGCGGTGGCGGCGGTGGAGGAGGCGCTGGAGGCGGAGGCGTTCGTAGGCCCCGACACCGTAGCGTCGCTGGAGGCGCAGCTGCGCGCGCGGCTAAGCCCCGAGGAGCCGGTGCTGGCACGGGCCCTCGCGCCCGGCGCTGGCTCAGCACGGGCGCAGCTGCTGGCGGCTACATCGTGGCGTGTGCTGGCTGTCGCGACCGACCCACGCGAGCCGGGATGGCCGGCAGAGGTGCCTCTGGCGACAGTAGCAGCCGTCGAGCTGCAGAACGCCCTGACGGGGGGCCGGTTTCGGCTCTGGCTAGGCGAGCGCCGGGCTGCGGCGCCGCTCGCGGTCGCGTTTCCCTACCCGGTGGTGGGCCCGTTCCGGCACCTGTTCCTCGTGCTGCGGCAGCTGCTCGCCACGCCGCCGGGGGCACCGGCGGCCGATGCGCCGGCAGGGATGGACACCAGCCGGGTGCGGGTCCCGGGCTTTGCCCATCCTCGGGAGCAGTGAGGCGCGCCGGGGCTTTCCCCGGCGCGCCTCCTACCCGGAGCGCCCGCGCTCTCGGACGAGAAAGGCCGAGCGCGGGAAGAGCGCCACTTAGCGCGGCATGGCCGGCGGGGGCGGGTACACGCGCCAGAAGTCCGGCTCGTCCCCCCGCGGCTCCCACACCCGCGGCACGTAGCTCTCGTCGACCTGCTCCATCTCGCAGGTGTACTCGACGACGTTCTTCTCCAAGTCGGTGAAGTAGGAGAAGACGTTGTTCCCCGCGCCGTGGCGGCCCGGTCCCCACACCCGCGGCACGCCCTTCTCGCCCAGGTAGTAGATCCCCTTGGCGAGGTCGAACCAGTCGTGCACCTCGAACGCCACGTGGTGCAGCTTGGCCTGGGGGCCGGCGGCGAGCGCCAGCGAGTGGTGGTCGCGGTTGCAGTTCAGGAAGGCCATCCAGTGGCCGTTCCAGTCGATCAGCCGGAAGCCCAGCACCTCGGTGTAGAGCGCCACCGCGGCGTCGATGTCGGGCACGGTGAGCACGACGTGAGAGAGCTTGTTCGGCTTGACCACCCGGTCGCCGTAGTCGTCCGTGACGCGCTCCGGCTCGGTGTACAGCTCGATCACCTGGCCGGCCGGGTCGCGGAAGCGCATCGCGCGCGCCTGGCCGGGCTCGTTCGAGGGGCCGGGCGGCATGAGGATCTCCACGCCGCGGCGTGCCAACGCCTCCGCCGCCCGCTCCAGGTCGTCGCGGTCACGCACCTGGAGGCCGACATGATCGACCGCGTTTACGTCGTGCTCCGCCTCGTACAGTGCGAGCACATGGTGCTCGGGCTCAGCGGCGCGCAGGTAGAGCGTCCCCGGGGCCTGCTCCGTTAGACCGAGGCCCCAGATGTCGGTGTAGAACTCCCCGTGCCGGGACAGCTCGCGAACCTTAAGGCCGATGTGCCCGACCTTGGTGACCTTTACCGGCGCTGCCATCTCCTTCCTCCTCGCTCCTAGCCATGCGCTCTCCCGCTGTGGGTGACGCAGGAGTCGCTGCCGCGTTCGCCGGTCGATCGTGGCTCTCATTATACGCAATACGCGTTCGGGGCCCCCTGTGCGCTGGGGTGGGGCGGGGCGGCCCAGGGGGGCCATAATGGGCGGTGGCGGGCACGGGCCCGGCCCGCCCCGCCGCTCAGGGGGTACCGGATGGCGCGCTGGACTCCTCTTCGCCTGGCCTGGGATGCCTGGTGGGCGACGCGGCAGGGGCCGCGCGCCATCGCCGCCCGCCAGCGCGCGCGCCTGGCCCACCTAGTCGCGTTTGCCCGCGCGCGCTCCCGCTACTACGCCGCGCGGTACCGTCACCTCCCCTCGCCGGTGACCGACGTCCGGCAGCTCCCGCCTGTGACGAAGACCGACCTGATGGCGCATTTCGACGAGTGGGTCACCGACCCGGAGGTCACGCGGGCAGGAGTGGAGGCGTTCGTGGCCGATCGCGCGCGGATCGGCCAGCGCTACCTCGGGCGCTACCTAGTCTGGACTACCTCGGGAACGACGGGCACGCCGGCCATCCTCGTCCACGATCGGGCGGCGCTAGCCGTCTATACCGCGCTCGGCTACGCGCGAGCGCTCCTGCCATGGTTCACGCCCCGTGTGCTGTGGCGGGTGCTGCAGGGCGGCGGGCGAAGCGCCGGGCTGCTTGCTACCGGCGGCCACTATGCGGGAGTTGTCCTAGCGGAGCAGGCGCGCCGGCACGGCCCCTGGCGTGCTCAACGCGTCCGTCTCTTCTCCGTGCTTGCCCCGCTGGCCGAGCTGGTGCGCGCGCTGAACGCGTTCCAGCCCGTCCTGCTCGGCGGCTACCCCACGGTGTTCATGCTGCTGGCCCAGGAGCAGGCGGCCGGCCGCCTCCGCCTCGCGCCAGCCCTCATCGCCACCGCGGGCGAGTCGCTCCCGCCGACGGCGCGGCGGCAGCTCGAGGCGGCCTTCCAGTGCCCGGTGCGCGACAGCTACGGGGCTTCCGAGGCGGTGGTGCTGGCACTCGACTGCGGGCACGGCTGGCTGCACGTCAACGCGGACTGGGTGATCCTCGAGCCGGTGGATGCGGCCTACCGCCCGGTTCCGCCCGGGGAGCAGTCGCACACCGTGCTGGTGACCAACCTGGCTAACCGAGTGCAGCCAATCATCCGCTACGACCTGGGCGACCGCGTGGTCGTCAGACCTGATCCCTGCCCCTGTGGGAGCCCGCTGCCGGCCATCCAGGTGGAGGGCCGCACTGACGAGATTCTCGTCTTTCCGGCCGCGAGCGGCGAGACGATCTCGATCGCGCCGCTGGCGCTCGCCACTGTGGTCGAGGAGACGCCTGGCGTGCGGCGCTTCCAGGTGATCCAGAGCGCGCCGACCCGGCTCCGCGTGCGGCTGGAGGCTGCGTCTCCGGACGCAGTGGAAGCGGTCTGGGAGGCCGTGGAGCGGCGCCTGCGCGCCTATCTGACGGCCCAGGGGGTACCCGCGGTGGTCATCGAGCGCGCGCCCGAGCCGCCCGCGCCGGACCCGCGGAGCGGTAAGTTCCGCCAGGTGTGGGCGGCGCGGCGAGACTCCGACGCCGCGCCGCCTACTGCGCCGGCAGGCTAGCCCACGACGCGCGCCACGCGCGTCAGCAGCTCGTCGACGTCGAAGGGCTTGGAGAGCACTTCGGCAGCGCAGGCGCGCTCGGCGGCGGAGAGGGTGCTCGCGTAGGCAGAGATCACGATGATGGGGATCGTACAGGTACGGGCATCCAGCTTCAGCTCGCGGAGGAGCGCCCGTCCGTCCATGTCGGGTAGCGAGAGGTCGAGGGTGATCGCCTGGGGATGCTGCTCCTGCGCCAGCGCGAGCCCCGCCTCTCCGCGGTCGACCGCCACGACCTGGTAGCCGTGCCCTTCCAGCAGCAGGGTAAGGATGCGGCGAATCGGCTCACTATCCTCTACGATCAGGATCGTCCTCTCGGCCGTCGCGCCGGGCTCCTCGACGACGCGGCGGGCTCCGTTCGTCCGCAGCACCGGTCCTCCCTCGTGCGCCCCTGTTTGCACGCGCACCCAGCCGGGATTCTACGACGTGCCGGTCACACGGAGGTCACGAGGCTCCCCACGCCCGTCACAGGGGCGCTACAACCCCGTGGTACAGCACTCCCTGCCGGAGCGGCGGGCCCCTAGCGCCCACCCGGTGGAGCGGTTAGTGGCGGCGCGGGGGGGGCGGCCGCCGGGGGATCTCGGTCTGCCACGGAGCCTGGGGATTGGAGTCCGGATGGAGCGCGGTGACGAGCAGGCTGCCTCCGCACTGCGGGCAGTGCCCGCTGCGGAGGGCGGCGAGCCCGTTCGCCGCGTACTTGGGGTTGATGCGCAGCTGGCCCATATAGCGCACCGCGATGACGCGCCCGCAGAGGAGACATTGCGCCTGCCCATCGCCGTCCACGATGCCCCCCTGTCCCATAACATAAAGCTGGGGACGCTCTATTATGCCCCCAAGAGGGGGCGGGTGACCAGCACGAGGAGGAAGCTCAGCCCGGCGCCCGCTCCCAGCAGCACCGCGCTGGTGGCGAGCGCGCTCGCGTCCGGCCGGCGCCAGGCCGCGATCAGCGCCGCGGCGAGCAGGGTGGCTCCCACCCCGAGCAGCCCCGCCTCGGGCCCGAAGGCGCCGCCGGTCGCCCACACCGGTCCGCTCACCTGGACGGCGAGCAGCCCCCCACTCGGCAGGCCGCTCACCGGGAAGCCGAACAGCGGCCCCTGTGCGAAGTTCCAGCTCAGGTGGAAGGCGATCGGCAGCCAGAGCCGGCCTGTGGCCAGATAGGCCCAGGCGAACACCAGGCCCGCGGCGGTGACCCCAACCACGGCGAGCCCGCTGGCGTGGGGGTTGGCGACGTGCAGGAGGCCGAACACCACCGAGGAGCCGATGACCGCCACCGCAGGCCCCCAAGCGCGGCCCAGCACCTGGAGCAGGAACCCGCGCGCAACCACTTCCTCGCTCACCGCGACCGCTGTGAAGGTGAGCAGGCCGAACAGCAGGCGCAGTCCCTCCCAGCGCTGCGGGGTAACGGTGGCCCAGCCGCAGGCCAGCTCAACGGCGAGGATCAGCGCGAACAGCAGCGGCCCGAGCGCCAGCCCGACGAGCCCCTCGCGCCACCAGCCGCGCTCGCACCGCAGGCCCATGGCGGCCAGTGAGGGGCCGCCGTGGGGCACCAGGACGGCCACCGCCCCGAGCGTGGCGAGGAGGCTGCCGGTGGCGGCCATCAGGCCAAGCCCGCTGGTGACGAAACCCGCTGCCCGGAGCAGCTCCTCCAGGGCGCGAGGCCAAGGCCCGGGCGGCAGCCAGCCGCTCGCGGCGAGGCCGATGGCCAGCAGCACCCCCGTGCCGACCTGGAACGCGAGCCACAGCCCGAAGAAGCCGACCAGGAGCAGGAGCGCGCGGCGGGGGGATAGCGGCGGCGCCGCCGCGAGCCGGACGATGCCCGGCAGCGGGCTCGGTGCGGGTTCCGAAGGGCTCCTGTGCTCCATCACCAGCATTATCGGGCATGCAGCGCCCGCTGCGCGCAGCACGCTATACTGGACCCACGAGGTATTGGTTCCCCGGTGGGTGCCGGCGCCCGCGCCGGCGGAGCTAGGGCGGGCGCCGTGAGCGGAGCAGGCGGAGGGGCTATGTCGGACTGGCGGATCATCGACGCCGATGGCCACGTGATGGAGCTGGACGAGCAGATCCGGGAGTACCTGGGCCCGCCCTATCGCGACGCATGGCACCGCAGCTACGCCTTCTTCCCCAGCCTCGATGGCTGGATCCGCGCCGTGCGCCACGGCGGCGGCAAGGACGGCCCCGATGCGGCCGAGTGGCTCCGGTTCCTCGACGAGTGCCGCATCGAGCAGACGGTGCTCTACCCCACGCTCGGCCTGGCCCACGGCTTGATCCAGGATGTCGACTGGGCGGTGGCCCTAGCGCGCGCCTACAACGACTGGCTCCACGCGCGCTTCCTGCAGCAGAGCCCGCGCCTCAAAGGGGTAGCCCTGCTGCCGGTCCAGAACATAGAGGCGGCAGTGGCCGAGCTGCGCCGTGCGGTCGAGGAGCTGGGCATGGTGGGCGCCGTCCTGCCCGCGGTCACCATCGATGGGCGCCCCTACGGCAACGACGTCTTCCATCCCCTCTGGGAGGAGGCGGAGCGCCTGGACGTGCCCATCGCCATCCACGGCGGCACGAGTGCCCAGCTGGGGCTGGACCGGATGACCACCTTCATCTCGGCGCATGCCGTGGAGCATCTCTTCGCCCAGGCCCGCCAGCTCTGCAGCATGGTCTTCGACGGCGTCTTCGAGCTGTTCCCACGCCTGCGGGTCGCGTTCCTGGAAGCGGGGGTGGGCTGGGTCCCCTGGATGCTGGATCGGCTGGACGAGGAGTACGAGCGGAAGGGGCAGTGGGCGCCCCGCCTGCGGCGCCGCCCGAGCGAGTACGTCTGCAGCGGCCGCGTCTACTTCTCGGTCGAGGTGGAGGAGCGCGCCCTGCCGCTGGCCATCGAGGCGCTAGGCCCCGATGTGCTGCTGTGGGCCAGCGACTTCCCCCATGAGCGCCCGCGGGAGGGGTTTGCCGGTGACCTGCCGACGCTGCTGGCCCGCACTGATGTCACCGAGGAGGTGAAGCGCCGCCTGCTCTGGGACAACCCGCGCCGGTTCTACCGGCTTGCCTGAGCGGTGGTCGGGCCCCACGGGAAGCCCTGGAAGCGGTCACTTCACGCCGGCCGGGGGGTAGATGAGGCTCAACCGCAACTCCTCACGCGGTGTTCCCGCCGGGCTGGAGCTCCCTATGCCCCGCTGGCGGCTCGGCCCGGCGGCGGTGGCAGTGGGCCTCCTCGGGGCCGTCGCGCTAGGGGCCGCTCACGGGGCGAGCGCGCCCGATCGCGCGTCTCTCCGCCTAAGCGCGGGGAGCGGCCTCGACCGCTCGGCCGCTGCTGCCGTGCAGGACGCCGCAGGCTTCACTGCGCTCCGGTTTGCCGACGCGCGGCATGGCTGGCTCAGCGACTCCAATGGCATCTTGGCCACCACGGACGGCGGCCAGACGTGGCGCCGCCAGTACACCAGCGAGCCGATCCACGCCTTCGCAGCGCTCGATCCCCAGCTCGCCTGGGCCGTCGGGGCCCGGTCGGTGCTGGGCACCGCGGACGGCGGCCAGCACTGGGAGGTCCTCGCCACGCCGTCCGTCCCACTGAGCCGGGTGGACTTTGCCACCGCCCGGCGGGGCTGGGGGATAGCTGCCGCTTCGTCGCAGGGGCCATACGCCCCTATTCCCGCCGGCGCGGTCGTCGCCACGGACGACGGCGGCCGGACCTGGACGCCGCGGCCCGCCCCCGGGCCGGCGCAGACGCTCTGCTTCCGGCATCCCGAGCGCGGCTGGGCGGCGGGCCACACGACTGTCTGGCGCACCCTGGATGCCGGCCGCACGTGGCAGGCAGTGCTCACCTCGCCCGCTGCCGAGGGGCTACCTGCCACCGCGGATGCGCTGACTCCGTTCGCGGCCGATGTCCAGTGCGCAGCCGACGCCGTGGCCTGGGTGTTGTTTACCGGGCCGGGTGCGATGCACCAGGCCGGCTGGGCGCTCTACCGCACAGAAGACGGCGGCGCCTCCTGGACGCCCCTGGTCACCTCGGGGCAGTTCTTCCCGCCCGTCGGCGCGCCCGCCAGCCAGGGCGGCTGGAGCGCGGTGCGCCTGGCCGCGGTCGATGCCCGTACGGCCTATCTCGCCGGGGTATGTGCTCCCTGTAGCCTCCCGGGCACCCAGGAGCAGGGCACGGTATCCATCGGCGCGGCGCGCGCCGACAGGCAGAGCTGGCAGGTGTACGCCTCGATCCCGGGGCTGAGCGGGCCGGGCCTGAGCGCGTTCCCGCCCGTGCTCACCTTCGTCACGCCGGAGCGCGGCTGGCTGGCCGCCGCCAGCGCCGGGCGAGCGCTGTTCACCACGGACAATGGCGGGGCCGCATGGCAGCCGGTGCCGGTAGTCGAGGAGTGACACCCAATGATGGCGCGCGGTGAGGGAGGGTGTGGGCGCTCAGCACATGGCGGATGCCGCGGCTGGCAGGGTTGGCTGGTGCTCGCGGCACTGCTCCTTGCCTGCTCCCCGGCGCCCACGGAGGGCGCGGCGCCCCGCTCGCTGGCAGGCGGCGGAGGACTGCCCAGTGCGCGGGGAGCCACGGCCGCACCCACCGCCGACCCAGCGGTGAGTCCGGCGTCGGCTGTGCCGCGCCAGGTCAAGGTGGCGTATCCCTCCGCCTCCCTGTCGCAGATGGCGTTCATGTACGCCGAGGAGCAGGGGATCTACGCGCGCCACGGCGTCGAGGTCGAAAGCGTGGTGATGACCACTGCGCCGGCGGTCGCCGCGCTGGTCAACGGCGACGTCCAGTACGTCTACTCCGGGTCCACCCTGCTGCTGTCGGCGGCGCGCGGGCTGCCCGTGCGCACGTTCTTCCAAGGAGCTCGCGCCCCCACCCTGCAGCTGTTCGCGCGGCCCGAGATCGCCAGCTTCGCCGATCTGCGGGGCAAGACGGTCAGCGTGCTGAGCGCCGGCGGGCTCAGCCGCGAGGTCACCGAGCTGGTCATCGAGAAGCACGGCGTGGACCCGAAGGCGGTGCGGTATATCGCCAGCGGGAGCGCCCCGGCCCAGATGGAGCACCTGCGCCAGGGGCTGGCCGTGGCGGCCACCATCTCGCCCCCCTGGCCGCTGGTGGCGCGGCGCGAGGGGTACCGGCTGCTGGCCAACATCGGGCAGGAGATCACCTATCCCTTCGCCCTGTTCGCCACGACCACCGGGCGGCTCGCCGAGGCGCGCGAGGAGGTGAAGGCGCTCGTGCGCGCCACCCTGGAGACGCACCGCCTCCTGCGCGCGGCGCCGGCCGAGGTGATCGACTGGATCCAGCGCCGCTTCGAGGTTGACCCCGAGGTGGCTGCCGAGTCGTATGCACTGGCCCTCGAGGTGCAGAACGACGACGGGGAGGTGCTGCGCGAGGGCGTGGCGAACTACTTCCGCATCCAGACTGAGCAGCCCCACCTCCGCGACGTGCGCTACGAAGACGTGGTGGATATGCAGCCGCTCCAGGAGGTATGGCGCGAGCTGGGGCGCCGCTAGCTATAGCCAGCCACCAAGCACCAGAGCGACCAGCCAGACGTCGATCGCCCAGTGCGCCACGATGGGACCGGCCAGGTGGCCGCTGGCCTCGCGCAGCCAGCCGAACAGCAGGCCGGCGATGGCGAGCGCGGCAAGCCCCGCCGGATACACGAGGGCAAACGGCAGCGGCGGCGTCAGGACAACCCGCTCGAGGGTCCAGGCCCAGATGGTGAGGTGCCAGAGCGCGAACAGTGTGGCGCCCACGGCGATTCCTCGCCCGGGCCCGAGCAGCTGCACCCAGCACGCCTGCAGCAGCCCGCGGAACCACACCTCCTCGCAGACGGCGGTGGCGAGCAGCAAGCGCAGCAGCAGGCCCGCGAAGGCCCAGCTATCGGCAGGCACCGGGTAGGCGGTGGTGCTCCCCCACTGGATGGCGCGCGCCAGCAGCACCAGCACCCCCACGGCCAGCGCGAGCAAGCCGCCGAGGCCGAGGCCGAGCAGAGCGCTGCGGCCCCAGCCGCGGGGCGCGAGGCCCAGCGCGGCCCACGTGAGCCCCGCTTGCGCGCGCGCCCAGAGCAGGGCCACGCCCACGAGCAGCGGATGACCGACCGCTGGCAGGAAGGACCAGGGGGCGGGCTGCCCCACGGCGAGGCTGCTCAGGTTGCCGTAGCCGACCAGCACGGCGCTGGCGCCCAGCGCGACGAGCCAGAGCCGCCCTGCCGCGGCAGGGGGTGCGGCGCTCCCCGCTCTGCCTTCCGGCCGCGCCGCGTGTCCCTGTGGGTCCAGGTCCATGCTGCGCATCCGTGCTCGTCGCCGAGGTGGCTAGGCAAGGTGGGAGGGTAGCGGTGCGGAAGCGCGAGCCCGCGACGGACGCCCGGCTGCCGGGCGTGCTGGTCGACCACCACCAGCGCCCTCTATACTTTCTACGATGCTCCGTACTGGCGCTGGCAAGCTTCCGGCGGCCCGCTGCGGCGTGCGCCTCCCGGCCACGACCGGCTGCCGCTGGGGTCCACGCTGCAGCGGGGAGGACGCGTGCAACGACGGAACAACCTCGCCTTAGCGGGAATCCTCCTCCTCACCCTCTTGGCGCTGCTGGTCGTCTGGCCGCGCGATCCCTCCCGCTACCTGGGCGGGTTACCCCTGCCCGGCAGCCCCGGCCTCCGGATCAACCTCTTCGGCCAGGTCTTCGAACGCGAGGGCTTCCGGCTCGGGCTCGACCTGCAGGGAGGGACCCACCTGGTGCTGCAGGCCGACATGACGAACGTGCCCGAGCGGGAGCGGGGCGACCGCCTCGAGGGCGTGCGGCGGGTCATCGAGCGCCGCATCAACGCCTTCGGGGTGGCCGAGCCCATCATCCAGACCGCCGGCCAAGACCGCGTGATCGTCGAGCTGGCCGGCATCCGCGATATCGAACAGGCCAAGAACCTGATCGGCAAGACAGCGCAGCTCGACTTCCGCGAGCAGGTTCAGAGCCCCGACGGCACCCTGGAGTGGGTGATCGCCAAGGCCAAGGGGTCCGATGGGGTGGAGCGCGAGCTGACCGGCCAGTACTTCAAAAACGCTGAGGTGGGCTTCGAGCCCGGCACGAACCGCCCGCTGATCCTCTTCGAGTTCAACGACGAAGGTGCAAAGATGTTCGGCGAGATCACCCAGCGACTGGTAGGCAAGCCGCTGGGGATCTTCCTAGACAACCAGGAGCTCACCGCGCCGATCGTCCGGGAGCCGATCACGCAGGGCCGCGGCCAGATCACCGGGCGCTTCACGCTCGACGAGGCCAAGAACCTGGTGATTCAGCTCAACGCCGGCGCGCTGCCCGTGCCCGTGCGCGTGATCGAGGAGCGCACCGTCGACGCCACCCTGGGCAGCGACTCGGTGCGCAAGAGCGTGGTGGCGGGCGAGCTGGGGCTGCTGGTGATCGCCATCTTCATGATCGCGCTCTACCGCGTGCCAGGCGTCATGGCGGTGCTCGCCCTCGGCGTGTACACGCTGGTGACGCTCGCGATCTTCAAGCTCTGGCCCGTTACGCTGACCCTCGCCGGCATCGCGGGCTTCATCCTGTCCATCGGCATGGCCGTGGACGCTAACATCCTGGTGTTCGAGCGGATGCGCGAGGAGCTGCGCGCCGGCCGGACGGTGCTCGCGGCGATGGAGGCTGGCTTTGACCGCGCCTGGTCGTCGATCCGTGACTCGAACGTCTCGACGCTGATCACCTGTGCGATCTTGTACTGGTTCGGCTCGACGTTCGGGGCGAGCATCATCGTGGGCTTCGCCGTGACCCTCGCTATCGGCGTCCTGGTGAGCATGTTCAGCGCGATCTTCGTCACGCGCACCTTCCTGCGGACGCTAGCCGCTCTGGGCGCCGCGACCCGGCCCGAGCTATTCGGCGTGCCGCGGCCCACACCGCCATCCGCGCCGGCGGTGGCCGCGCCCGGCGTGGGGAGCTAAGCGGTGATCGACTTCGTCAGCAAGCGCTACTGGTTCTTCTTGCTCTCCGCGCTGGTCATCCTGCCGGGCGTGATCTCGCTGATCCTCCCGGGGGGAATTCACCCCGGCATCGACTTCACCAGCGGGTCGATCCTCACCCTGCGCTTCGCACAGCCCATCGAACAGGGCGAGCTGCGCCAGGCGTTCACCGACCTCGGCCATCCCGAGGCGATCGTCCAGCGCTCGGAGGACGTGTTCCTCGTGCGCACCTATCCCCTGGCTGCGGAAGTGCGCGATGCCGAGGGGAACGTCGTGCAGCCCTCCGAGCGCCAGAGCATCGAGCAGGCGCTGGCCCAGCGCTTCGGCGGAGTGGAGGTCGTGGGCTTCGACTCGGTATCGCCGATCGTCGCCACGGAGATCGTGCAGCGCTCGGTCCTCGCGGTGCTGGCGGCCTGTGTGGGGATCCTCCTCTACCTCAGCTTCGCCTTCCGCCGGGTGAAGAGCCCCTGGCGCTACGGCGCCTGCGCCGTGATCGCGCTCGTGCACGATGCGCTGCTCGTGCTGGGGGTGTTCTCGATCCTCGGGCGGCTGTTCGGGATCGAGCTCGATGCGATGTTCATCACCGCAGTCCTTACGGTGATCGGCTTCAGCGTGCACGACACGATCGTCGTGTTCGACCGCATCCGCGAGAACCTGGACCGCTACATCGGTGAGCCGTTCGAGACCGTGGTGAACCACAGCCTGACGCAGACGCTCGGGCGCTCGCTGAGCACCTCGATCACCACGCTGCTGGTGCTTGTGGCGCTGTTCCTGTTCGGCGGTGTGACCATCCGCACCTTCGTGCTGGCGCTGCTCATCGGCATCGCAGCCGGCACCTACTCGTCGATCTTCAACGCCAGCATGCTGCTGGTGGTCTGGGAGAACGGCGAGCTGGGCCGGCTGTTCCGCCGCGGGCCGCGTGCCCCCACCCCGGCGCGCGCCGCCGCCTGAGCGGTGCCCTGGTTTAGGCACCGTTAGCCCCGCCGGTAGCCCCTGGTGCCGCCCTTACGGCTCCCCGTGCCGTCTCAGTTGCGGTATGGGGGGTGGCTGACTACTATTTGGTCTGTGGGAAGCGGAGATGGCGCGACCCGGAGGGGAGGTGCCATGGAAGCGACCGAGGCTGCCGAGAAGATCCGTGAGGCGGCGGAGCAGGAGCGAGCGGAGCACGAGGCGATCGAGCGCTTTCGGGTCCGCGCGGCGATCATCATTGCCGTGCTAGCGGGGCTGCTGGCGATCGCCAGTGTGGGCGGGGAGAACGCTGCGAAGGAGATGACCAACTCGAACATCCGGGCCAGCGACACCTGGGCGTTCTACCAGGCCAAGAACATCCGCCAGACCTCCAACCAGCTCGCGGCCGATGCGTTGGAGTCCATGCTGCTGGTGAACGGTGCCACGCTCAGCGAGGAGGCGCGCCAGGACATCCAGCGCAAGATCGAGCGCTACCGCCAGACGGCCGCGCGCTACGAGAGCGAGCCGGACCCCAACGAGCCGGACAACCCCCTCAAGGGCGAGGGGAAGCGGGAGCTCTCCGCCCAGGCGCGCTACTGGGAGAACAAGCGGGACCACGCCGAAGCACAGGACCGCAACTTCGACTACGCCCAGGGGCTGTTCCAGATCGCGGTGGTGCTGGGCTCGGTGGCTATCGTGGCCGTGTCGCGGCCGATCCTCGCTCTCGCGGTGGCGCTGGGCGGCGTGGCCACGCTGCTCATGCTGAACGGGTTCTTCCTTTGGTTCTCGCTGCCGGGCGGCAACGGGCTCCATTAGCTTAGCTTGCAGGCGCGGGCAGGAGGCGCTACTCGCAGAGGCGGTGGGCCCAGGTAATGCCGAACACCCAGGACACGATGACCACGATGATCGTAACCACGAAGGTGCGGTAATCGGGCGAGGAGAACCAGGCGTACTGATGCGCGAGCGTCCAGCGCGTCTCGCCAGCCGTCCAGCCGCCGGGGGAATCGTGGCGCAGGCGGGCCGCGACCTCCTGGACCGTCTGGCCAGGCAGGCGCGGCCCCCGACTTTCGGTATCTTCGGGGTAGCCGAGCCAGGTGTGCAGCGCATGCACCAGACGCCCGATCAGCCAGCCCACGAGGACCAGCGCCGAGCCGATGAGCGCCATGCCCAGCCCCGCGACGATCGGGTAGCAGTCCGGCACGAGGCTCGCCACTAAGAGGGATCGGCCGCCGAACAGCCCCTCCATCCTCCCCAGCCCTCCCAGCCTGAGCATAGCACGGCGCGGGCGGTCCGGCGAGTATCGGGGCTTCCAGCTGCTGCGCGGGAGTTGCGCCGCCCGCGCGTTGGCGATAGCCTGGGGACGCGAGGTGCCCATCGCGTCGCTCGCCCATGGGTTGCCGCCGGCGTCGGCCGCGAGGCTCCCGGTCTGCTCGGTAGGGCGAAGCCTTCGGCCCAGCTCGACGGCAGGGCCCTGCAGCGCTCCATCGCGTGCCTCCTGCCCGCGTGGTTGTGGAAGGGCGCTCGCCGTGCGCCCGATGAGCGCGGCAGCGAGAGGCGAAGCGTATACACCAGGAGGCGCCAGCGGTATGCTGCTCACGGAGTTTCTCGCCCAGCTCTCCGAGGACGAGCGCCGGCGGCTCATCGCCCACCTCACGGCAGGCGCTGTCAGTGCAGAGCGGGCGGAGCGCTGTGTAACCCCGCGTCGCACGGGAACAGAGACGGTTGCCCAGCTCCGGGACTACCTCACGGCGGCGATTCGTGAGCTGGAGGCGGCCCTCGCTCTGGTGCCCGAGAGCCGGGCAGCGGAGTAGCCGCCGCGGGCCGCGCCCGGCCCGCGCTTGCAAGGCGGGAAGGCCTTGGCGTACCCTAGGAGCCTTGTACAGCCAGCCGTTCTGGTGGCAGCGCTGCAGGACTTGCAAGGCGGGAAGGCCTTGGCGTACCCTAGGAGCGCAACGATCCGTTGAGGATGCAGAAGCACGCTCACCTGCTTGGTCAATGGCCGCGATAGCGCGCCCCTCGCCGCGGTAGGGCACCGCGCCAGGGGAACGATCCGCTGAGGATACAGCAGTCCGGGGCGGCGCCCGCACACGGGCCTCCCGACGTGCTGGCTGGCGGCGCGCCGCCTCGGCGCGGCCCAGTTTCGGGAAACCGGCGTGGAGCTCGCGAGAAAGGTCGCGCTGGTCACAGGGGCAGCCGGCGGCACGGGCACGGCGGTGTGCCGCCGGCTCGCTGCCGAGGGGATGATCGTCGCACTGAACGGGCGGCGGGCCGAGCCGCTGGAGGCGTTGGCTGCCGAGCTGCGCGCCGCGGGCGGGGAGGCGCTCGTGGTGCCCGGCGACTGTACGCAGGAAGCCGCCGCGGCAGAGGTGGTGACCCGAGCCGCCGCCCGGGGGCCGGTGGCCCTCCTCGTGCACGCGCTGAATCACCCCGAGTTCCCCAACTGGCCGCTCGAGGCCATCACGCCCGAGCGCTGGGATCGCGCGCTCACCACCAAGCTGCGCTCGGCCTACCTGCTCAGCCGGGCCCTCGTCCCCATGATGCTGGCGCGGGGTGAGGGCACGCTGGTCTTCATCGCCTCCGGTGGGGCGGTGAACCCCGCGCCCGAGTTCACCGCCTTCATCGCTGGCGAGTTCGCCTTGCGGGGGTTCGCCCTCTCGCTGGCGCTGGAGGTCGAACCGCGCGGCTTGCACGTCGCCCTGCTGTTGCCGGTGGGCACCATCGACATACCGCGCACCCGCCAGCGCGCAGCGGCGAGCGGCAGCCAGGCGCGGCCGGAGACCTGGCTCGCTCCCGAGGACCTCGCCGACGCCGTGGTGTTCCTCGCGCGGCAGGGGCCGCGCGCCCGCACCGTCGAGCTTGCTGTGCGGCCGCCCGCGCCCGTCTACGGCTAGGGTCCCGCGCCACTCAGCCGCTCGGCAGGTCGGCGGCCGCCGCCAGCACGCGCCGAGCGCGGAGGGCGAGCTGGAGCGCCAGCCGCTGCTCGGGGTCGTCGAGGTCCCGGCCTAGCAGCTCCCGGATGCGCCGGAGCCGGTAGAGCACTGTGTTGCGGTGGAGGTGCAGGCGGACAGCGGTCTCCGACGGGCTGCTCTGGGTGTTCAGGTAGGCCTCGAGGGTGTGGAGCAGGTCCCCGCCCTTTCGCTGGTCGTACTCGACCAGCGGGCCCAGCAGCTCCTGGTAGAAGTCGCGCAGCGCGGGGCTGCGCTGGAGCGCGACCAGGAGCTGGTAGACGCCGAGGTCCTGGAGGCGGGTGAGCTGTCCGGCACCGAACAGGCGCTCGCCCAGGTCCAGCGCCCACAGCGCGCCCTGATAGGCCAGGCGGATCCCGCCGAGCCCCGGCTGCACCCGCCCGAGCCCGCCAGAGAGCGCCCCCTCGCTCCAGGCGGCGGCGAGCTGGCGGTGGAGGGCTGTAGCCCAAGCCGCGAGCGCCTCGGCGCCCCCGAAGCGCTCCACGGCCAGCACCAGCACGGCCATTCCGTCCGCCACGCGATAGGGCAGCCCCTGGGCGTCCGCGCCGAGGCCCTGGGCCACGAGCAGCGCGAGCCGGCGCTCGCTCGCCGCTCCCGCGGCCGGCTCGCGCGCGGTGGGGCGCAGCACGAGCACGTTGTGCGCGGCGCCCAGGCGGTAGCCCAGCCGGGCTGCACGGTGCTCGACGACGTCCGACTCTGGCAGATCGCCTGCTAACAGGCTGGCGACGAACGCGTCGCGCGACTGCTCCTGGGCGTCCTGCACCGCCGTCTGCTTGGCAAGCTCGAGCGCGCAGGCGGCCGTGGCCCGCTTGAGCAGCAGGCGGTCGCGCGGCGAGAACCACTCGCGGGGCGCGATCAGCGACAGCAGCCCGGCGAAGCCGTCGACCCCTTGCACCGGCGCCACGAGCCGGGTCCAGCCGGGCCGCGCGAGGTCGAACAGGGCCGTGGGCGGGTCAGTCGGACTGACGGGCACGCTAGCCAGCCAGGCGCGCACGCGGGCCGTATCGGCCCCGTTGAGCAGGGCGTCGCTCTCGAGCGCGGCGTCGGGCAGACGGGTTGGCTCGTCCCAGCTGGCGGGCCGTTCCAGCCGCACGAGCTGGTGGCTCGCGTCCTCCAGGGCCACGGCCTTGTCGCTCAGCCGCGCCAGCGTGGTCAGGAGCGCGGCGAGGCCGCGGCCGTGGATCACAGCCCCGAGCAGCTCGTGGTAGGCGGCGGTCTCCAGGCGCTGGAGTTCGGCCTGGCGGTCGGCGATATAGCGCGTGACCTCGCGTTCGATCGCCGTCGGCGACGCCGTGGCGGGTACGGCGAGCCAGGGCACCCCGCTCGCGGCCAGCAGCGCCTGCGCCTCGGCCGTGACCGGCTCCCAGAGCACCAGCGCCGTGGGCTCGAGGGGCAGGAGCTGGCGCAGCAGGGCGGTGAGCCGCCCGCCGAGCGCCGGATGGGCCACGCTGGCTGGCGGGATCAGCAGCAGCTCGCCGGCGCGCGTGGGCAGCTGCTGCGGCCGCGCCGGCCGGATGTGCACCGTCGTCAGCCAGCGCACCTCGCGGCTGGCGGCGGCCGGGGCGCCTTCCAGCCGCGCGCCGCGCAGCGCGGGCAGCTCGAGCAGCTCTCCCAGCGTGACCAACCGTCTGCGTCCCTACTCTACCAGCAGCTAGCGTTCCCCGGGAGGAACGGCCCGGGCGGCGCCGGGGCTACCCGGGTCTCTGGTCTCCTTATTAATCGCCCAGACAAGGCGCGTCATCAGTGAAAGGCTCCAAAGCCCGGTGTCGTTTGCTCGTACACTCTGCACAGAGGAGTATCTCCTGGTCGGCGCAGACAGCCGCTCGTGCTCGCGCGCCTGCTCACGCCAGGCGGGTAAGCAGGGCTGCCACGAGCAGCGCCGCCAGGACACGGCCGAGCTGCAGTGCCGCTACCAGCTCGGCGCGGAAACCGGCCTCGGCAGCTACAGCCGTCGTCTCGCCCGGGCTGCCCGGCGCGGTGGCCAGCAGCACCGTTCCTAGGTCGAGGCGAGCCACCTTCGCCACCACGAGGCTCCCTGCTACCCAGGTGAGCACAGCGGCGGCGGTGGCTATCAGGGCGGCATGGCCAACAACAGGCTGAGCGTGCCGAGCGGCAGGCCGGCGCGCTCAGCGAGCAGCGCGGCCATCGCCCCGGCCGGAACGCTCCCCACCAGGGCGCCGCGAGGCTCGAGTAGGCCGGTGGCGCTAGTCACCAACGCTGTCACGAGCCAGATTGCCGCCGTGAGCACGCCCGTCGCCACAATCAGCCGCCACTGGCGCGGGAGGCCGGCGAGCAGGCTGCGGTCTACGGTGAGTCCGAGTAGGGTGCCGACCAGCGCCTGCGTTAGGAGCGTCGCTAGCGGCGGCAGGAGCGCGGCGCGCGGATTCCCTGCCGCAACCAGCGCGGCCGCCGCCAGCGCGCCGAGGAGCGTCCCGCCAGGCAGCCGGAGGCGCTGGGCCGCGAGTCCACCTATCCCGGCACTGAGCCACAACACCGCTACGTGTTCCACGAGCCCCTCCTCCCCGCTGGCGATGTCTCCCCGGAGCGGGTTACGTCTGCCTCGAGGCTACGAGGCGCCCGCGGCAGATCCTATGGCCCGGCGGCCCGGACTTTGGGGCGGCGCTTTGGGCCGCGGCCACAAGGCCAGCGGCGGCCGCTCGGGAGGGGAACCGGCGCCATGCGGGCTCCGCGGTGGCCGGGCCGCCGCTCCAGACTGTGCGGCCCGTACAACAAAGCCCCCAGTTTTCTGTACGCGCGGGCCGTAGCTGGTCGCCGGCGACGCTTCTAAGCTCGAGAGCGAAAGGAACCGGGCATGCCCCTGGGGCGTGCGGACATCGGGCGAGGAGGCTGTCACCTTGGTCCAGGACACGCTCGCCACCGTCGCAGCGACAGCGGAGAAGAAAAGCGCGCTCCTCGCGGAGTCGCTGCTTCGCTATCTCATCCTCTCCATGCTCGCCGGCGCCTACGTGGGCCTCGGCATCGCGCTGATCTTCGCGATCGGGGCCCCGCTGGCGGCGGCCAACTCCCCGTTCTTGAAGGTCGTGATGGGCGCGTCCTTCGGCGTCGCGCTCACCTTGGTGATCTTCGCGGGCTCGGAACTGTTCACCGGCAACGCGCTGGTCATGACGGTCGGGGCGCTCGCGGGCGCCGCGCGCTGGGCGCAGCTCGGCCGCCTCTGGGCCTGGTCGTACGTCGGTAACCTGCTCGGCGCCCTCGGGCTCGCGTTCCTAATCGCCCAGTCCGGCGCCCTGGCGATGGAGCCCCAGCGCTCCTTTGTCGAGAGCGTGGCCGCGGCGAAGATGCAGCTGCCGTTCGAGGCAGCCTTCGCCCGCGGCATCCTAGCGAACTGGCTGGTGTGCCTGGCTGTCTGGTGCGCTGCGCGCACGAGCAACGACGTGGCCAAGCTCGGGCTGATCTTCTGGTGCCTGTTCGCCTTCATCGGCGCGGGATTCGAGCACAGCATCGCCAACATGACGCTGCTCGCCATCGCCCTCTTCCAGCCGCATGGCGAGGCCGTCTCCTGGGCCGGGTACGTGCAGAACCTCCTGCCGGTCACGCTGGGGAACATCGTGGGCGGCGCCTTCTTCGTAGGCGGGCTGTACTGGCTATCTGCGCCGGTCCGGCGGCTGGTACCGCAGGCCAGCGCCGCGCCTGGCAGCCCCGATGGGAGCGAGCCCGCCGCAGCGCCCGGCCTGGCTGCTGGCGCCCGGGCGGAGCGCTGAGGCGAAAGGAGCATACCGATGAACAAGTTCGAGGAGATCAAGGCCGCGAAGGACGGGCTCGACGTCCTGCCGGATATCGAGCGCTATGCGCGCGAGGGGTGGGAGGCGATCACCGACGACGACAAGGTGCGGCTGAAGTGGTACGGGTTGTTCTTCCGCAAGCACACGCCCGGGTTCTTCATGCTGCGCATCCGTATCCCGAACGGGATCGCCACCGCGGCCCAGCTCCGCGCGATCGCCGCGATCACCACCGATTTCGGGCGCGGCGAGCTGGACATCACCACCCGGCAGCAGATCCAGGTACGCTGGTTCCGCATCGAGCACGTGCCCGAGATCTTCGCGCGCCTGCGCGCGGTGGGGCTGGACCATCGCCAGACGGGCATGGATAACGTCCGCAACGTGATGGGCTGCCCGCTCGCGGGGCGGACCCCCCACGAGCTGTTCGACGCCTCGCCGGTGGTGCGCGAGTTCACCGCTCGGTTCGTCGGGAACAAGGCGTTCAGCAACCTGCCACGGAAGTTCAACGTGGCGATCACCGGCTGCATGGACCACTGTCTGCCCCTCGAGTCGCAGGACATCGCCCTCAGCCCCGCGCTCAAGCAGCTCGATGGACAGACCTGCGCCGGCTTCAACGTGCGCGTGGGAGGCAAGATGGGCTCCGGCGGGTTCACGGCCGCGCGGGCGCTGGACGTGTTCGTCACGCGCGAGGAAGCGGCGGAGGTCTGTGCCGCGATCACGCTGCTGTTCCGCGACCACGGCCCGCGCGAGACGCGGAGCCGAGCGCGGCTGGCGTTCTTGCTCGAGGACTGGGGCGTGGCGCGGTTCCGCGCGGCGCTCGAGGAGCGGCTGGGCCGGCCGCTCGCGCGCGCGGGGCGGGACGTGCAGGCGCTACACCGCAGCGATCACCTGGGCGTGGCGCCCCAGCGCCAGCAGGGCACCTACAGCGTGGGCCTGGCCGTGCCGGTGGGCCGGCTTACGGCAGCACAGCTCCTGGCCGTCGCCGAGCTCGCGGAGACCTACGGGAGCGGCGAGGTGCGGCTCACCCCGGGCCAGAACCTCCTCCTGATCGACATCCCCGATCGCCGGCTGCGGGCGCTGCTGGACGAGCCGCTGCTCGCCGAGCTGCGGCCCGACCCCTCGCCGGCGATCCGCGGGACGGTGAGCTGCACGGGCCTAGGGCTGTGCGACCTCGCCCAGGCCGATACCAAGGTCGACGCGCTCGCGACGGCGCGCCGCCTGGAGCGGGCCGTTCCGCTCCCGCGCCCCCTGACCATCCACTGGTCGGGCTGTCCGGCCGGCTGTGGCAATCACCAGCTCGCAGACATCGGGCTGCTGGGCGGCAAGGCGCGCGTCGGTGGGCAGGTCACCGAGGTCTACCAGGTGTTCGTCGGCGGGCGCTCGGGGGTGGGCGCGCGCCCGGCCCAGCCGGTGCTCGACAAGATCCCGGCGACCCAGGTGAGCGACGTCGTCGAGCGGCTGGCGCGCGCCCACGCGGCCGGCCGCGACCTGCTGGAGGCCGGGCGCGAGCTGGCGGCCGAACTGGGGCAGGCCACGCCGGCTGCCGCGGCCGATGGCACCGCTGCCTGATGCGGGCGGCGCTCCGGGGCTGGAGAGGCTAGCCGTGGAACGGCACGAGACGCCCCACCCCTCCGAGGGCGCGACCGCGGCGCTCCTCCCCCTAGCGGGCCGCACCATCGCCCTGCTCGAGGCCCGCCGCGCGGCGGAGCTGGCGCGCCTCATCGCGCAGCAGGGCGGCCAGCCCTACCTCGCGCCAGCCCACCGCGAGGTGCCGGTGGAGGACGAGCGCGCGCTCGCGGCGTGGCTGCGCACCCTCGCCGACGGCGGCTTCGACGTGGTGATCTTCCTCACCGGCGTCGGCTGCCAGGCGCTGCTCGAGAAGGCCGCTCAGTGGGGCTGGCTCGACGCCGTGCGACAGGGGCTGGCCCGGGCGCGGGTGGTGGCGCGGGGGCCGAAGCCCGTCCGGGTGCTGAAAACCCACGGCGTGCGCATCGACTTCGTGCCGCCCGAGCCCAACACCTCCGATGAGCTGCTGGCCGAGCTGGCGCGGTGGGCGCTGCGGGACCGCAGCGTCGGGCTCCAGCTCTATGGCGGCCCAACGCCGTTCCTCGACCGACTGTGCGCCGGGCTCGCCGCGCTCGGCGCGCGGGTGCACGCGGTGGCCCCCTACCGCTGGGAGGGGCCTGCCGACGACCGCCCCGTGCGCCAGCTCATCGCGGCCTGCCTCGCGGGGCAGATCGACGCGCTGCTGATCCTCAGCTCGTCGCAGATCTACAATCTCTTTGAGATCGCCGCGGCCTACGGCCAGGCGGAGGCGCTCCAGCGCGCCCTCAACGATCCGCGGGTGCTGGTCGCTGCCGTGGGGCCGGTGGCCGCGCAAGCCGTCGAGGCCTGCGGGGTGCGGGTCGACCTCCAGCCGGCGCACCCCAAGATGGGCCATCTCGTGGCCGCGCTCGGCCCAGCCCTGGCCGCGCGGCAGGAGCGGCGCGCGGCCCGGCCGTAGCGACGCAGACGCTCCTATCCCCCGATGCTGCCGGAGGCGTTCAACGCCTCCGGCTCCATGCCCGCATGCCGCTGGACGTGTGCGCATGCCCCGCGGTGCGGCGCCGTCCGCCATGGCGCCCCGCCCAGCCACCACCACACCGCGCCGTGCTAACATAGAAGCCAGCGCATCCGCAACGCACCCCAGCTTGCCGCGTGAGGAGGTGAGAATGAGGGCGGCCGTGCTGCACGCGTTCGGTGGGCCCGAGACCCTCCGCTTCGAGGAGGTGCCGGATCCCGTGCCCGGGCCGGGCGAGGTGCTGCTCCGCGTCCGCGCCTGCGCTGTGAACCGCACCCTCGACCTCGAGCTGATGGAGAACGGAGCGGGCTGGCCGCTGACGTTCCCCCACATTCCAGGCTCGGAGCCCGCGGGCGAGGTGGTGGCCCTAGGGCCCGGGGTGCGCTCGGTGCGGGTGGGCGACCGGGTGGCCGCGCTGCCTGCCAGCCACTGTGGCGAGTGCCGCTACTGTCTGCTGGGCCGGTCCAACCTCTGCGAGCACCCGCAAGGCCTCGGCCGGAACCGCCCCGGGGGCTACGCCGAGCTGGTGGCCGTGCCGGCTCGCGGCTTGATCCCCATCCCGCCTAGCCTCTCCTATGCCGAGGGGGCGGCCATCCCGCAGTCGTTCACCACCGCCTGGCACCTGCTGGTGACGCGCGCCCAGGTGCGCCCGGAGGACACCGTGCTCGTCCTGGGGGCCGCGGGGGCGCTGGGAATCGCGGGGGTGCAGATCGCCAAGCTGCACGGCGCGCGCGTGATCGCCGTGGCCGGCAGCGAGGAGAAGCTGCGCCGCGTGCGTGAACTCGGCGCGGACGAGACGATCAACCACCGCACGCACGACTTCGCGGCCGAGGCGCGCCGCCTGACCGGCGGCCGCGGGGTCGATGTGGTCTACGAGAACGTGGGGGCGGCGACCTGGGACCAGAGCATCGCCGCCCTGGCGCAGGGAGGGCGGCTGGTCACCTGCGGCACGCACGGCGGCGCCGACGCCCGCCTCGACCTCCGCTACTTCTACCGCACCAACCTGACGCTCATGGGCTCGGCCGGGGCGACCGATGCCGACGTGGTGCGCGTGCGCGAGCATATCTGGGGCGGCCGGCTCCGCCCCGTGGTATACGCCACCTTCCCCCTGGAGCGGATCGCCGAGGCGGCCGCCTGCATTCGGAACCGTGAGAACATCGGCAAGGTTGTCGTGACCATCGACTAGTGGCGAGGGGCCCTGCGGCCCTCTGGCAGCGTAGTGGACGCCAGCTGCGCGGGCTGGCGCGGGAGGAGCATCATGGCGACGCAAACCCAGACGGCGTTCAATGTCGGTGGCATTCTGCTCAAGCAGCCGTTCAAGATCCGCCGCCTCGGCCACTTCGGCTTCAACGTCGTCAACATGGAGGAGTGCCTCCACTTCTACTCCGACCTCCTCGGCTTCCGCATCTCCGACGTCCTCGACTTTGCCAACGTCGTGCCCGATCCCAGCGTCTTCGCCGGCCTGGGCGAGACGCGCGGCTACTTCACGCGCTACGGCGGCGACCATCACGCCTTCGTGCTGTTCCCCAAGCTGGTGTATGAGAAGCTGGCCACGCTGCGCAGCGGCCATCCGCCGCGCCCCGGCATCACCATCAACCAGATCACCTGGCAGGTGGGCAGCCTCGGCGAGGTGAGCCGGGCAACCCGCTGGTTCCAGGAGCGGGGGGTGCCGTTCGTGCGCGTGGGCCGCGACATGCCCGGCTCGAACTGGCACGTCTACCCCCTCGATCCCGACGGCCACATCAACGAGCTGTACTACGGCATCGAGCAGATCGGCTGGGACGGCTACAGCAAGCCCAAGGCCATGTACGACCGCCGCTTCGACCAGCCGCCCTCGCTCCCCCAGATCTCGGAGTTCGAGGAGGTGCAGCAGGCCCTCGCCCGCGGCATCGACCTCCACTCCGGCTATCGCTCCGTCGAGCGCCTGCCCGCCCAGTACGACGTCGACGGCATCCTCCTCCCCCGCCCGTTCAAGATCACCCGCATCGGCCCCGTCCGCCTGTTCGTCCAGGACGTCGCCGCCGCCACCGCCTT
>Ga0070739_10001063_pt1 | contig 44127 bp, 35 predicted proteins | sample Coa_R1_7_FD_66445 | JGI IMG/M metagenome (GOLD analysis project Ga0070739, IMG submission 66445) | Surface soil microbial communities from Centralia Pennsylvania, which are recovering from an underground coalmine fire - Coalmine... | ecosystem: Environmental > Terrestrial > Soil > Unclassified ...
CCAGTCCGAACAGGCGCAGGCCGAGAACGCTTTCGCCAAAGTGCACCAGGCCCAGGCCGGTGTTCAGCAGGCCAATGCCGCCGTCCGCGCCGCCCAGTCGCGCCTCCGTAAGGCAGATGCCATGATCGCCTCGGCACGGGCGAAGGCGCGGGGAATGCAGGCCAAACTGCAGGCCAGCCGCGCGAAGGTCGCTCAGGCACAGGACAACGCCCGTGCCCTGGCCGCCGCCGCTGCCGTCGCCGAGCACGAGATACCGCACTCGGAGGCAGGCATCCAGCAGGCCAAAGCCCAACTCAACACGGCCCGCGTGATCGCCGGATACACCCAGATACGCGCCGACGCGGAGGGTGTCATCACCCAACGCCTCCTCAGTCCGGGGCAGCTCGTACAGCCCGGCCAGGCCATTCTCAAAATTTCCCAGGAGCGCCCCATCCGCCTTCAGGCGAACGTGGCCGAGAGCGACCTGCCCAACATCCACGTCGGCGACCGGGTGCGCGTCTCGACCATGCGTGACCCCGCTCATCCGGTATATGCCCGCGTCACCTCTCTCTTTCCCGCCGCCGATCCGGTGGCGCGCACTTCCATCGTGGAGGCTCTCTATCCCAACGCCGACCAGCGCTTCGTCCCCGGCGACTACCTGGCGATGGACATCATCACAGGAGAGAGCCGCCATGCCCTCGTGGCGCCCGCCAGCGCTCTCGTCTATCAGCCCCAGGCGACCAGCGACGTGCTGGCGACCGCGCAGACGCCTTCGGTGTGGGTCATTACCGCAGGAACGCCGGAGAAGACGGTCTACACCTGCACCATGCATCCGCAGATCAAGAGCGATAAGCCCGGCAAGTGCCCGATATGAGGCTGGGAGTTGACCCCGCAGGTGGCGGGGGGCAAATGGCGCGCCCGTCTCGTTCCCGTGACGGTCGGGCTGCAGAACGATAAATACGTGGAAATTCGCAGCGGCCTGCAAGAGGGCGAGCAGGTGATCTATGCCGGTTACGAGTCCCTTTATGATGGCGATCCGGTCATACCGACGAAATGGGGGCCATCCGGATCGGTGGCGCTGCCGCCTGCGACCGGGACGACGGCAGGTCTGTCCGGCATGGGAGGAGCGCGGTGAGCGACCGATCTGCGCCCACAAACGGGAGACCGCCGTCTGCCGTGCAGCGGGCCAACCCGCTGCACATGATCCACCGGTGGTCTATCGAGCATCCGTACTTCATCAGCGCTTTCTATTTCGCGGTGGTTGCCCTGGCGATCATCAGCGTCAACAACGCAATCCCGCGTCGGTTCGCGCCCTACGTGCCCAGCCCTATGCTCGGCGTGGTGACGATGATGCCAGGGCTGTCGGCCCAGGAGATGGAGACCTACGTCAGTAAGCCCATCGAAGAGCAGTTGGTCAACGTCAGAGATTTGCACTACATCCGCAGCACCTCTCAGGAGGGCTTCTCCCTCGTCATTCTGGAGTTCAACTACGGCGTGAACCTTCAAGAGGCGACCGTCAACGTGCAGTCGCTCCTGAGCGTCGTGCAGGCCAATCTCCCCAATACCGGCGCGAACCTGAAACCCTCCTTTGTGATCCCGGTCGATCCGCTGAACCTGCCGATCCTTTCGCTCTCGCTCACCGGCGACTCGGACAGGGGCTGGACGCCCGCGAAGCTGCGCGAGTTTGCCGACAACACGGTCATCCGCCGGATCAAGACTGTCTCCGATGTCAACTCCGTGGTCGTCTTCGGGGGCTACCGGCGGCAGTTGCAGGTGATCGTGGATCGCAACAAGCTGGCCGCCTACCATCTTTCTATCCTGGATGTGAAGAGCGCCATCGACCGCTTCAACGTCAGCCGTCCCGGCGGCACGCTCACCTCTCCGAATGGCGAAAGCATCGTGCGGGTCGATACGCTGGCCGCCTCGGCAGCGGACGTGGCGAACTATCCGATCACCAGCGTCGGCGGTACGGCCACGACCGCGCCTGCGCAGACACCTTCGCCCGGCGGTGGGAGCATGGGAGGGGGTATGGGTGGAGGCACAGCCGCGAGCGGCGCGGGCGCTTCTCCCTCTTCCCTGCTCCCTGTTCCCTTGTCCGGCGGCCAGAATGTGGCGCGCGTGGTCTACGTGAAGGATGTGGCACGGGTAGTCGATACATATTGGGAACGGCGCAGCGCCTTCCACTTCCTCGACCACGCGCCCGGCACGGCAGGCCAGGAGATCCCCTCCATCGAGGTCTCGGTGATCCAGGACCCTGCCGCAAGCTCCTATTACGTCGTGCCCGCCGTCAATAAGGTGCTGGGGCAGTTGGAGCAGGAGTATCCCGGCATCCATTTCACGCCCGCCTACGACAACGCGCGCTTCGTGGATATTCTCTTTCACAACGTCTGGCATGAGCTGGGCCTGGCGATCCTGCTGACGGCTATCGTAGTGCTCTTCTTCCTGGGGGAGTGGCGGGGAACCCTGATCGCGCTCATCACCCTGCCGACCTCGCTCTCCCTGGCTGTGTTGATGATGCTGCCGTTCCACATGACCTTCAACAGCGGCACGCTCATCGGCCTGCTACTGGTCATCGGGCGGCTGGTGGACGACACCATCATCGACATCCATTCGGTCGAGCGGCACCTGCGCATGGGCAAAGATCCCAAGACCGCTACCATCGACGGCATCGCGGAAGTGCGCCTGGCCGTCATCGCCTCGACGATCATGCTCGTGCTGGCGCTCGTTCCGCTCCTCTTCTGCGGGGGCATTACCCAGCTTATGTTCGTGGAACTGGTCTGGCCGCTCATCTTCGGCCTGCTCGCCTCCATGCTGGTCTCTTTTACCCTCACGGCGCTCCTGTGTGCCAACTGGCTGCGGCATGAGGAGGCGCGGGAGGCCGACCGGCGGCATCCGATCCTGCGGTGGATTTACGTCCTTGTCGATCCCTTCCAGCATCTCCTCGACCGGATGGAGCGGGGCTATACGCGCACGATCCGGGGCATGCTGAGAAACCGGTTCTGGAACTTCGCCCGCATCGCCGCGACCGTTATCATCGGCTTTACTTTTTACAACTTCATCGGCTCGGAGATGATGCCGCTGGCGGACGTAGGCCAGGCCAACGGCTTTCTGGAGATGCAGCCGGGAACCTCCTTCGAGGGCACGGAGCGCGCGGTAAAGCAGTTGGAGCAGATCATGCTCCAATACCCGGAGTTGGAGCGGGCCTCCATCGAGATCGGCACGGAGAGCATGTTCGAGTCCTGGAATCCCTACTACACAGGCTACCAGATGCCCCAGGTGAACGGCGCTTCGATGCTGCTGACCTTCTCGGATAAGGACGAGCGCAAACGCTCGATTTGGGACGTGATCGACGCCGTGCAGAAGGAGGCGATGGCGACCATTCCGGGTATTCGCCGCCTGCAGATCAAGGAGATGGGTTCCGACGTGATGGCGACTGCGGCCGCGCCCGTCCATCTTATCATCTCCGGCCCCGACCTCAATGTGCTCGACCAGTTGGGCCAGAAAACGCTCGACATCGCCAATCACACGGAGGGCATGGTGCAGTCCGCTACGACCTGGACGATGGGGTTGCCGGACTACGAGGTGCATGTCAACCCGGAGCGAGCGCAAGAGCTGGGACTGTCGCCCGAGGATATTTCTCAGCAGGCATACTATGCCCTGCGGGGCGGCCTCACGAACGAGTTCTACCATCTGCCCAATCTCCGCCAGAACACCATTCTCGTGCGTTATGAGCCGCAGCAGCGGCAAGGCCCGCTCGATCTAGATTCCCTCACCATCACGGGTGCGGATGGGCGGGAAGTCCCCTTAAAGGGTGTGGCGACCATTGAGCGCAGAAGATCTCCCACGGTTATCGAGCACGACGGCCTGCGGAGAGTCATCGGCGTCACGGGTTACTATCGGAAGTGGGGGCCACCTTCGATGGATTTGACGATGGACGTGATGATGAAAGCCATGGATCAGCTCAACTTCCCGCCCGGCTACAACATCGAGATGCGCGGCGATATGACCCAGATGATGGACAGCTTCCGCCGCCTCTTAAACGGGCTGGTGCTGGCGCTTATTTTCATGTACTTGGTCCTGGTGGCCCAGTTCCGGGGCTTTTTGCAGCCCCTCCAGATGATCGCCTCCCTGCCTCTGGAGTTAGCCGGGGTCTTCACGGCCCTCTGGCTGGCGCACCAGGCGTTCTCGACCGTCTCGATCATGGCCGTGATCGTGCTTACCGGCATGGACATTACGACCGCGATCCTGATGATCGATATGATTATGCGCTACCGGGATCGGGGCATGCCACGAGATGAGGCTATTGCTACAGCGTCTCCCCAGCGTCTCCGTCCGATCCTGATGACCTCCCTCATTACCATCATCGTCATGGCGCCGGTCGCCTTCTTCCCGAAGACCGGTCTGGACGCTTACCAGCCGCTCGGCGCCACGATCCTCGGCGGCCTGATCGTCGGCACGCTGCTGAGCCTGCTGGACATCCCGATCATGCACAGCGCGGTGGACGATTTCATCCGCTGGCTTAACAAGACGTTTCTGGGTCGGGACCGGCACTGGCCGGTGACCGAATCGGCGGACGTAGAAGATGAGCCGGAGGGCGATGGACAGGCTGGCTCGGCGATCCCATCGGAAGCCGGAGGAGAATAATGGGTAGAAGCCATCTACAGCAGGGTCCTTCTGCTTTACTTCGGGCGACTTCAGTCACCCGAAATAGAGGACGATCCAGCCTTTCGGCAGCATTCATCCTGGGAAGCATCCTCTTTGAGGTAGCGGCCTGCGGCCAAACGCCGCCTATCGGGAGCGCCGTACCCTCCGGCGGAAATCTGGCAAAACTGCTTGCCGCTCGTCCGGTGCTAAATCAGGGTCTTACCCTCGATCAGGCGGTGGCGATTGCGCTAAAAGAGAGCCCGGTCGTGCGCGGAGCCGCCGAGGAAGTCCAGGCCGCCATCGGGCGGGTGAATGCCGCTCGCGCCGAGACACGTCCGTGGCTTTCGGCCAACACGTTCCTTTCCGGCGGGAGCAACAGTAACATCGTCGCCAGTCCCTCGGCCACCCAGCCGCAGATGCTAATGGCCCTGCCGCGAGACGCCTTCTTCGACCAGAACCTGATGTTGATGTTCCCGCTCTACACGGGGGGACGGCTGGAAGCCGCGATCCGGCAGGCAGCCGCTATGCGAAACGCCTCGCAAGCCGATCTGGCGGCCCAGCGTCAGGAAGTCGCCCTGATGACCCGCGCGGCTTACCGGGAAGTCCTGGCCCGGCAGGCCCTGGTCGGAGTGGCACAGGCACGCCTGAAGGAAAACCAGGAGCGTCTGCGCGTGGATCAGGAGAAGTTCAGCCAGGGCGCTGTCCCGCTGGTGACTGTCCGCAGAGACGAGGCTGAAACGGCGGCAGCCCAGCAGGAGGTCATAAACGCGCAACGGGACGTAGACCTGGCCCTCGTGGAGTTGAAGACGGTCATGGGAGTTCATCCGGCCTCCCGTCTCGACCTGACGGACACCAACGCCTACCAGCCGAGCGCGGATTTTCTCAAGGCGCTCACCGCCGGAGTGGCCGTCCCGAATCAGGAAACGGCGCTGTCGCCCGAGCTGGCGGCGCTCCTGGCCCTCGCGGAACGGCAGCGCCCCGAGCTGCAGGCGGCGGCCCAGCGGGTGCGCGGCGCCCAGGCGGATATTGCAGGCGCGCAAAGCGCCTTCCTGCCCCAGGTAAATCTGTTTGCGATGGGGGACTTTCAGAAAGGCCGTTACACCGCTTCGTTTTTGGGGACGACCTATGGCCTGGTCGCCTCCTTACCTCTCTACAATGGCGGCCAGCGCCACGCCCACATCCAGACCGCCGACGCCGAGAGACGCCGCCAGGAACAGGATCGAGAACAGGTCGCCTTGCAGGTCGCCCAGGAAGTTCAGAACGCCTTGCTGAATCTGCACGCTGCCGAGCAAAACATCCAGACGGCTCGTACAGCGCAGACGGCAGCGGAGGAAGGCTATCGTGTGGCGCTCCAGCGCTATGAGGCCGGTCGTAGCGTCGTCGTCGAGGTGCTGGATGCTCTGGCCGCCCGGACGCAGGCAGAAAGCGGTCTCGTGCAGGCGCTCTTCCAATATAACGTAGCGCAAGACCAGTTGCTACGGGCCGTGGGTGGGTTAGAGAACGCCGCCTTGGATGTAAAACACTGAGCGCTTTCCTGTTCCTTCAGAGGCCGGTCGCGCAGAGCATCCTCGCCCGGTACGGCCTCACGCCCGCCCATCCCTCGCAAAGTCAGCCCTTCGGCGGCGCTGAGACGGGCGGCAGCGACTCTCAAAACGCGCGCTGAAGTCGCCATTCCTCTATCCAGGAAGTGGGAACGCCTGTCCTCGATATTGTGCTTACCATCTTGCCAAACGTTGCAATCGTAGCTCCATGAGATAGGAACGGCAAAATTTGGCATGGATTATGCAGCAGGTATAACTAGCAGGCACATTATTACTGCTTGCTCGCCTGAGTTGGATAGCTTTCCCTGCCTCTCATCGAAGAATTTTCATCAGGAGGACATGCGCATGCCGGCTCCGATCAAACCTTTCTGCCTCCCTGTCATTCTTGCCTGTCTGTGGCTCCTCGGTACGGCTTGCCTGCCGGCGCGAGGCGATAACCTGACCGTTCTGCACTCCTTCTCTACGGCTGATGGCGCCGATCCGCAGGGCGCGCTGGTCGAAGCCCCGGACGGCAGCTTCTATGGCACGACTCATAGCGGAGGAACCTACGGCGCCGGTACGGTGTTTCACCTCACCCCAGGGGGAACGCTCACGACTCTGCATGCCTTTACCGGCAGCACTGACGGCGCCCGGCCGTCTGCCGGCCTGGTCTTCGGAAGCGATGGAAATCTCTACGGCACGACCAGCGCTGGCGGCGCGAATGGCGACGGCACGGTGTTTCAGATCACTCCGGCCGGCAGCCTGACGACACTGCATGATTTCCGTGCGAAGGAGGGCAGGCTGCCCATTGCTCCTCTGGTGCAGGCGTCCGACGGTAGCTTCTATGGAACGGCCAGCGCAGGCGGAGACCAGGGAGCCGGTGCCGTCTTCCAAATAATCGCTTCTGGCACGTTTACCCTGCTGCATGCCTTCGCTGCCGGAGAAGGATCTCAGCCCACGGGAGGTCTTACAGAAGGGCCGGACGGTAACCTGTATGGAACGACGGCTTCCGGCGGCGCCAGCGGCAGCGGCACGGTCTTTAAGATCACGCCCGGCGGCTCTTTGACGGTCCTGCACTCCTTTACCGCCGCCGATGGGGCCAGACCACAAGGTGGCCTTACCCTCGGGCCGGATGGCAGCTTCTACGGCGCTACGCAGAAAGGGGGCACAAGTGGAAGCGGCACCCTCTTTAGAATAACGTTAACAGGCACGTTGACAACGCTGTACAGCTTTACTACGGATAGCTCGGGTAAACCGCTGGAGGGCATCTATCCTTCCTCGCTCATCCTGGGGCCGGGCGGCAGCTTCTATGGCGCCACGGCTTCTGGAGGCGCTTATCTTCATGGCACCCTCTTTAGGATGCTGCCAGGTGGTACCGTGACGGTCTTGCACGCCTTCACCGGCGCCGATGGCGACCATTCGGTCGCCCCGCTGCTGCAGGGCAGCGATGGCAATCTCTATGGCACGACCGAGCAAGGGGGCGCGGATAAGCAGGGAACCGTCTTTTGTCTGAACCCCAGGGCCGGCATCTCTTCGGATTTCAATGGAGACGGCCATCCGGACCTGCTCTTCGAGGACATGAACACCGGAGGGCTGGCCGTCTGGTTCTTGGATGGCACCACAACGCTCAATGGCGCGTACGTCACAACTGCGCAAGATCCGAACTGGCCGTGTGTCGGCGTGGGAGATTTTAACGCGGACGGCCATCCGGACATTCTGTTCCAGAACCTCTACACGCAACAGATCGCCTGCTGGTTTATGGACGGAACGACGGCGACCGGCGGGGCTTACGTCAGTCCCACGCCGACGACCGGCTGGGATGTCGTTGGCGTCGCCGACTTCAATCTGGACGGACAGCCTGACCTGCTGCTGCAAAACCAGGCGACCCGCAAGCTGGCGATCTGGCTGATGAATGGCCTGGCGGCTACGCATCAGGTGCCGATCAGCCAGACTCCCGACCTGAATTGGTATGTCGTCGGCGCGGGAGACTTCAACGGCGACGGCATCCCCGACATCGTCCTGCAAAACATCCTGACAGGGCAGATGGCCGTGTGGTTTACGAGTGGCACGGCGGTCACAGGAGGCGCCTATATCACGCCGAATCCGGACCCGGCCTGGTCGTGCGTGGCGGTCATGGACCTGAATGGAGATGGGAATGCGGACCTCGTCTTCCAAAACCCCTCCACGGGGCAGTTGGCCTACTGGCGGATGCAAGGGACGGCGGCGGCGAGCGCAGGCTACCTGTTTCCTATACCGGACATCGACTGGCAGGTGGTCGGTCCCCGCTGAGCTACCGAGTGTATCCCGTAGGGCTATTCCGGATAGCACAGCAGGAGCGCTTGTCGATCAAGTTGCATTGTCTGTCCGTTAAATTGTGCTTTCCGTCTTCGCTCCCTATAAAATGCGGTCATTCTGCGTTATCCTAATCCTTATATCCTATAAAACCGTTCCGGAAGCGCTGCATCGGAAAATGCTGTTCACGGAGGATGGATGCGCCTTCTGAAGAGGAGCAAACTGTGAGCAAGCTAAGGGCCGTGCTGGGTGCAGCCGTTCTGCTGACGGTGTTCGTCATCGCCCTGATTCCGGGGTGCGGCGCAGGCAGTGGGCGTTCAGGCGTCCTCCTGAGCGCCAGGGCAGCCGCGCGGGCTACGACGATCCCCATCAAGCACATCATTATCATCATTCAGGAGAACCGCTCCTTCGACCACTATTTCGGCACCTTCCCCGGCGCCGACGGCATCCCTGCCGGCGTCTGCATACCCTATCCGGCTACGGGCGGTTGCGTCCAACCCTTCCACGATCCCAATGATATCAACTTCGGAAACGTCCATAAAGAAAGGAATGCCATCACCGACATTGATGGCGGCAAGATGGACGGCTTCCTGCAATACGTAATGCCCAGCAACACGACCGATCCCCCGGACATCATGGGCTATCACGACGCGCATGAGATCCCCAACTACTGGGCCTACGCGCAAAACTATGTGCTGCAGGACCATATGTTCGAGGCGCCTATCTCCTGGAGTGGTCCGGCCCACCTGTATATGCTCTCCGCATGGTCGGCCTACTGTACGTCCAGCGATCCCGTGAGCTGTACGAGTTTTCTGGGTAATGCCTTCGGATACTTCTCCTGGACGGACCTCACCTACCTGCTCTATAAAAACCACGTCAGTTGGGCCTATTACCGGTTTCCCGACAAGGAGACGCCCTGGTACTGGGACCCGCTGCCTAAATTCATCACGGTGGGGAAGGACAAGCAGCGGACCAACATTCAGGACATCGCCAACTTCTACACGGCGGCGCAGAACGGCACGCTGCCCTCCGTCTGCTGGGTGGCGCCGGCCTGGACTGTCAGCGAGCATCCCCCCGAAGCCGTCAGCGATGGCCAGGCCTATGTGACGGGCCTGGTCAATGCGGTCATGCAGGGACCCGATTGGAACAGCACGGCCATCTTCCTGGTCTGGGACGACTGGGGCGGCTTCTACGATCATGTGGCCCCTCCCGTGGTGGACGGCAACGGCTATGGCCTGCGGGTGCCCAGCATCATCATCAGCCCGTATGCCAAGCAGGGTTATATCGATCACCAGGTCTTGAGCTTTGACGCTTACCTGAAATTCATTGAAGATGTCTTCCTCAACAGCCAGCGCCTCGATCCTAAAACGGACGGGCGGCCCGATTCGCGTCCGGACGTGCGGGAGAATGCCTCGGTGCTGGGCGACCTGATGCAGGACTTCAACTTCAGCCAGGCAGCGCGGGCGCCCATGCTCCTGCCCATCCATCCGCCGCCGGGTCCGTTGACGACGCCTCTGGCGCACGTCCAGAACAATCCGCGGCCGAGCCCGCAGGAGCTTCAGAAAGATGAGAACGACGGCGATTGAGACGTTATCCAGGAAATACACCAGAAAACCCCGCGGCTCACCGCGGGGTTTTACTTAAAGAGCCGTCCTGCCCAGGACCGACGGTCGGCTAGAACTCCAGGTGGGCCCGAAAGGATAGGACGGATACCGGCCCTCGGTCTTGGTTGTAGCCGGGATTGTGGATGAACTGGTAGTCCAGCGAGAGAGTCAGCGGCGGGGCGACCTGGAAGTTATAGTAGGTCTCCAGGATCTGCTCGGGGGCGTAGTTGAGTCTGCCGTCTCCGAGCAGGAAGCCTAAGCCGCCCGCGGCCAGGTACTCCTTATGCGGGCCGGACAGGTCGTTCTGCGCCAGCGCCAGCGCCCAGCGGTCGTCCTTTCTGTGCCAGTGTGCGCCGGAGAGCTGAAAACCCAGACTGGCCGAGCGGTCTGCCTCGGTATAGACATAGCTTTCCGTGGTCCCGTCATTCCACCCGTAGCGGCCGAAGATACCCGTGGCTCCCTCATCCGCCAGAGCCTGCTCGAAGTTGAGTCCGAACCCGTACTTGACGGCGCTGTTACGCTCGGTTTTGGTGATGTCCGGCGTCGTGCCCGTTTGCCTTGCCAGCGCCACGGTGGCTGCATAGTTGCCCATATGCGCCACGTTTACATACCCCAGCAGCCGCACGACGGCCGGCGTTTTCATGCGGCCCACCTTCGGATGCAGCTCCAGTTCAGCCTGGTCGCCGTGAAAGTGTTCCAGGTTTTCCTGCAGGTCGATTCCGTTGGCGACCTTGGGCATCTGGAATCGTCCGATGCGAAGGGCCCAGTCCGGGTTGATCCACTCCAGCGCGACGCCCTGCGTGTAACCTCGGGTATCGGCGGCGTAGTCGTAGGCGGCATTATTGATTAAGGCCCAGTTCATGAACTGGGTGCGGGTGCTGTTGGCATAGCTGTTGACGTCAAATAGATCGTTGGTAGCCAGCTTGCCCGCCGTAAGCACGAGCCGATGTATCGGCCTCATTCCCACGATCTGATTTTCGCCCGGCTGGATCTGCTCCTCTCCATGCCCGGTAGCGACCGTGTAGCGCATGAAGTAACGGGCCAGATAGGGGTTCATGCCGAGGGCGGGATTACGGACCACATCGCCGTTGGTAAAGCCGGCCAATCCCAGGCCGGAGCTGATTCCTTTCCCCCGTGCCATCTCCGGGTTGACGAAAGCTTCCAGTCCTGGCGCGAAACGCGCGCCTGCGTAGAGCGTATAGGTGTCGGTCAGCTCATTCTCGTTTTGAGAGATCAGGCTGTTCGGACCCTGATAGGGGCTGCGAAACTTGAAAAGCTGCTGATTGATGAACGTGACCTGAAAGCCCAGCTCATAGGGCAGGCCGCTCTTCTGGCCGGGATGATAGCCAAGCGTCGTCGGATTGTTTTCCGGCAGCGTGGAGGGCGCTGGCTCGTTTTGCGCTTGCGCCGGCTGTATTCCCGCCAAGTTTAGCCAGAGCAGGCCCATCCCCGCCATGTAGATGCTCCAGCAGGCTTTCCGACGAAATAAATATACAGATCGCATGGGGAGTGTCCATCCTTCCAGTGGGTGTGGTCATTACCTTTACTGCAGGATTGGAGGCATGGTAGAATACAGATATAGCGGGTGCTTCTACCGCACCTGAATAGGGGCTCTCGATGTTGGCGCATCGAGAGCCCTGTTTCTCGTTTAGTGGCCCACGTGGTGGCCGAGCAGACCGATCATCACCAGCAGGCGAAAGAGCGCCAGACCGACGATCAAGAGCAGGTAGGCGCGCAGCACGATCAGGGATGCCTTGACACTTTTGCTCATCTGCATTGCGCCCAGGCCGTCCGGACAGCACTTCTGCTCCGGCACGTCGTCCAGGGGATGCACCACGTAATAGCGCGTGTTCTCGATAGAACTTGTAGTCACTGTCATGTTCGTTGCCTCCGTTCAGTTATGTCGGTTTGATCTATGCGGTTTTCGGAAACAGGCCCGGCGCCAGCACCTGCGCGGCCAGGACCAGGGACAGGGTAAAGAGGACGATCACGATCGTCCAGTTCACCACGTTGTTCCATCGCCGGTTGATGAACCAGTCTCCCAGGAGCTGCCGGTCGTTCAAGAGCAGCTGCAGGAAAATGATGGCTGAAGGCAGCATCAGGCCGGCCAGCACCTGCACGCCGATGATGATAAGCTGCAAGGGCGCGCGTGGGATCAGCACGATCGCCGCCGCCAGCAGCGTACAGACGATATAGACCAGATAAAATCCGCGCGCCTGGCGGAAGGGCATCTGGAGGCTGTGTGGCCACTCGCGCACCTCTGCGTAAGCCCAGGCACTGGCCAGGGAGATGGCGGTCGTGCCCAGAACGGCCGCGTTGATCATAAAGAGCAGAACGCCCGTGCGCACCCAATAGCCGACGATGGGGCCGATGTCCACAGCCATCTGCGCAGGATCGGAGTAATCGACGTGGCGGGTATACAGCACGTTACCCACGCACATCATGGCGCCGGCCACCAGAATGGTGAAGCAGGAGCCGATGAAGGTGTCCAGCCGCGCGGACGTCAGGTCCTTGAAACGTAGCCGTTTATCCGCGACGGCGCTCTGCTGGAAGAAGAGCTGCCAGGGCGCGATGGTCGTGCCCACGATGGCGACTACCAGCATCACCAGGTCGGGCGTCCAGCCCTTCGGGGGCGCGTTCGGGATCAGCGCGTTGTGAAGGACGGCTCCCACGCCCGTATGCGAGGCGGCGGCCATCAGGACCCAGAAGAAGTCCAGCAGGCACAGCCCGATGGTGATCCTTTCCCAGCGCAGATAACTGCCTGTGAGGACCAGCGCGATCAAGGCGACCGCCGAGAAGGGCACGCTCAACCAGGGAGAGATGCCCATCTTCGTCGTCGCCAGGGAGATCGCGGCGAACTCGGTCACCAGGGTCAGGAAGTTGACCAGCAGCAGGTCGAACAGGGAAAACCGTCCCCACCATTTGCCGAACCGCTTATAGATCATGGCCGCGTGGCCCTGACCGGTAGCTATCCCCAGGCGCGCTACCATCTCCTGGATGAAGTAGCAGACGGGCAGCAGGAGCAGCAGCAGCCAGAGCAGGTGCAGGCCGTACTGCCCTCCTGCCTGCGTATAGGTGGAGACCGCGCCCGCATCGTTGTCGGCTTCCATCACAATCAGGCCCGGCCCCAGGATCAGGAGGTGCGTGAGCAGGCTCTGCTGCCAGCGGGTGCGGACTGCGATCCCTTTCGGCGGCACAGCCTGCTCGGTTCCGGTTGTCCGGGTATCCAGATCGGTCATGTGCGTAGCCTCCCTTCTCCGCGCAGGATCATGCCGCTACGGAAGCGATTTTTGCGATCCTGGCGCCGACCTTGACGGCATGATGGAAATGTCCGGCCCCACGCGCGATCTTCACGGCAGTCGCCCACTCGCCTTCGACGGGAATCATGCCCACGACCGAGAGGGCTGCGCCGACATAGTCGCGCTTCTTAAACGAGATCAGGCCGCTGACGACCGAAGCCGGAACGTTGACGATCGGGAGGAGGGCGAGCATATCGGCCGTAGCCTGAACACGATCGTCCCACGAAACGATGTTGGTCGCGGCGCGCAGTGGGCGTGCCGGGGTGGTGCGATAGTTCATCTCCGTCTCCTTCTGCCCGCCGATCTGTCCGGCAGGCGCGTGATTTTTACCGAAGGAATCCGGAGCCGGGACGTGGTAGAATCACCTTGCTAGCAGGTGGCTTCGTCCACGCTCGGCTCCGAGGCTATCTGTGTTCCCGCACGGGTAGCCTCTTCTGTTTTGCAGTCCGCCGAAGCAAGCAGGCAGAACAGCGCGCTCGCAAGCATGCGCGTGATCGCGAAACGCAGGCATGCGCGTTCCGGTCCGCCAGGGACAGGCCGGCAGGCAAGGCAAACAGATGGGTTGTCAGGGAGTTGCGAGAAGGAGGGAATCCGATCTGCAGGGGTAGAAGAGCAGGAACGGAAACCGCCTCACGCGCCTCGCGTCGTGTTGTTTCCATGAAACAAGCGAGGGGTGAGGCGATAGCAAGGGAAACGGAGGGCTATCGAGACGCGACCGCTTAGTTCATAGAAACTTTCGTTCGCCTCCCGATATTGGGAGGCTCCTTACTGCAGGTGTCCATAGAGATTCGTCTCTTGTCCTTTCGGGCGTGATTGCTGCTCTCAAAAACCGGCCTTAAGGCCTGGTGTCCTAGAGCAGTCGATCGAGCGCCTTCTTCAGATCGCGCACGGCCTCATCAGGCCGGCCACGCTCCAGAGCTTCGCTGACACAGTGATCGATGTGATGCTCCAGGATGAGCCTGCCGACCTGATCGAGCGCCGCGCGAACCGCAGAAATCTGGGTCAACATCTCCTCGCATTCCCGGCCTTCGTCCCAGAGCCGCTGGAGACTGCTGGCATGTCCGGCAATCCGTGCTAGACGCCTGGCGATGTCTTCCCCTATCGGACCGTCGCGATGCGACATCCATAAGCTCCTTTCAGAGCTATCCGGTATCCCCCCTGGGGGGATACCGCTTCCAGTATACTCCTTATTCCCGAATTGTCAAGAGTTTGACGAAAAATTGTGTGAATCCCCCTACCACGGCTTTTAACGAAATCTCTATCTGCAAAGTTGGAATACCTGTCCAGGATATTGTGCTTCCCGTCTCCTCCTCCATTAATATTGCACTCCGCTATGTAAATAATATAAGGTCGGCAGACCCGATTCTGTCAATAAGGAAAGCACATAGAGAAGATGAAAAGATGGTACATCCAGATTCGTATCTGTTTATAACGCTCGACTCGTGCCGCTATGACACGTTCGAGGCTGCCCAGGCTCCTAATCTCAAAGCCATCGGCAAACTCTGGAAGGCCGAAGCCCCCGCCACCTTCACTTTTCCCTCCCACATGGCTATGTTCGTCGGCTTTACACCCGGTGTCGCCTCGGAATGTCAGCCTTATGTTAACCCCAAGTTCGGCAAAATCTTTAAGCTTAAAGTCGAATGGAAGCCAAAAGGGATCTACCATATCTTGCTGGAAGGCAGAAATATCATTCATGGATTTAGAAAGAGGGGCTATCTGACCCTGGGCACCGGAGACGTCTCCTGGTTCAATCCCAGGACCGAAGCCGCCCAGCCGCTGATCAAGGACTTCCACAAGTTTTACTTTCCGGGTGACTACTTCTTCCTGCGCCAGCAAGTCAAGTGGATGCAGGAGCAGATCCAGAGGACCAGCAAGCCGGTGTTCGCCTTCATGAACATCGGGGAGACGCACGCTCCCTACTATTATGAGGGCGCTCCCTGGTCCAAAGAAGACAACCCCTGCGTTCCTTTCGGCGCCAACAACCGGGCGGAAGAGTGCCGCATGCGCCAGCGTAAGTGCCTGGAGTTTGTGGACGAGAAGATCGGACCGCTTTTAGCGCAGTTCGAGAATGTGGTTATCTGTGGCGATCACGGGGACTGCTGGGGAGAAGACGGGCTGTGGGAGCATGGCATCAGTCATGACAAGGTCAAGGAAGTTCCCCTCTTGATGCGCCTCCAGCCGCGCAACTGAGGCAGTGAGTTGCCCGGCCAATAGGCACATTGATTAGGAGGCTCTCGGCTATACTTTACCGAGAGCCTCCTTCTGTTTTGAAGGGCCGTCATCTGTTGGGATTTTTGCGGGATCGGTGGCATGAGAGAGGAAAACAGGGGAACCTCAAAGAGGGGAAGAAGCATCTTACAAGCGCTAGAAGGGTCCATTTCGCAACCTTCTCGACATTATTGCCCTAGGAAGGAGCAGCCCGAATGCCAGAGCAGCAGCAAAAACAACAGGAGACGCTGCCTCCGCAGCATCAGGAACGCCGGCCCGGCCTCGAGCCGGAGATGCATCCCCAGCCCGAAGTGATCGGCAAGAGCTATCGTCCGGCCGGCAAGCTGCAGGGGAAGGCCGCCCTTATCACCGGCGGCGATAGCGGGATCGGACAGGCGGTCGCGGTCCTCTTCGCTAAAGAAGGCGCGGACGTCGCCATCGTCTATCTTAACGAGCATCAGGACGCGCAGAAGACCCGGCAGTTGGTCGAGCAGGAGGGACGGCGCTGCCTGACCCTCTCCGGTGACCTCGGCGATTCGAGCTTCTGTAAGCAAGCCGTACAGCAAGTGGTAGACCAGTTGGGAAAGCTCGACATCCTGGTCAATAACGCTGGCGAGCAGCACCCTCAAGAGAGCATCGAGAAGATCAGCGACGCGCAGTTGGAGCGCACGTTCCGCACTAACATCTTCGCCATGTTCTATATGGTGCGCGCAGCCCTGCCGCATCTGAAGCCCGGCAGCGCCATCATCAACACGACATCGGTCACGGCTTACAAGGGCAGCCCGGAGCTGCTGGACTACTCGGCCTCGAAAGGCGCCATTCTCGCCTTCACACGCTCGTTGTCGCAGGCGCTGGTGGAGAAAGGCATTCGCGTCAACGGTGTTGCGCCCGGTCCGATCTGGACGCCGCTGATTCCCTCCACGTTCTCGGCGGAGCATGTGAAGCGGTTCGGCGCAGATACACCCATGAAGCGGCCCGGCCAGCCGGACGAAGTCGCCCCCTGTTACGTGTTCCTGGCTTCGGACGATTCTTCCTATATCTCCGGCCAGGTTCTGCATCCGAACGGCGGCGAGGAGGTCGGCGGATAGCGAAAAAGCGGGCGTTGGGCGTTGGGCGTTAGGCGTTGGGGAAAACAATCCCCAACGCCTAACGCCAACTCGCGAAGCGGGTGGAACGCCAAACGCCCATCTAAGAGGAAAGATTATGGCGGAAGTAACATCGCTGCGAGAAAGAATTCTGGGGATTCCCAGTACGGAGGGCGTGGAAGCGCTGGCGGCGGAGGTGCGGGAGATCGCGTACCCGCTGGAGCGGCCCCGGGACCTCGATCCACTTCTGAAGCAGATCGGCGATGCCCGGTTCGTGCTGCTGGGCGAGGCGACGCACGGCACCTCCGAGTTCTATCTGTGGCGGCAGGAGATCAGCGAGCGGCTCATCTCGGAGAAGGACTTCTCCTTCATCGCCGTCAAGGGCGACTGGCCGGACTGCTACCGGGTGAACCGCTACGTCAAGGGAATGCCCGACGCGGGCGAGAGCGCCTACGACGTGCTGCACGCCTTTAACCGCTGGCCGACCTGGATGTGGGCCAACCGGGAGATCGTGACGCTTGCAGAGTGGCTGCGCAAGCATAACGCGAACCTGCCGGAGCACAAGCAGGTCGGCTTTTATGGGCTGGACGTCTACAGCCTGTGGGACTCGATGCGCGCGGTCATCGGCTATCTGGAGCGTATGGACCCGGAGGCGGCCGAGCACGCGAAACGCAGTTACGCCTGCTTCGAGCCCTACGCCGAGGACGCGCAGGACTATGCCTGGGCTACTCTGTTCGTGCCCACCTCCTGCCAGAAGGAGGCGGTCTCTATGCTGACGGAGCTGCGGCGAAATCTGCCGAGCTATCCGCAGGACGGTCGCGAATCCCAGTTCAACGCCGAGCAGAACGCGCTCATCGTCAAGAACGCCGAGGACTACTATCGGGAGATGGTGCGCGGGGGCGCCGAATCGTGGAACGTGCGCGACCGGCACATGGTCGAAACCCTCAACCGGCTCATGCAGTTCCACGGGCCGGATGCTAAGGCGATCGTGTGGGAGCACAACACGCACATCGGCGACGCCCGCTTCACCGACATGGCCCGCGACGGCATGGTCAACGTCGGCGAGCTAGTCCGGGAACAGCACGACCAGGAGGGTGTCGTGCTGGTCGGTTTCGGGACGCATCGCGGTACGGTGATTGCCGGCTCCGCCTGGGATGCGCCCATGCAGCGCATGGCGGTCCCTCCAGCCCGCGCGGGAAGTTGGGAGGATGTGCTTCACGTCGCCGACCCGACGAATAAGCTGCTGATCCTGCCGCAGGCTCAGGAGCACCCGCGCTTCCTGGAGCCGCGCGGTCATCGCGCCATCGGCGTCGTCTATAATCCGGCGCACGAGCACTACGGCAACTATGTGCCGACCGTATTGCCGCGCCGCTATGACGCCTTCCTCTACTTCGAGGAGACGCGGGCTGTCTTTCCGCTGCATATCGCGGTGGAAGAGATCGAAGAGGTACCGGAGACCTACCCATTCAATGTGTGATCCCTTACCGGGCCGGTTAGCAGGGCTATGAATTACCCGTCTGGGGGTCCTGCGGACAACCGTCCTGCGGACGGACCTCACCCCGTTTCCAATCGCCATCGGTGCGGGGTAACGGCCCCGCACCCCTCCTCTCTCCTTCGTAAGAAGAGGGGGAGTCAGATTGGCAGGTGGGAGTCCGCACAGGCGGACTTTGTACTGGCAGAACGGCACTTGAGTGCCGCTGTTCTCAGGTAGGGACTAAAAAGGAGAAAAGGAAATGTCTGGTGAGAAAGCTAAGAAGAAAGACGGGCATCGAAAAGAAAAGATGGTCCAGCGGTCGGTCGAAGCGCAGGAGAATCGTCCGCTGCACAAGAGGCACTCCAACGTGACGACGGACCAGGGAGATATCATGGAGTATAAGCCTGGGTCAGCGGGAGATCGCACGCCGAAATCCACCTAACACCGGCGATTTCCCTCGGAGCCAAAGGCTTTCCGTCCGGAGGACGGCTGCTTTTCCTGCCGGGTCGTTTATCGGCTCGGCTGAAGTAACGGGCAGTTAAAACTGCGGCAACAAAGGCACGAAGTCCCCTGCGGGGACTCAACAATCAAAATCCCCCTCTCCTCTCGTGGGAGAGGGGGCAGGGGGTGAAGGAAGCAATGGCGGAGGGAAATCTGGCCGAGCGGCTGAGCGCGTACGCGGCCGGGCTGCAGTATGAGGATTTGACCCCGGAAGCGGTCCATGAGGCGAAGCGGAGGCTCCTGGATACGCTGGGCTGCGCGATGGGCGCCTTTCAGAGCGAGCCGGCCACGATCGCGCGCAAACTGGCGGCGACCGTGCAGAGCGACTTCCCGGCGACCGTCGTCGGCACGGACCGGCAGACCTCGCCGGAAATGGCGGCGTTCGCCAACGGCGTGATGTTCCGCTATCTCGACTACAACGATACCTATCTCTCCAAAGAGCCGGCGCACCCCAGCGATAACTTCGCGGCGGTGCTGGCCGTCGGGGAGCCGCAGGGTTCGAGCGGCAAAGAGATCATCACGGCGGCGGCGCTCGCGTACGAGATCCAGTGCCGCTTGTGCGACGCCGCCAGCATCCGCGCCCGCGGCTGGGACCACGTCACCTACGGCTCCTTCTCCACCAGCCTTGCGGCGGGTAAGCTCCTCGGCCTGAACGCATCCCAGTTGACCCACGCGCAGGGTCTGGCGGGTGTGCCGAACAACGCCATGCGCCAGACGCGCGTGGGCATGCTCTCTCACTGGAAAGGCTGCGCCTTCGCCAACGCCAGCCGCAACGGGGTTTTCGCGGCCCGCCTGGCGCAGTTAGGCATGACCGGCCCCTCCGAGGTCTTCGAGGGCGAAATGGGCTTCTTCAAGCAGGTCTCCGGCCCCTTCACCCTCGACAAACTGGGCGGCAGCGGCACGCCGTTCATGATCAATGCGACCTACATCAAGTACTATCCCGCCGAGTACCACTCCCAGAGCGCCATCGACGCGGCGCTGGATCTGCGGCCCCAGCTTGGAAGCGTGGACGAGATCGACAAGATCACCATCGAGACTTTCAACGCGGCGGTCGAGATCATCGGCGGCGAGCCGGAGAAGTGGCGGCCCACCACGCGCGAGACCGCCGATCACAGCCTGCCCTACTGTGTGGCCGTTGCGCTCACGGATGGTCGCGTGACCCTCGACTCCTTCGACGACGCGCACCTCCACGACGAACAACTGCTCTCGCTGGTCCAGAAGATCGAGGTCAAGGCCAACGCGGAGCTTAACAAGAAATATCCGGAAGGCATCCCGAACCTCATCCGAATCCACACGAGAAGCGGCAAGACGCTGGAGAAAGAGGTCACCTTCCCGCGCGGCCACGCCCGCAACCCGCTCACCGACCAGGAAGTGGAGCATAAGTTCCGCACGCTGGCCGAGCCGCGACTCTCCGGGGCGAAAATAGACGAAATCCTGGACCGGTGCTGGAACCTGGACAAGCAGGCCAGCATCGGCCCCCTGCTGGCTTTGTTTGCTATGTAACTTCTCCCTCTAACTCTGCCGGGCCGATAAACGACCCGGCAGGAAAGACACACCGTCCTCACGGACGGAATCAGCCCTCAAGGTTTTCACGGACTTGACATCTAACAATAGCTGGTGTTAATATCTTAACACTTCGACCGAGGTAATTGATGTCATGCTTAACTTCTCTCTCCTCGTCCTCTCGCTCTTTTCGGTGATTGTGCTATCGCCAACGGCTCCTGCACCGCAACGCGAACCGATAGGCAACAAAGCGTCCCGCCACTCAATAAATCCCTCCAAAACATGGAATTCCTGGCTGGATTTGCGCCGGAACATGACCTTGGCTACTGTTGAGGGCTTTCGCGATTACGGCCATTTCATGTTGGTTAAGATTGACCATCTGAAACAGAGGTGGGAGTTAGGAACTTTGAAAACGAAGTGGCTAAAACACGGCAAAATGGTGAGAATGCATGCCTTTCATAGAGGAGAGCAAGTCTACATCGTGCCCCGAATTAACAAGGACAGTGACCTCTATACTTCCGTAGTCGAGAGTGGCCCTAATGCTATTGCCGTATCGAATAACTTTGCTGATGCAGCGCGGGCGCTGAAAAAGGCCACAGTTATTGTCACAGGGAAAATCGCATACACGGAAACGGTCAGCGGACGAATCTATTTTCAAACAAAGGACGGAAAGATTCTTGAGGTAAGTATTTATCAAGCACTTGGGACCGTATTACCTGGAGGCAGCCTGCCTTCCTACAAGGCCGATTGGAGTACTGGAACGGCTAAGATGCAAGCGCGATTACTTCATGTGGATGAGAGTTATAGCATGTTAGAAGTGCGATCAGTTCGGTAATTAAGATCGGCAAAATAGGGGACCTGGCAGGAAACGCAGGCTCGTCAGAGGAATCAAGGCGTGCCGGTGATGGTTCGCTTGCAGCCCGGCGGAACAGGAGAAAGCCATGTCTTTGAAAGTCGGCGTGGTCGGGATGCGCGGCATCGGCAACACCCATGCCAGCGCCTATAAACAGGACCCTCTGTCGCATCTGGTCGCCGTCTGCGATGTGGTCAAAGATCGCGCCGAAAGCGCGGCAGAGAAGCATGGGGCCAAAGCCTACACTAGCCTGGCAGAGATGCTGCGCAACGAGCCGGACCTCGACATTGTCGATGTGACTACGGGCGGCTTCGAGAACGGAAGCTGGCACTTCGAGCCGGCTATGGAGGCCCTGGAAGCCGGCAAGAACGTGCTCGTCGAAAAGCCGCTCTCCAACGACATCCACGAAGCGCGGCAGATGGTAGCGAAAGCAGCGGAGAAGAAGGTTCGCCTCGGCTGCAACCTCAACCACTATTTCACTCCGCCCGCCGAGAAGGCAAAGCAGTATCTGGAAGAGGGGCAGATCGGCGAGCTGATCTACTGCCTGCATAAGATGGGGTTCTCTGCCGGAGAGGAGACCTACAGCGCCCCCGGCTCCTCGCGGTGGAAAGGCTTTCCCTACGCCCACCTAAAAGCTTTTCTCTCTCATCCGTTCAGCGTGATGCGCTACTTCTGCGGCGATGTGACGCACCTGCAGGCGTTCGGGAACCGGCCCAGCTTCCGGCGCCGGGTCGGCGACGTGATGCTCTCCACCGTCGGCATCCACGTCCGGTTCGCCAACGACTGCGTGGGCTATCTGCTCAGCCAGCGCGGGGACGCCACCTACGGTCTGGGCGGCTGGTGGAGCATCGAGGTGGCCGGAACGCGGGGCACTTTTTGTATCGAGAACTGCATCGAGAAGGTCACCTACTGGCCGGCGCCCAGTCCCGCGCGGGCCGGCAGCCCGGAGAAGATGTCGGGTGGGGGATCGGAAGGCTCGGAAGTGACCTCGACGGGCATCACCGACTTCTCGCAGACGTTTCCGCGCCGTATCCATGCCTTCCTGGAAGATGTGACCCGGAATGTGCCTCCAGATGCCGTCCGCGCTTCCGGCAGGGACGCCCTGGCGGCTCTGGAGTACACCTGGGCCGTCATGGAGTCCTACGAGCAGGGCGGCGCCCTGGTCCGCCCGCATCCCCTGCCTCCGATTCACGGCGACCCGCTCACCCTCCCCGATTAAAAACAGACCTGGGGAGCGGGTGAACTTACCCGCTCCTCAGGGCTGTTTTTTCTGTGACACCCACGCCTCTGCCCGGTATATGCTTGTGATCTGTCCCCAAGCTCAATGCAAGTCTACACGTCCGCGCCAATCACGTTGCGACGACGCGAGACTTCGCCTCATCTGACAGGCCGCAATCGGGGCAGGAATGCCGGCGTCCCCACCGTTGTTTACGGAATATTGCCCTAAACAGAAAGCTTCGATCGTCTTCTTCACGGTAAAAATCCAGCAAAAGGCCGCCGCGATGTCCCTAATAGATAGCAGGAAGAGAAAGCAGGCAGAGCGAAACATGTTGGCTGAAAAGTGGCAGAAGCCCTACCGGCCGGTAGAGGACCTTCTCCAGCGCGCAAAGGCGGGGGAGCGGGAGGCGTTCGACCATCTCTTTACCTGCTGCAAAGATGGCGTCTATGCCTGCCTGTGGCATCTGCTGGACGGCGACGCCGATCTGGTGGAAGAGGCGGTAGGCAGCGTCTTCCTAAGCGCCTACCGAAGCCTGAGCCAGTTTCGCGGTGAATCCGCGCTCTCGACCTGGCTGTACCGTATCGCCGTAAACGAGGCGCACGCGCGCCTGCGCCAGCAGCGGCGCCGTCGCCTGTTCGGGCTGCTCTCCTTTCAGGAGCCGAAGGTGTCCCGCGAATCGCTCCCAAAAGCGGAGGACCCGGCGGAAACGCTCCAGCGTGCGGAGGAGGAGCGGCTGTTGTGGCAGGCCGTGAACGCCCTGCCGGAACCGTATCGGACCCCGGTCGTTCTGCGGTATATGAGCGGCATAACGACCGGCGACATCGCGGAGGTCTTGCGGCGTCCCGCCGGGACGGTCCGTTACCAGTTGAGTCGGGGGCTGCAGATCCTGCGCGAGCGGTTGGGAAGCGAGTGGAACCGATGAGCGAATTGGAGGACAAAAATGCATTGGAAAAAAGATTGGAAGCGCTGCGCGGACCGGTGATGCCGGCTGAGGTGGAAGCGCGCCTAAGGCAGCGTCTCTGGGAAGAATCGTTGCGCCGCCCGTCCGTCCGGCGGCTGCGTTCGGCCCGGCACGTTTCCCTGGCACAGGTTGCGCTGCTGGCCGTTCTGCTCGCGACGGCAGCCTGGGTCGTCCGGCATAGCGTCATGCCGGTCCTGCGGTCGGCCTGGGAGCGAGTCCATTGTCTCGTGGACCCCTCGCAGGCGAAACATTGAAAGTCGTGTGTCTTGCCTGTTGCGTAATCGTGACGAAACGCGAAGTCAACAGTATAAAATTCCATCCTACGGGACAAAGTCTAGGGTAGCAAGACCTGGAGCGAAAAGGATGAAACGGTATGGCCTTGGCCCCGTCCGTATTGCGCGCAGAGGATTTACCCTGATTGAGATTCTGATCGTGCTCTCGATCCTCACGATACTGGCCGGATTGTTGTTTCCGGCCTGTGCCGCTGTACGGGAGCGGGCACGCCAGTCTATCTGCCTGTCTAACGAGCGGCAGTTGAGTCTGGCGCTCCTTCAATACGCGCAAGACTATGACGAGAACCTGCCGTCCGGCACGATCGGCTGGTACGGACAGGGCTGGGCCGGCCAGACCTACCCTCTGGTGAAGCACGTTCGAGTCTATGGGTGCCCGAACGACGACAATAAGGGAGAAAATGCGCAAAAGGAACTCTGGACGATCTCCTATGCCCTCAATTGCAACACCCATGGGGTTTCTCAGGCGGCCTTTAACGCGCCAACGCTCACCGTCTTGCTTTTTGAAGTGAACGACGCTGCTGCCAATATGGCACGTCCCGAAACCCTCAGCCCGACCGGGCGCGGCCTGCCCACGGACAACTGCCCCACCAAATGCGGCAAGCCCTTTGGGGCGGATTACTATGCCACCGGCAACATGGGCGGCGTGATTCCTCCCCTCAGCACTACCCTCCGCCCCTACCACGATCCGACCGCAAACTACCTTGCTGCCGACGGCCATGTCAAGGCGCTGCGCGGTGATCGCGTGTCTCCAGGGTTCAATGCGCCTTCTGCCACCGCTTCACAGTCTGCAATGACCCATACCGCCGCAGGCACCGAGAACATGCAAATCTCCGGCAAAGTCAAGGCAGCCCTGACCTTCAGTACCAACTGACACGCCCCGCCACCAACGAAAAAAGCCAACAGTTGCGGCGCCATGCTTCTCCAAATAGTGAAGGTCTATTTTTGACCTGGCGCAATAGAAAAGGAGACAAGCATTGGAAAAGCAACCGTTCGAACCATCGGACATGCCGGCGCGGCGACAAGCCGGCAGCCAGCCAACAGATCAACAGTTGAACCGCCGCTCGTTTCTGCGGAAGAGCGTGGTGGCCGCAGGAACCGCAACCCTGGGAGGCATGTTGCTGAGCGACCGCGCCGCCGCGGATCACGGCGGAATGACTCCAGGCGACGCGGCGATCTTGCGCTTCCTGGCGGCCGCCGAGATCCTGGAGACCGATCTCTGGCAGCAGTACAACGAGCTCGGCGGCATCCAGGACAGCGAGGTCCCAGGCGGGAGTGGAAATCCGGCCTATACGGCGGCCCTTTCCGTGTTGGACGGGGATATGGCTCAGTATATCCACGATAATACTGAGAACGAGATGACCCACGAGCTGTTCCTCAACGCCTACCTGGTAGCCCATGGAGCCGCGCCTGCCAATCTGGAACCGTTCCGCACGCTGCCCAGCAGCCAGGCGACCGGCGCTCAGCAGATCGGGCGGCTCACCAACCTGATGCAGCTCACGCTGGATACCAGTTGGTGGACCCGCTACCGCGACCCCAACCACAATCCGGATCTCGATCCCTCGTTCGTGTTCCCGCAGGCCGTGCCAGACCTGAACAACGGGCAGTTTCCGGGCATCCCTAGATCGGATGCAGACCTCAGCCCCTCGGACCACCTGCAGGCCATTGCGAACACGGCGGGATTCCACTTTCCTTCTATCGAGGTGGGTGGCACCAGCCTCTATCCGTCGCTGGCCCAGCGAGTGACCCACCCGGAAGTCCTCAGAATCGTTTTGAGCATCGGTCCAACAGAGGCGATGCACTTCCAGACGTGGCACGACAAGGCGGGCAATGCGCCTCCCTTGACCGACCCCACAAACGGGCTGACCTTCCCAGATCTCAATTCGTCCCCGTTCGGCGGAGAGATCTATCAGACTAACCTGATCATGCCGGAGCCATGTCCCTTCCTGAGCCGAAGCTTGCCGGCGTGCTCGATCGTTCGGCCCACGCAGACGAATGGGGCGGCTATGGGCGCCCTCGCCTACCTGACGGCACAGGGGCTTTTTATAGGGCAATCGAAAGCATTCTTCGAGTACATGACCGAACTGGCGCGCGAAGCAGATGCCGCGCGAAGGGGGGGTGATTAGGCGATACCAGACTTCGATAGTGGAATGCATGGATCCCCCGACCTGGCCGCAGTATCGCCGAAAGCAACCTCGGCGATACTGCGGCCAGGAAGAGACAGTAGCCATTCTTGGTAGGCAGCGTGCAGATAAGGGAAAGGAACATCCCATGAAATCCAACCTGAGAAGCATCATCGCATCAACCTCTCTTCTATCGCTGGCCGCGTTCGGCCTGGCGATGCTGACTCCAAGTTCCATACTGGCGCAGGGGGCAAGGCATTCCGCGCCGGCTAGCATGCATATGCAGCCGCTCTTTGCGGCTCTACCCATCGACTTTATTCCCAGCCTCGGACAAGAAGGTCCGGCGGCAAAATTCGTGGCGCGCAAAGGTCCTTTAGCGGTCGCATTCGAGACGAACGCGCTCCATCTCTACCTTCAGCAGCCCTCTCCCCTTTCGGTCGGTCTGACCTTCGAGGGCGCCTCGAAACAGGCACAGATCGTGGGAGAAGCCAGGCGCAAGACCCTCTACAACTACTACGTCGGCGCCAAATCCGCCCGGTGGCAGTCCGGTGTTCCTGCCTACGGCAGCATCCGCTATCGCGGATTATATCCAGGCGTAGACGTCCGCGTTAAGGAGGCTAACGGACGGCTAGAGTACGATCTGGTGCTTGCGCCCCATGCCGACCTGTCTCAGGTCGTTGTTCGGGCAGACGGCGCTTCCCACATTGCGACCGAACGCGACGGCTCTCTGGTGCTGGAAACGGCTGCCGGACCGCTGCGGCAGGCGCTGCCCAAAACGTGGGAGCAACTGCCCAACGGAAAGACGCGCCCGCTTGCCTGTCGATTCCGCAGGATCGACGGGCAGCGGTATGGCTTCGTTGCGCCCGGACATGATCCCGCCCACCGGCTGGTCGTAGATCCAGGCCTGGAATGGGGCACCTACGTGGGCGGTTCCCTCGGAGCGTCGGTACGTACGGTCGCGCCGGTCCGCGATGGCTCCGGCGACGTGATCATCGCCGGATTGACCACCTCCCCGGACTTCCCGCTGGCGAACGGCAGCTTCGCCTTTCCCGCGGAGCGGCTCTTCGTCGCGCGGCTCAACGCGGCCGGTACGGCGCTCGAGTGGGCGACTTTCTTTGGCGGGTCCGGCAGTCTCGGAGCCGGCAGAGAGTTCATCTGGGGCAGGATGGCGGTCGACTCCAGCGGTGGTGTCGTCGTGGTCGGCGACAACGAGTTACCGGACTTCCCGGTGACCTCCGGCGCTTTCCAGACGACTAAAGTCGCCGGGATCCATGCCTTTGTGACCCGGTTCAACGCGACGGGGGGGCTGGTCTTCTCGACCTTCCTGGGCGGCAATGGCTTCGATTCTGCCCAGGCGGCAGCCTTCGACCCGGCGGGCAACATCATCGTGGCCGGTACCACCGAGTCGACCGACTTTCCGGTAACGGCGGGCGCTTTCCAGACTTCGTTTGAAGGAACCGACGACGGCTTTATCGTCCGGCTCAACCCAACGGGCACGACCCAGACATACGGCACCTACCTGGGTGGGGATGAGATCATCGGCGAGGCGCTGGGCACCGGAGACATGGTCGTCGACGCGAACGGCTTCGTAACGGTCACCGGGATCGCAGGCACGCAGTTTCCGGCGACCGCCAACGCCCTCCAGAAGACCAATGGCGGCTTCAATGACGCCTTCCTGGCCCGGCTTCACCTGGACGGCAACGGGACCGCCGACCTGAAGTACGGCACCTACCTCGGAGGTGGGAGTGACGACGTGGGAACCGGGCTGGCGGTCGATCCTAACAATCCCCAGGTGGTCACCGTGGTCGGCTTCACGTGGTCTATCGGTTTTCCCACGACAAGCGGCGTGATGAAGCCCGCGTTGACCAATGCGACGGCCGACGGCCAGGTCCAAAACGGCTTCGTGACCAAGTTCCAGTTTCCTACGTCAGGCAGTCCCAGTATCGTCTTTTCGACCTATCTGGGAGGCACCTTCGAAGATCAGGCGACCGCCGTAGAGATCGACAGCAACGGCAATGAGCTGGTGCTGTGCGCTGCGTTCTCGGGTGACTTCCCGACGACGCGCGGCGCGTACGATCGGGTCTATGACTCGCTCGCCTTCGGCGCCGGTGAGTCGGATGTCGCCCTGGCCGCCATCAATCCAACGGGAAGCCAGCTTCTGTACGGCAGCTATCTGGGTGGTTCCTTCAGTGAAGGGGAGGTGCTCGACTCACCGCCGAAGCTGACCTATCTGGGAGGGAGTGAGGTGGTCGTGGTGGGAGACACCACTTCCGCAGATTTCCCGGTCACGTCCGGCGCGCTGGACACCACGTTCCCGACCCTTGTCGGCGAGCAGAATTCTACCGGTTTCGCCGCCCGGTTCAATCTCGTCAACAACCCGACGGTCATAACGGTTCCCGCGCCCACGCTGCTTCAACCGGCCAACAAAAGCACCTTACCCGGCGTCGGGGCGCCCGTCCTCTTTACCTGGAGCGACTCCGATTCCGCGGGAATCGCCGCCTACGAGATCGAGCTAAGCCCAAGTTCCAACTTCCCGGCGGGGTTCATCGACTTTCACGCGGGCGTGCGGCAGGCGCAGGTCGTTTTCTCAGGCGTATCGAACATCACGTGGTTCTGGCGCGTGCGGGCCGCCGATAACGACGGCAATCTGAGCGGCTGGTCCAAGACCGGCACGTTCAGTCTCTCCAGCTCGTCCAATACGTCTGCCGCGACGTCTGTCACTACGGATAATTTCGACTTTATCGGCGCCGGCTCGACCACAGGCCACGTGTTCCTCTCGTCAAAGGCTCCCAGCGGCGGGGCGGTAGTAAGCCTCTCTACCGATACGCCCAGCCTCGTGAGCCTCCCAGCGAGCGTGACCGTGCCGGCCGGCGCGACCAGCGCGGACTTTCCGGTGAGCGTTGGCGCTGTATGGCTGCCGCTTACCGTCAGCATCATCGCGACCTACAAGCTCGCGCCCTCCTGGGGGATCAACCTGGACCAGGACCAGGCGCACGCAACTCCAAGTAACATGACCTTCTTCCCGGCGGCAGTAACCGGTGGCAATCCCTCGACGGGAACCGTGTTCCTCACCCAGCCTGCGGCTTCGGGAGGCGCGACCGTCTTCCTTGCCAGCGCCAATCCCCAACGCGTTCAGGTACCCGCGAGCGTGACCGTGCCGGCCGGCGCAATCAGCGCGTCGTTTCCGATCACGACGTCCCGGACCGCTTTCCAGTGGCCCATCACGATCGCGGCCACGCGCGGCACTGCCGAGGATTTCGGCCAGTTGCTCGTAAACCCGCCGGGGGGAGTGACGCTGAAGTCGATCAGCATCAGCCCAAGCTCCGCCGTGGCTGGCACGCCGGCCACGGTCACGATCACCATGACCGGACCCGTCACCGGCGACTTCGACGCGCCGGTCGCTCTGGAGAGCAGTAATCCCGCAGTGATCGGCATAGTACCGGCGGTGACCGTTCCCGTGGGTTCGAGCAGCGTGAGCTTCCAAATCTTCGGCGCCGATGTCGCCAAGAACACGAAAGTAACCATCACGGCGGCCTACGACGCGGTGATGCAGAGCGCCTCGCTGACCGTAACTCCCAACGGCGATTCGCTCGTCTCCTCGATCTCGTTCAGCCCGAACCCGGTGACGGCGGGAACGACGACCGTGGGCACGGTGACGTTGACGAAGACGGCGCCGACCGGGGGAACGATCGTCGATATTACCTCCAGCAACGGCAGTGCGGTTGCAATGCCGGCGAGCATTTTGGTTCCCGCCGGTTCCAAGAGCACGACCTTCAACGTGCCCACGTTCTCGGTCAGTCAATCGACGCCCATCGTCGTCACCGCAAACACAGGCAGTGTTTCGGTGCAGACCATCCTCACGGTCAATCCATGAGGAACGAGGTTAGTCTCGCTCTGAATGGCACTTCGATGGAGCGCCGTTCAGAGCGGTGAGACATCGCAGGGAGCCGTTGCCTTGTGCGGTGCGGCTCCCTCTTTGCTTTATTGGGACGGCTCTAAAATCCGCAAGACCGGCCGGCCGCCCACGTTTTTGAGCGGCAGATAGACCCGATGCGTCCGAGAATCGACCGAGACGGTGTGCGCGTTGGGTGCGAAGATGTTCCCAAGAGGAACCAGAGCGGCGCCTTTTTCTTCGAAGACGGAGACGGTCCCGGACTCCGAGGAGACATAGAGCCGTTTCAGGGATGGGTCAAACGCCAGAACATCGGGGTCCTTGCCGACGGAGAAAGTCGCCGTCACCTTCATGGAGCGCATATCCACCACAAGAAGCTTCGCATTGCCTTCGCAGGAGACAAACATAAGCCGGTGAGGCGAATCGATGGTGAAGCCGTGGGGAAAGTCGCTTCCCGGCAGTGCGTAGCGGGCCACAATACGATCGGTCTTGGGATCGATGGCGGCCATCTCGTTGCGGGTCTGCACGGCCACGAAGATGCGGTGAGACATGGGATCGTAGTGCGTGTTGCCGGCCTCGCCTCCAAGGGGGATACGGGCCAGACGCTTGTTCGTGTAGGCATCGATCACCAGGTCGGCCCCTCCCGATTCGTCGGAGACGAAGACCTTGCCTTCGTCCGGAGCGTAAGCCAGGCCATCAGGGAACTGTGCGCCGGAGATGCGGGCCAGGATTTTAAGGCTGCCGGCATCCACGGCGACCACCTCATGGCTGCCCGCTGCGGAGGCATAGACTCGCTTTAGCTCCGGCACGAAGAGCACGCCGGTAACGGAAGGAAAGCCGGGCAGGTTGGCGACTACTCGGTTTGTCTTTGTATCGAAGACGACCAGGTGCCCATCGCCCATGTGCGAGAGATAGAGCCTGCCGGTCTGCGGATCGAAGCTTTGATAATCGAAGCGGGTCGTGCCGCCGGGCAGGGAGACATCGGCCACCTTCCTCAAGGCCGGCGGCCGGGCGTGCGGGAAAACGCTCGAATATCCAGGCAGGAGAGTCAGAAGCAGGGTGGTCAGGTGAAGCAAGAAAAGGTTGTGCATGGAAACCTCGTCAGGAACGGCGCGCGGACAGTCTCTCCTTGGTCGCCCGCGCCAACGGGACCAGAGCCGAATCCGGGAAGGGGTAGACGGAACTGACGTTGATTTCGCACAGGACGTAAGTGTCCTCGCCGGACGCGGTCTTCGGGCCGTAGAGGAAATCGGCATCCCAGAGGATCGGCAGCGAATGGGTCTCTATGTCAAGCGTCTGGCAGAGAGCGTCCAGCCACTCGTCTTCCATCTTCTTTTTGATGGCTTGAAAGTCAGGTGTCGTGGGAGGATAGTAGAGACGCGGGCCGGGTTGCGGAGCCTCCTCCGGAGGCGCGCCGGGTGGGGCGGGAAACAACGCATTGATCGCCTGATGTCCAAATCCGGCGACTTCGGTCCCGGCCAGATAACAGCGGATCGTGCCTTCGGGAAGGCGTTCCTGATAGGCCTGATCGATGATGCGACCAGAACCCGTAAAATAGGCTTCGCATTGGGCGAGAAAGGCGTCGAGAGGAACGTCCTGCTCGACACTGCCGCGCAGAGCATGGCGGACGCGCACGAGCGCCGGATTCGAGGGATGCCGCTCGACTTTCCACACGCCGTTGCCGCCGTTCCCTCGGTACTGCTTCAGAACGCGCGTCTTTCCCTCTTTCAAACGCAGAGGGAGTTGCTCGCGAAATTCCTGGACGGTCGTATAGAGATGCGTGGCCGATCCCCAGCTCATGTCCCGCGTCCGGAACAGGACTTCTTTGGTTCCCATCTTCTGGATAATATCTGGATGCGCGCTGACAAACACCCCTGCGCTGGCGACCTGCCATAGCAGAGCGTCGAGGAGGGTTCTGTCGCGGCCCTGTTCGATGGGGTTTACCCAGACCAGAACGCCATCCACGCCCAACAGTTGGTCGCGCACCTCCTCCACGAAGTCATCGTTGTAGACCGCAGGCACGGCTTCCACGCCGGCAGCCTGGAGAGCCTCCGCAACGCCGTGAAGACGGTTCGTCTTCAGGTCGGCCGTGTTGCGGGCTTCGCGGTCGCCGTGCCACACGAGGGCCACTCTAGGCGAATTTTCAGTCAACCCCATGCTTCCTTTCCTGGGAGTCCGGGTAAGGCGCACGTGGTAATCCTCGTACGCATCCCAGATGGAATCCATTTTAGTCCTTGCTTTAACGAAAAGGCAATCCCCGGCGTTACAATAATCAGGAATAATGCCGGCAACAGGATGTAAAACGAATTATGATCGTCCTTTCCCATCTGCAAGTAGCGCCCATGCTAAAAGCGCGGGCCGAGGGCGCTGAGGTCTTTAGCGTTTCCCTCGATTTAAACTGTACGCGGAGTGAAGTGCGCTTGGGGGCGGAAGGTGTCGTCTTTCCGGACGGCCAGCATCTCTCCTGGGAAGCTCTGGAAGAGATCCACGCGCATGAAACCGCCTGCTATCTCATTCAGGACAATACGGCCGAGCGAATCGTCTTCTTCTCCGAGGCGTTTCAGCGCACGTACAGCCTACTGCCCACGGAGAACGCGCCCACCATGCTCCTGGCCGGCTTCCCGATGCACCGCATCAAGGGGATCGATCCGCAGGAGGATACCCGCCGCAAAATCGGCGCCGTCGCCCCGATCATCGGGCGCGTGCTGGATACGGCGACCGGTCTGGGCTATACCGCCATCGAGGCCGCGAAGACCGCCGCCGAAGTCGTCACCATCGAGCTCGATCCGGTCGCGCTGGAAGTCGCCCGACGCAACCCCTGGTCACAAGAGCTGTTTACTGATTCCAGAATCAAGCAGCGGATCGGTGATGCGTTCGAGGTGGTCCAGACGCTGGAAGACCGCTCCTTCGATCGCATCCTCCACGACCCGCCGACTTTCCGCCTGGCCGGGCAACTGTACTCGGAGCGCTTCTATACCCAGCTTTTCCGTGTCCTGAAGCGCGGCGGGCGGCTGTTTCACTACATCGGCGATCTGGACAGCGCTTCCGGGCGCAGCGTCGCGAAAGGCGTGGTGCGTCGTCTGCAGCAGGCCGGGTTCCAGCAGGTCGAGCGTGCCCAGGATGCTTTTGGGCTTACGGCGAGAAAAAGTGACAGAAATGGTTGACTCTTTGGCTCCACTGCTATACAATAGGCTCGGACCGCTTAACAATTCATTTTCGGAATGGATATCCTGTTGTTTCCGTGGCTCCATTCGGCAAGGAGGACACTATGGAGAACTTGTTTTGTGAAGTCATTGGCTGCGGCGCCCCGGCCGCCTGGGTTCTGCCTATCCCCTTCGCCTTATTGGAAGATCATCTTTGCGAGGAGCACTACGCCGAGCTACAGACTCATATGCCGGAGCTGGCGGCGCGTTACGAGGATATTGAAGCTCATTCCGGTCAGGAAGAAAGCAGGCTCAACCGTAAAAGCCGCAAGAACAAGCGTTGTGCCGGGACTTCGTGAGCCTGCCGGATCGCCGGGCGCTCAGGGCATCGCTTTTTGAAAGTCTGTGTACGCCTGTTCCAGCGCGGACATCAGGGCCTGGCCGTTCAGGGGCTTGACGAGATACCCGCGCAGTCCGGCTTGTCGCGCGCGCTCTTTTTCCGCCGAATCAGGCTGATCCGTCAAAAGAACGATACAGAGCGGCTGCTGTTGCAGGATGCGGCAAGACACCTCCAGGCCATCGAGAACAGGCCGCTCGGTCCCTATCAACGCTAAATCGGGCCGATGTTGTAAAACAAGCTCCAGGCCGTGCATCCCGTTATCGGTTGCCGCCACAATATCCAGGCCTGCTCGCTTTAAAGCCTTCGTCAATTGCCATCGTGTTACGGCATCATTCTCGATAAGAACGATTCGTTTTCCTTTCAGGCAGCCATGACATTCGTCCGAGGGCTGCCCCAGGGTCATATAAGGGATAAAAGGTAGCATCCGGGCTATCCTTCCTCGTTTCTATTCCATTATCCTGTAGGCTCTTCATTTAGGCCCTTCATTCCCTGAGAGAAGGAGTGCCGACGTCGCGATCGATAGAAGGGCAGCTAACCTCCCACTATATAAAGCCCCCTTAACGGCAGAGAAATACAGATTGAGGACGTATCCGAGGAAAAATTTCTGGGAATGTCAAAATGTGTATGTCAGAAGCAGACGCCAATTTCGCGGGTTCGGGCGCTGCGAACATGCCCGCGGCAGGATGCGGCTGTTGTCGGGAGGAGAGGCCTATGTCTGTAATGGCGCAGATACGCGAGAAGATCGAGCAGACGCCGTTTGTGGATACGCACGAGCATCTGATCGAGGAGAGCCGCCGGCTGTCCGGCGCGCTGGACGCGGGACTGTTTCCCTGCGACGACTGGGCCTATCTGTTCCGGCACTATACCCAGGACGATCTGGCCTCGGCGGGCATGCCGGCGGAGGATCGCCGCCGCTTCTTTGCGCCGGAAACCGGCTCCGAAGCGAAGTATAGCCTCGTCGCGCCCTGGTGGCAGAAGATCAAGCACACGGGCTATGCACAGGCCGTCCGGCACACGCTGCGCGGCCTTTATGGAGAGTCCGATCTGACGGCGGAGAGCGCGCCGCGTCTGGCCGAAAAGTATCGGGAGCTTATCCGGCCAGGATTTTATGAGGAGATTCTGCGCCAGCGCAGCCACATCGAGCATTGCCAGGTCAACTCCCTGGAGCGCATCTTCATGCAGACGGCACAGCCGGACCTGCTGCGCCAGGATCTGAGCATCGTCGCGCTCAGCACCGGCCTGGATCGAGACCGGGTCGAGGCCGAGAGCGGCAAGACGGCGGATACCCTGGACGGCTGGCTGGAGGTGATCGACTGGCACTTCGCCACTTACGGCCCGCGCGCCGTTGCGGTGAAGAACCAGAGCGCCTACATGCGCCGGCTAGACTACGATCGGGTGCCGAAGGAGCAGGCTGAGCCACTGTTCGCCCGCTACGCTGCCGGCGAGACGCTGGCACCCGGCGAGAGCAAGGCCCTGCAGGACTATCTGCTCCGCTACTGTGTCGGCAAGGCGACCGAGTACGGCCTGCCGGTCAAGCTGCACACCGGCTACTACGCCGGGCACAGCTACATGCCTCTGCAGCGCCTGCGCAAGAACGCAAGCGATCTGTGCCCGCTGCTGCAGGATTTCCCGGACACCCGCTTCGTGCTGATGCACGTCGGCTATCCCTATCAGGATGAGTATATCGCGCTCGCCAAGCACTATCCGAACGTCTCCATCGATCTGTGCTGGGCCTGGATCATCAACCCGGCGGCCGGAGTGCGATTCGTCAAGGAGTTCCTGCTGGCGGCGCCGGCCAATAAGCTGTTCACTTTCGGCGGCGACTACATCCCGGTCGAGCTGGTCTATGGGCACAGTCGAATTGCGCGGCAGGGGCTGGCGCAGGCGCTCACCGAGCTGGTGGAGGAGGGGTGGATCGCACCGGAGGAGACGCCTGCGCTGATCGAACGTCTGATGCGCGGCAACGCCCACGAGACGTTTCCACTTCTGAGGAATGTCTGATCGTGCCGACTTCTTAGCCGGGCTTTAAAAGACCCGCCTGCGGGGCCCTTCCCGCTGTCCTTCGGCACACGGGTCCCTGTCGAACCTTCGGGTTGTCCTCCGGGAGGAAAAGCGAGGATTAGCCGACTGATTTCGAGCGTGCGAAAACACTCTAAAGGGTTTATGACCATGCTGGATAAACGCCGACTGCTTTACGATCTGCTGGGGGAGTTACCGCCTCGGGAGCGACCGGTACGGGCAGAAGTGCTCGGCGAGGTACACCGGGATGCCTACACGCTGGAGATCCTGCTGCTGGATCTCAACGGTATGGAACCGGTGCCGGCCTATTTCACCCGGCCGCATGGACTGCAGGCGCCCGCTCCGGCGGTCGTTTATAATCACGCGCATGGCGGGGATTATGTGAGGGGGAAGGAGGAGTTCCTGCAGGGAAACGCGGCCCTGCAGACGCCGCCGTATGCTGAGGCGCTGGCCCGGATCGGTCTCTGTGGGCTGTGCATCGACGCCTGGAATTTCGGGGAACGGCGTGGACGCACGGAGTCGGAGCTGTTCAAAGAGCTGCTGTGGAAGGGACAGGTCCTCTGGGGCCTGATGATCTATGATACGCTCAAGGCGACCGACTACTTCATCACCCGACCGGAGGTCGACTCCGCGCGGATCGGCACGATGGGTCTCTCGATGGGCAGTACCATGGCCTGGTGGCACGCCGCCCTGGACGAGCGGGTGCAGGCCTGCGTGGACATCTGCTGCCTGACCGATTTTCAGGCCTTGATCGAGACTCGTGGCCTGGACGGCCATGGCCTCTTCTACTTTGTGCCCGCGCTGCTCAAGCACTTCTCGACGGCGGACATCAATGCGCTGATCTGCCCGCGCCCGCACCTGAGCCTTGCGGGCAACTGGGACCGCCTCACGCCGCCAGCCGGTCTGGACCGTATCGACGCGGCCATGAAGGAAGTCTATGCGGCGGCGGGCGTTCCGGAGCGGTGGGAGTTGATCCGCTACAACACCGGTCATTTCGAGACATACGATATGCGCGCCCGCATCCTCCGCTTCCTGAGCCGTTACCTCGTTGGGGACTAGTGTGGAAGAGGGGAGATTTCAATGGAAATCTCCCCTCTCCTTTTGAAGGAGAGGGAAGCGGAGGATGCGGGCGCCAAGATCAATGCGCGCTGGCCGGAGAGAGCAGGAACGCATGGACGCGCTGATTGAGCGTGCCATATCCGACGATCTGCCCGGAGTTGTTGATGCCAGTCGCCTGAATCAATTCCCAGCCGGAATTGGCGGGCAGGTAGATGTTGAGGTCGGTCATCTGGCCGTTGGCATAGACGAAGGCATGGGCGACGTAGGTATCGCCGATACCGCGCGTTTTGGACCCGGAGCGCGGCTTAGCGGCGGACCGGTTGGGCAGCCCGCCGCCCGCGCCGCTGCTAATGGGGGTGCCGCCGGGATTGCCGTTCTGGTTAGCGCCTCCTCCGGAGCCGCCGTTGCCGCCAGCGCCACCCGCGCCCGGAGGGCCACCGTTATTGCCTGCTCCACCGGTACCGAACGGCTGCCAGTAATTCGGCTGGTTGTTCACGGTGGTCGTATCGGCGCTGCCGACGATCTGGCCGGCGTCGTTGATGTCGAAGGCGATGCTGCCGGCGCCGCCCAGCGTGCCCAGATCCTGGATCGCCTCATTCACCCAGGCGACGGCGCGTATCGTCCGATAGTTATAAAGACCCTGCGGCGGCGTGGTCGAGCTGCCAACGATCACGCCCGACGCATTAATGGCGCTGGCATCGCTGGCGGTCCCGCCGGACAGCGTCCCTAGATCGGTCATCTTGCCGTTCTGCCATACGAACGCGTGGACGGGATACCAATAGTATTGGCCGCCAGGGACGGTGGACCAGCCGACGACCTGACCCGCGTGGTTGATGTCCGCAGCGATGCTGTAATCCCCGGCGATCGTGCCCAGATCGGTCATTTTGCCGTTCTGCCACAGAAAGGCATGATACCCGTAGGTGTTGTTGCTGTAGGTACTGGATGCACCGACAACTTGCCCGATGTCATTGATACCGTTGGCCTGGCTGTAATAGGAATAATCGGGAGAGATCGTGCCCAGATCGGTCGGCGTGCCGTTCGTCCAGAGGACGGCGTGGCAGCCGGAGCTCGTGTCGATGCCGACGATCTGATTGTTGTTGTTGAGGTCGCTGGCGCTGCTCCAGTAGGAGCTCAACTGCTTTGTCTCCCCATTACGCCAGACGAGGGCGTTCGGGCCTGTGCCGCTGACGACCTGGCCGAGGTCGTTGATCTGCACGGCCGCGCCCCGGTTGAGGCCGTCGAAATAGTAGCCGTAGTAGTAATAGTAATCGGCGGCGCCCAGGTCGGTAATGGTGTAGGCCGTCGCCGCCTTCTGGCCGCCCGTCTTTTGGCTGCCGGTGGGGATGCTGTTGACGCTGCCGCCCCCGCCGCCGCAGCCGGCAAGCAGGCACAGACCGAGCGTCAGGAAGAGAGCGGATCGGATTCGCATGGTGTTCTCCTTAAAAGGGTAGGCTTGCGGAGGGATTCAGCAAGAAGAGGCGATACTGCCCGTTGTGCGTACCGGAGCCGCAAATCTGACCCCGGTTATTGATGTCGCTGGCTACGTTCAGCACCCAGCCGGAGTTGGAGGGGAGCAGGCTGTTGAGGTCGGTCAGCTTGCCGTTCAGCCAGAGGAACGCGTGATAGAACGTGGCGCCCGTGGAAGCGGACCCGATGGCGGCGGTCCCGACGATCTGCCCGGCGTTGTTGATGCCCATCGGCTGGAACGGCTTTCCGGTCTGCGCGCTGAGGTCGATCATCTGGCCGTTCTGCCAGAGGAAGCCATCTAGTTGCGCGCCGTTGTTCACCTGCGATGTGCCGATGATCTGACCCGCATCGTTGATGGCGATGGGCCGTGTATTTCCGGTAGCGCTAAGCGTTCCGAGATCGGCCATTTTGCCGTTCTGCCAGAAAAAGCCGCGTGTATGGAAGTTTTTGCCCTGGTAGGTGCCGTATTCACCGGTCACCTGGCCCTTATTGTTGATATCTATAGCAGCACTCAAGTCTTGGGCGCCGGTGGTATTGCCGATCGTGCCCAGGTCGGTCATCTGTCCGTTCTGCCAGATGACGGCATGCAGCCCGTTGCCGAGTCCGGTACCGGTGACCGGCTTATCACCGGCCACCTGTCCGGCGTCGTTGATGGCGTAGGCGTCGAGCAACGTGCCGATATGGAGCGCGCTGCCGCTGGCGAGGAGTGTGCCTCCGCCAGAGGCGGCTACGCCGCTTCCATTGCCGACAACTTGGCCTTTGTTGTTGATGTCCATGGCTAAGGCCAATTTGCTGCCGAGATTCACGACCTTGCCGTTGCTGTACAGAAAAGCCGGGATCGCGCCACAAGTGATGCCGGGCGAATCACCGTTCGCACATACAAGCGCATCAGATGGGCCGACGATCTGGCCTTGATCGTTGATCCGTGCGGCGGAGCTGAAGCCTGAGCTTGCATTCAGGTCGTTGATGCCCAAATCTGTAACGAAGTAACCGCCAGCGGTGCTCGTGTTGCTGCTTGTTCCGCCGCCGCAGCCGAGCAGGCACAGCCCAAATGCCACCAAAATCCCTATTCGCGTTCGCATGATTGGAGCCTTTCGGCGCGTGTATTGCCCGGCGAACAGGGAAGCGCAATCCTGCCGCCAGACATAGCGAAGGTTATAGGGGGAAGTTGTGAAGAGGGGAAGGGCGCGCGACAGCGCTATTGGAAGTATAGCGAAAAGCCGGCTGGCTGTCAAGCTCTACAACGAAAAATGTAGCGGCTCTGTGAAAATGTCCGCCTTCTCTGCTCCGTCATTTGTCCTCAGCCTTGTCGCTTTGAAGCCACTATCCCAGCTCGCCCGGCTTGAGGACGCCGGCCTCTTTGCCGTTTGGCAGGACGCGCAGGGATCCGAGCCGCAGCACGCGGGCGGCATCCGGAGCGCGCACCGGCGTCAGTACGCCTACCACGCGACGGCGGAAATCCAGCGCTTCGAGAAGCCCCAATCCTAAGAGCTTGCCGTTCGCTCCTTCCAGGCCCACCAGGAGATGTTTCAGACGCGGGGCGACCGTGACGGAGACCGCCTGCGCTTTCAGGGTTTCCAGCACGAGGCTTAATGAGGGCGCGTGAGGCGGAACAGGGTGGCTGACCATCAGGCCCAGATGCCGGTCGCACCGCTCCGCGTAGTAGACCCGAATGTCGGGTCCGAGCGTGGTATCGAGGAATTTGAGCAGATGTGCCGCGACCGGCGTCCCGCCGCCCATCCACGTGCCGACGAAAACGATCTCGTCGAACGTGTAGGGGTGAACCTGCGCGTCGCGGAAGTAGGCAGCGAAGCGCATCGCGCGCCGCTGCGCGCGGAAGCTGGCCGGCTTTTTGCCGATGACGGCGGGAACGGGCGGCGTATAGACGCGGCAGCCCTCCCGGTGGCGCATCGGCGCCAGGATCGGCTCCAACTCTCCACGCCGCTGCAGACCTACCACGTGCGCTGGCGCCAGCAGGTCGAACTCGGTCTGGTTGAGGCGGCGTGCGCCCGCCCCATGCAGATAGCCGCTGGTATCCACCACCAGAAAGCGCGACGCTGCCAGATCGGCCAGGTGGCGCACGCCGGCGACGTGCTCTAAAAGATGCCCCGGCGGCGAGGTGCTTCCCACAAATGCCAGGGCGTGCGGGGTCAGATCGGAGATGGCGTGCAGAGGCGCATCGACGAAGGCCAGGCCGATGCACGCGGGCGGGCCGATCTCCGACTGGCCCAAATCCGCGTCCAGCAGCGCGACCTGCCGCCCGGCCTCCACGGCGCGATTGACCAGCAGGCGCGCGAATGTGGTCTTGCCTACGTCCGTGCCTCCCAGCAGCAGCGTCGTGCCGCCGGAGGCGACGATCTCTTCCAGCACGGCCTCCCATTCTGCATAGGGCGCCGGCTCCGGCGCCTTCCCGGTCATGGCCGGCGCGGCGCCGTCTGGGCGCGCTCCAGCATTGCGGTTACGTCGGCGGCGCCGGAGAGGATCAGCTTGCCGGGCTGGGTCTGCACGCCTGTCAGGCGCACCGGGAAGGGCAGCGAGGAGAGGTCGATGGCGCTTTCGAAGCGCTGCTTGAGGAAGCGCAGGGGTAAGCCGCTGATGGGAATACCGACCACCGTCAGCCGGGTGGGATCGATCTCGACACTCTGCGGCCCGACGATCCGCAACGGGCCGGTCAGCCGGAACGGCACGCCCGCGCCGAGCACGACGCGGTCTGCGGCGATGGTGACACTGCCGTTCCCCTCGATATGGACGCGCGTGTTGCGGATGGGCTCTCCCTCCGGCGATTCACCCGCAAGAAACTCGTCCAGACTGGTCTCACCCAGCGTCGCGGCGAATCGAACATCCCCGATGCTCCGAATGCGCCGATGGCCGGTATCGACCTCGACATCCTTGAGGTCGAGGTGCAAGCGGTCCAGCAGGAGGCTATTGGGAAGATCGACGTCGTCGCCATCCACCGTCACGTTCGCCAGGTGACCCTGTACCGTGCGCTCGGCGGCGCCGGAAACGTGGACGTTATAGGAACGCGCAGGGCCGATCAGATCGGGCAGGGCATCGCGTATCCGGCGCTCCGCCGAGCGGTTGATCGTCCGCTCACACCCCGTCAGGCCAAGCAGCAGGATCAGCAGAAGGGCAACCGCGTTGCGCGCGACTTTTGAGGATAGCATTCTTCCTGTTCCATTCAGAATCTATCCTGTCATTGCACCTCCTTTGCGCTTTTTCCTGCTGACAGGTTAAGGCCCCCACCTTCTACCCCTCCCCTAAAAATGGGGAATGGGGAGCGCGCCTGCGATTGGGGGTCGATGAGGACTAACTTTTGACTCTGTCGAGGCTCTTCTTAGCCAGAGTGGTCAGCAAGAAGGCGCCTGCTCCCAGTATCAAGGCCGTTTTTACCAGCTCTTTGACGGGTATGGGAGCGTGGACATAGGCTCTCTCGGGATAGTTACCAGGAACGTTCTCCGGTTGATTCTGCTCCTGCAGACCCATCTGGATCACCTGCGCTAGGTGCATCCCCTGACGGTCGGTGGTCTGGTGGATCTGCTCCCGGCAGCTAAATCCGTCGGCGATAATGAGCGTGTCCTTGTCGGCCTGTCTTACCGCTGGAATCAAGCTGCGTTCTCCGAGCTTCATGGAGACGTCATAGTGAGCGCCCTCCTCGAATCCGAACGCGCCGGCCATCCCGCAGCAGCCGGGGTCCGGCTGGGAGAAGTCGATGCCCATCTGCTTGAGGATCGCCTCTTCGGCCTTCATCTTCTGGAGGCTCTTGTGGTGGCAGTGGCCCTGCACGATGGCTTTGCGCTGCAGTTTGGGCGGCTTGAAGTCGGGCGCTTTCTGCTGCAGAAACTCGCTCAGGAGGAAGGTCTGCTTGTTCAGCCGGGCCGCGTCTTCGTCGTGCGGGAATAAGTTGGTAAGCTCTTCCTTGAAAACGGAGGCGCAGCTTGGCTCCAGAACTACGATAGGCGTGCCGGCCTCTATCTCCGGCCGGAGGGTATCGAGTATGGTCTTGAGCCAGCTCCGCGCCATGCCTAAGAAACCGTAATCGTAGAGGGGACGGCCGCAACACATATCTTTCATGGGCACATCCACATAGAAGCCGGCGGCCTCCAGCACCTCTACGGCCGCCTGCGCCGTCGTCGGATGGAAATGGTCGTTGAAGGTATCCGGCCAGAGGATCACCTTCGGCTTACCGAGGTTCTGCGGCGTGCGGTCGGCGAACCAGGACTTGAAGGTATACGGCGCGAAGGGCGGAATGTGCCGCTCCGGGGTCATGCCGGCCAGGGACTTCGCCAGAGCGCTTAAGCCGGGCATGTGGGTCAGAAGGTTGATAAAGGTCGGCGCCAGGGAGGCCAGCCGCGACCAGATATGGATCAGCCCGAAGGCGTAAGCGTTCCGGGGACGCAGCCGTCCCGCATAGTAGTGCGACAGGAACTCGGCCTTGTAAGTAGCCATGTCCACCTGCACCGGGCAGTCGCCTTTGCAGCCCTTGCAGGAGAGGCAAAGATCCAGGGCCTCCTTGACTTCTTCGCTCTTCCAGCCCTCTTTGATGACTTCGCCGCGGACCATCTCATAGAGCAGATGGGCGCGTCCACGCGTGGAATGTTTCTCTTCGCGAGTGACCATGTAGCTGGGGCACATCACGCCGCCGCCATGCCGCCGGCAGACGCCGGCGCCCACGCACCGCCGCGTCGCTTCCTCGAAGCTGAACTGATCGTCCGGGTATTTGAAGACGCTCTCCGGTTGCGGCGGGTTCCAATCGGGGCCGAGATCCAGATTTTGATCCAGGCGATAGGGCGCAATCACCTTGCCGGGGTTCATCTTCCAGTCGGGGTCCCAGAGGGACTTGAACTCCCGGAACGCCTCGATGATCTCCTCGCCGAACATGCGAGTCAGCAGCTCGCCGCGCGCCTGGCCGTCGCCATGCTCGCCGGAGAGCGAGCCTCCATAGTGCGCGACCAGATCGGCCGCCTCCTCGACGAAATGCCGGTACTTCTCCACGCCTTCCGCCGACTTGAGGTCGAAGTTCAGCCGGGTATGCACGCATCCCTGCCCGAAGTGGCCGTACAGCGAGCCTTCATAGTCGTACTTGTCCATCAGCTTTTTGAAGTCGCGCAGGTAAGGACCGGCCTTGTCCGGCGGCACGGCGGCGTCTTCCCAGCCCTCGTGGTTCTCCGGCTCGCCGGGCACGAAGGCGGTCGCTCCCAATCCTTCATCGCGCAGGTGCCAGATATGCGCCTCCATCGGCGGATCGTCGAAGAGCTTCATCGACGGCGGATGCGCCTGCTTCTTCAGCGCCTCTATCAGCTTTTGCGCGTTGGCGTCCGACTCTGCTTTGTCCTTGCCGCCAAACTGGCATATCAGCCAGCCTGTGCCGGGGGGCATCATGTCGGTGGCCGGGTCGTGCATGCCTTTCTTCGCCATGTCCTCGATGAACTCGTTGTCCATCCCCTCCAGCGCCATCGGATGGTAAGGGAGGACATCAGGGATATGGTCGGCGGCCTCGAAGATGTCCTTGTAGCCCAGCACGAGCAACGACTGTACGGGAGGCCAGTAGACGAGGTTGGTCACGCCTTCCAGGACGATGACGCAGGTGCCTTCCGAGCCGACGAGGGCGCGGGCGACGTGGAAGCCTTTTTCGGGCAGCAGCTCGTCGAGGTTATAGCCGGAGACGCGGCGGGGAATGTTTGGGAAGCGCTCGCGTATGAGATCGGCGTACTTATCGCGCAGAGCCTTGAGCCGGGCGTAAATCTCCCCTTTTCTGCCGCCTGCCTGAATGATCCGATCCAACTCCTCCTCGCTGGTCCGTCCCACCCGCATGCGCGTGCCGTCGTAGAGGAGGATTTCTAATTCCTCGATATTGTCCGCGGTCCGGCCCGCCATCTGGGAGTGCATGCCGCAGGAGTTGTTGCCGATCATGCCGCCGAGCGTGCAGCGGCTATGCGTGGCCGGATCGGGTCCGAAGGTGAGATCGTATTTGTTGGCGGCCTCACGCAGTGAATCCAGCACGATGCCGGGCTGCACGCGCGCCAGCTTCTTTTCCGAATCCAGCTCCAGGAGGGCGTTCATATATTTGGAGAAGTCGAGGATAATCCCGTCGTTGACCGTCTGGCCGGGGATGCCGGTGCCGCCGCCGCGCCCGTGCAAGGGAACGCCGAACTGACGGCAGGCCGCCACGGTCGCCGCGACATCGTCGACGTCCCTCGGCAGGATGACCCCGAGCGGGACCATGCGGTAGTTGCCGGCATCGTGGGCATACATGGCCCGGCTGCCGTTATCGAAGCGGACTTCGCCGCGCACGGTCTGGCGCAGCAACGCCTCCAGGCCGGCGACATCCACCTCCAGCGATCGCGTCGTGCCTATCTGGTCTTTGGGAATAAACTGTATCGGCGTGCTTTTGACTTCTATAGCGCTCGTCATGATCTTAAAGGCCCCCACCCCCTTCCCCTCCCCCAAGTTTAGGGGAGGGGAGATTCTATTACTGTCTTGTGCCCCTGCATCCCTGATCCCCTCTCACAAGGGGCGAGGGGAGCTACTGCCCTGACTTCTGTCCCTGCTTAAAGGCCAGAGAAGCTTTAAGCAGAGGCACAGGAGAGCGATA
>Ga0070739_10001065_pt1 | contig 44102 bp, 47 predicted proteins | sample Coa_R1_7_FD_66445 | JGI IMG/M metagenome (GOLD analysis project Ga0070739, IMG submission 66445) | Surface soil microbial communities from Centralia Pennsylvania, which are recovering from an underground coalmine fire - Coalmine... | ecosystem: Environmental > Terrestrial > Soil > Unclassified ...
GACTTCGAGAGGAACAGCTCGTGCGGTCGCTCGGCCCGATCGCCCTCGGCGGCGAGCGCCGGGCGCCCCCGCTCGAGGTAGCGCGCGATCTCGGCGAGCGCGTGCTCTCCGACGGGGACGAGCCGCGTCTTGCCGCCCTTGCCCTCGACGCGCACGGTCTCGGCGTCGAAGTCGAGGGAGCTCACCTCGAGCGTCACCAGCTCCTCGGCGCGCAGCCCCGAGGCGTAGGCCAGCTCGAACAGGGCCCGGTCGCGCAGCTCGAGCGGCGTGCCGGCCGGGATGCGGTCGAGCAGCGCCGCGACCTCGTCGGCGCGCAGCACCCGCGGCAGGCGCTGCGGGCGCTTGGGGGCTCCGAGCAGGTCGGCGGGGTTGTCCTCACGCGCGCCGGTCGCGACCTGCACGCGGAACAGCGAGCGCATCGCGGCCAGCTTGCGAGCGACGGTGCTCGCCGCATGTCCCTGCTCGGAGAGCGTCGCGAGGTAGCGCCTCAGCACGCGCACCGACACCTCGTCGGGCTCGGCGCCGGCGGCGGAGGCCCAGCGGGCGAGCTGGCGGCAATCGACGCCGTAAGCCTCGAGCGTGTTGCGCGACACCGCACGGCGCCGCAGATCGTCCTCGAGTGCGCCGAGCGCGCCCTCCCAGGCACGAGAGATGGCCGCGGGCTGGGCGGTGGCGGTGCTGACGGTCACGGCAGGACTTCAATTTCGCCGCCGATCCGCCGCTCCCTGCGCGCGGCCCGGGCGGCGGTCGATCAGCTGACGTTGACGAGCGTCCCGATCGGCGTGTACGGATACACGCGAGCGGCCTGGGAATAGGGCATCTCGACACACCCGTCGCTCTGCGGGAAGCCGTAGGAGCCGCGGATGAAGCCGTGGAGGGCGTCCCCCCCGTTGAAGTAGCTGACCCACGGGATGCCGGGGTCCGAGTAGTGGCTGCCGTCTGGGTTGGTGCCGCTCATCGTCGTCACGCGCAGGTGCTCGAAGACGGGATACGTTCCGGTCGCGGTCGGCGCGGCTGCGACACCGGTGTTGACGGGCCCGGTGACGACGGTGTGGCCGTTGTGCCAGACCTCGATCGACTCCGGGCTTCCCTCGCTCACCATCACGTACGTGTAGCCGAAGCTCGAGCGGTCGCCCTTCATATCGGCCTCGATCACCGCCTTCCACACCTGCGGTCCCGCCACGCCGTCGGGCGTGATGCCGTGGTCGTCCTCGAAGGCCATCACCGCGCCACGCGTGATGACGCCGGCCGACCCGGCCGCCCATGCGGAGCGCAGGACCGAAGGGGTGTTGGGATAGCGCCAGTCGAAGTGGCCGGCCGGCGGATGCAGGGCAGCCTTCATCTGGGCATCGAGTGTCGGGGCGACATGCGCGCCGTCGTAATGGAAGGACAGCGGCAGGTACCCCAGGATCGCGAGCATCTGCTGAAGGCGCAGGGTCGACCCGACGGGAACGGACCACCTCCCGAGCGGGTCGGCACCGTGCGCCTGGGCGCCGAGAAGCCGTACCCCTGAGGGGAGCGGGATCGTCACCGAGGAGCCGAGGCCGTACCCGTAGCCCTGGGGCTCGAACACGATCGTGTGGGAGTTGACCTTGCGCCAGTTCCCGGCGGTCGTCGGGGAGACGGGCGGGAGGTGGTCGCCGAGCACTTCGGCAACCGGCTTGGAGAAGGTCAGCGTGATATGCGTGTCGGGCAGGATCTGGCTTCCGGGCGCGGGGCTCGCGACGGCGGTGGCCGCCGTCCCGGGCGGGAACCAGCTCACGAAGCGCGGCCGTGGCGATTCCCAGACGCGAGGCGCGGCGGCGACGGCGAGCGTCCCGGCCGGGGCAGGAGCCGGCAGGCTCACCGAGCCGGTGGGGCTCGACAGGACCCGTCGCGACAGGTGCTCGGCGGTCGAGCCGTACTCGAGGACGCGCACCGGCTGCGCGAAGCTCAGGCGCAGCGGCTGTCCCGAGCGGACCGTGACGTACTGGGCCCGCAGGCGCGCGCTCGGAGTGAACAGCGTCAGGCGCACCCGCTGCGTATCGCCCGACAGCCAGGAGATCCAGCCCGGGCGCTTGACGGTCACGTCGATCGCGATCCGCTCGTGGACGTCGAGCAGGCCGGTGGGCCAGATCTGGCCTTGGCGCAGCTTCACCGGCACGAGCTGCTGCTCGCGCCCGCCGACGACCGTGACGCGCTCCACCGACCCGCCGCCGAACGGGAGGCCCAGCTGCGCGAGGGCGAGCGGGTCGGCCGAGAGCGTCGGCTGAGAGGTGGCGGCGTAGGCCAGCACCGCCGCCGCGGCGAGCAGGATCGCCAGGCCCGCGGCGAGCGCGACGTACAGCCCGCGCCGCCGGGGACGGCCGGACTCGAGCATTCCGATTCCCCTCCTCGGCGGGCTCACCTCAAGCGAAGATGGTACTCGTGGTCAAAGTGCTGCACAGGCAAGGAATTACCCGTTTGCCTCCAATGCAATAAATCTCTCAGCGGTCGGTCAGGGAGGACCGCAGCGCGAGCTGATGCTCGATCTCGTCGAGGACGGGCCGCCGCGCCGCGCCGGAGAGCTCGTGGTCGCGCAGGCGCTGCAGCGCGCCGCTCTCGAGCGACGGGATGATCTCCAGCAGCTCAGCCTCGGTCAGCGCCTCGAAGGCGCCGGCGTTGGGTACTCCATCGCCGGAGACGGCGTCGCTTGCGATGCCGGGGGCTCGGCGCTGCTGCACGCTCGGGCTCCAGCGCAGGAACTCCTCCACCTCGCGCTCGTAGCGGTAGCGATCGTCGCCGCGGCCGAGCAACGGTCGCAGGCGCTGCTGAGCGCGAAGCTTGAGAACCGCCTCCCGGCTCGTGTAGCGCAGCGCGTAGCCGGCGGACTTGAGGCGACGGTTGTCGAGGCCGCGTCCGTGGCGGAGCTCGCGCAGCAGCTCGACCGGGACCCGCAGGCCGACCCGGCGCAGCTGGGCGCCGGCGAACACCGTGCCCCATGGCGGCAGCACCGGCATCAGCGGCTTGCCCAGCAGCGAGACCACCTCCGAGAGCGCGAGCACTCCGTCCCCGGCGACGTTGTAGGCGCCGGGCAGCTGGTGCAGGGCGGCGTGGGCGAGCGCGCCGATCACGTCGTCCTCGTGCACGAACTGCCAGCGTGGATCGAAGCCGAGGATCGTGGGGACGACCGGGAGCCCGAGCAGCGCGGTGTGAGCGGTGCGGCTCTCGCCGCCGACCTCGCTGGCCGCTCTCAGGACGGTCACCGTGGTGTGCGGGTTCTCGGCCGCAAACGCGGCGAGCGCCTCCTCGGCCTGCACCACCGTCTGCTCGATCGGGCCGCGCGGGGAGTGGGAGCGCGGCATCTCCTCGGTGAAGAAGGCCGGGTCGTCGCGCTCGGCGCCGTAGTAGACGGCCGATGACTTGAACACCACCTTGCGAACGGAGCTGTCACGGCCCCCCGCGGCGGCGAGCACGCTGCGGGTGCCGGCGACGTTCAGCTCGTGGGCGCGGCGGGCGCTCGGGCTCGGGGGGTCGGCGCTCAGCCGCGTATCGACGATCGTGTCGATCCTCGCGGCCCGAATGATGCGGCGGAGCAGCGTGCCGTCTGCGCCGACCCGCACGAACTCGGTGCGCTGAAGCTCGTGACGCGGATCGTCTGTGTCGATGCCGATCAGGGTCTCGAGCTGGGCGTGGCGCTCGAGCAGCTGCGCGAGCCGGCCGCCGTGCGCCGAGGCCAGCCCCGTGATCAGGATCCGTCGCGAGGGCGTCATGGGGCGTCTCTACCCACGGAGGGTCGCTATCCGAGCCAGACGCTGCGGCGCTCGGCGACCATCTCGAGCAGGTTCTCCTGGATCAGGCCGCGGATCTCGGTGACCAGCTCGGCGGGGCGTCCCCGGTCGGTCGACGGCGCCTTGTCGATCTCGTCGGTTCGCACGGGCTGGAGGAAGCGGAGGCGGAACTTCGCCGGCAGCGGCAGGCCGGCCGAGAGCCGCGTTCTCGCCCGCAGCGGCCCGATCGGCAGGAGCGACCCGAGCGCGGGAGTAGCCTCCTCGGAGCCGACCAGCGCCACGGGCACGATCGGAGCGCCGGCGCGGATCGCGATCTCGACGAAGGGCAGGGCGTCGAACGGTCGCAGCCGGTAGCGCGAGCGCAGCGGCTTTACCCCGGGTGCGCTCGCCTCCGGGAAGGCGAGTACGAGCTGCTCCTCGTCGAGCAGGAGGCGGTGGAGGTTGGCCGGGTGGGCGCTGACCGCGCCGAGCTTGGTGGCGAGCATCCCGATCCCCGGCCGCGAGACGGCGCTCGACGGGGCGGCGACGTGGACGGCCCGCGCGGCGCCGTGCTCCTCGCGAACCGCCCGCATGATCATCGGCGCATCGAGCCGAAGCGCGCCCGCCCGGTTGGCGATGAGCAGCGCGCCACCGCGCGCGGGCACGTTGTCGAGGCCCTCCGCCTCGACGCGGAACCAGTAGTGGTAGAGGAAGTCGATCAGGCTGGCGTCGACGACGGCGCTCACGCGGGCCGAGCGGCCCCAGTCGGTGACGTCGCGCTCGGGTTCGAGGCCGGGCAGCCCGTCTCCCGCGAGGCCCTGCACCTCCGTGCGCGCGGCGGCCGGTACGAGCTCGGTGGTCGGCGCGGCGCCGGGATCCTCAGGCGGGTGGTCGGGCACGGCCCGATTCTGGCAGCCCGCTGTCAGCGCGAGATCGCGCCCTTTGAGGCGCTCGAGACGAGCTTTGCGTACTTGCCGAGGGCAACCCCTGGCGAGGGCTTGCCGGGCGGCGTGTAGGACGCGAGGCGGGCGGCGATCTCGTCGTCGCTGAGCGCGACGTCGATGCGGCGGTTGGCGACGTCGATCGTGATCTGGTCCCCGGTCGCGATCGCGGCGATCGGACCTCCCCGCGCTGCTTCGGGGGCGACATGGCCAGCCATGAAGCCGTGGGTGGCGCCGCTGAAGCGCCCGTCGGTGATCAGCGCGACCTCCTCGCCGAGCCCCTGGCCGACGAGGGCCGCGGTGACGGCGAGCATCTCGCGCATCCCGGGGCCGCCGGCGGGTCCCTCGTTGCGGATCACGACGACGTCCCCGGGCTGGATGTCGTTGGCCGTGACGGCCGCCATGGCATCCTCCTCGCCCTCGAAGACGCGCGCCGGCCCGGTGTGCAGGCGCCGCTCGTGGCCGGCGAGCTTGACCACGCACCCGTCTGGCGCGACGTTGCCGCGCAGGATCGCCAGGCCCCCCTCGGGGGCGAGCGGTTCCCCGAGCGCGCGGACGACGCGCTGCCCCTCGGTCTCGGTGGCGGCGCCAGCCAGCTCGCCGACCGTCGGACCGGTGACGGTGAGCGCGTGGGCGTGGAGTAGCCCGGCTTCGTCGAGGCGCCTCAGCAGCAGCGGTACGCCGCCCGCCTCGTAGAGGTCGGGTGCCACGTACTCGCCGAACGGCTTGAGGTCGCAGAGCAGCGGCGTGCGCGCGCTGATCCGGTCGAAGTCGTCGATGTCGAGCGGCACTCCCATCTCTTCGGCGACGGCCAGCAGGTGCAGGACGCCGTTGGTCGAGCCGCCGCTCATCGCGATCGCGGCGATCGCGTTCTCGAGTGCCTCCCGCGTGATGATGTCGCTGGGGCGGACGTTGCGCGCGAGGACGTCCATGATCAGGCGCCCGGTCTGCTCGGCGACCTCCGACTTGTGGCCGTCGGTGGCGGGGACCATCGAGAAGCCCGAGGGCGAGATGCCGAGCACCTCGAACGCCATCGCCATCGTGTTGGCGGTGAACTGGCCGCCGCAGGCGCCGGCGCCGGGCGAGGCGGCCTCCTCGATCGCGGTCAGCTCAGCGTCGTCGATCCGCCCCGAGGCGTGGGCGCCGACCGCCTCGAACACCTCCTGGATCGTGACTCGACGGCCCTGGTAGTGGCCGGGCATGATCGAGCCGCCGTACAGCATCACGCTGGGGATGTCGAGGCGGCAGAGCGCCATCACGGTCGCTGGAATCGTCTTGTCGCAGCCGCTGATCGCGACCACCGCGTCGAACTGGTGGGCGTCGACCACGAGCTCGATCGAGTCGGCGATCAGCTCACGGCTGGCCAGCGAGGCGCGCATGCCCGGGAGGCCCATCGTGATGCCGTCGGAGATCGCGATCGTGTTGAGCTCCATCGGCGTGCCGCCCGCCGCCTTGATGCCGGCCTTGACCTTGGCGGCGAGCGCGCGCAGGTGGAAGTTGCACGGCATCGTCTCGATCCACGTGTTGGCGACGGCGACGAGCGGCTTGGAGAGCGCCTCGTCGTCGTAGCCGATCCCCTTCAGGTACGCGCGCGCCGCGGCCCGCTCGGGGCCGTCGGTGAGCAGGCGGCTGCGGTGCTTGAGGTCGGCGGTGGCGCCCATGCGGGCGGCCGAGGCTAGCGGCTTCAGTTGGGCGGAGCGGCCTCGGCGCCCGCGCCGGCCACGCGCATTCTCGCCCGCTCCCACCGCGACAACCGCCAGAGGTCGCGCTGCACCTGCGCGGGATCGACCTGACGGCCCGGAAGGTGCATGTTGGCCGTCGTGATGAGCCGCTCCTCGTCGCCCGTCAACGCCATCCACTTGGCGAGCACGTCGTCGGAGTCGGGCAGCCGCACGCTGCCGTAGGGCCGCGTCTCGTCCGGGAACGCGACGCAGTACTCGCTGAGCAGCCGGCCGGTCTGGGCCAGGTAGGCGACGATCGGGCGGTGCGGATAGATGAGGTAGGCGTATTCGGCCCCGTCGCCACCCTCGGAGCGGCCGTTCCGGCCGCCCCACACGCGAATGAAGCCGAGCTCGCGATACATCGCCCATTCCTCGTCGTTGACGCACGAGCGCAGGAGCTCGCGTGCGCGCTGCTCAGCCCGTCGCTCGCGACCGGGATCGAACGACAACTCGGGCGCGCGGCGCCGGCGCGCGCGGTAGCGCGTCCACATCTCGAGCAGGCGCGGGAAGATCAGATCCGACAGCAGCGCGATCGCGACGAGCGCCGATGCGCCGAGCGCGAGCAGCACTTTGGGATCAGCTCCCGCCCGCCGCGCGCGGGAAGAAGATCACGCGGTCGGCGTCGCGCGGCACGTCCTCGAAGCGGTGAACCATCCGTGCCTCGCGCCGACCGGCGCCGTCGGCGACCGGGACCGCCGCCCAGAGCCCGGCGTCAAGCTGACGGCGGAACTCCTCGATCAGCCGCTGCTCCTCCTCGGCGAGCTCCACGTCGCCTTCCGCGATCAAAACCTCGCCGTGACCGGGCTTCATCCGCAGAAAGCGCACCCGTCGATTATGGCAGACGGGATCGGCCCGCCGGACCGCTCGCAAGGGCGGTTTCGGATCGCAGCGGATGGCGTGGGGCGTCGAGTCCCCGCCTACGCCGCCGGCGCAGACGTGGGCGGCTGACGGCTCGCGGCCCCCACGCCGAGCACGTCCACGGGACCGGCTCCCGAGCCCAGGCCGCGGAGACCCCGCGCAACCGCCCGCGAGGCCATCTCTCGTGCCGCTCGCGCCGCCGTCAGCGGGTCATCGCCCCACGCCAGCCGCGCTGCCAGAACGCTCGAGTGCGTGCAGCCCGACCCGTGCGCAGCGCCGTCGGGGTGGCGCGGCCCGGGAAGCTCGGTGAGCGTCTCGCCGTCGAACACCAGGTCGGTCGCCTCGGCGCGGTGCCCGCCGGTGAGGACGACGACCGCGGGTCCGAGCGCGTGAACGGCGCGGACGAGATCGTCCGCTGACTCGTGCGCCGGGTCGCGTCCTGCCTCGAGCGCGATCGTCTTCGCCTCGGGGAGGTTGGGCGTGATCACGGTCGCTCGCGGGACCAACCGCTCGATCAGCAGTCTCCGGCCAGCCGCCTCGAGCAGCACGGCTCCCGACTCGGCGACCATCACCGGGTCGAGCACCACAGGGACCTCCGCGGGCAGACGACCGAGCGCCGACGCCACCGCCTCAATCGTCTCGCTACGGCCGAGCATGCCGATCTTCACCGCGTCGATCCCGATGTCTTCGGCCACGGCGGCGACCTGCACCTCGATGATCTCCGGCGGCACGTGATGGACGGCACGGACCTCCTTGGTGTTCTGAGCGGTGATCGCGGTGATCGCGGTCATCCCGTGAACTCCGCACGCGGCAAACGCCTTCAGGTCCGCCTGGATCCCGGCGCCGCCGCCCGAGTCCGAGCCCGCGATCGACAGCACGCGCGGAGGGCGCGGCCTCGGGATGCCTGGTCGCCGACCTCGCTCCACGATTGTCAGCCTAGGGGATCACGGTGAACCTCCCTCCCGCGCCACGGCGCACCCAGCCCGCGAGCTCCAGCTCTGCCAGCATCACCAGCGCGCGGTCGGCGTCGGTGCTGCCGCCGGCCAGCGCGGCCTCGGTGCTCGGGGCATCGGCGAGCGCCGCGAGCAGTGCCTCCTGCTCGCTCGAGAGCGCCGGTCGCATCGCCGCCGAAACGGAGCGGGCTCCGATCCCGTACAGCTGGTCCAAAACGTCCTGGGCGTCCCTGATGACCGCGGCGCCGGACGCGAGCAGCGCGTTCGTTCCCGCCGCGGCTGGGCTCGTTACCCGCCCGGGCACCGCGCCGACCGGTCGGGCCAGTGCACGCGCCACGGCCGCCGTGACCAACGACCCCGACTGCTCCCCCGCCTCGACGACCACCGTCATCCCCGAGAGTGCCGCGATCAGCCGGTTGCGCGCATGGAAGCACCAGCGCCTGACCGGCGCTCCCGGTCCCAGCTCGCTCAACACGACCCCCCGCGCCACGATGGATCGATGGAGCCGTCGGTTTCCGGGCGGGTACGGCTCGCACGCCGCGCCCGGCAGGACCGAGATCGTCGCTCCCGTGCTCTCGAGGCTGCCGCGGTGGGCGGCCGTATCGATGCCGCGCGCCATGCCGCTGATCACGGTGAGGCCGGCGCCGGCGAGGCTACGGCCAAGTGACCGCCCGACCTCGTTGCCGTACTCCGATGCGCGCCGGGACCCCACAACCGCGACCGACCCTCCGCCGGTGAAGCCGGCAAGCCGGTCGAGCTCGCCGGCGATGTGAAGGACCGCGGGCGGTGCGGCCAGGTCGTGCAGCACGGCCGGGTAGAGCGCGTCGCATCGGCAGATCAGCGCGAGCGAGTGTTTGGTCGCCTCTCGTCGCATTCCGTCCAGATCGATCGAGCGCCGCTCCTCGTCGATACGCGCACGCTCCCGTCCCGCGACGGCAGCGACGAGATCCTCGTCCTCCAGCTCGAGAAGGCTGTAGAGCCTCGGCCTGGCCACGTCGAGATGGCCGGCCAGCCGCCTCAGCAGCCAGGTCCGGGAGAGACAACGCTCGCAGGCGCCCGTCACGCCGCAACCGCCTCCCATTCGCTGTGGCGCTGGCGCAGGCTGAGCGCCAGCAGCACGTCGTCGCCATCCACCCTGCTGCGGCCGGCCAGGTCGGCGATCGTCCGCGCCACACGGAGCACCCGATGTCGGCCGCGTGCCGACAGGGTGCCGCCGGCGTAGGCCCTTCCGAGCACGGCCTCGGCCTCGGCTTCGAGTCGAACGAAGGCTCTCGCCTGGCCTGCTGTCAGCTCACCGTTGCAGGTCGCCGGACTGCCCGCGAGGCGGGCCCTCTGGCGGTCGCGGGCGTCCCGCACCCGCGCCGCGGTCCTGGCGGAGTCCGTCGTTGGCCCGGCGCGGAGTTCCCGCTCCTCGGGACGCGCGACCGTGACGAGCAGATCCATACGATCGAGCAGTGGCCCGCTGAGGCGGCGCTGGTGGCGGCGCAGATCGCTCTCGCCGCAGGAGCATCGCTCTCCGACGCCGGCGTAGCCGCAGGGACACGGATTGGTGGCCGCGACGAGCATGAAGCGCGTCGGGAACACGAGCGAGCGCTGTCCCCTGACGATCGAGACCCGGCCATCCTCGAGCGGCTGGCGGAGTGCCTCCAGCGTCGGGCGCTGGAACTCGGACAGCTCGTCGAGGAACAGGACGCCGTGATGAGCCAGGCTCGCTTCGCCCGGCCGTGGAGGGCTTCCGCCGCCGACCAGGCCGGCAGCCGAGATCGTGTGATGCGGCGCTCGAAACGGCCGGCCTTCGATGAGGCCGTCTGAGTGCAACCCGGCCACGCTGTGGATCCGCGTCACCTCGAGAGCCTCGGGACGGGTCAGAGGCGGCAGGATCGACGGCAGGCGCCGGGCGAGCATCGTCTTGCCCGTCCCGGGTGGACCCTCGAGGAGCAGGTTGTGGCCGCCGGCTGCCGCGATCTCGAGGGCCAGCAGAGGGACCCGGTGGCCCCTGATCTCGGCCAGGTCGAGATGCTCCGCCCGCGTCGACGGCGCGGCCGGCGCCGGTGGCGGCGGCAGACGCGCCCCCGTGACCGCGTCGACTGCGTCGCGCAGACCACCGACTCCCGCCACCTGCAGACCGTCGACCAGCGCGGCCTCGCGCGCTCGCTCACGAGGGACGATCAGCCGCGGGACGCCGGCGAGGCGCGCGCCCTCTGCTACCGCCAGGACGCCAGGAGCGTCGCGGAGCCCACCGCTGAGCGAAAGCTCGCCGAACACCGCCACCGCGGACAGCGGCCGCGCGGGCAGCTGATCGCTGGCTCCGAGCACCGCCAGCGCAAGCGCGGCGTCGAATCCCGGGCCGGCCTTCCGCAGGTAGGCCGGCGCGAGGTTGGCCGTGATCCGGCGCTGTGGAAACTCGAAGCCGGAGTTGAGGATCGCCGCCCGCACGCGCTCCCGGGACTCCCGCACCGCCGTGTCCCCGAGACCGACGATCGTGAAGGCCGGAAGGCCAGCGCGGATGTCGACCTCGACCGACACCCTGCGCGGCTCGACACCATCGATGGTGAATGTGGTGACCCGTGCGAGCACGACCTCCACAGTAGGTGACACGGTGGACGCATCGGGCACTTAAGTGTGACGCCACTGTCACAACCCTGTATCAACTTCGTAAATCGTCGGCTTTGGTACGCAATTGTCACGAGTTGGCACAGTTATGTGACACATCGCTGCGTAACGTGACGGCGATGGAAATGGACGCCCGTCGCCACACCGGAATGACCGGCGAGGAGTTCGCTGCCGAGCATCTCGCGCGCCGCGGCTTCGAGATCGTGGAGCGTAACTTTCGAACCCGCTGGGGCGAGCTCGACATCATCGCCAGCGATGGACGGACACTCGTGTTCTGCGAGGTCAAGTGCCGCCGGGCCAGCGGCACGGCGGCCCGTGATCCGCTGGAGTCGGTCAGGTCTCACAAGCGCGCCCAGGTGCGTCGGATGGCCGCCCGCTGGCTGGTCGAGCGCCGCGACCGACCGCATGCCGAGGAGTTGCGGTTCGACGCCATCGGGGTGACGGTTGACGGCGCGGGCCGGCTCGTCCGCCTCGACCACCTCGAAGGGGCATTTTGACGTCCGGACTCGGCCGCGAACGAGCCGCGCCCCGTCAGCCGAAAGAGAGCTGCTGGTAGGCGGCGGACTGGAAGGACAGCCGATGCAGGGGCGTGATCCCGAGACGCTCGATCGCCTCGCGATGCTCGGGGGTGGCGTAGCCCACGTGCTGGGCGAACTCCCAGCCGGGATGGCGCTGATCCACGCGGCGCATGTAGCGATCGCGAGTCTCCTTGGCGATCACCGAAGCGGCGGCGATCGCCGCACTGGTCCCGTCCCCCCCGACCACGGCGCGGTGCGGGTGGCCGATGTCTCCCAGGGCGAACCCGTCACTCAGACACACGCAGCCCTCGCACGCGACGGCCCTGAGCGCGGACCGCAGCGCTGCGAGGTTGGTGACGTGCAGGCCGCGCTTGTCGATCCCCGCAGCACAGCGCGAGACGACAGCGACCTTGGCGGCCAGGCGCAGGATCACCGGGTACAGCTCGGCGCGCGCCGCGGCGGTCTGACGCTTGGAGTCGTTGAGAGCAGACAGGGCGCGGATGTCGGCCGGGCGCAGACGTTCCTGGTCGAACAGCACGGCGGCCGCGACGAGAGGCCCCGCCAGGCAGCCTCGTCCGGCCTCGTCGGCTCCGGCGACGAAGCGCGTCCCGAGCGAGCGGTCGTGACGGAAGAGCTTCGGCCCTGGCGGTCGCCGCTTCATCGCCGGCCACGCCACCCCCGGCGCGAGGGACCGGGATCAGAAGAACCCGATGCGGTCGGGCGGCCAATAGGTGAAGAAGGCCACTCCGATGATCCACTTCTGCGGGACCGGCCCCCAGAATCGGCTGTCGTCGGACTCGCCACGGTTGTCGCCCATCATGAAGTATTCCCCGGGCGGAACCGTGATCGTCCTCGGGAAGTTGCAGTTCGGACCACCCCCGCAGGGTTTGGCGTACGGCGCCTTCTCCTCGACGCCGTTGCGGATCACGTGGCCGTCGTCGATCGAGATCCGGTCGCCGGGAAGGCCCACGACCCGCTTGATGAACGTCTGCGTCGACTCCCTGGGCACGGGAGCGTCGCACGCCTGTGCGCGGTCCGTGCCCTGTGCGGGATTGCCACAGACCGGCTCGGCCGGATCGGCTCCGGTCGGCGGATGGAAGACGACGATGTCACCGAGGCTCGGATCGGTGTTGAGACGGTTGGTGAGGACCCGCTGGCCGATCGCCAGGGTCGGGACCATCGACGGGCTCGGGATCCGGTAGGGCTTGACGATGAAAGCCTGGATCAGGAGCGCGAGGCCGATCGCCACGGCCACCGTGATGACCAGCTCGACCACATTTGCCACGGGCCCCTTGCGCGGTTTCTCACGGCGGCGGCGCATCCTGTCAGAGCGTGCCGAGGCGGTCCGGAGGCCAGTAGGTGAAGAACGCCTTCCCGATCAGCCAGGCGCGTGGGACCGGGCCCCAGAAGCGGCTGTCCTCTGAGTCCGGGCGGTTGTCGCCCATCATGTAATAGTCCCCGCGGGGCACGACGATCGTGTTCGGGAAGTTGCAGACGGCGTTGTGGTTGCAGGGGACGATGTAGCCATCCGCTTCAGGCCGGCCGTTGCGGATCACGTGACCCTCGCGGATCGACAGGCGGTCGCCAGGCAGCCCGACGACCCGCTTCACGAACGTGACGGACGACGGTTCCTTCTGGGCGACGTCGCACGCCTGGCCACTCGATGGCGCTCCGCTATCGGCTCCCTGGTTGGGATCCGCGCAGCTGCCGTAGTTCCGCGGCGGATGGAAAACCATGATGTCGCCGATCTTCGGTGATCCGAGATCCAGGCTCAGGCGGTCGACCAGGATGCGCTGGTTGATCGACAGGGTCGGCTCCATCGACGCGCTCGGGATCCGGTAGGGCTTGATCAGGAAGGCCTGGATCGCAAGCGCCAGGCCGAGTGAGACGGCGACCAGGATTACGAGCTCGACGGCCGAGCCCGCAAGCGACTTCCGGGTCTTGGTCAACGCCCTAGTGGGCGTCGGCCGGTGCTGGACCGCCGTCCGGCTCCGCCGGCTCCTCGACGGTCTCGGCCTCGGCCTCGGGGGACCCGGTCTCGGAGGTATCGGCGTGCTCGTCCTCAGGAGCTTCCGCGCCGGTCTCAGCCGCCACCTCGCTCTCAGCCGCCGTGTCGGGCTCAGCCGCCGTGTCGGGCTCAGACGCCGCCTCGGTCTCGGCGGCAGCCTCGGTCGCAGCGACCGCCGCAGGCTCAGACGCCACCTCGCTCTCAGCCGCCGCCTCGCTCTCAGCGGCCGCCTCGGTCCCGGCCGCCACCTCGGCTTCAGCCTCTGGCGCGGCGCCCGCCGCTTCGGCCGCCTCCTCCTCGGCGATCGTCTCGCCGTACAGCAGCTCACGCTCGATCATCGCCTCTGGCCCGGTCGAGCGGCGCTCGCGCACCCTCGCACGCTTGCCAACCCGGCCACGCAGGTAGTAGAGCTTGGCGCGCCTGACATCACCGCGAGCCGCCACCTCGATTCGCTCGATCTTCGGCGAATGCAGCGGGAAGGTCCGCTCCACCCCGACGCCGAACGACTGCTTTCGCACGGTGAACGTCTCACGGACGCCATGGCCCTGACGCTTGATCACGACGCCCTCGAACACCTGCGTGCGGCGGCGGGAGCCCTCGATGACCTGAAAGTGGACCCGCAGCCGGTCGCCGGCATCGAACGACGGCAGGCGGCGCAGCTGGGCTCGCTCCAGGTTTTCGATGACGGTGCTCATGACTCGGGTCGATTCGGCCGGGGGCACCGGCTGCGCTGGAATGCGGGGAGAAGGGCACGCTGCCGAAGCGTCAGCGCACGGCGGCCTATGGTAGCGAACGCCGGTCCGCACGCGCCCGGGCCTGCTCGAGGCGCCAGCGCCTGATGTTCGCGTGGTGGCCGGAGAGCAACACGTCCGGGACGCTCCAGCCGCGGTAGTCGGCCGGCCGCGTGTAGTGCGGGTATTCGGGTGCCCCCCTCAGTGCCCGGCTGAACGACTCCTCGCGCGCCGAATCCTCGTGACCGAGGGCGCCCGGCAGCTTGCGCAGAATCGCATCGCAGACGACCATCGCCGCGAGCTCGCCGCCCGCCAGCACATAGCGGCCGATCGAGACCCGGTCCGAGGCGAAATGCTCGACGATGCGCTCGTCGAAGCCCTCGTAGCGACCACACAGAAGGGTGAGCGCAGGCTGGGCGGCCAGATCCTCCACGAGCTCGTCGTCGAGCAGGTTGCCGGCCGGCATCAACGCCACCACCCTCCGCTCAGCGCGCAGCTCGACGGGATCGACGCCGTAGCGGGCTCGTAGCGCGGCCTCGACGACGTCGACTCGGAGCACCATGCCGGCGCCGCCGCCGAACGGCGTGTCGTCGACCTGTCCTGCGGTAAGGGGCGTGTGATCGCGGTAGTTGACGTAGCCGATGCGGTGCCCGGCACTGAGCGCATTTGCCACATGCCGCTGGGATTCGAACCACGCGAAGGCCTCGGGGAACAGGGTGAAGACGTCGATCTCCACGTTCAGCCGTCCTCGCCCAGGAAGGCCACGTCGATGTCGATCTCCCGTCGCTCGGTGTCGACCGATCGCACCGCGTCGCCGACGAGTGGGACGAGCAGCTCGCCGCCTCCCCCGTCGCGCTCCACCTCCATCACCTCGCACGACGGCAGCCCGAGCAGGCGCCTGACGACCCCGATACGACGCCCGGAGTCGTGTACCAGGCATCCCTCAAGCTCGTCGGCCCACCACTCGTCCGGCCCCAGCTCCGGCGCCTCGGACCTGACCACGAGAAGCTCGGCTCCGCGCAGTCCTTGGGCCGCGGCCCGGTCGGCGCATCCTTCGAGGCGCAGGATCACCCCGCGGTCGTGACCCGCCCTGCGCTCGATGCGCCGCGGCGTCCCCGCCACCGTCACGACCGCGCCGAGCGTGAGCAGAAGTGGATTCCCGTCGTTCACGTGGAAGCTGCCGTCGAGGCCGTGAGGCCGCCCGACACTCCCGGCACGCAGCCAACCCCGGCTCCCGCCGGCCTCCACCCGAACCTCAGCCGTCGACGATGTCAACGAACACGCGCCCACCATGCCTGGCTGCGACCGTCTTGACCACGGTCCGCAGCGCTGAGGCCGTGCGGCCGCCACGACCGATCACGTTGCCGTAGTCATCCTGTGCCACCGACAACTCGAGCACGACGGTCCCGTCGTCCTCGCGGACCTCTCCCACCTGCACGTGGTCGGGTTCGTCGACGAGACCTCGAGCCAGATACTCGAGGAGGTCCCGGGGCGTGGGCGAGGCGTCGCTCACCGGCGCGCTGGGTCTTCTAGTGGTTCCAACCGGAACGTCGCGCCGGAAATGGCGAGGTCCGGGGGCCGTCAGTCGAGGACGCAGGATCCGTCGTGCAGCAGCGCTGCACGAGGATCCGAGGACAAAGACTGGCGGTCATCCGGGGCCGCCATTTCGGGTGGGATGTTTCGGTTGGGGCCACTAGCGGATGTCCTGCGTGCGCAGGAGCTTGCGCACGGTGTCGGTGGGCTGGGCGCCCCGCGCCAGCCAATCCCGAATCCGCTCCTCGTCGAGGACGATCGTCGACGGATCGGTCTGGGCGTTGTAGTGGCCGACGGTCTCGATCACACGACCGTCGCGCTTTGAGCGCTGGTCGGCCACCACCACCCGCCAGATCGGGTTCTTGCGCCCGCCGACGCGGGTGAGGCGAAGTCTGACTGCCATGGCTGCGGGTGAGGGTAGCGGGTCGCCCGCGGATCAGGGCGCCCCGGCGCATCACCGCCCCCTCGGCGCATCACCGCCCCCTCGGCGCATCACCGCGCCCCGCGCATCACCGCGCCCCGCGCATCACCGCGCCCCGCGCATCAGCGCGCCAAGGTCGGGCATCTTGCCCTGCGAAACCGAGCGCATGATCTTGCGCATCTGCTCGAACTGCTTGATCAGCGCCTTCACGGCCTGCACGTTCGTGCCCGATCCCTTCGCGATCCGGAGTCGCCGCGAGCCCTTGATCAGCTCCGGGTGCCGGCGCTCCTGCGGCGTCATCGAGAGGATGATCGCCTGGATCCGATCGAACTCGCGCTCGTCGACCTTGACGCCGCGCAACTCCTTGCCGAGTCCCGGAATCATCCCGAGCAGGTTCTGGAGCGGCCCGAGGCGACGGATCTGCCGCATCTGGTCGAGGAAGTCGTCGAGCCCGAACTCCTGCTTGCGGAGCTTGCGCTCGAGCTCGGCCGCCTGCTCCTGGTCGTAGGCCTCCTCGGCCTTCTCGATCAGCGTCATCACATCGCCCATCCCGAGGATGCGCTGGGCCATGCGGTCGGGATGGAACCGCTCGAACTGGTCGAGCTTCTCACCGGTGGACGCGAACATGATCGGCTTGCCGGTGATCGCCTTGACGGACAGCGCCGCGCCACCTCGTGCATCGCCGTCGAGCTTGCTCATGATCACGCCGTCGAAGTCGACGACCTCGCCGAACTGCTCGGCGACGTGGACGGCGTCCTGGCCGGTCATCGCGTCGACGACGAGCAGCACCGCGTCGGGCCGGGTCGCCTTCTTGATCTCGGCGAGCTCCTTCATAAGCTCGCTGTCGACATGCAGACGGCCGCTGGTGTCGATGATGAGGACGTCCTTGCCCTCGGTTTGGGCGCGGTCGCGAGCCCAGGCGGCGATCTTCACCGGGTCCCGGTCAGTGCCCTGCTCGTAGACGTCGGCGCCGGCCTGGCCGCCCACCTTGACGAGCTGCTCGACCGCCGCCGGCCGGTACACGTCGCAGGCGGCCACCGCCACCGAGCTTTCGTGCTGCTCGCGCAGAAAGCGCGCGAGCTTTCCGCACGCGGTCGTCTTTCCGGAGCCCTGGAGCCCCGCCATCACGATCACGGTGGGCGGCCGCGAGGCGAAGCCGAGCTCCCCGGCCTCGCCCCCCATCAGTCCGGTGAGCTCCTCGGAGACGATCTTCACGACCTGCTGGCCGGGGTTGAGCTTGCCGATCACCTCGGCGCCGAGCGCGCGCTCCTTGACCGCCGCGGTGAAGCTCTTGACCACTTTGAAGTTGACGTCCGCCTCGAGCAGCGCGAGCCGGATCTCGCGCATCGCGGTGTTGATGTCAGCTTCGGTCAGGGTGCCGTGCCCGCGGACGTCCGCGAGCGTGGCCTGCAGCTTGTCAGCCAGCGAATCGAACACAACCTGAGCCTAGCTGCGCAGAGGCTCAGCGAGCCGGATCCCGGCCGTCGTCCGGGCTCGGGGACTCGGCCTGATCCGGCCGTTCTGGCCGCGCCGGGGGGCCGACGGCACGGCCGCCGAGCGCGTTCGTTATGCCGCCGATCGCCTGGGAGAACTCCGACGGGATCACGAAGACCTTGTTCGCATCGCCCTGCGCGAGCTGCGGCAGCATCTGCAGGTACTGGTAGCTCAGCAGCTCCGGGTCGGGCTTACCGTCGTGAATCGCCTCGAAGACGGTCGCGATCGCCTTGGCCTCACCTTCGGCGCGAAGAATCGCGGCCTGCTTCTGACCCTCGGCGGTCAGCACGGCCGCCTGCTTCTCGCCCTCGGCCGTGAGGATCGCCGACTGCTTGATGCCCTCCGCGTTGAGGATCGCCGCGCGACGGTCACGCTCGGCTCGCATCTGCTTCTCCATCGCCTCCTGGATCGAGCCGGGTGGGTCGATCGACTTCAGCTCGACCCGGTTGACGCGGATGCCCCACTTGTTGGTGGCCTCGTCGAGCACCGTGCGGAGCTGCGCGTTGATGTGATCGCGGCTGGTGAGCGCTTGCTCGAGTGTCAGGGAGCCGATCACGTTGCGCAGCGTTGTGACCGTGATCTGCTCGATCGCCTGGAGCGGGTTCGCCACCTCGTAGGTGGCTGATCTTGCATCGTTGACCGTGAAGTAGAGGACGGTGTCGATCCCGACGACGAGGTTGTCCTCGGTGATCACGGGCTGCGGCGGGAATGTGACGACCTGCTCGCGCAGATCGATGAGCGGGCGCAGACGATCGACGAACGGCATCAGCACCGTCATCCCGGGATTCAGGGTCCGGTGGTAGCGGCCGAGCCGCTCGACGATCCCCGCCTTGGCCTGCGGGACGATCCGCACCGTGCGCGCGAACAGGATCACGAGGAAGACCACCACCACCGCTGCGACGATCGCTCCAGCCATCTGACTCCCTTTCGTTCTACTCCATGACCAGCGCCGTGGCGCCCCTGATCTCGACGACCTCGACACGGGTCCCGGCCGCGATCGGACGCTCGTCGTCGAGCGCCCGCGCCGTCCACACCTCGCCGTCGATCCGCACGCAGCCGACTCCGGCGTGATTGTCGATCGGCTCCAGCACGACCGCGGTCCGGCCGACGAGCGCCGCTGCGCCCGTCCGGATCGGCGGGGAGCTGAGCAGACGCGTGCGCACGAGCGGGCGCAGCAGGACGAGGCTGAACAACGAGACGATCACGAACACGAGCCAGGCCGCGATTTCCCCCGCCCCCGCCGCGGCCGTGCCCGCCGCGAGCGCGCCGCCGAGGGCGAACGGCGCGAGGAAGAAGCCGGTCGTGAGGACCTCCCCCACGCCGAAGCCACATGCGACCAGCGCCCAAAGGATCCATCCGGACATCCTGGTAGCGAGATTAGACGCTCGGTCGGCCGCGAACCGCATTTCACGGCGCGAAGAGACCCGCCCGGCGGCCGCGAACCGCATTTCGCGGCGCGAAGAGACGCGCCCGGCGGCCGCGAACCGACATTTCGTGGCGCCAAGGGACGCGTTCTGTCAGCTCACGAGCGCGCGCGCGAACTCGCTCGGCTCGAAGGGCCGCAGGTCCTCGAGCTTCTCCCCCGTTCCGATCAGCTTCACCGGGATCCCGAGCTCGTGGGCTATGGCCAGCGCGATCCCTCCCTTGGCCGTGCCATCCAGCTTGGTCAGGACGAGGCCGCTCACCTCGATCGACTGCGAGAACAGCTGTGCCTGCCGGAGTCCGTTCTGCCCGGTGGTCGCGTCGACGGTGAGCAGCGTCTCGTGGGGCGCGTCCGGGATCCGCTTGGCGATCACGCGGCGGATCTTGGCCAGCTCCTCCATCAGGTTGTCCTGGGTGTGAAGCCGTCCCGCGGTGTCGACGATCACGACATCGGCGCCGTCGCGCACGGCGATCGACACCCCCTCGTAGGCGACCGACCCGGGGTCGGCGCCGTCCGGGCCCCGGACGAAAGCAGCGCCGGCTCGCTCGGCCCACGTGCCGAGCTGCTCGACCGCGGCGGCGCGAAACGTGTCGGCGGCTGCCATCACCGTCGAGTGCCCGAGCTCCCGGCTCAGGTGGTACGCCAGCTTGCCGGTGGTCGTCGTCTTGCCCGTCCCGTTGACGCCCGCCATCAGGATCACCGTCGGCTTGCCGCGCAGGTCGATGTGGTCGTCGCCCGCCCTGGCGGTCTCGGCCAGGAGCTCGATCAGCCGGTTGGTAAGGGCCTCGCCGCCGCTGATCCCTCCCTCGGTCGCCTCGCGTTCGAGCTGCTCGACCACGCGTGCGGTCGTGCGCGCGCCGACGTCGGCGTAGATCAGCGCCTCTTCGAGGCGCTCCCACGTCTCCTGATTGAGGTCTCCCTCGAACAGCGTCGCCTGGATCTCGGCACCCAGCGCCTGACGCGTCTTTCGGAGGTTCTCGCGGAGGCGGCGAAAGCGGCCCTGGCGCCGTTCCTCCGGCTCCGGGGCGTCCGCCGGAGCGGAGGCTGCGCCGTCGACGATGAACAGGTCCGACCACTCGCGAGCCATGCGGCGCCCGACCCTAGCAGCGCTCGCCGGACGCCAAACAGCAGGCCACCTGCCGGGAGGCTAGGCGGCTTCGGCGCGCGCCGGCAGGCGGCGCGAGACCACCTTCGAGATCCCGTCTCCGCCCATCGACACCCCGTAGAGGGAGTCTGCCGCCTCCATCGTGCGCTTCTGGTGGGTCACGACGATGAACTGCGCCCGGGCGGAGTAGGCGGCGAGCAGGTCGAGGAAGCGGTCGATGTTGAGGTCGTCGAGAGCGGCCTCGACCTCGTCGAGGATGTAGAACGGGCAGGGCTTGGCAAGGAAGACCGCGAACAAAAAGGCGAGCGCGGTCATCGACTTCTCCCCCCCGGAGAGCAGCGTCAGACGCTTCATCGCCTTGCCACCGGGAGTGATCTCGATCTCGACCCCGAGGAGGTCCTCGTCGGCCTGCGCGTCGAGCTCGGCTTCGGCAGCGGCGTGCGCGGCGAGCTCATCTTCCGCAGCCGCCTGCCCGCCGAGCACGGGCGCTTGGCCCTCCTGCTCGGAGACGAGCCGCAGGCGGCCGCTGCCGCCCGGGAAAAGCTGCCCGACGAGCTCCTCGAAGTTGCGCGCCGCCGCGGCGAAGGTCGCCTCGAACGTCTCGCGGATCTGCCGGTCGGTGTCGCGGATCAGCTTTTCGAGCTCGCGCAGCGCCGCCTCCAGATCGCCGCGCTGGTGCTCCAGCTCCTCGACGTAGGCGACCGCCTCGGCGTACTCGTCGGCGGCGAGCGGGTTGACCGGTCCGAGCTGCTCGCGCCGCCGCACGAGACGCTCGAGGCGATCCCGCAGCGCGGTGCGCGCCGCCTCCTCGAGGGGCTCCGCCGCGGCAGCCGCTTCCAGCTCGAGCTCGGCCGCGAGCTCGCCGACGACCTGCCGCGAGTCCTCCGCCTGGTCGCGTGCCCGCTGCGCCCGCACCTCGAGCGCGGTCAGCGACTCGCTGGCCGCGTGCAGCCGCGCCTGGAGCCCCGCCTCGTGCTTGGCGCACTCACGGAGCTCGGCGGCGACGTGCTCTCCTGCCTCTCGGTCGGCGGCCAGCGCGGTCTCGAAGTCGCTGCGGCACTCGGCGATCACGGCGGCCAGCTCGGTGAGCTCCTCGGCGATCGCGGCGATGCCGGGGAGCGCCGCCTCGTCGCGGGCGGTGGCGGCAGCCAGCCATTCGATCTCCTGCGTGCGCCGCGCGCGCTCGCGCTCGCCGCGCTCGAGGCCGGCGCGCTCTGCCGCCAGCTCGGCCTGGACCTGGGCACGCCGGGCCGCCGCGGGCCCCTCGTCGGGCGCGGCCCGCCGGCGTGCGATCGCAGCTTCCGCGCGTCTGGCCTCCTCGAGCGCCTCGTCGCGGCGACCCACCGCGTCGCGATGAGCGGCGCTCGCCGCCTCCCGGGCCGACTCGCGCTCGCCGGCAACGCTGCCGGCGCTCTCCACCTGCGCTCGCGCGGCCTGCTCCGCCTGGACGGCGCGCTCGGTCTCCGCGACGAGCTGGTCGCGGCGGTTTCGCTCGGCCAGCACACGGTCCTCGCCCACGTCTGGGGCCTGGCGGAGCTCCCGGGTCACGGGCGAGAAGACGCGGCCGTCTCGGGTCACGGCCAGTCCGGCGAAGTCCGCGGCGACCGCCCCGAGGTCCTCCACGACCCAGGCGTCGTCGAGGAGCGCGCGAGCCAGCTCGGCGACTTCGTCCTCGCCGCCAACGCGCTCGGCGAGCCGCTCGGCGCCGGACGGACCCGCCGCGCGCCGCTCGGTTCGGGCGGCACGGGAGGCCAGGCGAGTGATCAGCACCCGGCCGCCCTCGGGTCCCGAACGGCCGAGCAGCTCCACTGCGGCTTCGCGATCCTCGACGACAGCGGCGCCGAGCCGCCCGTCGAGCGCAGCGGCCACGGCCAGTTCGTAGCCGGGCTCGACGCTCAGCGCGTCGGCCAGCGGGCGGCCACCTCCGGGCGCGGAGGCGTGACTGCGCAGGAACTGATTGACCGCCGCCAGCTCGCCGCCCACTCGCGCGCTCTCGCGGCGGGCGGCCTCGACCGCGCGCTCGGCTTCGTGCACCGCCCGCCTCGCGTCTTCGAGTGCGGCATCTGCGGCCTGCCGCTCTGCCGCCCGTCGCTCGACTTCGACGGCGAGCTCACGCTCGAGCTGCTCTGCCCGCGAGCGCTCGGCCTCGAGCTCGGCAACCTGGCGCGCGAGCTCGGCGTCTCGGTCGCGGTCAAGCGCCTCGAGCTCGCGCTCGAGCGCGGTGACCCGCTCCGCGGCGGCGCGATCCGGGAGATCCACCGCCGCTTCGGCCCGGAGCGCCTGGAGCCTGTCGCGGCCGCGTTGCATGCGGGCCGCGACAGCATCGGCCGCCGAGCGCACGGTCTCCGTGCGGTAGCCGATCCGGTCGGCAGCCGACTGCGCGGCGTAGCTTCGGCGGGAAAGCTCCTCGCGCTGGGCCGACCGCGCGGCCAGCGCCTCTTCGGCGGCACGCCGGCGGGCGGCCACCGCCTCCAGCTCGCGCTCGAGTTCCGCCCGCGCGGTTCGGGCCTGCGCGGCCTCGGCCTGCGCGCTCTCGACCTCGGCGAGCTTCGCGCGCAGCTCGTCGCGCGCCAACTCCCAGCGCACCTCGAGCATCTGCCGGTGCAGCCGCGCGTGCAGCTCGGCCGCCTCGGCCTGGCGCTTGAGCGGGCGCAGCCGGGAGCGCGCCTCGCGCTCGACGTCGAGCGCGCGATCGAGGTTGTCCTGGGTGTGGCCGAGCTTCAGCTGAGCTCGGCGCCGGCGCTTGCGGTGCTTGCCGAGCCCCGCCGCCTCCTCGATCAGCAGCCGGCGGTCGCGCGGCTTGGAGGTGACGATCGCCTCGACCCGCCCCTGCGAGATGACCGAGTGCATCTCCTTGCCGAGCCCCGTGTCGGAGAGCAACTCGATCACGTCGATGAGGCGGCAGCGCGCGCCGGCGAGTCGGTACTCGCCCTCGCCGTTTCGGTCCAGCCGGCGGAGGATCGAGACCTCCGGACCGAGCCCGAGCTTGCCGGCCGAGTCGTCGAGCACGAGCTCGACGCTGGCCGACTGGGAGGCCTGGCGGCCGGGGGCGCCGCCGAAGATCACGTCCTGCATCGACTGCCCGCGCACCGCCATCGGCGACTGCTCGCCGAGGGCCCACAGCACGGCGTCGGTGACGTTGGACTTGCCCGATCCGTTCGGTCCGACGATCACGCTCGTGCCCGGGCCGAAGTCGAGCCGGGTCCGGTCCGGGAAGGATTTGAACCCCTTCAGGGTGATGCTCTTCAGATACACGCGCCCGCCCCTCCGCTCATCCGCCCATCTCCTCGAGGGCCGCCTGGGCTGCGACCTGCTCGGCGTCCTTCTTGCTGCGCCCGCTCCCGCGACCGATCTCCCGGCCGTCGAGCGTGGCCAGGATCGTGAATGTCCGCTCATGGGGCGGCCCTTCCTCGGAGACCACTTCGTAGCTGACCACCGCTCCGCGCCGAGCCAGGCGCTCCTGCAGCGCGGACTTGAAGTCCACCGGCCGCTCGACGGCGTCGTCGAGCTCGGGCGCAAACGCTCGCACCACCGCCTCGGCCGTCCGCTCGTAGCCGAACGACAGGTAGCAGGCCCCGATCACGGCCTCGATCACCGACGCGAGGACGCGCTCGGTCGAGACCAGCGACAGGACGCTTCCCGCCGCCTCCGGAGGCGCCGCCGCCGCCATCCGCTCGGGAACGCCGAGGCGCTCGGCCACGGCACGGCACGACCGCCCCGAGACGGTCTGCGCGCGGATCTTTGTCAGCTCGCCGGCGCCGAAGCGCTCCGCCTCGAGGCTCGGGTACAGGTGCGAGGTCACTGCGAGGGAGAGGACGCTGTCGCCGAGGAAGGCGAGCCGCTCGTAGGAGTCCGAGCGCCGGCTCGTCCAGGAGGCGTGGGTGAAGACGTGGCGGGCGAGGTCTCCCGGCAGGTCGTCGAGCAGCCCTTGCAGCTGGGCCTCCGGCCTCTGGGCGGATTCGCGCTCAGTCGCCACTGGTGGACGGGGACGGTTCCGCGGTCGCCGGCTGCGAGGGGTTGCCCCCAACGCCGCTCGCGAGCACGAAATCGACCGCCTGTCCCACCGTGAGGATCCCTGCCGCCTCCTCATCGGAGATCTTCACCCCGTAGGTGTCCTCGAGCTCCTGCACGAGGGTGTAGAGATCGAGGGAATCGGCCTCCAGGTCCTCCCGGAACCGCGTGCCCTCCCGGATCGAGGCCGGATCGACCTCGAGCTCGTCGGCCAGGTGTGCACGGATCGCGTCGAAGATCTGCTCGCGAGTCATCAGCCGGACACCGTAACCGTGGGTTCGGACGGGGCGTCGTCGCCTGGATCCTCCGGGGCGCCGGACGCCGGCGCCGAGCGCAGCGCGCCCGCCTCCTGGAGCGCCGTGCGCGTCTTCGCGATCACGTCCTCCTCCACCCCCCGCACCGCGACCTCGATCGCGCGTGCGAAGCCGTGGCGGGTGAACCGGCCGTGCGCCACGACGCCCAGCCGGCGCAGCCCGAGCATGTACGCACCGCCCGTGGTCTCGGGGTCGATCTCCTCGCGCAGTGCTCGCACGGCTCCCATCAACAGCAGTCCGCCGAGGCGCGCCCGCCACGAGCTCATCGCCGCCTCGCGGACCGCGCGCAGCGTTCGCCCGGACACGCCCTCGATCAGCTTCAGGGCGATGTTCCCGGCGAAGCCGTCCATGACCACGACGTCGGCGACGCTCTCCATCACCTGGGTCCCCTCGATGTTGCCGACGAAGCGCAGCCCCGCGCCGGCCTCCGCGGTCAGGCGATCGTGGACCTCCTTGAGCTCGGGCGTGCCCTTGGCCGGCTCCTCGCCGTTGGAGAGCAGCGCCACCCGCGGCGCCTCGAAGCCGAGCACGGACTTGGCGAATGCGCTGCCCATGTGGGCGAACTGCACGAGGTGCTCGGGCCGGCAGCTGACGTTGGCGCCGACATCGAGCAGCAGGACCGGCCGGTCGCCCGGGCGGGGGATCGGCAGCGCCAGCGCCGGCCGGTAGATGCCGCGGTCGCGCTTGAGGTTGAAGAGCCCGGCGGCGAGCGCCGAGCCGGTCGAGCCACCGGAGACCAGCGCCTCGGCACGACCGTCGGCGACGGCGCGAGCGGCCTGGACGATCGAGGCCTCCGGGGTGGCGCGGACTGCGTAGGCCGGGTCGCTGGCCTTGGCGATCGACACCGGGGCGTCGATCAGCTCGACGCCATCGCCCACCTCGCCGACCTGCGATGCGTCGGCGAACAGCAGCACACGGGCGAGGCCGCGCTCGACGGCGAGGGCCGCGCCGGCAGCGACCTCCGAGGGTCCCAGGTCGGCCCCGTTGCCGTCAACGGCGACCGTCACCACGGGCGGCATCGGCGGCGGCTCAGCCGAGCGACTCTTCGGCCGCGATCACCTCGCGCCCCTTGTAGCTGCCGCACACGGGGCAGACCCGGTGGGGAAGGCGCGGGCTGTGGCACTGCGGGCAGGCGTTCAGCCCGGGAGCCGACAGCTTGTGGTTGGCGCGCCGCTTGTTCGTGCGCGCGTGGGACTGCTTCTGCTTCGGGACGGCCATGGGGTCGCAGGCTAGCAGGACGCCGTTGGGCGCTCAGGCCTCGGGACCCGGCTCGAAGCGGATCTCCGAGAGCTTCGCCCAGCGTGGATCGGGAGCCGGCTCGTGGTGGTGCTGTGGCCCGGCGGCGTTCAGGTCGGCGCCGCACACTGGGCAGAGGCCGGCGCACTCCGGGCGGCAGAGCAGCGTCGCCGGAAGGGCCAGCGCCAGGGCATCGTGGGCCCAGCCGACGAGGTCGAGGGCGCCCTGATCGACGTACGGGGAGTCGAGCTCCTCGCTCTCGCCGGGCTGCCACACCTCGCGGGCGTCGACGCCGAAGTCCGGCTGCGCCGGCTCGAGGCAGCGCATGCAGGGGCCGCGCAGGGTCGCCGTGAAGCGCAGGTGCAGCGCGTAGCCCTGCCCGGTCGTGCGCGAGATGTCGAGTCGCACGGGCAGCGGACTGGGCGAGACGCCGTAGCGCTCACCGCCGAGCATCAAGTCGGCGAGCGCAACGTGCAGATCGAGCCGCCGACCCTCCCCGGAGGTCAGGCGCAGGCCACTCAGGTCGAAGCTGTCGCTGACGAGCGTCACGTTGTGCTCAGATTAGTTCGCGGCCTGAGGCGTGTGAGCCCCTGCCACACTGCACGCCGTGTCGCGGTGGTTCAACACCTATGGCTTCGCCGACGTCGCCGAACGGCTCACGATCGGCGCCTATCCCCAGGATGCCGAGGACGTCCAGATGCTGGAGTTCCTGATGATCGACCGGGTTCTCAACCTGGCCGAGGATGCCGAGTACAAGCCGGGCGTCCGGCAGGAGGTCGCCGCCGAGCTCGAGCGAGCGGGCATCGAGGAGGAGCGTCTTCGGCTGCCCGACTACGGGCACCTGCCGGGCGTCGTCCTCGAGGCCGCCCTCGAGATCATCGGCGACTGGCTCGACGAAGGGCGGCGCGTCTACATGCATTGCCGGGCGGGCTGGCAGCGGTCGGCGGCGATCGCAGCCGCGGTGATCGCCGTCCGCGAGGGCATGAGCCTCGAAGACGCGCTTGCCCGCGTTCAGACCCGCAAGCCCTCCGCCGATCCGCTGCCCCACCAGCTCGAGGATCTGCGCGTCTGGTGGGAGGAGCGCCAGAACGGTGGCGCGGGGGCGGGCCGGTGAGCTACTCGGCCGCGCGCAGCCGGCGGGCCGGCGTCTCCTCGAACAGCGCCGCGGGCGCTGCCGGCTCGCGCTCGTCTGTCACGTGAACGCTGCGCGGGCTCACGGTGAGCGGCTCGAGCGTGGGCAGCTCGCGCTCCTCGGCGACCGCGCCGTGGTCGGCGAACCGGCGCGCGCTCGGCAGCACCCTCGCCTCGTAGGAGCCGACCGTCTCGTTGTAGGCCTGCACGGCGCTGCCGAGCCGCTTGCCGAGCGTCGCCATCAGGCCCGAGAGCTTGACGAGGCGCCCGTGGAGCTCGTGCCCGAGCTCGGAGATCGCCTGCGCCGACTCGGCGACCCGCTCCTGCTGCCAGCCGTAGGCAACGGCGCGGAGCAGCGCAAGCAGCGTCGTCGGCGTCGCGATCAGGACGCGACGAGCCATCGCGTCCTCGATCAGCGCCGGATCGGCTTCGAGCGCCGCGCCGTACAGATGCTCCCCGGGAAGGAACAGCACGACGAAGTCCGGGGTCGAGTCGAGCCCGTCCCAGTACGCCTTGTCGCCCAGCTGCTTGACGTGCTTGCGCAGCAGCCGTGCGTGACCCTGAAGGTGCTGCTCGCGGGCCTCCTCGTCGGGCGCGTCGTAGGCGTCGAGGACGCCCTGGAGCGGCGCCTTGGCGTCGACGACGACGTGCTTGCCGCCGGGGAGGTTGACGACGAGATCCGGACGCAGCGGTCCATCGCCCGAGCCGCCGAACGAGGCCTGCTCGGCGAAGTCGCAGTGGCGGACCATCCCGGCCAGCTCGACGACCTTGCGCAGTTGCATCTGCCCCCACTGCCCGCGCGTGTTCGGCTTGCGAAGCGCGGTGACGAGCGCGCCGGTCTCGGTGCGGAGCTTCTCGCCCGTCTCGGTCAGCGTGCGCAGCTGCGCCTCGAGCCGACCCCGAGACTCTCGCCGCTCCCTGTCCAGAGCCACGAGCTGGGCGTCGACGCGCCCGAGCTGCTCGCGAAGCGGCGCGACGAGCTGCTCGACGGCCTGCTGGCGCTTCTCCATGTCCCCCTTGGCCTCGGCCTGCGCCGCCTGCAGCTGGCTGCGCGCCAGCTCCGAGAGCTGCGCCATGCTCGCCTGGAGCGCCTCGGCGCTGAGCACCTTGAACGACGTCGAAAGCTGCTCCTGAGCGTCGCGGACCGAGCGCAGGCGCTCGTCGGCCAGCCGCCGCTCGTGCTGGACCTCCGCTCGCATGCGCCCGCGGAGCAGCAGCAGCGTGAGCGCCGCGCCGACCGCGATCCCGATCAAGAGCCACAGAGCTTCCATCCGGACCGCCAAGCATGAGGCCGGCGCCGGACGGAATCGCGGAAACTACGTTCCCTCGGCCCGCTCCACGCACAGGTTCGCGCACTGCTCCATGTAGCCCGCCCACGCCGTGCGCGTGAACACCTCGACCGCCGGGGCCGTCCACCAGCCCCGCGCCCGGAACGAGTAGCGCCACCGAAACCACGAGGCGTCCGTGCCGCGCGGCTCGAACCACCACTCCCCGACGGCGTGGTCGATCAATCGCCCCGCGAAGCCCTGAAAGCCCTCGACCCGGTACGCGAAGTGCTGATGCGCCTGCCAGGCCAGCACGGTTTCGCGCACCGTCCGCCCGTCCTCCAGGACGACGACGCGCGAGGACCCCGGCGTGTCCCATGGACCGCTCAGCTCGCGCGTGCCGGCCACGCCCGGGACGGGCCCCCAGCGGCGCAGGACGAAGGGCAGCACGTCCTCGGCCACGATCACGTCGAACGCCGCCCGCACCGGCACCGCCAACTCCCGCTCGACGCTGTAGCCGGCCAACGCGGCCGCGCCCAGGGGTCGATCAGCCGACTTCGGCCGGCTCGTCCTTGCCGGCGAGCCGGTCGCGGCCCCGCTGCACGGCCGCGATGAACTTCGACAGGTTCACCTCGAGCGTGTTGAGGATCTCGTCGGCGTAGTCCTCGGCGCCGAGCCGGATCTCGCGCTCGCGAGCGCGCGCGTCCTCGATGATGTCCTCCGATGCGCGCTCGGCCTGCTTGTAGACCTCCTCGCTGGAGATCAGCCGCTCCTGGCGGTCTCGCGCCTCCTTGACGATCCGCTCGGCCTCGCGCTTGGCCTCGGCGAGCATCTCCTGGCGCTCCTTGACGATCCAGCGGGCCTGCTTGATCTCCTCGGGGATGGTCGCGCGCATCTGGTCGAGGATGTCGTAGATCTCCTCCTTGTCCACGCGCACCTGGTCGGTCAGGGGGACCGGCTTGGCGTTGTGCACCAGGTCATCCAGCTTGTCGATCAAAACCAGGACGTCCATACCTGACAACCTCTTTCGTTACCGGCCGAGCCGTTCCTTCAAGGCCCGGGCGACCTCGTCGGGGACCATGTCGTCGATCGCGCCGCCGAAAGTCGCCAGCTCCTTGACTCCGCTGGACCGGATGAAACTGTACTGGGGGGAGGCCATCAGGTAAACGGACTCGACGTCGGGCGCCTGACGGCGATTGAGCTGGTTCATCTCGAGCTCGTACTCGAAGTCGGAGATCGCCCGCAGCCCCTTGACGATCGCGCGCGCGCCCCGCTGACGCGCGAACTCGACGACGAGGATGCTGAACGGCTCGACCTCGACGTTCCCGAGCTCGCGCGTCGCCCGCTCGACGAACCCGACCCGCTCCTCGGCGCTGAACAGCGTCCCGCCCTTTCGCACGGGCAGGTTGACCACGGCCACGATCACCCGCTCGAACATCGCCGAGGCGCGCTGGATGATGTCCAGATGGCCGTGGGTGACCGGGTCGTAGGACCCGGGACAGACGGCGATGCGGTTATCGGGGTTCATGGCCGCCGGCAGACGGCGATGCGGTTATCGGAATTCATGGATGCGGATCAGGGTGTCTCCGTAGCGGCGCTCGTCGGCGAGCGGCAGGCGGAGCTCCAGCGGCGCCCGCCGGTCGCTCTCCACCACCACCCGCGCGCCCGGCGCGAGCACCGGCGGCAGGGCGGCGGACAGCGGCTCTCCGAGGGCGCCGGCCAGCCGGTATGGGGGGTCGATGAACACGAGATCGTATTGACGCCCGCTCTCCCGTGCCGTGGCGAGGAACCGCTGGGCCGGCAACGCCCGCACCTCTGCCTCCAGCGCGAGCGCCTCCAGATTCGCCTGCACCGCCGCGACCGCCGCCGCCGAGGCGTCCACGAACACCGCAGCCGCCGCCCCTCTCGACAAGGCCTCGATCCCCAGCGCCCCCGAGCCGGCGAACAGATCGAGCACCCGGGCCCCGCTCACGTTCGAGAGCACGGAGAACAGCGCCTCCCGCACCCGGTCCGACGTCGGGCGCACGTCGCGGCCACGCGGCGCCTTCAGCCGCCGCCCGCGGAGCTCGCCCGCCACCACCCGCACGATTCAGGCCCGGATCGGAGCGCGCGCCTCTTCGCCGTAGCGCGCGCGCAGCGCGTCGGCGAGCAGCTTGTGCTCGGGCTCCTCGAGTCCCGGATCGAGATCGACGATCTCCCGGCTCCACCGCACCGCGCGCTCGAGCAGCTCGGCGTCCCGCGGCAGCTCGGCGACCCGGTACTGCGCCAGCCCCGACTGCCTGACCCCGACGAGCTCCCCCTCGCCCCGCAGCTCGAGATCGACCTCGGCCAGCGCGAATCCGTCGGACTCGCGCGCGAGCGCCCGCAGGCGCGCAGAGCCCTTGTCCCCGAACAGCAGGCACAGCGACGCGTGCTCGCCCCGGCCGATCCGGCCCCGCAGCTGGTGCAGCTGGGAGATGCCGTAGCGCTCGGCGTCCTCGACCAGCATCACGGTCGCGTTGGGGACGTCGATCCCGACCTCGATCACCGACGTGGCGACGAGCACGTCCGCGCCCCCGCCCGCGAACGAGGCCATCGCCTGCGCCTTGGCCGCCGGGCGCATCTGCCCGTGCAGCAGCACGACCCGGAAGTCGGCGAACGGGCCCGTCCGCAACCGCTCGAACTCGGCTGTCGCCGCCCGCGCCTGGAGCACGTCTGACTCCTCGACGAGCGGGCACACGACGAACGCCTGCCGCCCCGCTCGCAGCTCCTCGCGGATTCGCTCGTAGGCCCGCTCCCGCTCTGCCTCCGAGGAGCACAGATACGTCGAGATCGGCTGGCGCCCCCGCGGCAGCTCGCGCAGCACGGTGAAGTCGAGGTCCCCGTAATGCGAGAGCGCGAGCGTGCGCGGGATCGGCGTGGCGGTCATGTGCAGGACGTGCGGGCTCTCCGCGCCCCGACCCTTCCCGTCCAGCGCCGCCCGCTGCGCGACCCCGAAGCGGTGCTGCTCGTCGACGACGACCACCCCCAGGTGCGCGAACTCGACGCCGGGCTCGATCAGCGCATGCGTGCCGACGATCATCGACAGCTCCCCCGTGCCGAGCCGCCCCAGCAGCTCGCCGCGACGCCCCCCGGGCGTCGATCCGGTCAAGAGCCCGGCCCGCACCGGCTCGGCCCCCAGCAGCGCTTGCAAGGTCGCGAAGTGCTGTTCGGCGAGCGTCTCCGTCGGCGCCATCAGCGCCGCCTGAAGGCCGTGCTCGACGGCCCGCAGCATCGCGTACAGCGCGACGACCGTCTTGCCCGACCCGACCTCCCCCATCAGCAGCCGCTGCATCGGCTCCTCCCGCGCCAGGTCCTCGTCGATCACCCGCAGCGCCGTCTCCTGATCATCGGTCAACCCGAACGGCAACCCGTCGGCCAGCCATCGCGCCGTCAATTCCCGGTCGCCGTCGATCCGCGGCGCAGCCGCGTTGCAATTGCGGCTGCGCCGGCGCTGCTGGAGCGCGAGCTGCGCCAGCAGCAGCTCCTCGAAGGCAAGCCGCCGGCGCGCCGCCTCGACATCCTCCGCACCCTCCGGGAAGTGTGCGGCCCGCAGGGCGGCCGGGCGGTCTGGCATCCGCTCGCTCACCCGAACTGCGGCCGGCAAGGCCTCGAGCACGTCGGCCACGTCGTCGGCGTGCCTGCGGGCGAGCGCCAGGATCTGCGTCGAGGAGAGCCCGTCGGTGGCCGGATAGTGCGCCACGCTCCCGCCGGCGCCGGGCGCCTCTGAGGTCGGCGCGTGCCCCTGCACCGAGACGCGGCCGCGCTCGTCGACGCGGACGTGGAGCATCAACCGGGTGCCCGGCGGGTAGCGGCCGACCAGCCACGGCTGGTTGAAGAAGGAGACGGGGAGCGAGCCGGTGCCGTCGGCGACGACCGCCTCGACCCGCGGCTTCATGCCGCGGCGTCGCACCGGGCGCGCCACGATCGAGCGCACCTCGACGACGAGGGTGGCCGTCTCGCCCGGGACCAGCTCGGAGACGGCCCGCGCCTCGCGCCGGTCCCGCGGCAGGTGCTCGAGCAGGTCGCCCACGGTGCGCAGCCCGAGCGCCTGACCGGCCTGCGCCGCCTTTGGCCCGTCGAAGCGCAGCGCCCGCGTCAGCCGCCGCGGCGAGGGGTAGCGCACGGGAGCGGCCAGCAGGTCGGAGTCCGACAGCACGACGGAGGTGGAGAAGGCGATGGGCAGCTTCATTCAGGCGGCGCCGGAAAGCTTGACCGACCGACCGGTCGCCCTACCCTCCAGGGCACGATGAGCGAGCGGATCGTCTACGTCTCGAGGATCAAGCGCCTGCCGCTGGTCAGCGCCGACGGCTCGGATGTCGGCCACGTCGAGGACGTCGTCCTCGACCTCGGCGGCCGCCCGCCGCGGGTGATCGGCTTCGTGGTCGGCGGCGTGCAGCGCCGGCGCGTGTTCGTCGGCGTGACCCGGATCGGCGAGATCGAGACGCGGGGCCTGCGCCTCAGGCGAGGCCTGATCAACCTCAAGCAGTTCGAGCTCCGGGCCGGTGAGCGGCTGGTCGCGGGTGAGCTGTTCGGCCGGCAGGTCGGCGAGCGGCGCGTCGTCGACATCGGGCTGCGGCCCGCCCCGGAGCCGTTCGCCTGGGAGGTCGCGACGGTCGCGCTCGGCGGCCGGCGGATGCCGGGGCTCAAGCGCGCCCCTTCGGTGATCGACTGGAGCGAGGCCGGGGAGCTGTTCGCCGAGCAGCGGACCGTCGACCGGCAGGCGGCCACGCTGGCGGGGCTGCACCCCGCCGACATGGCCTCCCAGATCCGCCGCCTGCCGCTCAGCCGCCGCCGGCTGCTCGCCGAAGCGCTCGAGGACGAGCGCCTGGCGGATCTGCTCGAGGAGCTCCCCGAGGACGAGCAGGTGAGGCTGATCGAGGGCCTCGATCCCGATCGCGTCGCCCGCGTGCTAGACGAGATGGAGGCCGACGACGCCGCCGACCTGCTCGGCGAGATGGGCGCCGCCGAGCGCGCCGAGCTGCTCGCGGCGATGGACCCCGAGGAGGCTGAGCCCGTCCGCCGCCTGCTCACCTACAACCCCGACACGGCCGGCGGCCTGATGACGCCGGAGCCGATCATCGTCTCCCCCGGATCGACGGTCGCCGAGGCTCTGGCGCGGATCCGCGACCCCGACCTGCCGGTCCCGCTCGCCGCCCAGGTGTTCGTCTGCCAGCCGCCGCTGGAGACCCCGACAGGGCGGTTCGTCGGCGTCGTCGGGATGCAGCGTCTCCTGCGGGAGGCCGCCTCCAAGCCGGTCGGTCGCTGCATCGACGAGGAATGGGAGCCGGTCCCCGTCGACATGAGCGACCGGGAGGTGGCGGGCCGGCTGGCCGCCTACGACGTCGTGGCGATCCCCGTCACCGACGAGGCGGGGCGGCTTGTCGGGGCGGTTACGATCGACGATGTGCTCGACCGGGTCCTCCCGGCGGGCTGGCGACTGACCCACACGAGGACCTGATCGATGGCACGCAAGGACGAGACAGGGCGAACCTGACATGGCGCGCAAGGACAATCTCTCCACCCCGCGCGGCGCCCCCGTTCGCTCCGGCTATGACGCGGACGCCTTCGCCCGCTGGGCGGAGTCCGTCGCCCGCCTGTTCGGGACCGGTCGGTATCTCGTCGCGCAGACGGTGTTCGTGATCGCCTGGATCGGTTTCAACGTCGTGGCCTGGAGCCTGCAGTGGGACCCGTACCCGTTCGTGTTCCTCAACCTGATGTTCTCGACCCAGGCGGCCTACGCCGCGCCGCTCATCCTGCTCGCCCAGAACCGCCAGGCCGACCGCGACAAGGAGGAAGTGGAGCGCGACCGTGAGACGAACGCGCGGGCCCTCGCCGAGACCGAGTTCCTGGCCCGGGAGCTGGCCGCGGTGAGGCTGTCGCTGGAAGCCAAGGCCGACCGCGCGGACCTCGTCGTGCCGATCGAGCGGCTCACCCGAGCCCTCGAGCAGGTGACCGGCGTGAGCCTCGCCGACGAGCCCGAGGACTACTCAGCCGAGAGCAGCCACCAGTAGCTCTCCTGGCCGCCGTCGGAGAGCTCGAGCTCGACCTCGCCGTCGAGGAGCGCCTGCACGGCCTGGTCGTCGAGTGGCGCCCCCGCCCCGCGCAGGCAGGTGATCAGCTCAGCCTGGCTCGCGAGCGCCGCGAGCACGTCGCGCAGCGTCTCGCGCGGCGCGCCCCAGGCGACGAGCTCCTCCTCGACGAAACCGATCGCCTCCCCTTCGCGGAAGCGTCCCTGGGTGTCGTCGCGGGCGGCCGGCGCGACGGCCCCGGTCCGCACCGCCTCGAGCGTCGCCGTCATCGCCTCGGCGTTCTCGTGCGCCGCGCGCGAGGCGTCGAAGCTGACCACGGCAGCCAGCCCCGCCTGGAGCGAGCGCGACGGCACGACGCTGACGGTCTTGTCCGACAGCTCCGCCGCGCGCTCGGCGGCCATCAGCACGTTCGAGCTGTTCGGCAGCACGACGATCTCCTCGGCGGGTATCCCGTGGATCGCCGCCAGCAGGTCATAGGTGGAGGGGTTCAGCGTCGGCCCACCGTCGAGGACGGCCGCGCCGAAGCCCTGGAAGAGCTCCTTGAAACCGTCTCCGGTGACCACCGCGAGCGCGCCGCAGACGGCGTCCTGCGCCCCCACGGCGAGGCGCGCGTCGCGCTCGCGGACCTGCTCGCGCATGTCGGCGATGTCGATGTGGGAGACGGTGCCCGCCGCGCCGAACAGCGCTGTCGCGGCATCCGGGTCGTCGGTGTGGACGTGGACCTTCAGCGTCGTCGGATCGCCGACGACGAGCACCGAGTCGCCGATCTTCTCGAGCTCGCGGACGAACTCTCGCTGGCTCAGGCCGGTGCCGGTGACGGCGAAGTTCGTGCAGTAGCGGTAGGTGGTCGAGGCGTGCTGGGGATGGGTGATCCGCGCGCCGCCGGCGGGGGCATGGTGCTCGAGCGGTGACGGCTCTGTCCCGCGCAGCGCGCCCGCGATGCCCGACATCACGACGGTCAGGCCGTAGCCGCCGGCGTCGACGACCCCCGAGTCGCGCAGCACGGGCAGAAGGTCGGGGCCGCGTTTGACCGACTCCTCGCCGGCCTCGAGCGCGCGTTCCATCACCTCGGCGATCAGCGCGTCCTGTTCCTCGTCGGAGGCGTCGGGCCCGAGGCGCGTCTCCTTCATGTGCGCGAGCTCGCGGGCCACCCGCACCGCCATCTCGCGCACGACCGTGAGGATCGTGCCCTCGGCCGGGTCGCGGACCGAGCCGTAGGCCTGGTCGGCGGCGCGAGCCAGCGCCGCGCCGATCAGGACCGGATCGACCAGCTCGCCCGGACGGCTGGCCAGCTCCTCGGCGGCGCCGCGGATCAGCTGCGAGAGGATCACGCCTGAGTTCCCGCGGGCGCCGAGCAGCGCCGCGCGCGCGACGGACGAGACGATCTCGTCCCGGCCGATCTCGTCGATCGTGCGGTCCTCGGAGGCGAGGATCAGCCGGTCGAGCTCCTGGAGGACCGAGCGGAGCGTGAGCACCATGTTGTCGCCGGTGTCCCCGTCGGCGACCGGAAACACATTCAGGTCGTTGACCTCTCGGCGGCGCTCCTCGAGCGCGGCCAGGCCCGCCTCGACCAGCGCGCGGAAGCGAACGATCGCGGGATCGGTCATGGCGTCCCGGTCCCTGGTCCAGCCACCACGCGGGGCCGGGCCGTCAGCGGGCCTTGGTGACCTTGCCGGCCTTCAGGCAGCGCGTGCACACGTACACGCGACGCGGCGTGCCGCCGTCGTCGATCCGGACCCGCTGGAGGTTGGGATCGAAACGGCGCTTGGTGGCCACCATCGAATGGCTCCGGCTGTGACCAAACGACGGGCCCTTGGCGCAGACGTGACAGACCTTCGGCATCGCGCGGCGAGTATAGAGAGGACCGGCCGACCTACCGGGTTTCGATGATGACGGTCGTCGCCTTGACGACCGCGCTCGCCGCGTCCCCCGGCTGCAGGCCGAGCTCGTCGGCCGCCTCCCGGGACATCAGCGAGACGATCCGGTACGGCCCGCACGCCAGCTCGATCTGCGCCATCACCTCGTCACGCTTGACGCCGACCACCACGCCGGCGAGCCGGTTGCGCGCGCTGGTCAGCCCCCTCGCGCCGCGCTCGCGCAGGAGTCCCGAGAGCGCATCGGACTCGATGAAGCGGCGGTTCCCCTGCCGCACGAAGCTGATCCGGCCCGCCCGCTCCCAGCGGCGCAGCGTGTCGACGCTGACGCCCAGCGCGCCGGCCGCGGCGCCGATGCCGACCAGGCTCACGAGACGGCGAAGCCCGCCTTGCGCGGGCGCTCGGACAGCGAGCGCTTGATCTCGAGCGTGGCCAGCACCGCCTCGACGGCGTGCCGCCCGGTGTCCCGCTTCGAACCCCCCTTGACCCGCTCGCGCGCCTGCTCCACCGTGTCCACCGTCAGCACTCCGAATCCGACCGGGACCCCGGTCAGCAGCTGCACCTGCGAGATCCCCCGCGCCGCCTCGGCGCACACGTAGTCGTAGTGGTCGGTCTCGCCGCGGATCACCGCGCCGAGGCAGACGACCGCCGCGTAGCGGCCGCTCTCGGCGGCGAACTTGGCCGCGATCGGCAGCTCGAAGGCGCCGGGAACCTCGTAGCGGTCGATCTCGGAGACGCCCGCTTCGGCGAGGGCGTCGCGGGCTCCCTGCTCGAGCGCGTCGGCGAGCTCGTCGTAGAAGCGCGCCACGCACAGCGCGACCCTGCCGTCAATTCTCATCGTCGCGGTCCAGCTGCTCGGCGAGCAGCATCTCCTCGTCGAGCGCCAGCCCCTGGTGGTGGAGGATGTGCCCGAGCTTGTCGCGCTTGGCGCGCAGGTAGGCCTGGTTGTGCGGGTTGGCGACGTGCTGGATCGGGATCTGGTCGGTGACCGAGAGGCCGTAGCCGGCCAGGCCCGAGATCTTCTTGGGGTTGTTGGTGAGGATGCGGATCGAGGTCAGGCCGAGGTCGGAGAGGATCTGGGCGCCGATCCCGTAGTCGCGCAGGTCGGCGGGCAGGCCGAGCTGGAGGTTGGCCTCGACGGTGTCGAAGCCCTCCTCCTGGAGCTTGTACGCGCGCAGCTTGTTGAGCAGGCCGATGCCGCGCCCCTCCTGTGACAAATAGAGCAGCACGCCGCGGCCCTCGCGCTCGATCATCGACAGCGCCGACTCGAGCTGCTCGCCGCAGTCGCAGCGCAGCGAGTGGAAGACGTCGCCGGTCAGGCACTCGGAGTGGACGCGGACGAGCACGTCCTCGGCCCCCTCCACCTCGCCCTTGATCAGCGCGACGTGGTGCTTGTTGTCGACCAGCGAGCGGTAGCCGACGGCGGTGAAGTCGCCGAACGCGGTCGGCAGCCGCGTCGCCACGACACGCTCGACGAGCTTCTCGGTCCGGCGCCGGTAGGCGATCAGATCGGCGATCGTGATCATCTTCAGCCCGTGCTTGAAGCAGTAGACGGCGAGGTCCTCGCCGCGGGCCATCGAGCCGTCCTCGTTCTGGATCTCGCAGATCACCCCGGCCGGGTTGAGCCCCGCCAGGCGAGCCAGGTCGACCGAGGCCTCGGTGTGTCCGGTCCGCTCGAGCACCCCGCCTCCCTTGGCCTTGAGCGGGCGCACGTGACCGGGCTTGACGATGTCGTCGGGGCCCTTCGTCGGATCGATCGCCACCTGCATCGTGTGCGCCTGATCGTGGACGCTGATCCCCGTCGTCACGCCCTCGCGCGCCTCGATCGTGACCGTGAACGGCGTCTGGTGCGCGCTCTCGTTCTTGAGCGTCATCAGCTCGAGGCCGAGCTCGTCGCAGCGCTCCGGCGTCAGCGCCAGGCAGATCCAGCCTCCCGCCTGGCGGGTCATGAAGTTGATCGCGTCCGGGGTGACGAACTGGGCGGCCATCACCAGGTCGCCCTCGTTCTCACGGTCCTCATCGTCGATGACGACCACCATCCTGCCGGCCGAGATGTCCTCGAGCGCCTCCTCGACCGTCGCGAACGAGGCCTCCGTGGCCGTCATCGGCGGAGGAGCCTCTCTACGTATTTGGCGAGCACGTCGACCTCCAGGTTCACGATCTGCCCCTCGACTGCCCGGCCCAGGTTCGTGCGCTCGAGCGTCTCGGGGATCAGGGAAACGGTAAACCATGAGTCTCCGAGCTCGGCCACGGTGAGCGACACACCGTCGACGGCGATCGAGCCCTTGGCGGCCACGTAGCGGAGCAGCCCGCCGGGCGCCTGGATCGTGACCCGTCGCGCGAACCCGTCCTCCGCGACCGCCGAAACGGAGCCGACGCCGTCGACGTGGCCCTGGACGACGTGACCGCCGAGGCGGTCCCCAGCCCGCAGCGGCAGCTCCAGGTTGACGCTCGAGCCCGCCTCGAGCTGGCCGAGCGAGGTCGTCCGGAGCGTCTGGTTCATGACGTCGGCGCAGAACGAATGCCGGTCGACGCTGGTGGCGGTGACACAGACACCGTTGACAGCAACCGAGTCGCCCTCGTCGATGTCGTCGGCGAGCGCAGACTCGACGACGAGACGCGCTCCCTCGGTCCCATCCTCCTCGACGGAAGCGATCCGCCCGAGGTCAGCCACGAGCCCGGTGAACAATCACCATTCCTTGAGGCGAGCGGTCACGAGCAGATCGTCGCCGATCGACTCGCACCCGAGCGTGAGTGAGCGCACAGCGTCGGAGATCGCCTCCACGCCGTCGCTCTCGAGCGGATCGCGTGCGGTGTGCCCGCCCAGCACGAGCGGGGCGATGAACAGACGGATCTCGTCGATCTCCGCCGCGTCGAGAAACGCGCCGGCCAGGCGCGGGCCACCTTCCAGCAGCATCGAGGTGACGCCCGCGGCGCCGAGCTGATCGAGCGCGGAGCGCACGCGCGCCGGCTCGTTCTCGCCGGTCGCCACGATCACCTCCGCCCCGTGCGTCTCGAGCGTGTCGGTTGCCGCGCGCGGCGCGGCACGCGAAACGACGACGGTGAGCGGCGCGGAATCCGCCTCGACGACCAGGCGCGAGTCGAGCGGCAGCCGGGCCAGCGAGTCGAACACGACCCGTCGCGGCTGGCGGACGGCGGCGTCGCCGGGCTCGAGACGAGAGGTGAGCTGTGGGTCGTCGGCGATCGCGGTCCCGATCCCCACGGCGACCGCGTCGAGTGAAGCGCGCCACTCGTGCACGAGCCGGCGGCTCTCGTCGCTCGAGATCCACTTCGAGTCGCCGGTGCGCGTCGCCACCTTCCCGTCGAGGGACATGGCGGACTTGAAGAGCACCCAGGGACGCCCGGTGCGCGCGTGCTTGCGGAACGGCTGGTTCAGCTGCCGTGCTCGCTCGGCGAGCTCGCCGTCGGCGATCACGACCTCGACGCCTTCGTCTCGGAGGATCCCGAGGCCGCGCCCGGACGCGTGCTCGGAGGGATCGTCGGAGGCGACGACGACCCGGGGGATCCCCGCCTCGCGGATCGCGTCGGTACACGGCGGCGTGCGACCGTGGTGGCAGCACGGCTCGAGCGACACGTACAGGGTGGCGGCGCTCAGATCGCGCCCTGACGCAGACCTGATCGCCTCAACCTCGGCGTGCGGCCCCCCGAGAGCCCGGTGATATCCCTCCCCGATCGTCTCGCCGTCAACCGCGATCACGGCGCCGACGAGCGGGTTCGGACTGACGTGGGCGGCGCCGCGCTGCGCAAGGTCGATCGCCCGAGCGAGATGGCGACGATCCGTGTCGCTGGTCTGTGACACGGACCAAGCATATGTCTCAGCGCCTAAACGGCCGCACAACGGCCACCGCGGAGGTGATAGATGCTGATCACCGGTCCGGGCAGCCGGTAGGCGCCCGGGTAGTAGTCGATCGAGAAGTCGAACCCGAACGGCACGGGCTTCGCTCCCGCGGCGAACGGGCTCACGTGGTACACGCGGACCGAGTGAGCGTGTAGCGCGCGGTAGTACGCGATCGCCCCCGGCGCATCGCGCGGCTGGCTGTAGGCCCGTCCAGCCTGAAGCGAGCCGACCACGACCCAGCAGTAGGCGCGCCGCATGTACTCGGCGACGAGCGCGGGGCGCAGCACTCGCTCGTACTCGTCGATCAGCACGTAACGCCGCTGACCCGCCGGCAGCGGCCGCCCGTTGGGCCCGATGTTGCTGAGCCAGGTCGGATACACGTACCAGCGCTGGCCGGTCGGCGTCCAGCGCAGCGAGCGCCCGACATCGCTTGCCCACGCGGTCGGCACGATCGGCTCGACGACGACCTTGGCGCCCGCCGGGACGTGCCCGACCATCCAGGCGCGCGCGAGGTTGCGCGTGTCAGGGCGGGAGAGCACCGCGTCGTCGTGGATCACCGAGACGAGGCTCGGCGTGAGCAGCAGCGTGCCCAGCACGGCGGCGCTCGAGATCGCCGGGATCCGCGCATGGTCCGCGAGCCAGCGCACGGCCTCGACGGCCGCGTAGGCGCCGAGCAGCGCGACGATCGGGAAGATCGGCATCAGCCAGCGACCGAAGTAGCGCTGCTGGTCGCCCATGAACAGGATGAACGCGATCGGGGCCGGAACGAGGATCGCGAGCAGCACCCAGCGCCGCCGGATGGCGAGCGTCAGCGCGCCGACGACGGCGGCGATCGCCGGAGCGAGACCGAAGCCCCACGTGAACGTCCACAGGTAGTAGGAGACGCCCCCGCCCGGGCGGGTCCCGAGCTTCACGGGCTCTGACCCCGCCGCCTCCGAGGCCTGGGCGGAGATCCCGGATGCGAACGAGTGGAAGTCGAGGATCCAGTACGGGTTGGCGAGGGTGAACGCGGCCAGCGCCACCCCGAGCGCCGCCGCCAGGCGGAGCCCCGCCCGGCGCAGGCCCGCGCCGCCACCGGCATAACCGCCGGTGGCGGCGAGCAGACAGACGAGCGTGACGCCGCCCGTGTACTTGGTCGCCGCCGCCAGCCCGATCCCAGCGCCCGCCAGCAGGTAGTCCCGCCAGCGGCCGCTGCGGTACACGCCGGCGGTCCCGTACAGCGACAGCGCCACCGGGGCGAGCGTCGGCACGTCGTTCAGCGCCAGGTGGCTGTAGAAGATCGGCAGGAACGCGAAGCCGAAGATCGCCGCCGCGAGCAGGCCGGCCGCGCGGCCGAGCATGCGGACCCCGGCCAGGCAGGTGAGCAACACCGCCAGCGTGCCGAGCACCGCCGCCACGACCCGGGCGACGACGAATACGGCGGTCGGGTCGCTGACGTAGGCGCGCACCGCGGCGTCGCCGCTTCCGAACCACGCCTCGAACACCCCGCCCAGGAGGTACGAGTAGGCGGGCGGGTTGAGGAAGTAGTGCGGGTTCAGGTCCTGGGAGAAGAACGAGATCGCCCGGGGGACGAAGTGCTGCGCCTCGTCGATGTTGTAGCTGTAGGGCAGGCCCTGCCCCACCCCCCACAGGCGCAGCAGCAGCGTCGTCAGGAGCAGCAGCGCGAGCGCGGCCGGATACAGCGTCCGCGCGGTCGGCTTGGCGAGCCTCCGGCGGCGGGCGCGGCGGCGCACCGGCGGCGGCGGTGGTTGCAGGGCGAACAGGGGCGCCCGCGAAGGCGGCGGGACGGGCGGCGGAATGGTCGTCATCTCCATGCCGGGCGCGAGTATCCCGCTACCGTGTGCCGGACGGCTCCACGCACCCGCTGCGCCAGATGAAACTGATCATCCAGATCCCGTGCTTCAACGAGGAGGCGCAGCTCCCGCGGACGCTGGCCGCCCTTCCCCGCCGGGTGCCGGGGTTCGACAGCGTCGAGTGGCTGATCATCGACGACGGCTCGACCGATCGCACGATCCAGGTGGCCCGCGACCACGGCGTCGAGCATGTCGTCCGGCTGACGAACAACAAGGGGCTCGCGACCGCCTTCCAGGCCGGCCTCGACGCGTGCCTGAAGCTCGGGGCCGACGTGATCGTCAACACCGACGCGGACAATCAGTACGAGGGCGCCGACATCCCCCGTCTCGTCGAGCCGATCGTGGCCGGGCACGCGGACATGGTCGTCGGCGACCGGCAGGTGCAGACGATCGAGCACTTCTCGCCGGCCAAGAAGGTGCTCCAGCGGCTCGGGTCGTGGGTCGTCCGGCAGGCCTCGCAGACCGACGTGCCCGACGCCACCTCGGGCTTTCGCGCCTACAACCGCGAGGCGGCGCTCCAGACGCAGGCGGTGTCGAAGTTCACCTACACGCTCGAGACGCTGATCCAGGCCGGCAAGCTGCTGGTCGCCGTCGACCACGTCGCGATCCGCACGAATCCGAAGACCCGCGAGTCGCGCCTGTTCCCCTCGAGCGCGGCCTACGTGCGGCGCAACGCGCTGTCGATCTTCCGGATCTACTCGCAGTACCAGCCGCTCAAGGTGTTCTGGAGCGGCGCCGCGCTGTTCGCCGCGGCGGCGATCGGCATGTTCATCTACTTCCTCGTCGACTTCATCTCGCGCGGCGGTCACGCCGGCCACGTGCAGCTGCTGATCGCCGGGGCGGTGCTGTTCAACGCGGCGATGCTGCTCGGGGCGCTCGGCGTGATCGGCGACCTGCTCGACGCCCAGCGGACCCTCTCGCAGCGGACCTTCGAGCGCGTCCGCCGGCTCGAGCTGCGGCTGGGGGTCGAGCCCTCGCACTACGAGACCGCCCAGGCAGCCGCCCAGGAGGATCGGGCGCCGGTCGAGGTGCGATGACCGAGGTGCAGGCCGGGCCGTCGGTGCCGACGGGCAACACGTTCGACAAGTACGGCTCGACGAACCCGCTCGTGCGGCGGCTGATGGCGGGGTTCGAGGGGGCCCTGGACGAGCTGTTCACGCGGGCGGCCCCGAGGTCGGTCCTCGATGTCGGTTGCGGAGAGGGCGTGCTGACCGAGCAGTGGGCGGACCGGCTCGGCGACGGCCGGGTGGTCGGCGTCGACCTCGACGACGCCAAGCTCGCGGCCGAGTGGTCCGCGCGTGAGCGCGCGAACCTCGAGTTCGCCGTCTGCGACGTGGGGGCCGCGGCAGGCCTCCCCTACGGCGACGGCGAATTCGAACTCGTGAGCGCGACCGAGGTCCTCGAGCACGTCCGTGAGCCTGAGCGAGTGGTGGCCGAGATGGCGCGAGTGGCGGCCAGGTGGTTGATCGTGTCGGTGCCCCGCGAGCCGCTGTGGCGCGCTTTGAACATCGCGCGGGGCGCGTACCTGCGGGACCTCGGCAACACGCCGGGGCACCTCAACCACTGGTCGCGGCGCCGGTTCGTCTCCCTGCTGGCCTCGGTCGGCGAGGTCGTCGACATGCGCTCGCCGTTCCCGTGGACGATGCTGCTCGTGCAAGTGGGTTGATGGCCCACACGGCCGAGTTCGAGCGGGCCGGGACGCCCGAGGGGCCGGCCGGCGAGCAGGACTTTGCGACCGGCGCCAAGGTGCTGAGCGTCGGGATCGCCTCGACGGGCCTCTTCACGTTCGCCTACCTGGCGACCGCCAGCCACGTCCTGCGCCCGGGCGCCTACAGCCGCATCTCCGTCTGCTGGGCGATCATGTTCGTGATCCTGTCGGTCATCTACCGGCCGATCGAACAGCTCCTCAGCCGCACGATCGCCGACCGCGTGGCCCGAGGCTCAGGGGGCCACATCCTCCGCGCCCCGGCGATCATCCAGGCCTCGTTCGCGGTGCTGTTCCTGGCCGTCGCGCTCGCCCTGCGGGGAACGATCGAGCACCGCCTCTTCAACGGCTCGCGCGCGCTCTACTGGATCCTCGTGATCGGCGTGCTGGCCTACGCCGCGAGCTACTTCGCGCGGGGCTGGCTGGCCGGCCACAAGCGCTTCGCCCTGTATGGCGCGCTCGTCTTCCTCGAGTCGACGAGCCGCTTCCTGTTCGCGCTGGCCGTCGCGGTCGGGATCGGGTCCGGCCAGGGGATCGTCGGGATGGGCATGGCGGCCGCGCCGTTCGTGTCGCTGTGCGTGATCCCGTTCGCGCTGCGCCACGTCGGGGCGGCCGGCTCGGGGCGCCTCGCGCGCGGCGGCCGCGCGGTCGAGCTCGCCGACGCGGGCCGCGAGGGTCCGGTGCACGGGCAGCTCGAGGAGGCCGTGACCGACCTCAGCCTCGCTCACGGAACCGGCTTCGCGGTCTCGGTGGTGGC
>Ga0070739_10001066_pt1 | contig 44087 bp, 43 predicted proteins | sample Coa_R1_7_FD_66445 | JGI IMG/M metagenome (GOLD analysis project Ga0070739, IMG submission 66445) | Surface soil microbial communities from Centralia Pennsylvania, which are recovering from an underground coalmine fire - Coalmine... | ecosystem: Environmental > Terrestrial > Soil > Unclassified ...
GTGAAGAAGATCCCGACCAGCACCTCGAACGCCGTCTTGGTCGCCGAGATCGCCGGATGGATCAGGCTCGTGCCCGACGGCAGCTTCTTCAGGCGCTTCTGGATCGCGACGAGGATCTCGTGGCGGATGCCCGTCGAGTGTCGCGCCTCGTGGTTCAGCTGGCTCTGCGAATGGGGGACGGCGTTGATGGCGGAGCTGATCTGGCTCGAGAGTCGTGGGACGACGAACCAGAGCAGGAGCGCGATGGCGCCCGCGAAGGCGACGTAGTGGAGGAGCACTCCGATCCCGCGGGGGACGTGCCAGCGGTGGAGCGCCTCCACGCCGGGGCGCATCGCGGCGGCGATGATGAACGCGAGCAGGAGGAGGGCGATCAGCGCGCGCAGCTTCCAGAGGGCGAGCGCGACCACGACGATCCCCACCACGACGAGCGTGGCGATCGCGGCACGGCGGGCGGTCTGCGTCACACGCCTCCTTGTGCCCTCTGAAGCGAGGAATAGAACGGCATTCGCGGGCTGTACGAACACGCGTTCGCCCGGTAGACTGGCCGTACATGCCTGCCGACGAGCTCGTCGTCCACGGCGCGCGGGAGCACAACCTGAAGGACATCACGGTCCGGCTCCCCCGGAACGCGCTCATCTGCATCACCGGCCTCTCCGGGTCCGGCAAGTCGAGCCTCGCCTTCGACACGATCTATGCCGAGGGACAGCGGCGCTACGTCGAGTCGCTCTCGGCGTACGCGCGCCAGTTCCTGCAGATGATGGAGAAGCCAGACGTCGACTCGATCGACGGGCTCAGCCCCGCGATCTCGATCGACCAGAAGACGACCTCGCGGAACCCTCGCTCGACCGTCGGCACGGTCACCGAGATCTACGACTACCTACGCCTGCTGTACGCGCGGGTGGGGCGGCCGCACTGCCCGGTCTGCGGCCGGCCGATCGCGGGGCAGTCGATCGACTCGATCGTCGAGCAGATCCTCGCGCTCCCGGAGCGAACGCGGTTCACGGTGAACGCGCCGGTCGTTCGCGACCGCAAGGGGGAATACCGCGACCTGTTCGAGGACCTGCGCAACGAGGGCTTCTCGCGGGTGAAGGTCGACGGCGAGCTGCACCAGCTCGAGGAGCCGCCGGCGCTCGACAAGAAGTTCAAGCACACGATCGAGGTCGTCGTCGACCGTTTGGTGCTGAAGGAGGACATCCGCACGCGGCTGACGCAGTCGGTCGAGACCGCGGTTCAGCTCGCGGAGGGGCTGGTGACGGTCGACCTGGTCGACCCGGAGCAGGGCGTGGTCGAGACGCGCACGTACAGCGAGCGCTTCGCCTGCCCGGAGCACGGCGTGTCGCTGCCCGAGCTGCAGCCGCGTGTCTTCTCCTTCAACTCGCCGCACGGCGCCTGCCCGCGCTGCACGGGCCTCGGCGCGCAGCAGGAGATCGACCCCGACCTGCTCGTGCCCGACCCGTCGCTGTCGATCGACGACGGCGCGCTCGTGCCCTGGGCCGTCGGCGGCTCGGGGTTCTACGAGTCGGTGATCCAGGCGATCGCCGATCGCTACGAGATCCCCACCGACGTGCCGTGGCAGGAGCTGACGACGCAGCAGCAGGAGCGATTCCTGTACGGGACCGACGGCGACAAGGTCTACGTCCAGTACCGCAACCGGATGGGCCGACGGCGCTCGTACATGGTCGCGTTCGAGGGCATCGTGAGGTCGCTCGAGCGTCGCTACCGCGAAACCGACTCGTCGACGCAGCGCGAGCGGATCGAGGAGTACATGTCGTTCCGCCCCTGCCCGGTATGCAAGGGGGCGCGCCTGAAGCCGGAGGTGCTGGCCGTCACCGTCGGCGAGCGAAACATCCATCAGTTCACGCAGCTGTCGATCACGCGCGCGCTCGCGTTCCTCGACTCGCTCGACCTCACGCCCACCGAGCAGCTGATCGGGGCGCGGATCGTGAAGGAGATCCGCGAGCGGCTGACGTTCCTCGACGACGTCGGTGTCGGCTACCTGCAGCTCGACCGTGCGTCGGCGACGCTCTCGGGCGGCGAGGCGCAGCGGCTGCGGCTCGCGACGCAGATCGGCTCGCAGCTCGTCGGTGTGCTCTACATCCTCGACGAGCCGTCGATCGGCTTGCACCAGCGCGACAACGACAAGCTGATCGGCACGCTGGAGCGGCTGCGCGACCTCGGCAACACGGTCGTGGTCGTCGAGCACGACGAGCAGATGATGCGGAGCGCCGACTGGCTCGTCGACATGGGACCGGGCGCCGGCGCGCACGGCGGTCACGTCGTCGCGGAGGGACCCGCCGGCAAGGTGGAGCGCAACAAGAAGTCGGTGACGGGGCAGTTCCTGTCGGGTACGCGTGAGATCCCGGTGCCCGAGCGGCGCGTCGACGACCGCGGCTGGTTCACGGTGCACGGCGCCGCCGAGCACAACCTGAAGGGCATCGACGTCGAGCTGCCGGTCGGGCGCTTCGTCGCCGTCACGGGCGTCTCGGGCTCCGGCAAGTCGACGCTCGTGAACGAGATCGTCTACAAGGCGCTCGCGAACCGGCTCAACCGGATGCGCGTCAAGCCCGGCGAGCACCGTTCCGTCGAGGGGATCGAGGCGTTCGACAAGGTGATCGAGATCGACCAGCGTCCGATCGGCCGCACGCCCCGCTCGAACCCCGCGACCTACACAGACCTCTTCACGCACATCCGCGAGCTCTACTCGCTCACGCCCGACGCGAAGGTGCGCGGCTACAAGCCCGGCCGCTTCTCCTTCAACGTCAAGGGCGGCCGCTGCGAGACGTGCAAGGGCGACGGGCAGATCAAGATCGAGATGCATTTCCTGCCCGACGTGTACGTGCCGTGCGAGACGTGCAAGGGAAAGCGGTACAACCGCGAGACGCTCGAGGTGCGCTTCAAGGGCAAGACGATCGCCGACGTGCTCGAGATGTCCGTCGAGGAGGCGCTGCGCTTCTTCGCGAAGATCCCGAAGATCCGCCGCCGCCTGCAGACGCTCCACGACGTCGGGCTCGACTACATGCGGCTCGGGCAGCCGGCGACGACGCTCTCCGGCGGCGAGGCACAACGAGTGAAGCTGGCCGCCGAGCTCGGCAAGGTCGCAACCGGGCGGACGCTCTACATCCTCGACGAGCCGACCACGGGTCTGCACTTCGCCGACATCGAGAAGCTGCTCGAGGTGCTGCAGCGCCTCGTCGACGGCGGGAACACGGTGCTCGTCATCGAGCACAACCTCGACGTGATCAAGCAGGCCGACTGGATCGTCGACCTCGGGCCCGAGGGCGGCGAGGACGGCGGCGAGGTGATCGCCGTCGGCACACCCGAGGACGTGGCGCTCGTGCCGGAGTCGTACACGGGCCGCTTCCTGCAGCCGCTGCTAGAGCGGCACGCCGTCGTCGCGGCTTGAAGCGGAGCGACGACTCGCGAACCTGGTTCGTCGCGAAGCGACGAACAAGGTTCGACGGGTTTCCTGATCTTCGCAACCGCCGCGCCGTGCTGATCGCGCTGAGCGCGGTTGCGCTCGCGCTGTTCGCGGGCGGCGCCGTGGCCGCGCTGCTCTCGCGGCACGACAGCATCTGCCCCGACCATCGGCCGCCGATCGCGCAGAAGTCGGAGGTGATCGGCCAGACCGAGTACCTGTGCCACGGCGGTAAGGTGGTGACGAAGTGACGGTGGACGTCCACACCGCCCTGGGCCGGGACGGGATGCGGGACTGGTGGCTGCGCACGCTGCTGGTGCTGCAGCGGCCCCGCCCGGTGTTCGTCGCGCTGCGCGACGAGTCGAAGCAGTCGCTCTCCGACCGCTCCGAGCCGATCATGGCGATCGTCCTCCTCGCCGGGATCGCGGGCGCGCTCGCCAGCGGCACCGCCGGCCACCTGATGGACGACTCGAGCTACGACGACCTGCTCGTCGCGATCTGGGCGTTCATCGCCGGGAGCATCTCGGGCGTCTTCGCCTACTTCGTGCTCGGGATGCTGCTCCACCTGGGGGCCCGGGCCCTCGGCTCGCAGGGCACGTTCCGGCGCAACCGCCAGGTCGTGGCGTTCGCGGCGACGCCCGTCGCGCTCTCGCTCGTCCTCTGGCCGGTGAAGCTCGCGCTCTACGGCAACGACGTCTTCCGGACCGGTGGGCGAGACGCCGGGACGGGGTCGCACGTCTTCGCGGTGCTCGAGCTGGCGTTCCTCGCCTGGGCGGTCGCGTTGCTCGTGACGGGCGTCCGCTCGGTGCACGGCTGGACGTGGCCGCGCGCGGCGGCTGCCTGCGTGCTCGTGGTCGCCCTGCCGATCGTGGTCTCGCTCACGTACTGACGACGCGGGGCTCCGCGAGCGCCTGCTCGAACCGCGCCAGCTCCTCGTCGGCGATCGAGTACGTGTGCCGGTCCTCCGGGAACGCGCCGCTGCGGACGTCGCCTGCGTACGCGGCGACGGCGTCGCCGATCGCAGTCGCCAGCTCCGCGTAGCGCTTCACGAAGCGCGGCTGCCGGCCCGCGTAGAGGCCGAGCAGGTCGTGCCACACGAGCACCTGGCCCGAGCACGCGGCGCCGGCGCCGATGCCGATCGTGGGAATCTCGAGCGCCTCGGTTACGCGGGCGGCGACCGCGGCCGGCACCGCCTCCAGCACGATCGCGAAGCAGCCGGCCTCCTGCAGCGCGAGCGCGTCCTCGTACAGCTTCAGCGCCGCATCCGCGGTGCGGCCCTGCGCCTTGAACCCGCCGAGCTTCGTCGCGGACTGCGGCGTCAGGCCGAGATGGCCCATGACGCCGATGTTCGAGTCGGCGATTGCACGGACGCGCGAGAGCATCCGCCCGGCGCCTTCGAGCTTGACGACGTCGGCGCCTCCCTCCTTGACCAGCCGGATCGCGCTCGCGACGGCCTGCTCGTCGGAGATCTCGTACGTGCCGAACGGCAGGTCGCCGACGACGATCGGCCGCCGCGCCGCACGCGTCACGGCCTTGGTCAGGACGAGCATCTCCTCGAGCGTCACCGGGACCGTCGAGTCGTGACCGAGCATCACCATCGCCGCGGTGTCGCCCACCAGGATCAGCTCGACCCCCGCCTCGTCGGCGATCCGCGCCGCGGGCGCGTCGTAGGCCGTGATCATTACGATCCGGTCGCCGCGCCGCTTCATCTCGGCGAGCTCGGGCAGCGGGAGCTTGCCGGCCTCGTTGGGACGGGTGCTCATGGCGTCTCTCCTTCCACACGGACGTTGTCGATCAGGCGGGTGTTGCCGACGCGTGCAGCGACGGCGAGCGTCGGGCCGTCGAGGTCGACGACCGCGACGTAGTCGGGTTCGAGCCCGGCGTCGGCCAGCACGCGCCGCGCGACCTCGGGGTCGCGGGCGGCGAGCGCGCGCGGGATCGCGCGCGCGCTCGCGCGCTCGTCGGGCGAGAGGCGTGCGTTGCGGGACGAGACGGCGAGGCCGTCAGCGTCACGAACTGTCTCGACGACGCGGATCTCGACGTCGAGGTTCAGGTCGCGCACGACCTGCTTGAGCACGGCGACCTGCTGGGCGTCCTTGCGGCCGAACCAGGCGCGCCGCGGCCGGACGATGTTGAAGAGCTTCACGCAGATGGTGGCGACGCCGCGGAAGTGCCCGGGCCGGTGCTCCCCTTCGAGGCCGACGGCCACTCCTTCCGGCACGACCCAGGTGGCGAAGCCAGCCGGATAGAGCTCCTCGGCGGGCGGCGCGAAGACGACGTCGACGCCGGCGCGCTCGGCGGCGGCGAGGTCGCGCTCGAGGTCGCGCGGGTAGGCGGCAAGATCAGCGGGCTCCTGGAACTGCGCCGGGTTGACGAAGATCGACGCGACCAGGACGTCGCACTGGGCCCGCGCGGCCGCGAACAGCGCAGCGTGTCCCGCGTGCAGCGCGCCCATCGTCGGCACCAGCCCGACGACGCCGTCGCGCTGCAGCTCGAGCGCGCGGATCGAGCGCGCGACGATCATGCGCGGGTCGCCTCCGCGAGAGCGTCGTACGCGCGCTCGAACCCGCTGCCGCGCAGCGCCGCTCGGTGTCGCTCGACGGTCTCCCAGTCACCGCGCTCGATCGGGCCGGTGAGCTCGAAGCCGTTCTCGATCGTGCGCTCCATCAGCGGCACGAGCGCCTCGGGCGGGGCGCCGGCCCGCGCGAAGAGCCCGGCCGCTGCTTCGTGGAGCGTGACGAGGAAGTTCGACGCGATCGCGGCGCCGGCGTGGTATCGGCCGCGCGCCTCGTCGGCGAGCACGAACGGTCGCAGTCCCAGCGTCTCCGCGAGCCAGCGCGCGCGGGCGAGCGCGTGCTCGCTCTCGCCCGTCACGGCGCCCCAGGCGCCGTCGAGCTGCTCCGGCCCGCGGCGGAGCGTCAGCGTCTGCAGGGGGTGGACCGAGAAACGGCGCTCGTGCGGCTCGAGCGCGGCGAGCGGCGTGCCGCCCGAGACGTGCGCCACCCACGGCCCCGGCTCGAGCGCCGCGGCCGTCGCGGCGATCGCCCGGTCCGGCACGCACAGCAGGCGCAGCTCGCCTTCGTCGCGAACGGCGACGCCGCGCTCGCGCAGGCGGGCGGCGATCGTCGAGCCGGCGCGGCCCGAGCCGATGACGGTGACGCTCTCGAACATCTCGCTCCAGCTCCTCGCGGATGCCGGGCAGAAAGATCGTACACGGTGCCTGACACCGGGCTGTCCCGGCGCCAGGCACCGTTGCTGCGGCCTACGAAGAGGTCGTGGGCATGGGGGCCTGCCGGCCGGAGTACGCGTTGACGCGCACGACGGCCTCGCTCCCACCCACGGAGCCCGACGACTCGACGCGCGCCCAGGCGCCCGTGGGGATCTGGGTGAGCGAAACGGCGCGACCGTTCAGCGTCACGACCGCGGTCGACGGTACGGTGAACGCCTGCGTCCGCCAGACGGCGTTGTTCTGCTTCTGCTGCAGGGTGATCGAGCCGTCCGAGACGGCGGTGACGGTGCCGCGATCGAAGGTCACCTGCATGAACTGCTGGGTCAGCGGATCGAGCTCGACGGCCGACACCTCCGCCGCGCGGGTGATCACCGTCGGCGCGAACGTGCGCTTGTAGCGGCGCTTGACGACGCGGCGGTGATGCACGACGCGGACGATGTGGACGACGCGCTTCACTTCCTTGCGGTGATGGCGCCGTCCGTTGCCTGCGACTGCAACGCTTGCGAGCGCCAGGCTCGCGACCGCGAGCACCGCCACGAGGCTCAGGACACGGCGGCGTGAGATCCATCTCATCTGGGGGTGCCTCCTTGCTTCGACTGCCGGACGGGCAGAGGCTATGGCGGCGGTGTTCGAGGGCCGTCAGAATCACGTCAACGTGCGTAAACCGCACGCAAATCACGCGTTTACGTCCGTTTTACGTGGCGCAAACACGCCGCTCGCGGCGGCGGGACATGCTGCGACCGTGCGCAGAGCCCTTCTGCTCTCAGTGCTCGTCGCGCTCGCCTCGCTCGTCGTCGCGGCGTCCGCGTCAGCGCGCGCGCGCGTCGTCGACCGGGGCGTCGTGCTCCGCGTGCGCCCGTTCGCGATCCTGATCCAGGAGCTCGACGGCAGCCGCGCCAGGATCCGGGTCTCGCCGCGCACCGTCGTCGTGCTCGACGGCAGGCCCGCGACGCTGAGCGCGCTGCGGCGCGGCGAGGTCGTCTGGGTGATCCACGTCGGGCGCCGGCCGGCGCTGCGCATCCGCGCGTTCTCGCGATGAGCCGCAGCGCCGTCGTGATCGAGGACGACGAAGCGATCGGCGGCCTCGTCGCCGCCTACCTCGAGCGCGAGGGCTTCGCGGTCGCGTGGGAGCGGAGCGGCGGCGGTGGGCTGGCGGCGGTCGAGCAGCTCGACCCGCGCATCGTCGTGCTCGACGTCGGCCTTCCCGACCTCGACGGCTTCGAGGTCTGCCGCCGCATCCGCCGCGAGCGTCCGACGCCGGTCCTGATCCTCACCGCCCGCGACGAGGAGGTCGACCGCATCGTCGGGCTCGAGCTCGGCGCCGACGACTACGTGACGAAGCCGTTCTCGCCGCGCGAGCTGATCGCGCGCGTCCGCGCCATCCTGCGCCGCACCGAGCCGGAGGCTCCGCAGGTGCTCGAGCTGGGAGACGTGCTCGTAGACCGCCGTGCGCGCACCGTCACGGTCGCGGGCGAGCAGGTGCCGCTGCGGACGCTCGAGTTCGAGCTCCTGTCCGCGCTCGCGGAGTCGCCGGGCCGCGTGCTCACGCGCGAGGAGCTGCTCGCGCACGTGTGGGGGACGACGTTCCCCGGTGGGACGCGCACCATCGACGTCCACGTCGCGCAGCTGCGGAAGAAGCTCGGTCGCCCGGAGCTGATCGCGACCGTGCGCGGGTCGGGATACCGCGCGATCGCACCGGCCGTGGTGCCATGACGTCGCTGCGCGTCAGGCTCGCGCTCGCGATCGCCGCAGCCATCCTCGCGGCGGTGTCGCTGACGCTGCTCGCGGCGGCGTTCCTCGTCGACCGCTCGCTCAACCGCGGTGCGCTCCACAGCCTCGAGCGCCAGGCGCAGCTCCTCGCGCAGCGGCGGCTGCGGCCCGCACGGGACCAGCTCGGCGTGTTCGTCCGCACGCAGGACGAGCACCTCTCGATCCTGCCGCGACGAAACGCGGCGCTGCTGCTGCCCGATCCGGCCGACGCGTCCCGCCCGTCGTCGGGACACGTGACGGTGAACGGGACGCGTTACCTGTTCGCGTCACGGCCGAGCGGCAGCACCACCGTGGTGTTGCTCCGCACCGAGAGCGCCGTCGCCTCCGACCATCGCCCGTTCCTGCTCGCGTTCGCCGCGGCGGCGGGGCTCGGCGCGTTGCTGGCCGCCGTCGTGGCGACGCTGCTCGCGCGCGGGATCGCGCGGCCCGTCGCGCGCGCGGCCGCCGCCAGCCGCCGGCTCGCGGCCGGCGAGGATCCGGAGCCGCTCTCCGAGCGCGGCTCCGACGAGCTGCGCACGCTCGCTCGCTCCTTCAACGACATGGCGCGCCAGCTCGAGCGGGCGCGGGCTGCCGAGCGGTCGTTCTTGCTCTCCGTCAGCCACGAGCTGAAGACGCCGCTGACGGCGATCCGCGGGTACGCGGAGGCGCTGGGGGACGGGATCCTGTCGCCCGGCCGGGCCGGCGAGGTGATCCAGTCGGAGGCTGCGCGCCTCGAGCGGCTGGTGTCCGACCTGCTCGAGCTCGCGCGGCTGAACCGGCTCGGCTTCGACGTGGAGCGCCTGCCGGTCGACCTCGCGGCGGTGGCGCGAGACGCCGGCGAGCGGCACGCGGCGCGGGCGCGCGAGCTGGGGATCGAGCTGCGCGTCGACGCCGGTCCTGCGGCCGGTGCGCTCGGCGACCGCGACCGCGTGCTCCAGGCGGTCTCGAACCTCGTCGAGAACGCGCTGCGCTGCACGCCCCGCGGCGGCTCGGTGACGATCGGAGCCGCGCCGGGGGCGATCGAGGTGGCGGACACCGGCCCCGGGATCGCCGAGGAGGACGCGCCGCGTGCCTTCGAGCGCTTCTTCCTCTACCGCCGCTACGGCAGCGAACGTCCCGTCGGCACGGGGCTCGGGCTCGCGATCGTGCGGGAGCTGGCGCAGGCGATGGGCGGCGACGTGCGGCTCGAGAGCCGGGCCGGCGGCGGCACGACCTTCCGGATCGTGCTTTCACCTGCTCCGCCGCCCGTCGACGAGCCCGAGGACGAGGTCGGCGGCGTGCGGGAAGCCGGCGAACTCGGCGGCGAGCGGCCGCCGCGGCTCCGCGAGCGCGTCCGCGAGGGCTGAGCGCAGCGCGGCGCGGTCCGCGGCGACCCGCGCGAGTCCGAGCCGCCGATACGCCTGGTTGTTCGCGCGGATGTGGCCTACGCCCCAGCCGTAGGAGATCGGCCGGCAGCCCACCAGCAGCGCCTCCAGCACGGTCAGCCCGGCCGTCGAGTGCACGAGCACGTCGCTGGCCGCGAGCAGCGTCGGCATGTCGTCGACGAACGGCAGCACCCGCACCGCGAGCTTCGGGAACGCTGCGGCGAGGTGCTCGCGGAGCTGCTCGTTCCGCCCGCAGAGGGCCAGCACGGTCGTGCCGCGCCGCTCGAGCGCGGTTTGCACGGCGCTTTCGAGGTCGCCGACGCCCCAGCCGCCGCCGGAGACGGCGACGACGGCGCCGTCGGGCGGCAGCCCCAGCGCGCGTCTCGCCTGCTCCCGCTCCGGCGGCTCGAGGAAGCGCTCGTCGTGCAGGCCGCGGGCCGGACGCGCGACCGTCGGCCCTGCGATCCGCTCGACCTCCGGCAGCGATTCGGGATGCGTCACGAGGTGGAGGTCGATGCCCGGCGAGGCCCAGTAGTGGAGGGAGGCGAGGTCGGTGATCGCCGAGACGGCGGGCGTCGCGAGCCGGCCCGAGCGCCGCAGCCGGCCGAGCACCTCCGTGGCCGCCGGGTACGTCGAGACGACGACGTCCGGCTGCCGCCGCGCCACCGCGTCGAGCAGCCGCGGGCCGCCGCTGCGCAGCAGCGCCACCTGTCCCAGGCGACGCAGCGGCGAGCGCGCGAAGAGGAGGTACTGGAGGTCGAAGACCCAGTTGAGGCGCCCGTCCCCGAACGTCCGCCGCATCGCGTCCTCCGCGGCGCCGTGTACGAGACGCCCCATCGTGTCGAGGGCGTCGAGGATCTCCACCTGGACGTCCGCCCGCCGTGCGCGCAACCCCCGCGCGAGCGCCTGTGCCGGAATGTCGTGGCCCGCCCCGACGCTCGCCGTGAGGACGAGCACCCGCGGCGGGCGTGGAGTCACTTGCGGACGGTCACCTTGTAGTCGAGCACCCGCTTCGCCTTGCCGGCGCTCACCGTGATCCGGAAGACGAGCGGGTAGCCGACCGAGGACTTCGGCCAGATGACGAAGTCCTTGAACGTGCCGCGGAAGGGAATCCGGGTGACGTTCCCCTTCTTCGCGCCGAACCCGACCGGGTGCTTGCCGCCGAGCGGATCGACGATCTGCGCCGTCACCCGCGCCCGCGCGACCTTGCCTTCGACGGTGGCGTGGACGGTGTACGGCCAGTGGACGCCGACCTTGGGCGAGTGCGTCGCGGCGGTGAGCGTGGCGTGGAGGAAGCCTGCGGCGAGCGCCGCGGGCGCGAGCGCGGCGGCGGCGAGGACGAACGCTGCGATCTTCATGCCCAGATCGTATGCCCCGTCTCCGACGTCCGGCCGGGCTGCCAAGATGCGGCCACTGCTAGGGTCTTCCACGGTGCCGATCTACGAGTACGTGTGCATGAGCTGCGAGTCCCACTTCGAGGAGCTCGTCGGGTTGTCGGATCCGGATCCGGCCTGCCCCGACTGCGGCCACGAACGGGTGGCGAAGCAGCTGAGCGCGTTCGTGGCGCACGGCACCGCCGGACAGCCCAGCTTCGGTGGCGGCGGCTGTTGCGGCGGTAGCTGTGGCTGCGGACACTGAGTCGACCTCCGAGCTCGCGCTCCTCGCCTACGGCGACGTCGCCGCCGGCTGCACCGCCTGCGCGTTGGCGCAGACGCGGACGCAGGTGGTGTTCGGCAGCGGCTCGCCGCACGCCGACCTGATGTTCGTCGGCGAGGCGCCGGGCTTCCACGAGGACAAGCAGGGCGTGCCGTTCGTCGGCGCGGCCGGTCAGCTGCTGACGAAGCTGCTCGCCGGCATCGGGATCGCGCGCGAGGACGTCTACATCACGAACGTGCTCATGTGCCGCCCGCCGGGCAACCGCGACCCCCAGCCGGACGAGATCGAGGCCTGCGAGCGGCACCTCTTCAAGAAGATCGAGCTGATCGGCCCCACCGTGATCGCGACGCTCGGCAACTTCGCGACCAAGCTGCTCTCCGGCAAGCCGGCGGGCATCACCCGCGTGCACGGGCAGGCGCAGGAGGTGGTGCTCGGCGGCCGGCGGGTGCTGCTGTACCCGCTGTTCCACCCGGCCGCGGCGCTCTACACCCCGCGGATGCTCGAGGTGCTGGAGGCCGACTTCCGGCGTCTGCCCGAGCTGCTCGGGCGCGGCGTCGAACCGCCCGAGCCCGAGCCGGACCCTCCGCCCGCGCCCGCCGCGCGCGTCGTCCAGCAGCCGGTCCAGCTCGGCCTCTTCTGATCTGACACCGTTTCCCCGTGGAGACGGTGACGGCCTCCCCGGCGGAGACGGAGTCGCTCGCGGCCCGGCTGGCCGCGCGCCTGCGGCCGGGCGACGTGGTCGCGGTCGCCGGCGAGCTCGGCGCGGGCAAGACGACCTTCGTGCGCGGCGCCGCCAGGGCCTTGGGTGTCGCGGGCCCCGTGTCCAGCCCCACCTTCACGATCGGCCACCGCCACGAGGCGGCCGCTCCGGTCTCGCACCTCGACCTGTATCGCCTGGCGGGCATCGCTCCCTCGGAGTGGGGCGACCTGGAGCCGTACTTCGAGGGCGCGATCGTGTTCGTGGAGTGGCCGGAGCATGCCGGCGCCTGGCTGCCTCGGCCGCGGGCGCGCGTTACCCTCAGCCACGTCGACGAGACGCACCGCCGCGTCGCCATCACCGTTGAAGACGACCCTGGCTTTTGACACCGCGACCAGCTTCGGCGCCGTGTGCGCGCTCGCGACCGGCGCGCGCGCGCGACGGGCGAACGCGCGCGAGCTGCTCGCGGCGGTCGGGGAGCTCGTCGACGACCCGGCGCAGCTCGAGCGCGTCGTCGCCGGCCGCGGCCCGGGCAGCTTCACGAGCGTCCGCATCGGCCTCGCAACCGCCAGGTCGCTGGCGCAGGCGCTCGGCGTCCCCCTCGCCGGCGCGTCGACGCTCGACGCGTTCGCCGGCGGCGTCCCGGTCGTCGACGCGCGGCGCGGCGAGGTGTTCACGAGCGGGCCGCGCGTCTGCGACCCCGACGAGCTCGAGGTGGAGGGCTGCACGCTCGTGGGCGACGGCGCGGTGCGCTACCGGTCGCGGTTCGAGGCGCGCGGCGCGGTCGTCCCCCCCGACGACGATCCTGTGCACGTGCCCGATCCGCTCCTGCTGCTCGACCACGCGAGCGGCGACGTCGACCCGCTGTACGTGCGCGACCCCGACGCGGCAGCTCCACCGGAGCGCGCATGACCGCCGTCGCCGTGGAGATCCGGACGCTCGACCTCGCCGATCTCGACCACGTCGAGCAGATCGAGCAGCGCGCGTACCCGACCCCCTGGTCGCGCTCGATGTTCGTCTCCGAGCTCGCGAAGCCGACGTCGATCTGCCTGGGCGCCTTCGAGGGCGATCGGCTCGTCGGGTACATGATCAACTCTCGCTACGTCGACGCCTGGCACGTGATGAATGTCGCCGTCGACCCGGAGCGGCAGCGCCGGGGGATCGCAACCGCCCTGATCCAGCACCTGTTCGACGTCACCTCCGACGACGACCGCCGCGGCTACACGCTCGAGGTGCGCGTCTCCAACGACGAGGCGATCCGCCTCTACCGCAAGCTGGGGTTCGAGCCGCGCGGGATCCGGCGCGGGTACTACACGGACAACCGGGAAGACGCGCTGATCATGTGGCGCGACTCCGGTGTCTGACACCTTACGGTGTCAGACACCGTCACGGAATTGATCCTCGGCATCGAGACCTCCTGCGACGAGACCGCGGCGGCGCTCGTCACCCGCGACGGCGAGATCCGCTCGAACGTCGTCGCCTCGCAGGCCGAGCTGCACGCCCGCTACGGGGGCGTCGTCCCGGAGGTGGCGAGCCGCCGCCATCTCGAGCTCGTGAACCCCGTGCTGCAGGAGGCGCTGCGGACGGCCGACGCGAGGTTCGACGACGTCGACGCGGTCGCGGTGACGACGCATCCGGGGCTGATCGGGGCGCTGCTCGTCGGCGTCGCCGCGGCGAAGGCCGTCGCGTGGGCGAGGCGGCTGCCGCTCGTCCCCGTCGACCACCTGCACGGGCACGTCGCCTCGCTCTACCTGAAGCCGCTCGACCTCGAGCCGCCGTTCGTCTGCCTGCTCGCGAGCGGCGGCCACACGATGCTGCTCGACGTGCGCGAACGTGGCGGCTACCGGGTGCTCGGCACGACCCTCGACGACGCGGCGGGCGAGGCGTTCGACAAGGGGGCGAGGCTGCTCGGGCTCGGCTATCCCGGCGGCCGCGCGATCGACGAGCTCGCGCGGCAGGGGGACCCCGAGGCCTACCGCTTCCCCGTCGCGCGGGTGCCGGGACTCGACTTCTCGTTCTCCGGGCTCAAGACGGCGCTCCTCTACTCGGTGCGCGACCTCGCACCCGACGAGCTTGCCGCCCGACGCGCCGACCTCGCCGCCTCGTACCAGCGCGCGATCGTGCGCGCGCTCGTCGCGCGCGTCGACGAGTGCGGAGCGGAGCGGATCGCCGTCGTCGGCGGCGTCGCGGCGAACAGCGAGCTGCGGACTGCGCTGCCGGATGCCGCGCTCGCGCCGCTGTCGCTGTGCACCGACAATGCGGCGATGATCGCCTCCGCGGCGAGGTACGTCGAGCCGCTCCCGTGGCCCGCCTATCTGGAGCTCGATGCGCGGGCGACGGCGTAGCGGCGCGGCAATCGTCGCGCTCGCGCTCGGTGCATTCGCGGCCGCGCTCCTGCTCGGTGTTGCGTCCGGCGGCGGCGCTTCCCCACCGCCGCTCGCACAGGTGCCGGGCTGGCACGGCTTCGTCGGCGACCCGCGACCGGCGGTCAGCCTCGGCGACCGGATGATCGTGGTGCTCGAGACGCCGTCGGTCGCGCAGCGGCTCGCCCGCGCGCGCTACGCGACGGAGGCGCAGGAGCGGTCGTGGACCGCGCAGGCGATGGCGGCGCAGCAGCAGGTGCTGACCACGCTCGCCACCGCGGGGATCGTCGTCACCCCCGACGAGCGCTTCGCGCGCGTCCTCGACGGGTTCTCGGCGACGCTCGATCCTCGTGCGGTCGCGCTGCTCGAGCGCGACCAGGACGTCGCAGGCGTGTACCCGGTGCGGGCCGCCTTTCCGACCACCAGCTCGCGCAGCGCGCTCGTGCGCGGAGACGTCGGCGAGCTCGCGGGCTCGTTCCTGCCCGGCGACGACGGTCGGGGCGTCACCGTGGCGCTGCTCGACACCGGAGTCGACCTCGCGCATCCGTACCTGCGCAGACATGTGCTGCCCGGGATCGACGTCCTCGGGGGGAGCCGCGACGCCCACGCGCAGCCGGACCCGCAGGATCCGACGCGCGTCGAGCGGCACGGCACGGAGCTCGCCGGGATCGTCGTCGGCGCGGACGGCCCGGACGGGTTGGCCGGCGTCGCGCCGGGAGCGACGCTGCTGCCGATCCGCGTCGCCGGCTGGCAGCCCGACGCCGACGGCGGTGAGGCGGTCTACGCGCGCAGCGACCAGCTGATCGCCGGTCTCGACCGGGCCGTCGACCCGAACGGCGACGGCGACTGCCACGACGCGGCGAGGGTTGCGCTCGTCGGCCTGGCCGAGCCCTACGCGGCCTTCGCCGACTCGCCGGAGGCGCGCGCCGTGCAGGGCGCTCTCGCGCTCGGCACGGTCGTGGTCGCGCCCGCCGGCAACGACGGCGCCGCCGGGCCGACCTTCGGCTCGGTTGCCGGACCGGCCGGCGCGCCGGATGCGGTCGCCGTCGCGGCGGACGACGCGCGGCCGCAACTCGACGAGGCGCGGGTCGTCCTGCGCCGCGGTCTCGACGTGCTCTACGACAGCGTGCAGCCGCTGCTCGGCCCGGTCGTGCCCTCGCACGCGCTCACGCTGGCCGTTGCCGCGGCGCGCGACGGCGGAGCGACCTCGGCGGACTTCTTCACCCCGACGGGTGCGAGCCTCGTCGCAGGGAAGGCGGCGGTGCTGCCGATCGGACCCGATCCGCAGGCGCAGGCACAGGCGGCCGCGGCCGCCGGTGCGAGCGCCGTGCTCCTGTACGGCGAAGCGCCGCCGGCCGGCGCCCTGCGCGTCGCCTCCGCGCTGACGGTGCCCGTCGCCTGGCTGCCGGTGCCGGCCGCCTCCGCGCTGCTCGCGGCGCGGCGGGCCGGCCTGGACGTCGAGGTCGCGCTCGGCTCCGGACGGAGCGCGGCGAACGCCGGACGCGGCCTCGTCGCCGGGTTCTCCTCCCGCGGCCTCGCCTTCGACGGGCGCGTCAAGCCCGACGTCGCCGCTCCCGGTGTGGGGGTCGCGACCGCCGAGCCGCGCCTAGGCCAGGGCGGCGCCCCGCTGTACGGGACCGTGAACGGGACGAGCGCGGCGGCGGCGGTCGTCGCAGGCGCCGCGGCGCGGCTGGCGGAGATGCGGCCGAACCTCGACGGCGAGGAGCTGCGCAGCCTGCTCGTCGGCTACGCCGCGACCGGCCGCGCGCCGATGACGGAGGTCGGCGCCGGGACGCTGCGGATCGGCGCCTCCGCTGCGGGCGAGGTCGCCGCCGACCAGGGGTCGCTCGGCTTCGGCATCTGGCAGGGACCTCGCTGGCACGCGACGCGCGCGCTCGTCATCCGCAACGTCTCGACGCGGCGGCTGCAACTTTCCGTCGCCGCGGTCACGACATCGGGCGAGTCGGAGGCGCTGCACTTTCGCGTCGAGCCGAACCACCTGCTGCTGCGCGAGGGTCAGGCGGCGCGCGTGCGCGTGACGGTGACCGCGCCGGCCGCGCCGCCCTCCGACCTGGCGACGGGCGCGATCGAGGCGACGCCCGCGGGGGGCGAGACGCTGCGCATCCCGTGGGCGCTGGCGTTCGCCGCGCCGACCGCGACACATCTGCTCCAGCACGTCTCGCTCGACCGCGCTGCGTTCAAGCCCTCCGACACGTCGCCCGCCATCCTCAGCGTCCAGGTCGGAGACGTGCTCGGCGTCGGCACGAGGCCGCAGATCGAGCCCGTCTCCCGCCTCGACGTGCTGCTGTACCGCGCGGACGGCAGCTTCCGCGGCGTGATGGCGCGCCTCCGGGACCTGCTGCCGGGCTCGTACAGCTTCGGCATCACGGGCCGCGGCCCGACGAGCGCGGTGCTTCCGTCGGGCAGCTACGAGCTGCGGCTCGCCGCCTGGCCGACGCTGCCGGCGCAGGCGAAGCCGAGCCGGGCGATCGTGCGATTCCGGATCCGCTGATCGGGTGTAGGCTCGCCGCCATGGCCACCACCGAGCACGAAAGCCACCTCCGCGAGAACCCGTACCGCCTCGCGCAGCAGCAGCTCCGCAAGGTCGCCGAGACCTTCGACATCGACGACCGCCTCGTCAACGTCCTGCAGGAGTGCAAGAAGGCCGTCGAGGTCTCGATCCCCACCTCGCTCGACGACGGCAGCGTGCGCGCGTTCACCGGCTACCGCGTCACGCACAACATCGCGCGCGGCCCGTCCAAGGGCGGCATCCGCTACCACCCCGACGTCACGCTCGACGAGGTCAAGTCGCTCGCGATGTGGATGACGTGGAAGTGCGCGCTGATGGGACTGCCGTTCGGCGGCGCGAAGGGCGGCGTGATCTGCGATCCCAAGCGGATGTCGCGCGGCGAGCTCGAGCGCATGACGCGTCGCTTCACCTCGGAGATCATCAACGAGATCGGGCCGGAGAAGGACATCCCCGCACCCGACGTCGGCACGAACGCGGCAACGATGGCGTGGATCTTCGACACGTACTCGATGAACAAGGGGCATTCGGTGCTCGGGGTCGTCACCGGGAAGCCGCTCACGATCGGCGGCTCGCTCGGGCGCGAGGAGGCGACCGCGCGCGGCGCGGTCTTCTGCCTCGAAGCCGCGCTGCGGCGGCAGGAGCGTCCGCTCGACGGGCTGCGCGTGGTCGTGCAGGGCTTCGGCAACGTCGGCTCGTTCTTCGCCAAGCTGGTCGCCGAGCTGGGCGCGACGGTGATCGCCGTCTCCGACTCGACGGGTGGGATCCACGACCCCCGCGGCGTCGACGTCGCGGCGGCGTTCGCGCACAAGCGCGCCGGCGGCGCGCTGAGCGAGCTGCAGGGCGGCGACAGGATCTCCAACGACGACCTGCTCCTGCTCGACTGCGACGTGCTCGCGCCGTGTGCGCTCGAGCAGGTGATCACGGAGGAGAACGCCGACCAGGTGCGCGCGAAGCTGATCGTCGAGGGCGCGAACGGCCCGATCACGCCGGCGGCCGACGAGATCCTGCAGGAGAACGGCGCGCTCGTGCTCCCCGACGTGCTCGCGAACGGCGGCGGCGTCGTCGCCTCGTATTTCGAGTGGGTACAGGGCCTGCAGGAGTACTTCTGGAAGGAGGACGAGGTGAACGCGCGGCTGAACGAGATCGTCACGCGCGCGTTCGACGAGACGTGGGCGACGTACGAGACGCGCGGCATCTCGATGCGCATGGCGGCGTACGGGCTCGCCGTGCAGCGCGTCGCCGAGGCGACGGTCACGCGCGGTCTCTATCCGTAGCGTCCCCTGAAGCGCGTCGTCCTCTACCACGCCGAGGGCTGCCACCTCTGCGAGCGGGCGCGGGAGCAGCTCGAGCGGCTGCGGGACGAGCTGGCGTTCGACTACGACGAGGTCGACATCACGGGCGACGAGGCGCTCGAGGCTCGCTACCGCGAGTGGCTGCCGGTGGTGGAGATCGACGGCGACCGAGCCTTCGTCTACTACCTGGACGAGGCGGCGTTCCGCCGGAAGCTGGCCTGAAACTGTTTCGCGGACATGTCCGCGAAACAGTTTCAGGGTGTCACAAGCGTCGCCGCTTGTGACAACCGTCCGGCGCTGCTGGAGCCTTCGGGCACAATGCTCGTGATGTTGCAAGCGGGTCCCGGGAACGTCGGCACCGACCGGCTCGGAGTGGGCGTGGCCGCGCGGCTCTCGCGCTACCTGCAGGTGCTGAGCCAGGCGCGCAAGATGGGCAAGGAGCGCATCTCCTCGCAGGAGATCGCCGACTACACGAACATCAACGCGACGCAGATCCGCCGCGACCTCTCGAACTTCGGCAAGTTCGGCAAGCGCGGCGTCGGCTACTCGATCGAGTCGCTGCTCGTCGAGATCAGGCGCATCCTGCGCACGCAGGGGCAGCACAACATCGCGCTCGTCGGGGCGGGCCGGCTCGGCCAGGCGATCGCGAGCTCGCCGATCTTCGCCGAGCACGGGATCAACGTCGCGGCGGTCTTCGACCGCGACCCGGAGAAGATCGGCTCGGACGTCGGCGGCACAGCGGTGGAGGACGAGCGGCGGCTGAAGGACGTCGTCCGTGAGAAGAACATCGTCGTCGGCGTGCTCGCGGTGCCGGCCGGCGAGGCGCAGAAGGCGTGCGACGACCTCGTCGACGCCGGCGTGCGCATCATCTTCAACTACTCCGAAGCTCTGCTCGACGTGCCGAGCGACGTGACGGTGCACACGTCGAACCCCGCGGTCGAGCTGCTGCACGCGCTCTACTTCCACTTGACGTGATCCCGGCGCGAAACTCGCGTCCTTGGTTCGTCGAAGACGAACCGAGGACGGGGGGTTCCTGAGTGCGGATCCTGCTCTGGCACGGCTACCTGCTGGGCGGGACGGGCTCGAATGTCTACAGCCGCGCGCTCGCGCGCGAGTGGAGCCGCGCGGGCCACGACGTCGCCGTCGTCTGCCAGGAGCGCGAGCCCGAGCGCTACGACCTGGGCGGCGCGTGCGTGGTCGTGCCCGAGCTACCGGGGGGCCTGCTGCCGGTGTTCGTCATGGACCGCTACGCCGGGCTCGAGCCGCGGCTGCTGCAGGACTTCACGGCGGCCGAGCGTGATGCGTACGTCGCCGCGAACGCGGCCACGTTGCGCGAGCAGCTGCCTGCCGATCTCGTCTTCGCGAACCACGTGCTGATGGGCGGCCCGGTCGGCGCGGCGGTGGGCGTTCCCTTTCGCGTCAAGGCGCACGGCTCCGAGCTCGAGTACTCGATGCGGGGCCGCCCGGAGCTGGAGGAGCTCGGCCGGCGGGCGCTCGCCGACGCCGAGGTGACGTTCGTCGGCTCGCAGCACATCCGCGACGTGCTCGAGCAGGTCGTCGGCACCGTGGAGCCCGTCGTCGAGGTGCCGCCGGGCGTGGACGTCGACGAGTTCGCACCCGAGCCCCGCGACGAGGCGCTCGAGCGGCTGCTCGAGGAGTGCCGCCGCGATCCGCCGAACCCGGGCAACGCGCAGGAGCGCCTGCCGGACGAGGGGAACGCCGACCGGCTCGCGACGTTCTTCGCCGGCGAGCGGCCGACCGTCGTCTACTTGGGGAAGCTGATCGAGCAGAAGGGCGTGCACCTGCTGCTCGAGGCGGTGCGCGGCATCGACGCGCGGCTCGTCGTCGTCGGCTTCGGGCCGGAGCGCGGGCGTCTCGAGGCGGACTCGCCGCCCGGCACGCTCTTCACCGGGCCGCTCGAGCACCGCCACCTGCGTCACCTGCTGCCGCTCTGCGACGTGACCGTCGTGCCGTCGATCTTCCCCGAGGCGTTCGGGATGGTCGCCGCCGAGGCCGCTGCCGCAGGGTCGCCGCCTCTCGTCGCGCGCCACTCCGGCCTGGCCGAGGTGGCGGCGGGAATCGAGGAGCGCTATCCGGAACGGTTTCGGCACCTCGCGTCGTTCGCGCGCGGCGACGCGGGCGATCTCGCGGACAAGCTGCGGGAGCTGCTCGCGCTGCCGGCGCGGGATCGCGACGAGCTCGCGCGCGCCGCACGCGCGGCAGTCGTTGAGCGCTGGTCGTGGGCCGGCGTCGCGGCCCGCCTGCTCGCGCCAGCGGGCTAACGTACCGCGACCGATGGGAGAGGAGCAGCGCGGCTCGTGGCAGGAGCTGCTCGCGGACGCCGAGGCGGCGTACGAGAGCGGCACCGACTTCACCCTCGCGGTCGAGGAGGAGTTCGCGCTCCTCGATCCGGAGACGCTCTCCCTGACGAACCGCTTCGAGGACGTCAAGGCGCTCGCCGACGGCACCGACGTTGCGCCGCATCTCGTCGGCGAGCTGATCGCGTCGGAGGTCGAGGTGCGGACCGGGCGCTGCGCCGACTTCGGGGATGCGGCGGCGACGATGGCCGAGCGGCGCTCGCAGCTGCACTCTCTCGTGCGGGACCTGGGACTTGCGATCGCTGCCACGGGCACGCATCCGTGGAGCCGCTGGCAGGACCAGCGCATCATCGACACGCCGCATTACCGTCGCAACGACGAGCTGCTCCGCTACGTCGTCTGGCGCAACAACACGTTCGGGCTGCACGTGCACATCGGCATCGCCGGCGCCGACCGCGCGGTGGCGGTGCAGGACGCGCTTCGCAACTTCCTGCCCGAGCTGCTCGCGCTGTCGGCAAGCTCGCCGTTCGTCGAGGGCGTCAACTCGGGCCTGCACTCGGCCCGCACGGAGATCTTCACGCGCATGTTCCCGCGCTGCGGGATCCCGGACGCGTACGGCAGCTGGCGCACCTTCCGCGACTACGTCGCGTTCCTGTACGCGACCGGATCGATGACGGAGCACACGCAGCTCTGGTGGAGCGTCCGGCCGCATCTCGCGTATCCGACGATCGAGATCCGCATCTGCGACGGTCAGCCCGACCTCGCCGAGGCGCAGTCGCTCGCCGCGGCGTGCTACGCGGTCGCCGCGCGCTGCGCGCGCGCGATCGACGAGGGCGAGCCGCTGCCCGACCTGCCGCACCGGCTGCTGGAGGAGAACATGTGGCGCGCGATCCGCTACGGCCTCGCCGGCGAGCTGCTCGACTTCCGCCGCGGCGAGCTGGTGCCGGCGCGGGCGCGGCTCGAGCAGCTGCTCGAGTGGACGGCACCGGTTGCAGACGAGATCGGCGCCGCGCCGTTCCTCGTGGTGCCCGAGCGGAACGCGGCGGAGCGGCAGATCGCACGGTTCGAGGACGGGGCGACGCTCGAGGAGATCTACGCCGAGCAGGTGCGCGCCTCGGAGCCGATCTCGTGAGCGAGCCGGACTACGAGAAGCTGGCCGAGCAGATCGCGCAGCTGCGGATCGACGACGTGCTCGCCGGCACCGCGTCGACCCTCGCCAGCATCGCGTACGCCAAGCTCGGCGCCTGCGAGCGCGAGCAGGCGAAGCGGGCGATCGACGCCCTGGCGGCAATCGTGCCGCTGCTCGAGGAGGGAGAGCTCCGCCGCGACTTCGGCGCCGCGCTCGCGAACCTCCAGGTGGCGTTCGCCACGAACTCCTGAACCAGGTTCGCCGCTTCGGGGCGAGCCCGGTTCGCGGGTTTCCGGTGTCTGACACCCGCTTGTGATACATAATCGCCCGCGCCGAAGCCCTTCGGCGCTTGACTTTGTGAGGGAGCGAAACGGATGAGTTGGTTCATGCATCACGCGGTGCTGTTCGCGCTGCTCTGTGCGGCGGCCGCGGTCGCGTACGGGCTCGGGCTGACGGTCTGGCTGCTGCAGCGGCCCGCCGGCACGGAACGGATGCAGGAGATCGCGCGCGCCGTGCAGGAGGGCGCCGCTGCGTACCTGCGCCGCCAGTACACGACGATCGCCGTGGTGGCGATCGTGCCGTTCCTCCTGATCGGCTTCTACCACTCGCTCGGCTGGGGGACGGCCGTCGGCTTCCTGATCGGCGCCACGCTCTCCGCGGCTGCCGGCTTCATCGGCATGAACGTCGCCGTGCGCTCGAACGTCCGCACGGCCGAGGCGGCCCGCAGCGGTCTGCCGGCGGCGCTCAACGTCGCGTTCCGTGCCGGCTCGGTGACGGGGCTCCTGGTAGTCGGGCTTGGTCTGCTCGGCGTCGCCGGCTATTACCTGCTGCTCACCAAGCTGATCGGCGACAGCCCGCACAAGGCGATCGACCACCTGGTGGGCCTCGCCTTCGGCGGCTCGCTCATCTCCGTCTTCGCCCGGCTCGGCGGCGGCATCTACACCAAGGCCGCCGACGTCGGCGCCGACCTCGTCGGGAAGATCGAGGCAGGGATCCCCGAGGACGACCCGCGCAACCCGGCCGTGATCGCAGACAACGTGGGCGACAACGTCGGCGACTGCGCCGGCATGGCCGCCGACCTGTTCGAGACGTACGCGGTCACCGCGGTCGCGGTGATGCTGCTCGGGATCACCGGCGCTGTCCACGCGGCGGGCGTCCCGACGAAGCTCTACCTCTTCCCGCTCGTGATCGGCGGCATGTCGATCGTGGCGTCGATCGTCGGCGTCCAGTTCGCGCGCGTGCGCGAGGGCGGCAACGTGATGAACGCGCTGTACCTCGCCGTCCTCGTGGCGACGCTGATCTCGGCCGGGCTGTTCGTGCCGGTCACCATGGCCTTCGACTGGCACGGCAAGTACGCGTTCGGCAACCTCTACGGCTCGGCGCTGATCGGGCTCGCGATCACCGCGCTGCTCGTGGGGATCACCGAGTTCTACACGGGCACCCGCTGGAACCCGGTCAAGTCGATCTCGCGCTCCTCCCAGACGGGGCACGCGACGAACATCATCGAGGGCCTCGCCGTCGGCATGCAGGCGACGGCGGCGCCGGTGATCGTGATCGCGATCGGCATCCTCGTGGCGAATCACCTCGCCGGCCTGTACGGCATCGGCGTGGCGGTGATGGCGCAGCTGTCGATGACCGGCCTCATCGTCGCGCTCGACGCGTACGGGCCGGTGACCGACAACGCCGGCGGTCTCGCCGAGATGGCCGACCTGCCGGCGGAGGTGCGCGCGATCACCGACCCGCTCGACGCGGTCGGCAACACGACGAAGGCGGTGACGAAAGGCTACGCGATCGGCTCGGCCGCGCTCGCCGCGCTCGTCCTTTTCGGCTCGTACGCCGACGGTCTGCACACGCAGGCGAAAGCAGGCTCGGTGCTCAGCACGCTCAACTTCGACCTCTCGAACGCGTGGGTGATCGCGGGCCTGTTCATCGGCGGCCTGATGCCGTTCCTGTTCGCGTCGCTCGCGATGCAGGCGGTCGGCCGCGTCGGCGGCGAGGTGGTCGAGGAGGTGCGGCGCCAGTTCCGCGAGGACCCCGGGATCATGGAGGGGACCTCGCGCCCCGAGTACGGCCGTGCGATCGACATCGTCACCGGCTCGGCGATCAAGTCGATGATCGTGCCTGCGCTCGTCCCGATCGTCTTCCCGATCATCATCGGCGTGATCAACGCCACGATGCTGGGCGGGCTGCTGATCGGGACCATCGTCACCGGCCTGTTCCTCGCGATCGCGATGACGTCGGGCGGCGGCGCATGGGACAACGCGAAGAAGCTGATCGAGGACGGCCTCTACGGCGGCAAGGGCTCGGAGGCGCACGCGGCGGCCGTCACGGGCGACACGGTCGGCGATCCCTACAAGGACACGGCGGGGCCGGCGATCAACCCGATGATCAAGATCACGAACATCGTCGCGATCCTGATCATCCCGATCGTCATCTCGATCCACGGCTGACCGCTTCCCCCTCATCGAGGGGGCGGCTTTACGCGGCTTTACACGAAGCCGACGACGGCTCGGCTAGAAGTGGGAGCGGACCGGAAGCGGACGGGGATCTGTCGATGCGAAGCAAAGGGGGCGATGCGCCGGGGGTTCGCAGCGGGTGTCGTAGCGATTGCAGTCATCTCCGGCGCGGCCGCGGTTGCCGCTGCGGCCGTGGCGAGCTCGCCGAAGCCGGGCAAGATCGTCGCGGCGGCGGCGGGCCGCGGGTTCTTCCGCAGCCGCTGCGACTACTCGCACACGCGGCCCGACGACCCGATCCTGATGCCCGGCAAGCCCGGCATGTCGATGGTCCACGACTTCTTCGGGAACACGAGCACGACTGCGGACTCCACCGCTGCCGGCCTGCGTGCTGCGACGCACACGTCGTGCCTCGCGCCGGGCGACACCTCCGCGTACTGGGTGCCGGCGCTCTACCAGCACGGCACGCGTGTCGTCCCGGATCGTGCGCTCGTCTACTACCGCGACGCCGGCCGGAAGGCGGCGACGATCCAGACGCTGCCGCCGGGGCTGCAGATGATCGCCGGCGACGAAGCGGCGATGGCGCCGCAGTCGACCAAGGTCGCGTACTGGAACTGCGGCGCGAGGGCGAACGTGCGCAAGTCCGCGCTGCCGCCGGCGAGCTGCCCGGCCGGCTCCCAGCTCGTGCTCAGCCTCGTCTTTCCGGACTGCTGGAACGGACACACGCTCGCCGGCGCGAGCAGGCAGAACGTCGCCTACGCCGTCGGCGGCGGCTCCGGCTGCCCGTCCGGCTACCCCGTCGCGATCCCGCAGGTCGTCATTCACGTGCACTACCCGATCTCACGCGGCGACGGGTTGACGCTCTCGATGGGGCCGAGCGCGAACACGATGCCGCACAGCATCTACACCGCGCACGCCGACCTCTTCAACGCCTGGGATCCGAACGTCCTGGCGTCGCTCGTCGAGCGCTGCGACGGCGGTCACCTGCTCTGCGGCACGGTCGGCCCCGCGAACCAGCCGCTCGGCGAGTCGCAGAAGGAGCTGCGCAGGATGCGCGAACGGGAGCGGGCGCACCGGCACTGACCCTGCTCGACGCGGTGCCGGCGCGTCTACTCGTCGCTGCTTTCGCGAACCATCTGCTCCGCGTGCTGTTCGATCCATTCGCGTAATCGCGCCTTGTCGCGGTCGTCGCGATGTCGGTCGTCGAGGCCGACTGCGGCCGCGAATGCCGTCTGGAGGTCCGAGCTCGTGGCCTGTCCGTGTTCGCAGGCCACGTGCCATCCGTCCGCGAGACGCCGGACGTGGATCGCGTGCCCGTCTGGCAAGTAGCTGTGCCACTGGCGCACAGGTCGCTCCTCTCTCCGCGCCCCCGATCGCGGCGGTCGTGCACGGTAGTTGGAGGCAGAGCAGGGCGACTGTGTTGTCTGTACCTCGGTTGTCGGATCGCCAAACGATGCGTCGTCGCTCAGCGTCGCTCCGTGCGCTCCGTCTCCGCTGCGGCCCGGGCGCCGGCGAGCGCTCCGGGGTCGAGGAGGTACTCGCGTCCGTCGATCACGATGTGCGCCGGGCCGACGTCTCCCTCCTGGCCGCACTCGGCGACGCACTCGAGGAGCTGCGCCAGCGTGTACGTCTCAGGCTCGGAGATCTCGATCAGCATCTGCCAGTGGCCGCTCTCGCGCTCCAGGAGGTAGCCCTTCAGGGAGGGAGGCAGGTCGTGGAAGATGCCGAGGGCGCAGTCGCGGTCGCGGAGATCGAACGCGACCCTGGCGGGGACGCGGCGCATATGCGGCGCCAGCGCCTCTTCGAGCGTCTCCGCTTCCGCGACGTCGGCTTCCCAGGTTCGGCGCGACGAGGTCGCCGGCCGCCGTCTGCGGGTCGATGCCGCCGGCAACACCGCGAACGACGTCGCGTTCCGTCAGGATGCCGACGAGGCGCTCGCCGTCGACGATCGGAAGCGAGCCGACGTCTTCGCTTTGCATCAGTCGCGCGGCCTCACTGAGCGGCATCGAGCTCTTGATGCTCAGCGACTTGCCGGACGACCCCACCCTGCTCCTTTCAACCTTGCCGAGCCACAGTAGCAACGCTCCGACGGAGCCGGAGCCGAGCCGCGGCAGAGGAGGAGACGAGGCCGAGGAGGCTGCCTCAGCGGGCGGTACGACGGTCGCCCGTCGGCAGGGGCAGCAGGCGAAGCAGCCGCTGGAGCTGCGTCCGTCCCGAGACCCTCACCCCGCGGGGGGCGCGCGTCGAGTCGATGCCCTCGACCCGGAGGGCCGCCGCCACGGCCTCGGCCAGCGGTGGATCCGAGAGCGCGATCTCGACTGAATCGTCTCCGAAGCGGCCGTGGTCTCCGACGAGCTGTGCCAGCCACTCCTTCCGGTTCGCGCCGTCGTCCTCTCGCTTCACCCACATCTCATCGGCTACGACGGCGAGAATGATGAGCCGGTTAGTCGGGAAGCTCCTAGCTCTACCGTTGTGCGCCTGGAAGCAGGCAGCAGGTCAAGGATGCCCCCAACATCGGTCTGGACGGGGACGAGCTCAGCCAGGAAGCCGAATCGGCGCTCTACCACCACTACCAGCTGAACTACACGCCGGCTGACAACCCGCGCGGCCGCCGGCTCGTCCGCCACTGACTGCGCCGATTGCGGGACCCCGCTCGCCCTCGTCGCGGGCGCGGTCCACACTGTGCGCGTGCGCGCGCTGATCGGGTCTGCGCTGGCGGTCGCGGTGGCGACCGGGCTCGTGTACGCCCTGCGCCCGATCGCGCCCATCCTCAGCCTCGGCGTGCTCTACACGCCGGCGGTCCTGGCGACTGCCGTGCTGTTCGGGATCGGCTTCGCGCTGGCCGTCGCGGTCGCGTCGATGCTCGCGTTCAACGTGCTCTTCCTCGCGCCGGTCGGGACGCTGACCCTCGCCGACGCCCGCAACTGGACGGCCCTCGCCGTGTATGCCGTCACCGCCGTGGTCGCCGGGGAGCTCGCCGCGCGGACGCGCCGTCGGGCGGCCGAGGCCGAGCAGCGGGAGCGCGAGGCGGCGCTGCTCTCCGACGTCGCGGCCGAGCTGCTCCAGGCCGGCGAGGTCTCCGACCTGCGCGAGCGGACGGAGCGCGCGTTGCGCGACGCCGATCCGCCCGGGGCGAGTCGGCTCGAAGCCGCGCTGGACGCCCTGCTCGCGGTCGCGCGCGAGCGTGACCGCCTCGAGGCGAAGGCGCGCGAGGCGGAGGCGCTGCGGCGGTCGGATGCGATCAAGACGACGATCCTGCAGGCTGTCTCGCACGACTTCCGTACGCCGCTCGCGACGATGTCCGCGGCGATCGGCGGTCTGCAGAGCGGGGAGCTCCAGCTCACCGAGGACGACCGGGCCGAGCTGCTCGACTCGGTCGGTGTCGAGCTCGCGCGGCTGACGCGGCTGGTCGAGAACCTGCTCGACCTGTCGCGGCTCCAGGCCGGCGCGGCCGCCCCGCATGCGGAGCTCTGGGCGGTCGACGACGTCCTGGCCGACGTCGCGGGCTCCGAGCGGGTGCGCGTCGAGCTCGAGGACGAGCTGCCCGCCGTGCGGGTCGATCTGGCGCAGATCCAGCGTACGGTCGCGAACCTCCTGGACAACGCGCTCAGGTTCTCGGCAGGCGACGTCGTGGTACGGGCGTCGTCGTCGCTCGACGGCGTCGCGGTCGAGGTGCTCGACCGCGGCCCCGGCCCCGCTGCCGGCGCGCCCGGAGGCGCCGGCCTCGGCCTCTCGATCGCGCGCGGCTTCGCCGCTGTGAACGGCGCGTCGCTCGTCCACGAGCCACGGGAGGGGGGCGGAACCCGCGCCCGTCTGACGCTCCCGGGCGAGCGTGTGCCGGCGCCGGTGGCGTGAAGGTCCTGGTCGTCGACGACGAGCCGCAGTTCGCGCGCGCGCTTGCGGCGAACCTGCGAGGTGCGGGATACGAGGTGGAGACCGCGGCGACCGCCGAGGCGGCGCTCGCCGCAGCCGGGCTCGCCCCGCCGGACGCGGTGATCCTCGACCTGCGCCTGCCGGACGGCTCCGGCCGTGACGTGTGTCGCGAGCTTCGCGCGTGGAGCGAGGCGCCGATCATCGTGGTGTCGGCCGTCGGCGACGAGGCGGAGAAGATCGCCGCGCTCGACGAGGGCGCCGACGACTACGTCACGAAGCCGTTCGCGATCGGCGAGCTGCTCGCACGGCTGCGCGCGGCGCTGCGTCGGGCCGGGCCGCCGGGCGAGCCGGTGCTGGAGATCGGTCCGATCCGCGTCGACCTCGACCGGCACGCGGTCGACGTCGACGGGCAGCCGGTGCACCTGACGCCGATCGAGTTCCGGCTGCTGACCGTGCTCGCCCAGAGCTCCGGCAAGCTGCTGACGCACCGCATGCTCCTCCGCGAGGTGTGGGGGCCGGGCTACGGCGAGGAGTCGAACTACCTGCACGTCTACGTGTCGCAGCTGCGCCGCAAGCTCGAGCCCGACCCCGCACGGCCGCGCTACCTCCTCACCGAGACTGGCGCCGGCTACCGCCTCGTCGACGGCGCATGAAACTGTTTCGCGCCGAAGGCGCGAAACAGTTTCCATCCTGAGACGATCCTGAGGCGGGAGGGCGGGATCCTGAGCCGGCCCTGAGGCTTGTCGCCGTACCGTCGGGGCATGGCGACCCGTTTGCTCGCGCCGGTGCAGGCCTGGAGCGCGCGCCGTGCGCTTCGCGCGGCGCGCGCGAGCGCCGACGAGCAGCTCCTTGCCAGCCGGCTGCCCTCGCCGCGGCTCGCGTGGCGCTCCGCAGAGCTGACGTCTGCCGAGCACCGCGTCGCGCTCGGTCGTTCCCTGGCCGACGTCGTGCACGCGGCGGACGAGCGTCTGCTGCCCGGCGCGACGCCCCTCGACCGCAGCGCGGTCCGAGAGTCGCGCGCGCAGCTGCTCGGCGTGGCGGCCCTTCTCTTCGACACCGGGCGCACCGTCGCGCCCCGCGGCGTCCTGATGGTCGAGCACCTGCTCGGCGACGGTGCCGGACCGCTGTACGGACGCAGCGGCGCACGGCCGCTGCGGCTCGAGCTGGCACGCGTCGCCGCGGCGCTCGAGGGCCGGGACTGATGCGCCGCTCCGAGGCGGCGCATTGAGCGCCACCGAGGCGGGCGCCCGGCTGAAGCGGCTCGTGGTCGGCCGTCCGATGGCGACGGGGCAGTTCGAGGAGACGCTGCTGCCGAAGACGCTCGCGCTGCCGATCTTCGCCTCGGACCCGCTCTCCTCGGTCGCCTACGCCACGGAGGCGGCCCTCGTCGTGCTGCTGGCGGCATCGGCCGGGGCGACGCACCTCGTCTTTCCGCTGTCGCTCGCCATCGCAGCGCTGCTCGCCGTCGTCGTCGCCTCGTACCGCCAGACCGTGCGGGTCTACGAGAGCTCGGGCGGCGCGTACGTCGTCGCCCGCGAGAACCTCGGTCGGCTGCCGAGCCTCACCGCCGCGGCCGCGCTGCTCACGGACTACGTGCTGACCGTCGCGGTGTCGGTCGCGGCCGGCGTTCTCGCGCTGACCTCGGCCGTGGCCTCGCTGCGCGGGCACGAGGTGCTGCTCTCCTTGATCTGCGTCGTCCTGATCACGTTCGCGAACCTGCGCGGGGTACGTGAGACGGGAATCGCGTTTGCACTTCCGACCTACGCGTTCGTCGCCTCGATCTTCGTGCTGCTCATGGTCGGCATGACCCGCTGCGCGGTCTCCGGCTGTCCGCGCGCTCCGGTCTCGCACCCGATGGCGACAGGTGCCGGCGCGGTGACGCTGTTCGTGCTGCTCCGTGCGTTCTCGTCGGGTTCGACCGCCCTGACGGGCGTCGAGGCGATCGCGAACGGCGTGAACGCGTTCCGGCGCCCGCACGGTCGCAACGCAGCGGCGACGCTCGCCGTGCTCGGGACGATCGCGATCGCGATGTTCGTCGGCGTCTCGTGGCTCGCGGTGCACATGCACGCGCGGCCGACAGTCACCGGCACGCCGTCCGTGCTGTCGGAGCTGGCGCGCGGGGTCTTCCCGCCGTCGTCACCCGGCAGCTTCATGTACTGGGCGGTGCAGGTCCTGACGCTGCTGATCCTCGTGCTGGCCGCCAACACGTCGTTTCAGGGCTTTCCGCGGCTCGCCGCCCTGCTTGCGCGCGACCGTTACTTCGCCCGGCAGTTCACCAACCTCGGAGACCGACTCGTCTTCTCGAACGGCATCCTCGTGCTCGCCGCGGCCGCCTCCACGCTGCTCTGGATCTACCACGCGCAGGTCGACTCGCTGATCCACCTGTACGTGATCGGGGTGTTCACGGCGTTCACGCTCTCGCAGGCCGGCATGGTGCGCTACTGGCTGCGCACGCACGACCCCGGCTGGCGGCGCCGCGCGCTCGTCAACGGCGTCGGCGCCACGGCGACGGGCTTCGTGACGGCGATCGTCGTCTGGACGAAGTTCACCCAGGGAGCGTGGCTCGTCACCGTCGCGATCCCGCTGCTCGTCCTCTCGTTCCTCGGCATCAACCGTCACTACCGACGCTTCGGCCGCCGCCTGCGCGCCGGTGTCAGCGCCGCGGCCGCTGCGGGCCGGCCGCTCAACACGACCGTCGTCTGGGTGCAGGCGATCGACGCCGCAGCCGAAGAAGCCCTCTGGTACGCGCGCGAGATCTCGCACGGGGAGCCCCTGCGCGCGGTGCACGTCCCGACACGGCGCAGCGATCCCGGCATCCGTCCGCGGTGGTTCGACTTCGCCGGCGGATCGCCGCCGCTCGAGCTGCTCGATCCGGGCGAGGGGCGGAGGCAGGCGGTGCTCGAGGAGGTGTGGCGCCTGCCCCGCGGCGAGAGCAGCTTCGTGACGGTCGTCATGCCGGAGCGCTTCCGCCGTACGTCGCTGCTCGAGGCGGCCGCGCGCGAGTCGCTCCGGCTGAAGCTGAGGCTGCTCGCCGAGCCGGGCGTGGTCGTCGCGGCCGTCCCCGTCGTCTCCCCGAGCGATCGCCCGGACGGGCGGACGCCGACCCGTCTCGCCGTGCGCGTGCTCCTCTCCGGCGTCCACGGCGGCTCGCTGCGCGCGCTCAACTACGCGCGCTCGCTGGAGATCGCCGACACACGCGCCGTCTCGTTCGCGTTCGACGCCGAGGAGGCGGAGCGATTCGAGCGGCACTGGCTCGAAGCCGGAAGCCCGCTGCCGCTCGACCTGAGCGACGCTCCCTACCGGGACGTCGGCGACCCGCTCCTGCACTACCTGCGGACGCTCACCGTCGACGGTGACACGGCCGTCAACGTGGTGATGCCCGAGATCGTCGTCCGCGGCTGGACGCGTGCGCTGCACAACCAGCGCGCGCTCTACATCAAGCGGCTGCTGCTGTTCGAGCCGCGGGTGATCCTCTCCTCCGTGCCGTACCAGCTCTTCCGCTGACCGTCCCGGCCCCGGCCGCGGCGCGGCGTACGATCCCCGGTCGTGCCGAGGCGGCGCCAGTCACACGGCCTCGAGCGGGTGCTCGGCGCGCCGGCCCTGTTCGCCACCGCGTACGGCAACGTCGGCTCGTCGATCTACTACGCGCTCGGCCTGACCGCGAGCATCGCGCTCGGGCTCACGCCGCTCGTCTTCATCGTCAGCGGCCTGATCTTCGCGGCCACCTCCGCGACGTACGCCGAGGGGACGGTGCGCTATCCGGAGGCGGGCGGCTCGTCGAGCTTTGCGCGCCACGCGTTCAACGAGCTCGTCTCGTTCGGGGCGGCGTGGGCGCAGATGCTCAACTACGTGATCACCGTCGCCATCTCGGTGATCTTCGTCCCACACTACCTCTCGATCTTCTGGACGCCGCTGCGGACGACGCCGTGGGACGTGATCGTCGGGATCATCCTCACCTGGTTGCTCGTCGGCATCAACGTCGTCGGCATCCAGGAAGCGGCGCGATTGAACATCGGCCTCGCCGTCGTCGACTTCGCGACGCAGCTGGTGCTCGTGCTGCTCGGCTTCGTCCTCATCTTCCACCCGCACGTTCTGCGCGCGAACGTGCACTTCGGCGTCGCGCCGACCTGGGGCAACTTCCTGCTCGCGATCCCGGTCGCGATGATCGCGTACACCGGGATCGAGACCGTCTCCAACCTGGCCGAGGAGGCGCGCGACCCGGTGCGCTCGGTTCCGCGCGCGATCTCCTGGGTCGCGATCGCGGTCTTCGCGATCTACTTCACGCTGCCGTGGATCGCGCTGTCCGCGATGCCGGTGGTGCATCACGGCCGCCACTACGTGACGCAGCTCGGCCAGAACCCTCCGCACGGGTTCAAGAACGACCCGGTGCTCGGGCTCGTCGAGAACCTGGGCCTGCACGGTGTCGTGCTGTCGGTGGCGAAGATCTACGTCGGCATCCTTGCGGCGACGATCCTCTTCATCGCGACGAACGCCGGGGTGATCGGCGCCTCGCGGATCACCTACTCGATGTCCAGCTACCGGCAGCTGCCCGAGCTGTTCCGGCGGCTGCACCCGAAGCTGAAGACACCCTGGCTCGCGCTCGTCGTCTTCGCGGGACTCGGGCCCACGGTGTTCCTGCTCTCGGGCCAGGTCGACTTCCTCGGCCAGATGTACGCGTTCGGCGCGATGCTCTCGTTCACGATCGCGCACTTCGCGATCGTCGCGCTCCGTGTCCGCGGCCGCGGCAAGGAGCGGGTGTGGCGCGCCCGCCCGAACCTGCATTTCCGGGGTGTCGACTGGCCGCTGTTCGCGATCTTCGGCGGGATCGGCACGGCGCTCGCCTGGCTCGACGTCGTCATCCAGAACCCTGGCCCCCGCTACGCCGGGCTGGGCTGGCTGGCGCTCGGCTTCGTCTTCTATCCGCTCTACCGGCGCAGGCAGCGGCTGTCGCTCGCGAGCACGGTGCGCGCGCCGGTGCCGCTCGGGCCCGCGCTCGCGCTGGAGTACCGTTCGATTCTCGTGCCGATCGTGTCCGGCCAGGCCTCGCGGGAGGCGGTCGAGGTGGCCGCCCAGCTCGCGACGGAGCGCGCGGCGCGGATCGTCCTGCTGCGCGTGATCGTCGTGCCGCTCGAGCTCCCGCTGGACGCCGAACTCACCGAGCAGCTCCAGGAGGCGGACCGGCTGCTCGACGAGGCGGCCGCGATCGCCGCCTCGTACGGTGTCCGCTCGGTCGCCCGCGTCGTCCGCGCGCGACGGGCAGGGCGCGCGATCGTGCGGGAGGCGGAGCGGCGCGACGCCGAGATCATCGTGCTCGGCGCGCCGCGTGGCAGGCACCGCCAGATCTTCGGGCACACCGTCGACTACGTGCTCAAGCACGCGCCGTGCCGCGTGATGGTGGCGGCCGGCAGGAGGGCCGCGTGAGCGTCTACCGCAACGCGGTGGCGCTGCTCGCGGCGCTGACCGCGGTGCTGGGCGTGGTGATGCTCGCGATCTCGCTGAGTGGCGGCGGGGGAGTGGGTGTGCCGATCGGCGTCCTGTTCGTCGCCGCCGGCGCGGGACGGCTGTACCTGCTCCGACGGAGGCGGTAATGCTGGGCGTCGGCGTCCGCCGCGAGGCAACACGCGAACCTGGTTCGTCTTCGACCAACCAGGTTCGGGAGCTACCAGGGCCGCGCTGATGGCGAGGAAGCTGCCGGCGCTGAAGCGCGAGCTCGACGCGAAGGCACTGTTCTCGGTCGCCTACGGCGAGATCGCCTCCTCGATCTACTTCGCGCTCGGCGTGCTCGCCGCGCAGGCGGTGGGCTTCACGCCGCTCGTGCTGCTCGTCGTCGGCGGCCTCTTCTTCGTGGTCTCGCTGTCGTACGCCGAGGGAACGGCCGCGCTGCCGGAGACGGGCGGCGCGGCCACGTTCGTCCGCCGCGCGCTGAACGACCTCGCCGGGTTCCTCACCGGCTGGGCGCTCTTCCTCGACTACCTGATCGTGATCGCCCTCTCGGCGCTCTTCCTGCCGCACTACCTCGCCGGCGCGTTCCAGATCGCGACCATCGACCGCAGGCCGTGGGACGTCGTGGTCGGCGTGTGCGTGATCGTGGTCGTCGCCGGCGTGCGGCTGTTCCGGCGTCCGTCCTTCTACAGCGTCGGGTTCGTCGTGCCGGCGCTCGACCTGTTGACCCAGGTGCTGCTCGTCGTGCTCGGGTTCTCACTCGTCTTCTCGACGCACTCGCTCACCCACGGCACCTCGCTGGGCCACGCGCCGTCGTGGCACTCGCTCGCCTTCTCGGTGCCTCTCGCGATGCTCGCCTTCACCGGGCTGGAGACCGTCGCGAACCTCGCCGAGGAGGCGCGGCGTCCCGGCGTCGACCTGCCGCGGTCGGTGTTCGGCGGCATCGCCACCGTCGTCACCACCTCCGTGCTGATCGCGATCGTCGCGCTCGCCGCGTTCCCGGGGCCGAAGACGGAGCTCGGCACACGCTGGCTGCACGCACCCCTGCTCGGCATCGCGGCGCGCATCCGTAACCAGCTGCCGTTCCCGCTCGGCGACGCGCTTCGCTTCTACGTCGGCGCCACCGGCGCGCTGATCCTGCTCGCCGCCGTGACGACGTCGATCTCCGGGTTCTCGCGGCTCGCCTACTCGCTCGGCGAGCACGGGCAGCTGCCGCGCGCATTCGGCCGGATGAGCCGCCGTGCGCACGTGTCGCCGCACGCGATCCTCTCGGCCGCCGCCATCTCGTGCGCGATCGTCATCGCGACCTCGTTCTTCCGTCACGACGTCACCTTCCTCGCGAGCGTCTTCTCTTTCGGCGTCCTGCTCGCGTTCACCGCGGCCCAGCTGGCAGTGATCAAGCTGCGGATCGCGGAGCCGGACTTGCCCCGACCGTACCGGGCACCGTTCCCGGTCACGATCGGCCGCTACGAGGTGCCGTTGCCGGCGATCGTCGGCTCGGTCGCCACGTTCCTGATCTGGGTGATCGCGCTCGCCACGCATCCGGGCGCGCGCTACGCGGGGCCGGCGTGGCTCGCGGCGGGCCTGGTCGTGTTCGTGCTCGTCCGCCGCGCGCACGGGGAGGGGCTGATGGAGCGCGTGCGGGCACCCGACGAGCTGCCGCACTCGCCTGCGGTGCACTTCCGGAAGATCCTCGTGCCGATGAAGCTCGGCGTGATCGGCGAGGAGATGGTGGCGACCGCCGTGAAGCTCGCGTCCGAGCACGGGGGCGAGGTCGAGGCGCTGCACGCGATCCGGGTACCGCTCGAGCTGCCGCTCGACGCGCCGCTCTTCGACGACGAGGAGCGCGCCGAGGCGTCGATCGCGGAGGCACGCATGCTCGGCGCGGACCACGGCGTCACCGTGGACGGAACGGTGGTGCGCACGCGCGCGATCGGGCAGGCGATCGTCGAGCATGCGGTCGAGATCGGCGCGGACGTGATCGTGCTCGGCTCGGCTCCCCGGTGGCGGCGCCAGTCGCGGTTCTTCTCGCCGACCGTCGACTACGTCCTGCGCAAGGCGCCGTGCGAGGTGCTGATCGTCGCCTTCCCGCAGTCGGTGGTGGACGCCGAGCTGGCGGCCGGCTGACGCGAGCTACGCTCGGCCGCATGGGCTTCTTCGAGGAGCTGCCCGACCCGCCGCTGCGGCGGCAGCGCGCCAGGGAGCCGGCGTGGAACGCGCCGCCGGGCGGAGAGATGCCGGTGCCCGTGGCGCTCGAGCTCGTCGTCGGACGCAGCGACGACGCGGCAGTGCTCGTCGGCCCGCTGCGCGTCTACTCGACCGGCTTCGAGCTCGCGCTGACGGTGCTCGTTCGCGAGTGGCAGGAGCCGTTCTTCTACCCGCTGAACCGCCATCATCAGGCACGGAAGGAGGACGTCCTTCGCTTCGCTCTGGCCTTCGCCGACGGCACGCGCGGGGAGGTCGAGGACCACCAGCGCAGCGGCGGCTCCCCGGAGCGCACCCTGACCTCCCGCGGCGGCACCAGCGGCGAGGGCCGCTGGGATCTCCGCCTCTGGTCGTGGCCGCTGCCGCCGCCGGGGCAGATCGAGGCGGTCTGCCTCTGGCCCGGCTTCTCGATCCCGGAGACCCGCGCGTCGTTCGACGCACAGCCGGTGCTCGACGCGGCCGCGCGGGTCGAGCGTCTCTGGCCGGACGACTGACGCCGAGTCGCGAGCTACGCTGCGCCCGTGAGGGCGATCGTGATCGGGTGCGGGCGGGTCGGCTCTGCGGTTGCGCTGCAGCTGCACGGCTCGGGCTGGGACGTCGTCGCGGTCGACGAGAACGAGGACGCGCTGACGCGGCTCGGCGAGAGCTGGACAGGCGGCTTCCACGTGGGGCACGGCATGGACCTGCAGCTCTTGCGCGAGGCGGGAATCGAGGACGCCGACGCGGTCGTCGTGACCACCGACGGCGACAACTCCAACATCGTGATCGGCCAGGCCGCGCAGCAGCGGTTCCAGGTGCCGACCGTGGTCGTGCGCGTGCTCGATCCCGGCCGGGCCCAGTTCTACGCAGCGCGCGGGCTGCGGATCGTCTGCCCCACCTCGTCGGCGATCGAGACGCTGGTCGAGGCGGTCCGCGCCACGGAGCAGGTCACGGCGTAGAGCGAGCGGGATGTACGTTCTCATCGCAGGCGGTGGGAAGGTGGGAGCGAACCTCACGCGCTCGCTGCTGCGCACCGGTCACGAGGTGACGCTGATCGAGCAGCGGTCGTATCGCTACAACACGCTCGAGGCGGAGTTCGAGCACCAGGCGGTGCGCGGCGACGCCACGGAGCTGTACGTGCTCGAACGCGCCGGCATCAAGCGGCCCCCGGACCTCGTCATCGCCGCGACCGGTGACGACGAGGACAACATCGTGATCTGCCAGATCGCGCGCGAGAAGTACGGCGTCGAGAAGGTGATCGCGCGCATCAACGATCCCCGCAACCAGCCGTACTTCGACCTGCTCGGCATCTCGCCGACGGTGTCGGCGACCGGCTCGATCATGGCGCTGATCGAGCACGAGGTGCCGGAGCACGGCCTCATCCACCTGCTCGAGCTCCAGAAGGAGAACCTCGAGATCGTCGAGCTGACCGTCGGCAAGGACAGCGCGTGCGAGGGCAAGCGCATCGGCGCCGTTCGGCTGCCGGAGGGGGCGCGGCTCATCTCCGTCGTCCGTGCGGGCAAGGCGGAGATCGCCGACGCCGACACGCAGCTCGAGGCCGGCGACCAGGTGCTCGCGATCCTCGAGTCCGGCAAGGAGGACGAGCTGCGCCAGGTGCTCCTCCGCCGCTGACCCCGCGGAAACTGTTTGCTGGACATGTCCAGCAAACAGTTTCGATCCCGCGACGCGCGAAGCCGCGATCCCGGACAATAGGAGCCGTGCAGGCGGGCACGGAGCTGACGCGGCTGGACTTCCTCGCGCGCTCGGCCGCGGTCGGGCTGGGCGCGCTCGGTCTCGGCGCCGTCGACGGGACGTCCGCGCTGGCCGCCATCGAGCGCAGCAGCGCGGCGGTCGGGGGCGTCCGGCGCTTCGTCTCGCGACCCGATCTCGTTCCGCCCGTGCTGACCGCGGCAAGCCGGGCGCGCGGCGTGGCGGACGGCTACGTCTTCCTGGCGCCGTCATCCGGACCGGGGCAGCGCGGCGCGCTGATCGTCGACGACGAAGGCGACCCCGTGTGGTTCCGCCCGTCGACGCCGGTGACGGCGATGAACTTCCGGGCGGCCGCCTACCGCGGTCGGCCGGTGCTCACCTGGTGGCAGGGGAAGACCGAGCACGGTCTCGGTGACGGCACCCATGTCGTGCTCGACGAGAGCTACCGCGAGATCGCGCGGCTGCCGGCCGGCCGCGGCCGGCCCTCCGACCTGCACGAGTTCCTCGTCACCGACCGCGGCACGGCGCTCGTCACCTCCTGGGAGCGCGAGACGATGAACCTGTCGCGACTCGGCGGTCCCTCCAACGGCGTCGTCGTCGGCGGCGTCGTGCAGGAGCTCGAGCTGCCGAGCGGCCGTGTGTTGTTCGAGTGGCGGAGCTTCGACCACGTTCCGATCGACGAGTCCCACACGGGGATGACCGACCGCGCGGCGTACGACTACTTCCACGTCAACTCGGTGGAGCTCGACCACGACGGCAACCTCCTCGTCTCGGCGCGCAACACGTGGACGATCTACAAGCTCGACCGCGGCAGCGGCCGCGTGATGTGGCGGCTGGGCGGCAAGCGGAGCGACTTCGCGATGGGACCGGGGACGGGATTCGCGTGGCAGCACGACGCGCGCAGGCACGGCGGCAACGGCGAGTACCTGCTCAGCCTCTTCGACGACGGGGCCGCGCCGGTGGTGCAGCCGCAGTCGAAGGGGCTCGTGCTCGCGCTCGACCTGCGGCGGAAGCGGGCGACGCTTCGGCACGCCTACCGGCACCGGCCGCGCGCGCTCGCGCACGCGCTCGGCAGCGTGCAGGTGCTGCCGAACGGCAACGTGCTCGTCGGCTGGGGCACCGAGCCGTACGTGACGGAGTACGCGCACGACGGGCGCGTGCTGCTCGACCTGCACCTGCCGCCCACCGGCCAGAACTACCGCGCCCTGCGCCTGCCGTGGCGCGGCCGTCCGGCCGTCCCGCCCGCGCTGGCGGCGCGGCGGACGGCGGGCCGGCACCAGCTCTTCGCGAGCTGGAACGGCGCGACCGAGCTCGCCGCGTGGCGGCTCGAGACGGGTGCGCGGGCGGGCTCGCTCGCCGACTCGGGAACCGTGCCGCGGCGCGGGTTCGAGACGAGGTTCGTCGCGCCGGCCGGCGCGGCCTACGCGGCGGTCGTCGCGCTCGACCGGCACGGCCGCCCGCTCGGCCGCTCGAAGACCGTCCGGCTGAGCTGACGCGCGTCCCGCCTACTATGGAGTGCGCCGGGAACGCGGAAGGGGCGTGTGATGGTCGCTCGAAGGAGGGGTCGCGCGGGTCGCATGCGACGCTGGATGCTGACGCTCGGGGTGCTGGTCGTGATCGCCGCCGGCGTGGCGGCCGCGGCCTACTTCGCGTGGCCGGCGGCCGGGCTCGCCTCCTCGACCGACGCGCTCGCCCGCGTGACGCTGCCCGGCTTCGCCGGGAACGTGACGTCGGTTTCCGTGCGCACCGCCGACGGAGCCCGCGTGCCGGTCGCGCTGCGGGGCGGCAAGCTCTGGCCGCGGACGGCGGTCGATGCCGGCGAGCGGCTGGCCGTGGAGGTGACGGTGCGCCGGCCGGGCTGGGCGGCGTGGCTCGTCGGCCGGACACGTCGCCGCACCTTCGCCGTCGAGACACCCGTCGCACACCTCCGCGGCCGCTGGCTCCAGGTTCCGGCGGGCCGCCCCGTCCGGGTCGCGTTCGACGAGCCGGTCAGCGTCGTGCGGGTCGGCAGCGCGCCGCCGAAGCGCCTCGAGTCGCCCGCGAAGGTCGTCTCACTCGGCATCGACGCGCGGGGCCGCCACGCGGCCGGCGCCGCGCATGTCGCCGCCGTGGCGCGCGCGTGGGAGCGCCTGCCGCGCCCCGTCCGCGTGAGCTGGTTCCCGGCGCAGCCGTACCCGCAGCTCCTCGCCGCGCCGCGCACCGGCGCGCCGCTGAACCCGGTCGCGCAGCTGACGCTGACGTTCTCCAGCACGGTCCAGGATGTGCTCGGGACGCGCCGTCCGCAGCTGCGGCCGGCGACACCCGGCAGCTGGCGCCTGCTCGACGCGCACACGCTCGCGTTCCGGCCGGCCGGTGACGGGTTCGGGCTCGGCTCGACCGTTCAGGTCGCGCTGCCGCGGCAGGTGCACGTGGCGGGCACGGCGGGCGCGAAGCTCGTCCGCACGATCGCGTGGCACGTTCCCGAGGGATCGACGCTTCGGTTGCAGCAGCTGCTCGCGCAGCTCGGCTACCTGCCCGTCCAATGGTCGCCGGCGCCTGCCGACCCGACGCCGGACGGGGTGCGCGGCGAGCTGGCGGCCGCGATCTCGCCGCCCGACGGCCGCTTCTCGTGGCGCTACCCGAACACGCCGCCCGAGCTGCAGTCGCTGTGGCAGCCGGGGCAGCCGAACACGATCACCCGCGGCGCGGTGATGATGTTCGAGGACACGCACGACCTCGCCGTCGACGGGATCGCGGGGCGGCGCGTCTGGCACGCGCTGATCGCCGATGCGCTCGCCGCCCGCGTCCGCACCGACGGGTACAGCTACGTGTTCGTGCACCGCAACGTCCCTCAGTCGCTGAACCTGTGGCACAACGGCCGGGTGATCCTCACCTCGCCCGGAAACACCGGCGTGCCCCAGGCGCCGACGCAGCTCGGCACCTTCCCCGTCTTCGAGCACATCCCCGTCGGGACGATGAGCGGGACGAACCCGGACGGGTCGCACTACAACGATCCGGGCATCCGCTACATCAGCTACTTCAACGGCGGCGACGCCATCCACGCGTTCAACCGCGCCTCGTACGGGACGCCGCAGAGCCTCGGCTGCGTGGAGCTCCCGCTCGACGCGGCCGCGAAGGTCTGGCCGTACACGCCGATCGGCACGCTCGTCACCGTCGAGGACTGAGCTCCGGCCTCGCGCTGACGCCGATGGGGGACTCGGGCGGCAGGCCGTCGCGCTACCGTGTGGGCGTGCGCCGCCCCCGCCCCGCGACGCCTGTTCTGCTGGCCTGGTGCGCGGTCGTCGCCGGCGCCATCTCGATCGTCTCGGCCCTCACCCCGGAGGAGGCCGAGCGGCTGCGGCTCGTCACCGGCGTGCTGCCGCCGGGCGTGCCCGACGCGGCGCGCACGATCGCGCTGGCGCTCGGGCTGGGGATGATCTGGCTCGCCCGCGGCCTCGCCCGGCGCAAGCAGCGGGCGTGGCAGCTCGCCGTGATCCTCGTGATCGCGTCGGCGCTCGCGCACCTGGTGAAGGGGCTCGACGTCGAGGAGGCGACGGCCCACCTGGTCCTGCTCGTCGCGTTGCTGCGCACCCGGCGCGAGTTCGTGGCGCCGGGCGATCCGGCGACGGTGCGGCCGCTGGTCCAGGTGGCGCTGGCGCTCGGGCTGATCGTGCCGATCCTGACGCTCAACCTCACCGGCGACGAGGACGGGTCGCCGCGGATCGACGAGGCGCTGCTGATGCTCGTCTTCGCGTTCGCCGCCCGCGGCCTCTGGCTCTGGCTGCGTCCGGCGCGGGAGGGACCGCCGTGCGCGGCGGAGCGGGAGCGCGCGGCCGAGCTCGTGCACGCCCACGGCCGCGACAGCCTCTGCTACTTCGCGCTCCGGCGCGACAAGAGCTACTTCTTCTCGCCCAGCGGGCGGTCGTTCCTCGCCTATCGCGTCGTCGGCGGCACCGCGCTCGTGGCGGGCGATCCGATCGGCGAGGCGTCGGAACGCCTCGAGCTGATGCGGGAGTTCGTGCGCGTCGCGCATACGAAGGCGTGGCGCGTCGCCGTCGCCGGCGCGTCGGCGGAGGCGCTCGCCGAGTACTCGCGCCTCGGCTTCAAGTCGCTCTACCTCGGCGACGAGGCGGTGATCGCGCCTGCCGAGTTCTCGCTCGAGGGACGCGCGATCCGGAAGGTGCGCCAGTCGGTCGCCCGGCTGGAGAAGGCCGGCTACCAGGCGCGCGTGCTCTCGGTCACCGAAGCCGACGAGGCGCTGCGCGCCGAGCTGCGCGCGGTGTCGGAGGAGTGGCGGGGCAACTGGCCCGAGCGCGGCTTCACGATGGCGATGGACGCGCTCTTCGGCTATCCCGACACGATCCTCGCCGTCGCGGTTGCGCCGGACGGGCAGGTCGGGGGCTTCCTCCAGCTCGTCCCCTCGCCCGCCGGCGACGGCTACTCGCTCGCCTCGATGCGCCGCCGCCGGAATACGCCGAACGGGCTCATGGAGTACCTGATCACCCGCACGGTCGCGTGGGCGCGCGAGAACCAGGTGGTCGAGGTGTCGCTCAACTTCGCGGTGTTCGCCGACTTCCTGCGCGCCGACGGCGACGCCTCCCGCTCGACCCGCGCGTTCCGCTGGCTGCTGCTGAAGGCGGACCGGTTGTTCCAGCTCGAACGTCTGCACAGCTTCAACCGCAAGTTCTTCCCGCACTGGCGGCGCCGCTACTTCTGCTTCGAGCGCTGGACGGACCTACCGCTGGCCGGTCTCGCGTACCTGCACGCCGAGTCGCTGCTGACGCCGCCCGGTCCCTGGGTGCGAACGCAGGACCTGGCGGCCAGATGACCCGGGCGGCAGCTCTCGCCGCCGTGCTCGTCGCGGCGCTCGCCGCCGCCTGCGGCGCCTCGCAGGCGCGCTCCACCTCGACCTCCACCGCCGCAGCGAAGAGGAAGCTCGCGCCGGTGGCGAAGACGTGGCCGCTCTTCGGCTACGACACCGGGCGGCACGACGTGGGGCCGGCGTCGACGGGGATCACCGCCGCGAACGTCGGACGCCTCGCGCACCGCCGCATCCGGCTCGACGGCACCGTCGACTCGTCGCCGATCTACCTGAACGGCGTGATCTACGTGACGACGACGTACGGCCGGACGGAGGCGATCGACGCGAAGACCGGCGCGGTGCGCTGGCGTTTCACGCCGCCGGCGTACGCGAAGGAGGTCGGGACGTCGGAGATCACGAACGCGACGCCGGCCGCGGACCCGTCGGGCAGGGCGATCTACGCCGCGTCGCCGGACGGCTACATCCGCAAGCTGAGCACCGCCGACGGCAAGGTGCTCTGGGCGACCGCGATCACCCTCGATCCCGTCCACGAGAAGATCACCTCGTCGCTCAACGTCGCGCACGGCCTCGTCATCGCCACCACCGGCGGCTACATCGGCGACATCCCGCCCTACCAGGGCCACGTCGCCACGCTCGACCCCGCGAGCGGGAAGATCGAGCACGTCTGGAACTCGCTCTGCTCCGACCGCCACGGGCTGATCCAGCCGAGCACCTGCGCGTCGAGCGACTCGGCGATCTGGTCGCGGAACGGCGCGGCCGTCGACCCGGCAAACGGCAACCTCGTCGTCGCGACCGGAAACGCACCCTGGAACGGGCGAACCGACTGGGGCGACAGCGTGCTCGTCCTCTCGCCGGACGCGTCGCGGCTGATCGCGCACTGGACGCCGCCGAACCAGGCCGAGCTCAACCGCGACGACCTCGATCTCGGCTCGACCAGCCCCGGCCTGCTGCCACGCGGGTACGCGATCCAGGGCGGCAAGGACGGAATCGTCCGCCTGCTGCAGCTGCACGGGACGCCGCGGCTCGTACAGCAGGTGGCGGCGCCGGGGCCGACGGACATGTTCACCGCGCCGGCGATCTGGCAGGGAAAGTGGGTCTTCGTCGCGACCTCGGCGGGTCTCGAGGCGTTCCGCTTCAGCGGCGGGCGGCTGCACCTCGCCTGGACGAATCACACCGGCGGCACCTCGCCGGTGCTGGCCGGCGGGCTGCTCTACGTGGCCGGCGACGGCGCGCTGCACGTGTATGCGCCGACGACGGGGAAGACGGTCGCGACGCTTCCCTCCGGACCGGTGCACTGGCAGAGCCCGATCGTCGTCGACGGCACGATCGCCCTCGCCGAGGGGAATGCGAACGACCACGCGAGCAGCGGCTACCTCGACATCTACCGCACGCGCTGAACCTGTCGTGGACATGTCCACGACAGGTTCGAAGCTCTCAGCTCGCGCGCCGGCGCCGCACCTGCGGACCCTGGTGGCCGAGGGCGGCGTAGGCGAGCGCCTGCAGCGACTCGTTCAGGTTCCGCAGCTCGTGGCCGATCACGGTCAGCTCCTCGCGCCGCTCCTCGCGGGCGTTCAGGCGCCGTAGCTCCTCGATCACCGCGTCGAGCCGCGCGAGCAGCGCCTCGAGCTGGCGGTCGGTTACCTCGCCGTGGTCCATCGCGCTCGAGTGTAGTGCGCCGCGAGCAGCCCGAGGGCGGCGCCGGTGGCGTCGATCGCGACGTCGACCGGCGAGCCGTGGCGGCCGTGGACGAACGACTGGTGCAGCTCGTCGCTCGCCGCGTAGAGCACCGCAAGCGGCCAGGAGAGCGCGAGCGACCCGGTCGCCCGCAGCAGGAGCAGCGCGAGGATCGCGTACTCCGTCGCGTGCGCGCACTTCCGCAGCA
>Ga0070739_10001067_pt1 | contig 44083 bp, 36 predicted proteins | sample Coa_R1_7_FD_66445 | JGI IMG/M metagenome (GOLD analysis project Ga0070739, IMG submission 66445) | Surface soil microbial communities from Centralia Pennsylvania, which are recovering from an underground coalmine fire - Coalmine... | ecosystem: Environmental > Terrestrial > Soil > Unclassified ...
AGCTGTCCGCCACCGAGACCTTCGGCGCCGTGGCCGGGGCCTTCCTGGCCACCCACCGCTTCGACCTCGTCCACGCCCTCAGCGCCACCTCGGCCATCGCCGCCCGGATGAGCGGTCACCGGGTCGTGTTCACCACCCTCGGCCACCCCACCGTCGAGGACTTCGGGTACCGGGGCCACGGGTCCCGTCAGCTGTTCACCCTCGCCGCCCGCCTGTCGTCGGTAGCAACCGGGCTCAGCCGCTCCGCCGCCGCCCAGGTGGAGGCGATATCGGGCCGGCCGGCGGTGGTGCTGTCCCCGGGGGTGCGCACCGACAGCTTCCAGCCCGACCTCTCGCCCCGGGCCGGCCCGGTGCGCATCCTGTTCCCGTCCGACGCCTCCGAGCGGCGGAAGGGCCTCGACGTGCTCGTGGCCGCCGTGGGCCGCCTGCTCGACCGGCACCCCGACACCCGCCTGCAGCTGGCCGGCCCCGGGGAGCACGGTTGGGTGCTGGCCGGCGACGGGCCATTCCGGCTGCCGCCCCCCGATCCGGCGGCCACCGCCGCCATCGACGTGCTGGGCGTGGGCGAGCTCGGGGACATGCCGGCCCGGTACCGGGGAGCGACGGTGACGGTGCTGGTGTCGGCGGCCGAGGCGTTCGGGCTGGTGCTGGTGGAGTCGCTGGCCTGCGGCACCCCGGTGGTGGGTGGTGACGCCGGGGGCAGCACCGACATCCTCGAGGGGCATCCCGAGGTCGGTGAAGCCGTGCGCTACGGCGACGTCGACGGGCTGGTCTCCGGCCTCGACTCCGCCATCGCCCTGGCCCGTCGTCCCGACACCCCGGCCCGCTGCGTGGCCCACGCCGCCCGGTGGGACTGGCGGGCTGGTCCGGGCCCGGCGCACGAGGACCTGTACCGCTCCGTGGTCCGCCGCCCGCGGCGGTAGCGTCGCCGGCCCGAGGCGGTCGAACGGAGGGGCCTCACACCATGAGCGAGAGCCAGCGCCGGACGGCCAGGGCGGCCCTGCCGGCGGCCCTTCTCGCCGCCGCCCTCCGACCCGGGGCCGGGGCCCGCCAGCGGGCGGCCGCCGCCTTCGGCCTGGTGTCGCTGTGGTCGGTGGTGTACCTGCGCTACCGCCAGCGTGGCCGGCAGCAGACGGCAACCGAGCTCGAGCTGCTGCGCAGCGCCCACCAGGAGGCGTTCAAGCTCCACTACAACGAGCGCGTCCCCACCGTGCACGAGGAGTTCGAGCTGTGGGGTCCCTACCACCAGCACCGTCACGAGATGCGCTACGACCTGGTGGCGGCCGAGGTGCGCAGGCACCTGCCGGGCGGGGGCCTGATCCTCGACATCGGCTGCGGCGCCGGGCTGGTCGCCGAGCGCCTGGCCGACCGAGCGGCCCGGTACGTGGGCACGGACTTCGGCGGCCACCACATCGACTACGCCGCCAAGCGCATGGAGGAGCTGTCCGGGGCGGCGCTGTCAGCCGCCTTCGTGAGGGGCGACGCCGAGCGCCTCCCGTTCGGCGACGGGGTCGCGGACGTGGTCGTGCTGTCCGAGGTCATCGAGCACCTCCTGCGCCCGGAGCTGGCGGTGTGGGAGATCGCCCGGGTGCTCAGGCCCGGCGGGGTCATGGTCATGACCACGAACAACGCCTCAGAGGCCCCGCTGCGCTCGCCGCTCAGCCACCTGTTCGCCTGGGTGGAGAAGGCCCTCGGCGCCGACCACCCGGCGCTGATCTCGCTGCGGCCCTGGGTATGGCCCGAGCCGGTGGACCGCCGGCTGCTCGGCCTCGGTGAGGGCGACCCCGACGTGTACCTGCCCCATACCCACCACATCCAGGCCGAGACCAGGCGGCTCTTCGCCGCCGCCGGCCTGGAGACGGTCGCCTGGTCCAGTTTCGAGTTCCCTCCGCCCCAGGCGGCCACCTCGGCCTGGCTGGAGGCCAGGGGCGGGCCGGGGCGGCGGGCGGTGGACGTCCTCGAGGCGGTGGCCACCCGGACCCCGGGCATCCGCCGCCTCGGCTGCCACCTGTTAATGGTCGTACGCAAGGTCGGTGACCCAGTGGCGGCCTCCCCGCCTCCGGGCGTCTGGCCCGGGCCCTTCTCGCCGTAGAACCGCCGCCGGCTGCCGGCGGGCCACGGCCGGCGCCGGGCTGGCCTTCGACGCCTCGGGCCGTCGGTACGCTGGCCTGGTGTCGGCCGCCGGGTTCCAGCTCGAGGGCGAGCGCACGCCCCTCCGCGAGCTGATAGCCGACCTGTGGGCGTCGCGTCCGCTCATCGCCATACTGGCCCGCAAGGACTTCTACGTTCGCTACCGCCGGGCGGCATTCGGGCTGACCTGGGCCGTCGGCCTGCCGCTGCTGCAGGCGGTGATCATCGCGGTGGTGTTCTCGCGGGTGGTCCACATCCACGTCGGCACCAGCTTCGCCGTCTTCGTGCTGGCCGGCATGGTTGGGTGGTCGTACTTCAGCACCACCCTGGCCACGGCGGCCACGTCCATCGTCGACGGATCGACGATGTCGACCCGGGTCTACTTCCCCCGCGCCGTGCTGCCGCTGGTGCAGGTGGTGGCCAACCTGTACGGCTTCGCCATCGCCGTGGTCGTACTGCTCGTGCTGGCGCCGCTGCTGGGGGTCGGCCTGGGAGCACGCACCCTGCTCCTCCTGCCGGCGACCGTCGTCCTGGTCGTCCTCACCTCCGGTGTCTGCCTGGTCGCTGCCGCCCTGCACGTGTACTTCCGCGACGTGAGGTACCTGGTGACGGCGGCGACCCTGGGCTGGTTCTACCTGACCCCGGTCTTCTACCCCCGCCGGCTGGCCTCCGGGGTCCTGGGCTGGGTGGTCGACATCAACCCCCTCACCGGAGTGGTCGAGCTGTTTCGGGCCGCCACCGGGGGGGCCGACCCGCACTGGGCCGCCCTGGTGACGGTGAGCCTCGGCTGGTCGGTGGCGCTGGTGGGCCTCGCCGCCGTCCTGCACACCCGCTACAACCGCGTCTTCTCCGACCTGCTGTGACCGTGCCCACCGCCGATCGAGCCTCGCCGGCGGCATCGGCGGGCGGGCCCCCCATCGTTGAGCTGACGGGGGTGGGCAAGCGCTACGTCAAGTACGACGACGCCCCGATGCTGGTGACGGCCGCCCTCAGGCTGCGCACCAGGACGCGCCGCAGCACGTTGTGGGCGGTCCGCAACGTCGACCTGTCACTCCGGCGGGGTGAGTGCTTCGGCGTCATCGGTCGCAACGGTTCGGGCAAGACCACCATGCTCGGGATGCTGGCCGGGGTGACCGCGCCGACCGAGGGCCGGGTGACCGTGCGGGGGCGGGTGGCCCCGCTCATATCGGTCGGCGTCGGGTTCCACCCCGAGCTGACCGGACGGGAGAACGTCTATGTCAACGGCACCGTCCTCGGTCTGACCCGGCGGCAGATCGACGCCCGCTTCGACGAGATCGTGGACTTCGCCGAAATCTCCCGCTTCATCGACACGCCGGTGAAGTTCTACTCCTCCGGCATGTTCGTGCGGCTGGGCTTCGCCGTGGCCGTGCAGGCCGAGCCGGACGTGCTCCTTATCGACGAAATTCTGGCGGTCGGGGACCTGGGCTTCCAGGTGAAGTGCTTCGAGCGCATGATGGCGATCCGCGACTCCGGGGCGACCATCGTGGTGGTCAGCCACAATCTCAACGCCGTCCGCCAGATGTGCGACCGGACCGCCGTCCTCCACAACGGCGTGCTGCGCTTCGTCGGCGAAACCGCCGAGGCCATCTCCGTGTTCCACGACATCCTCGCCCTCCAGGATGAGCCCGACTTCGCCGCCACCCAGTCCGGTCCGGGCGCCGCCCTCCCCCACTCCCCTGGTGTGGCCCGGGTGGAGTCGGCCGAGCTGATCGGGGCCGACGGGCAGGTGACCAGGCACGTGCGCTCGGGCGAGCGGGTCAAGCTCAGGGTGACGGTAGGGGTGCTCGCCGACGTCGAGCACCCGATCGTGGGACTCGGCGTCCTCAGTGAGGAGGGCACGGGCGTCTACAGCGACGCCTCGCATGACCTGCGCATGCCGCCGCTGCGGGCAGGCACCACGGTCACCTACGAGATCGGCATGGTGGTGGCCCTGCTGACCGGCACCTACACCGCCGCGGTCAGCCTCACCGACGCCGGCCGCACCGTCCTCGCCACCACCGCCCCCCTGGCATTCTTCGTCTCCGGTCGCCCCACGGCCGCCGGAGTGGCCGAGCTGGAGGCCACCTTCGGCGTGGAGCAGCCATGATCCGTCCCCACGGCTGGCGGGACCTCCCGTGGTACCTCCGCTACCGGGTGGCGGCCGACGTGGCGTCGCGGGTCCGCCTCCTCGCCGTCAGGGCAACCCACCAGCACTGCCGGGTGGAATTCAAGGGACCGGTCCGCCTCGGCCCCGGCTTCAGCCTCGACATCCCCGGGCCCGGAGTCCTCATCGTCGGGTCGGGGGTCGACTTCAGGCGCGACTTCCGCTGCGAGATAGCCGGGGCGGGCGAGGTGGTGATCGGCGACGGGTGCAACTTCACCTACGGCGTGACCATCCAGTGCTCGACCTCGGTCGAGATCGGCGACAACTGCACCTTCGCCCAGGGGACGCTGATCGTCGACGGCAGCCACCGCTTCCGCGACCCCGACCGCCCCCACCTGGCCCAGGGCTACGACTACCGGCCCATCCGCATCGGCGCCGGAGCCACCGTCATGTCCAAGTGCACGATCGCCGCCGACATCGGCGAGCACGCCATGGTGGGGGCCAACTCGGTGGTGACCAGGCCGGTTCCGCCCTACACCCTCGCCTTCGGCGCCCCCGCCCGTCCGGTCGAGTACTTCGGGCGGGGCACGCCGCCGCCGGGCGTGCCCCGATCCGAGGACCGGAGGCGTTGAGCGGCTTCCGGGCCGAGGACCTGGCGGTGGTGATCCCGACCCGCGACCGCTGGCCGATGCTCGACCGCTGCCTTCGGGCCCTGGCCGAGCAGCAACCGGCCGGCTTTGAGACGGTGGTGGTGGTCGACGGAGAGGACCAGGAGCAGGCTGTCACCGCCGCCGGGGTCACCGTGCTGCGCTCGCCCCGGGCGGGCCCGGGCGTCGCCCGCAACCTGGGGGTCGAGCGGACCGGGCGGCCCCTGGTGCTCCTCCTCGGCGACGACATCCTCGCCGAGCCCGGCCTGATCGCCGTCCATCTGGCGGCCCACAACCGCCGCCCGGCTCCCACCGAGGCGGTCCTCGGCCGGATCGCCTGGCATCCGGAGGCCGCCGCCGGCCGCATCCAGAGCTGGTTGGAGTGGTCGGCGACCCAGTTCGACTTCGGTGCCCTCGACCGGCAGGCGTCGGCCGGGTCGGACGAGGCCGGCTGGGCCCGCTTCTACTCGTCCAACGTGTCGCTCAAGGCGTCGCTGTTCCGGTCCGTCGGCGGCTTCGACCCCGACTTCCGCTTCCTGTACGAGGACATCGACCTTGGTTGGCGTCTGTCGCAGGCCGGCATGGTCCTGCGCTACCAGCCGGCGGCGGTCGGGCTGCACGTTCACCGCTACGACTGGCCGGACCTGCGCCGGCGGTTCGAGACCGCCGCCCGGGCGGAGCGGGTCATGGTGGCCAAGCACCCATGGTTCCGCCCCCACTTCGCCGACCGGGCCCGATCGGCCATCACCTCCTCGACCTCGTCGCTGTGGTCGTACCTGGCCGACGTCCCCCTGGCGCCGGTGCGGTCGGTGGCCCGACCCCGCGCCGACGCCTGGTACTACCAGCAGCTGGCCCCCTTCTTCCTCAACGCCTGGGACGCCGAGGACGACCTTGACGACCTGCGCCGGTACCTGGGCGACGACTACGACCCCGCCGCCCTGACGTCGCACGACCACCGCCTGCACGAGGAGGCCGGGGCGGCGGCGGACGAGGCCGACTTCTACCGCACCAGTCGGGCCTACCTGTACGACCTGACCGCCTTCGCCATGTGGCCGACCAAGATCCCGTACCGGCGCGACGTCATGCGGGTCCTTCCCGCCGGTGCCCGCCTGCTCGACTACGGCTGCGGCACCGGTACCGACGGCCTGCGGCTCCTCGCGCGCGGGTACCGGGTCGACTTCGCCGACTACGACAACCCCAGCACGCGCTTCCTGCGCTGGCGACTGGCCGACCGGGGCATCGAAGCGTCGGTGTTCGACATCGAGGGGGAGGTACCGGGCGGCTTCGACCTGGCCTTCAGCTTCGATGTCGCCGAGCATGTGCCCGACCCCTTCGAGCTGTTGCGGGCCCTCGAGGAGCGGGCCGCCCTGGTGGCGGTCAACCTCCTCGAGGAGGACGGGCATAGCCACGGCCACGATGGGAGCGAGCCGCTGCACCACAGCCTGCCGGTGCGCCGTCTGCTGGACCACGCCACCAGCGCCGGCCTGGTCCGCTACCGCCTGTACCACGGCCGCTCTCACTTCGTGATCTACCGCTCGCCCCGCGCCGCCGGCCCTCGACCCCGCTGGCGGTCGGTCACCGAGCGGATGGTGGGGCGGGCGGCGTCCCTGCCTCTGCCCGGTCGTCCCCCCCTCTCACCCGGGGGCCGGATCTGGCGCTGAGCGCGGCGGCGGCCGGCCGTCGGCGAAGCGGCGGGCGGCAGCCACGTGCCAGGCCTCGAGGCAGTCGGCCAGGGCGTCGACGCTGAGCGCGGCGGCGGTGCGCCGGCCCCCCGCCACCAGCCGCCGGCGCAGGGCCTCGTTGCCGGACAGCTCGATGACCGCCCGCGCCAGGTCCTCGGGGTCCTCCCGCCCGAAGGTCAGGCAGTTGACGCGGTCGCGGAGGACCTCGGCCGCCCCGCCCGTGGCGGTGGCCACCACCGGGGTGTCGCAGGCCATTGCCTCCACCGGAACCAGGCCGAAGGGCTCCTCCCACCGGCTGGGGAACACGAAGACGTCCGCCCGGCGGTAGCGGGCGGCGAGCTCGGAGCGGGCGACGGTGTCGAAGCTGACCCGGTCGGCCACCCCGGCGTCATCGGCGCTGCGCCGCACCCGCCGCCGCTCCTCCTCGCTGCCCGGTCCCACGACCTCGAGGGTGGCGTCGGCCGGCAGGTGGGCCAGGCACCGCACCGCCGTGTCGGCTCCCTTGTCCGCCTCCAGCCGCCCCACGAAGAGCAGGCGCCACCGCCAGGGGCGCGGAGGGGGCGAGGGGTCGATCGGGAAGCTGGACGGGTCGATCCCGCTGTAGACGACGGTCGAGTCGGGGAAGCTCCATGGGGAGTGGGACTCGGCCCACCGCCAGGTCCAGTGGCTGACCCAGCAGAACGTCCCCGTGGCCCCCAGATCGCCGAGGCCGGTGGGCAGGCCGGTGACGGCCTCCACCGCCCGGCCAAGGCGGGTCCGGCCGGCGAAGGTGTGGCTCCATCCGTCCATCCACCGGCCGAAGTCGAGCCAGTCGTTGCACACGGCGTAGACGATCGGCGTGGCCGCCCGGGCGAGGGTGGTGAGCAGGCCGAGCGACATGGCGGCCATGTTCCAGACCGAGGCCACCTCGGGGCGGAAGTCCGCCAGCGCCCGCCGCAGGACCTCCTGGTTGGCCCGCTCGGTGCGCCAGCGGCCGGCGATCCCCGGCCGGACGATGCGGTGGTCGTCCCAGTACATGCGCAGGGACCGCCGCACCATCACCGGCGCCGGTTCGGGTGCAGTGGCCCGGGCGGCGGTGGGCAGGTCGGGCCGACGGTAGGTGCTGGTGAGCACCAGGACCTCGTGGCCCCGGCCCGCCAGACGCTCCATCACGTCGCGGCAGGTCATCTCGTAGCCGCCCAGCTCGTGGGGCGGGTAGAAGTTGCTCAGCACCAGGATGCGGGTCATCGCCTTGTCACCCGCCCCGGCCTCGCCGCCAGGGACTGTCGGGTGTAGCCGGCGGCCCGGGCGACGGCGCCGGCGGCGTGCAGGGCCACCGAGGGATGCCACGGTCCCTGCCCGAGCAGCCCAGGCAGTTCGGCCCCGAGGCGGGAAAGGGCCGCCCGAGCCGACGCCGGCGGCCGCCGGGGACCTCCCGACTTGCGGTCCAGCGTCCAGTCCGAGCGACCCTGGGCGTACATCCGCCGCAGCAGGTAGGCGGGGCTGAGCCGGGTCGCGGGCAGGTCGTGGACCACCACGGCGCCGGGGACGTAGCGGATGACGGCGCCCGTCGCCATCACCCGCCGGCACAGGTCGACGTCGTCGTCGACCAGGGGCCGGCCGGCGTCAGGGCCGAGCTCGACGTCGAAGCCACCGACCGCGTCCAGCACGGCGGTGTCGAAGGCGGCGTTTGCCGTGAGCACGAAGTCTCCCCCGTCCAGGGTCGACTCGTCGGGGCCACGGTCGTACTCGGCCAGGTAGGCCAGCAGGGCGTCGCCCAGCCAGCGGGGGCGGTCCACCGCCGGGTCGGCCACCACTCTGCCCCCGGCGCCGGCGCAGACACCCTCGAGCACCGGGGCGGTGATCCGGTCCAGCCAGGTCGGCTCCGGACGGCAGTCGTCGTCGAGGAAGGCCACCACCGCCGCGCTCTCCCGCAGCCCCCGGTTGCGGGCCGCCGACGCCCCGGAGCGGGGCTCGGACACCACCGCCACCGCCACCGGCAGCCTTCGCCGTGCCGCCTCGACCACCGGCGCCACGCCGGGGTCGCCGGCGCTGGCCACCACCACCACGTCCCAGGCCGGCGGGGTGGGGGACTGGCGGGCCAGGCCGTCGAGGGCACGGCCGAGGCCCTCGGGCCGGTGCCAGCTGGGGACCACCACGGTCACGCCGGGACGGCGGGCTCCGGCGGTGGTCGTCGTGTCCCCCACCTACAGCACCACGCTGCGGGCCCGGGCCGAGCCGGCCACCAGGGACGCTGCGGTGGCCAGCTCCGAGGCGAGCTCCAGCGGCACCACCGCCAGGCGGCGCCTGTTCGACGGCTCGGCCGCCAACACGGCGGCGGCGCGCCAGAGAGCCCACCCGGTCGCCACCGCACCGGCGAGCCTGACCCGCCGGCCCAGCGCCAGCAGCGCCGCCGCGTACAGCGGGAGGCGGGAGCGGGAGCCGAGGAAGACCCCGTCCACCAGCAGGGTCCTTCGCAGCTCCGGCACCTCCCGCACCAGGGCCGGGAAGGCGCCAACGGCGTAGGCGCGCCGGGCCGTGTCGGCCGGCGATGGCGGGAAGACGTGATGGCGCACCACCGCCCGGGGCTCGAACACGGCCCGCCCGGCCCGGCGCACCGCCCATCCCAGGAGGGTGTCCTCGCCGAAGCCGGTGCCCCCGAGGACCCGGCCGGGGCGGAAGCCCAAGCGCCGTCCGGCGTCCTCGTCGAAGCCCCCGGCCCGTTCGAACGCTTCCCGCCGGCAGAAGAGGTTGCAGGTGGCGTACAGGCCGTCCTCCCGTCCCACGGCCACGCTGCGCTCGCGGGGTCGCACCGCCCGGATCGGGTAGGTCGCCCCCTGCACCAGGTCGGCGCCGGCGGCGATCGCCTCCATGCCAGCGGCCAGCCAAGCCGGCTCGGGGACGCAGTCGCTGTCGGTGAAGGCGAGGACGGGCGCCCTGGCCGCCTGCACCCCGATGCGGCGGGCGGCCACCGCCCCGACCCCGGGCGTGCGCAGGACCCTCACCCCCGGTCGTCCCTCCGCCGCCCGGGCCGAGCCGTCGGTGGAGCCGTCGTCGACGACGATGAGCTCGGCGCCGGCGAAGGACTGGACGGCGAGGGCGTCGAGCAGCCCCACGAGCAGCGCCCGCCGGTCCCGAACCGGCACGACGACCGAAACCGGCGGCCGGTCGCCTCCCGTCCCGGTGCCCGGAACCGGACCGGTCACCGTCGACGGGCCCACACCCACGAGAAGAGGCTGCCGCCGCCGCGGGTGCCGGCCACGGCCAGGCCGGCCCGCTCGACCATGCCGGTCATGCGGGCGACCGGGATGCTGGTGCCGAAGAACTCGGCCGTGTCCCGTCCGCGGGGATCGCCGCCGAGCCCGCTGCGCTGGCGCAGGTCCCGCACCAGCCGGCGGGCGGCCCAGCGCCAGGTGGGGGCCGAGCTGTTCCACTGGATGACGGCCAGGCCGTCCGGGCGCAACACCCGGGCCGTCTCCTCCAGATAGCCTCGGATCACCGCGACGCTGGTGATGTGCTGGAACACCGTGAACGACAGGACCAGGTCGGCGGTGGCGTCTCTGACCGGCCGAAGCGACCGGCCGTCGCCCACCAGCAGCGCCACGTTTGGCGCCGCCACCAGCTGGCGCCCCCTCGCCACCATCCCCTCGGCCACGTCGAGGCCGACCACGCGGTCGAACCGGTCGGCGAGGGCCAGGCACACCCGGCCCAACCCGCAGCCGATCTCCACCGCCAGCCCGGTGCCCGGCGGCCGGGCCGGGGCGTCGTCGAGCGCCTCGGCCACGATGAGTCGCCCGGTGGCGAAGAACGCGTCCATGTCGGGGTGGTCGAAGTCGAGGCTGGTGTCCACGTAGTAGGCGGCGTTGAGGCGCGAGCGCTCCTCCCAGTAGCGCCGCATCCCCCTGACCCGGCGCTCGCTCACCGGACGGTCGCCGGCCCCGGCTCAGGCCTCCGGCCGGGGCGGCCGTGTCCGCCGCCCGCCGCCCTCGTCTGCATGGGTGCAGCATGGCAGGGGGCGCGGCCCGGCCAGAATTGGGGGGTGGGCCCCGACGACGAACTCTACTCGGCCGGCCCGCCCGTCCCGGCGCCGCCCGACCGCGACCCGTGGTGGATGGATGCCGTCGAGGCCGTACGCACGGCCGCTCCCAGCCCTCTTACGGCCTTCTTCGACGGCGCCGTGTGCGCCGCCGTGGCCTGGAGCATCGACGGGGTCCGCCGGGGGGGCACGCAGGCCGCCACCCTGTTCGTTCTGGCCGGGGTGATCAGCGACCTGTACCGCCGGCGCAGCCGGGCCGAGTCGGCCGGGGTCGGCTGGTATGCCGCCCGGGCGGCCGTGCCCGCCGCCGCCCTTTTCTTCGTCGCCTGGGCGGCGCCGCCGGTGCTGCGGGGGGGCTGGACCGCTCCGATGGCCCTGGCCTCGGCGCTGGCCTGCTGGTCGGCGGTGGTCGGTTGCCGCTGGGCCATGTGGCGCCTGGTGGCGTGGATGCGCCGCGGTGGCGCCGGCACCCCCCATCCGACCCTGCTGGTGGGCTCAGCCGGCGGAGTGGCCGCCGCCGCCCGCCTGCTTGCCGACCCGGCCTACGGCCTGTCCCACGCCGGCACCCACCTGTGCTCGGCGGCCGACGCCCTCCTCGCCGGCGCGGCGCCGCCCGCACTGGGCCGCTACCGCCAGGTGCTGGTCGCCGGGGGCGAGGAGGCGGTGGGCGCCTACCTCCGCATGTCCCGAGCCGGCGGGCCACCGGTGGCGCTGGTCGTCCCCCGGGCCAGGCTGAGGCCGGACGCCTTCCGGGCGAGGATGGGACCGCTGGCGGTGTTCCCCCTGCGGGGCCAGCCGGCGGTGCAGCGGCGGGCTGCCAAGCGGGCCCTCGACCTGGTCGGGGCCACTGTCGCCCTGGTGGTCGGCCTGCCGGTCATGGCGGCGGTGGCCGGGGCGGTGTGGCTCGACGACCGGGCCCCGGTGCTGTTCCGCCAGCCCCGGGTGGGCGCCGCCGGCCGGATGTTCGCCATGGTCAAGTTCCGCACCATGCAGCGCGGCGCCGAGGAGCAGGCCTGGGTTGGGGCGGCCCGCCGGGCGGCCGACGGACTGCTGTTCAAGCCGTCCGATGACCCCCGGGTCCTGGCCGTGGGGGCGGTGCTGCGCCGGCTCGCCCTCGACGAGCTGCCGCAGCTGGTCAACGTGCTGAGGGGCCAGATGAGCCTGGTGGGGCCCCGCCCCCTGCCGGTCGAGCCGGAGCGGTTCAGCCCCGCTGCCTCCGCCCGCCACCGGGTCCGGCCCGGCATAACCGGGCTGTGGCAGGTCGAGGGGGGCAACGCCCTGTCGTATGCCGAGATGATCGAGCTAGACATCGCCTACCTCGCCGGCTGGTCGGTGAGCCTCGACCTCTGGCTGCTGGTACGCACCCCGCTGGCCCTGGTCTTCCCCCGCCCGAGCCGGGCCCAGGCGGCGGAGGTCGGGTGGGAGCGGGAGGCCCTCGGGGTGGCGACCGGTCCCGCCTCCTAGTGGGAGCGGCGGCAGGCCTCCAGCTCGTCAAGCACCTCGTCGGGCACGACGAGATCCCCCCGTCCCGTCCCCACGGTCAGGTCCGGCTTGTAGGACCCGTGATGGTCCGAGCCGCCGGTGGCCACCAGTCCGTGGCGCCGGGCCAGGTCGGCCACCAGGGCCCGCTCCTCGGGGGAGTAGCGCCCGTAGTGGGCCTCCAGCCCCCCCAGCCCGGCCTCGGCCAGCCCGGCCACCTCCCGCTCGAGGGCGTCCGGCTCGAGCTCGAGGCTCAGGGGGTGGGCGATGACCGGCACCCCTCCGCACCGCCGGGCCAGCTCGACGGCGACAACCGGGGCGAGCCGCTCCTTGGCCACGTAGCCCGGCCGGCCCTTGGCCAGGTAGCGCTGGAAGGCCTCGTTGATCGACCCGACCACCCCCTTGGCCATGAGGACGGCGGCCACGTGGGGACGGCCGACCACGTCGCCCCCGGCTTCGGCGGCCGCTTCCTCGAGGGTGACCGGCAGGCCCGTCTCCGCCAGGCGCTCGATCATCACCTCGTTGCGCCGGGCCCGGGCCTCCTGCAGGCGCCCCAGGGTGGCCTCCAGCTCACCGCAGCCCGGCCCCACGAAGTACACCAGCAGGTGCATGGTGCCTGGGTCCCACTCGCAGGAGATCTCGCACCCCGGAACCAGCCTGAGCCCGAGCTCGGCGGCCCTCCGCCCGGCCTCCTCCAGTCCGCCGAAGCCGTCGTGGTCGGTGAGGGCGAAGGCGCCGCAACCGTTGCCTGCGGCCAGCTCCGCCACCCGGGCGGGGGAGTCCGAGCCGTCGGAGGCGGTCGAGTGGGTGTGGAGGTCGATCATGCCGGGGCGCAGGTTAGGGGGCGGCCCGCAATTCCGGCCCTTCTCTTCCGGGGTGGCGGCCGTCCCTGTGGGAAGATGAACGGGTGACCTCTCCTCGGGAGGCCTGCGGCGTATTCGGGGTCTACGCCCCCGGCCTCCCCGTCGCATTCCTCACCTTCGACGGGCTCTACTCGCTGCAGCACCGGGGTCAGGAGTCCGCCGGCATGGCTGTCAGCGACGGCGACACCATCACCGTCGTCAAGGACATGGGCCTGGTCACCAACGTCTTCGAGGAGCGGACTCTCCGCTCGCTCGAGGGTCACCTGGCCATCGGCCACACCCGCTACTCGACCACCGGCTCGTCCAACTGGCGCAACGCCCAGCCCGTCTACCGCTCGGTGGGCGAGGCCGGATTCGCCCTCGGTCACAACGGCAACCTGACCAACACCGAGGCGCTGGCAGCGGGGATCGGCATGCTGCCGGGCATGAGCGAGATCAACAGCGACAGCGACCTGGTCGCCGAGCTGGTGGCCCGCCGCTTCCCGGGCGAGGGTCACGGCCGCAGCGACGGGCGCGACCTCGAGGCGGCCCTGATGGAGGTCCTGCCCGAGCTGGAGGGGGCCTTCTCCTTCGTCGTCATGGACACCGCCCACCTCATCGGGGCCCGCGACCCCAACGGCTTCCGCCCGCTGTGCCTGGGCCGGCTGGACAGCGGCTGGGTGCTGGCCTCCGAGAGCCCGGCCCTCGACGTGATCGGGGCGCACTTCGTGCGGGAGCTCGACCCCGGCGAGATGGTGGTCATCGACGCCACCGGCTGCCGGACGCTGCGACCGTTCCCCCCCGAGCGGGTCCAGCCGAAGCTGTGCGTGTTCGAGTTCGTCTACATCGCCCGTCCGGACTCCCATCTCTACGGCAAGGAGGTGCACGGCGCCCGCCGGCGGATGGGGGAGCTGCTGGCCGAGCAGGCCCCGGTTGAGGCCGACCTGGTCATGGGCGTGCCCGAGTCGGGCGTGCCGGCGGCGGAGGGCTTCAGCCGCCGCAGCGGCATCCCCTACGGCCAGGGTCTGGTGAAGAACCGCTACATCGGGCGGACCTTCATCTCCCCCAACCAGGAGCTGAGGGCGGCAGGGGTGAGGCGCAAGCTCAACCCCCTGCGGGAGAACATCGCAGGCAAGCGCCTGGTCGTGGTGGACGACTCGGTGGTGCGGGGCACCACCCAGCGGGCGGTGACCAAGATGCTGCGGGAGGCGGGCGCCAGCGAGGTGCACCTGCGCATCTCGTCCCCACCCTGGCGCTGGCCCTGCTTCTACGGCATCGACGCCGGCACCCGCTCGGAGCTGCTGGCGGCCAACCTGACCGTGGAGGAGATCCGCGAGTACCTGGGCGTCGACTCGGTCGCCTACCTGAGCCTCGAGAACGTTGTGCGGGCCATCGAGGCGCCGCGGGCCGGCTTCTGCACCGCCTGCCTGACCGGCGACTACCCGGTTCCCGTGCCGGTGAACCTGTCCAAGGCGGTGCTCGAGGGCGCGCCGGGCGACCGGGTGCTCGAAGGGGCGTCGGAGGGTGGCTGAGGACGCCGGGGGGCGGAGCACCGCCGGCTCCCGTCGTCCACTCACCTATGCCGACTCGGGGGTGGACATCGCCGCCGGCGACGACGCCGTGGACCGCATCCGCTCGGTGGTGGCCTCCACCGCCCGCCCCGAGGTGCTCGGCGGCATCGGAGGCTTCGGGGGCATGTTCTCCTTCGACCCCTCGCGCTACCGCTCCCCGGTGCTGGTGAGCTCGACGGACGGGGTGGGGACCAAGGCCATGGTCGCCGCCGCCGCCGGCCGCTACGAAACCATCGGGATCGACCTGGTGGCCATGTGCGTGGACGACATCGCCTGCTCGGGGGCCGAGCCCCTCTTCCTCCTCGACTACCTGGTCGTCGGCAAGCTGGAGCCCGACCTGGCCGCCGCCCTGGTGGCCGGCGTGGCCGAGGGGTGCCGGCGGGCCGGCTGCGCCCTTCTGGGCGGCGAGATGGCCGAGCACCCCGGGGCCATGGAGCCGGGCCAGTTCGACCTGGCCGGCTTCGCCGTCGGCGTGGTCGAGCGCGACGCCATCCTCGGGCCCGACCGGGTCCGACCGGGGGACGTGCTGATCGGCCTGCTCTCCCCGGGCCTGCGAAGCAACGGCTACTCGCTGGCCCGGCGGGTGCTGCTGGAGGCGCCGGGGCTGGCCTTCGACCGCCCGGTGCGCCCGGGCTCGAACCGGACCCTGGCCGACGAGCTGCTGGAGCCTTCGGTCATCTACGCGCCGGGCGTGCTGGCGGCGGCCAGCTCCCTCCACGCCGCCGCCCACATCACCGGAGGCGGCCTGCCGGGCAACCTGGTGCGGGCCCTCCCCCCGGGCTGCGACGCGGTGGTGGAGCGGCACAGCTGGGAGGTGCCGGCCATATTCGGCGACATCGCCCGTCTGGGCGCGATAGACGAGGACGAGATGCTGCGGGTCTTCAACCTCGGCGTCGGCATGGTGCTGGTCGTCCCCGACGAGCACGCCGGCCGGGTGCTGGAGACCGTCGGGGAGGCGGGGTACCGGGCGGCCGTCATCGGGGCGGTGGTCGAGGGAGGAGGAGAAGTGCGCTTCGCTGGAGAGGGGCGTTGAGCGCCGCTGTGGTCGCCGACGGGACCAGGCAGGCCCTGCGGGACCACATCCTGGCCTGGTCGGTGCGCACCGGGGACTTCGTGCTCAAGTCGGGCCGGCGCAGCTCCTGGTTCATCGACTCCAAGCAGACGATCTGCCGACCCGACGGGATGCTCCTCGTGGCCGAGGCCATCGCCGCCGTCCTGCCGGCGGACGCCACCGCCATCGGCGGGCTGACCATGGGGGCCGACCCGGTGGCCTTCTGCACCGCTGGCGTGCTCTCCGCCCGCGGCCGCCCGCTCAAGGCCTTCAGCGTGCGCAAGGAGGTCAAGGACCACGGCGCCGGCGGCCGCATCGCCGGGGCCCTGGAGGCCGGCGACCGGGTGGTGATCACCGAGGACACCGTCACCCGGGGCACCTCGCTGCTCGAGGCCCTCGACGTGGCCAGGGAGGTCGGTGCCGAGCCGGCCCTGGTGGTGGCGGTGGTCGACCGGGGCGGCACCGCCGAGGCCATGGTGGCCGAGCGGGGTGTGCCGTTCGTAGCCCTGGTCACCGCCCCCGACCTCGGCTTCGACTACGGCTCCTGACCGGTGCCCCTTGCATGAGCCGGAGCGGGCCTCGCCGCGCCCCCCTGGCCGGCTATGCGCAGGGCCCCGCCACCGGCGGTGGCGGGCAGCAGCCGGGGTGCGGTGGCCACTCTCCCCACCGCGCATAACTAGCCAATCGGGGTCCCACAGATGACGCGTGTGGGCTATCGACCCCAAATGGGGGGTGCCGTACCTTCTAGGTACCAAACGGACGCGGCGCCACAAGCGACCCGGCCAGACGCAGGAGCAAATTACGACATGGCCGACCAGAACCCCAAAGACGCACTGCTGACTCCCGCTGAGGTGGCGGCGATGTTCCGCGTGAACCCCAAGACCGTCACCCGTTGGGCCCGGGCCGGCAAGATCACCGCCATCCGGACCCTCGGCGGCCATCGCCGCTTCCGGGCCTCGGAGATCAGCCGCTGCCTCGAGCAGATGGAGCACGAAGAGGTCTGAGCGTCCGCCGTCCCGCCTCCCGATCACGTGATTGGGCGGCGGGCGGCAGCGCCGCGTAGCGTCTGCCGATGGCATCGACGCCAAACGCGGCATTCTCGGTCCGGCTGCGCGTCCAGATCCCGAACAAGCCGGGTGAGCTGGGGCGGATAGCCACCGCCATCGGCCAGGCGGGCGGAAACATCGCCGGCCTCGACATCGTCGAGGTGGCCGGCGGCAGCATGGTGCGCGACGTGACCGTGCTGGCCTCCGACGAGGACCACGTGGGCCGCATCCGGGCCGCCCTGGAGGGCCTCGAGAACGTGACCCTGGTGTCGGCGACCGACCGGACCTTCGAGCTGCACGAGGGGGGCAAGATCGAGGTGGGCCTCCGTTCGTCGCTGCTCAGCCGCGACGACCTCTCTATGGCCTACACGCCCGGCGTGGCCCGGGTGTGCACCGCCATCCAGAAGGACCCCGACCTCGCCCACCGCTACACCATCCGCTCCAACACGGTGGCGGTGGTGACCGACGGGACGGCCGTGCTTGGCCTGGGCGACATCGGCCCCCTGGCCGCCCTGCCGGTGATGGAGGGCAAGGCCATGCTGTTCAAGGAGTTCGGGGGCATCGACGCCTTCCCGGTCTGCCTCGACGTCTCCTCCAGCGACCAGCTGGTCGAGGCGGTGACCCGTATCGCCCCCGTCTACGGCGGGATAAACCTCGAGGACGTGGCCGCCCCCCGCTGCTTCGAGGTGGAGGAGCGGCTCAAGGCGGTGCTGGACATTCCGGTCTTCCACGACGACCAGCACGGGACGGCGGTGGTGGTGCTGGCCGCCCTGCGCAACGCCCTCAAGGTGGTGGACCGCAAGATCGAGGACCTGTCCGTGGTCATCGCCGGGGCCGGGGCCGCCGGGGTGGCCATCGCCAAGATCCTGCTGGAGGCCGGAGTGGGGTCCATCGTGGGGGTGGACCGCCGGGGGGCCATCCACCGGGGACGGCAGGGCCTCGACCTGTCCAAGCAGTGGCTGGCCGACCACACCAACGTCGAGGGCAGGCAGGGGAGCCTGACCGAGGTCCTTGCCGGCGCCGACCTCTTCGTCGGGGTCAGCGGGCCCGGCCTGCTCAACGGGGGCGACCTCGCCGTCATGCGGCCCGATCCCATCGTGTTCGCCCTGGCCAATCCCGACCCCGAGGTGGCCCCCGAGGAGGCCGAGGGGGTCGCCGCCGTGGTGGCCACCGGCCGCAGCGACTACCCCAACCAGATCAACAACGTGCTGTGCTTCCCGGGCATCTTCCGGGGGGCCCTCGACGCCGGAGCCACCGACATCACCGAGAACATGAAGCTGGCCGCCGCCGAGGCCATCGCCTCGGTGGTCGACGAGGACCAGCTGTCGCCCAGCTACATCGTGCCCAGCGTGTTCGACAAGCGGGTGGCCCCGGCGGTGGCCGAGGCGGTGGCGGCGGCGGCCCGCGCCGACCGGGTGACCCGGCCGGAGCCCCTCCGCCCGGCATGACCCGGGCCATCGAGGCGGTCACCTTCGACTACTGGAACACGCTGGTCTACGAGGACCGCGGCCAGCTGCGGGGCCACCGGCTGGACGCCTGGGCCGGCATCCTCGAGGAGGCCGGCTTCGCCGTGGAGCGCCAGCACATCGGCGCCGTCTTCGACGCCTCGTGGGAGCGCTTCACCGCCGCCTGGACGGCCAACCAGCAGCTGCTGGCGGCGGAGGCGGCCGAGTCGCTCGTGGAGGAGCTGGGCTTCGAGGTGCCGGTCGAGGTGCGGGCGGCGCTGGTGGAGGCGTTCGGCCGGGTGGGCGAGCAGGCCGAGCTGCACATCACCGAGGGCATCGGGGAGTGCCTGCGGGGCCTCAAGGAGAGCGGAGTCCGCATCGGGATCATCTGCGACGTGGGCTTCACCGGCTCGGTCATCCTGCGGTCCCACCTCGAGCGGAACGGCCTGCTGTCCTTTTTCGACCACTGGTCCTTCTCCGACGAGGTGGGGGTCTACAAGCCCGATCCCGCCATATTCCGCCACGCCCTCGAGGGCCTGGGCGGCGTGGCTCCGGACCGTGCCGCGCACGTGGGCGACCTGAGGCGGACCGACATCGCCGGCGCCCTGGCCATGGGGATGACGGCGGTCCGCTACGTCGGGGTCAACGACGACGACAGCCAGCCCGACCCCGAGGGCCACCACGTCGTCGACCACCACGGGAAGCTGGCCGGGGTCCTCGGCCTATAGCCCCACCGATCGGCTCGGTGCGGCCGAAGCGGTGGGTTCCCTGGTCCGGGGCGCTGCGCGTCAGTCGGCCGGAAGGTCAGAGGACGAGCGAGCGCCGCCGGCGGAGGAGCCAGACGGCGCCCAGCCCCATCAGTACCGGCGCGGTCACGAAGGACAGCACCACCGCCAGGGTCGAGGCCGGACGGGCCGCCGGGATGCTCAGGAAGCCGCCCGCCTTGAGCGTCTTGCCGCCGAGGCCCAGGACCGAGCCCAGGTTCACGCTGGACAGGGCCGCCAGGGCCGGGTTGGGGCCGCCCGGGGCGACGTTGAAGGTGGGCAGGGGTATCCCGATGGCCGAGGCCGACGGCAGGTTTGGGGTGGCCTCCGGCCCGCTGGCCGGAGGGTTGTAGGAGGTGCCCTGGTCGGTCGGGTTGGCGGTCAACGGGGCTGAGGTCCCGCCCCCGCCGTTGTCCGAGCCCGGACAGGCCGGGGCCCCGGCGCCGCCGCACACCGGCGGCCCGGACCCGGGCCCCGATCCCACGTCGACCAGGCTGATGGTGAGGGTGAACGTGTTGGCGGTTCCGGTGATCTGATCGGCGACCAGGCTGAACTTGTTGGTGTCGGGCGAAGCCTCGTTCATGACACAGGGGTCGCCGGCACAGGAAGCGTCCTGGCCGTTGGCGTGGGGGCCCTTGGTCGGGATGGGGTTGTCCCACAACGACCCTTGGATCGTGTTGACCGTCTCGCCGCCCAATGGGGTATTGGCGCCGGGGCCGCCCTGGTAGGTGAAGGAGACCTTGAGCAGGTAGTTGTTGTTCGGGGTCAGGGCCGACTTGGGCACCTGCAGGGTGATCGGGATGTCGTCGCAGGACGGCTGGGGGTCGCAGTCCGGCGGGTCCTGGGCGTTGGAGGTGTAGTTGGGGTTCCCGTCCTCGAAGTCCACGTCGCCCTCGCCGTCGTCACCCGCCAGGTCGGAATACGTCCTGGTGATGCTCTGGCCCACGCCGATGTTGAAGGCCTTCTCCGTGTTGGCCCAAGCCGGGGCGGGGCGGACGGCGCTCGTGGTCAGAAGGCTGGCCGCCGCCAGCAGCCCACCCGCCAGTAGCAGGTGGATCGGACGGGCGCGGCCGCGCCGCACCCTAGGCGGATGGTGGCGCCGCATCTTCCTGGATCTCCTCGCCGAAGCCGTTGCAGACGTCGGATGGGCTGTTCTGGGCGTTCAGGTTGCCGTTGGGGAACTGCCCGTCGAGGAAGCGGTTCCCGTTCTCGACCATGCGCCAGCAGCCCTTGTTGGAGGAGTTGGGGTCCTGGCCGGTGGGATCCCACCACTCGAGGGCGGCGTCCTTGATGCAGGTGTAGTCGTTGGGTTTGTAGTAGCAGGCCGGCACCTGCGGGTTGTTGCTCGCCACCGGCGGGATGGCATGGAACCCCTGGTCGATGGTGTGCGGGTTCAGCCTCGGCCCCGCGACCTGGATGCCGTCGAAGATCTGGCGCAGGTCGTTGTAGTCGGCACAGGCGTAGAACTGGACGTCGGAGTCCGCCGCCTGGTTGTCGACGGTGCGGTACTGCTGGTAGCAGATCAGCTCAGGGACCTGGGGCGTATAGACGGCGCTGGTCATCACCATGGCGTGTGTCCAGGTCACCTGGTTCTGGAACGAGGTGCAGAAGTTGCATGCCTGGTTCGGGTCGTCGCCGAGCACCCACTCCGGCTGGTAGCCGATCTGCTGGGCGGCCTGGGACTGCTTCGTCTCGAAGCCGGCAGGCCACAGGATGGTTGTCACCCCGTCGCCGGACAGCTTGGCCATGTTCTGGGTGGAGTAGGCGGGCAGTTGGCTGTTGTCGATGGCGTAGCCGTCATGGGGGAAGCTGACCGTGTCGCTGGGCACCAGTCCGCAGGTGGACTTGAGGTCGGCCAGGACCTCCTGGTCCTCCTTCTGGTAGTTGACCGAGGAAGAGTCGCCGTCGGCCATGAAGGCGAACTTGCGCGGCTTGCCGTTCAGGCCGCCGCCGGCGTAGCTGGTCGGCTGGCCCTTGAGCTTGGTGCACGCGAGGTTGGCGAAGAACTGGGCCGCCTGCTCGATGGGGGGCAGGTAGCCCCACTGCAGGGCCGGGTACTTCTGGTAGAAGGACTCGGTCCGCCCGTACTGGGAGCCGAAGATCAGCACCCCGTGGGTCACCATGTAGTTGTTGTAGACGTCCTGGAACCCGCCGAACACGCCGTAGTCGATGGCGGCAAAGGGGTGCACCGTGCTGTAGCCGAAGGCGGCGTCGGCAGCACGGGTGTTGGCGTCTGCCTCGCCGGCGCTGTTGAGCGAGCCGTACTGGATCCAGAACTGCACGTGGCGGTTGTAGGTCTGGTAGTGCAGGTTGAAGTAGTGCTCCCAGGCCCGGTTGACGAAGGTGGAGCCGACCTCGTTGGGCTGGGGCGGGTCGTCGAGGTTGATGATCGTGTTCGGCGTGGGCGAGTCCGCGCCCCGGGCGGTGTTCAGGGTGCCGTTGGCGTCGAAGTAGATGAGGATTTTGATCAGGCCGCCGGTCACGCCCTGGTAGGTGCTCCCTCCGTTGTCGCCCTGGTAGCGGTAGGCAGAGCACGGCGGCGCCAGGGGGTCGGCGGTCTGGCGGCCGTCGACGCACTGGTAGACCTCGGGCGGCAGCGACCCGCTGCCCGGCCCGAGGCCGGAGGGAAGTGACGGCAGCGCCGCCCCCCCGCCCGGGCCGTTGCCTCCAGTGCCCAGGGTGGACGAACCGGCCAGCGACAGGGAGGAGAAGTTCGCCGCTGGGGCGTTGACCTTCTGCCCGGTCGGAGGCACCGGTGCCAGCTCCAGCGTCGTCGAGGGGTTGGCCTGGGGCAGCGTCAGCGAAGAGGGGAGCACGAAGAACGCCAGCAGCAGCGCGACCACGATCCCGCCCAGGGGCGCGTACCGACGAGCCGCCTCTCTGCCCGAGGGAGCGGTGGGCCCAGCCATCAGCCAATCATCTCATTCATCAACCCAAAATCCGTTCCGCCCTGTCCGCCGTACGTATTCGTCCTGCCTGCCTGTCCAGACAACCGCAGGGGCGGGCCGCTACAGTTTCGCCCGAAGCCACGGCACTCTCAAGGCGGGAAGAAGCAGGAACCTGAGCCCGGTAAGCGGAAACTCCCCCGCCGAAGGCCGGATCGAGGCCCGATTTAACAGTTCGGGCCGAGGACCGGAAACCCTGTCGAAACCAGTGAAGCCCATCTTGTCAGAAGAAGGGAATTGATATGCCTCGGAGCGCCACCGCGACCCGTCCGGCGGCTCGGTCGCGGGCCGCCTCGGCGGGCAGCACCCTCGATGGGCCCACCTTCCGCAAGGAGTTCGACGAGATCGTCGCCAACGTCGAGACGGTCATCAAGGGCAAGACCGACATCGTCCGGTTGGCCCTGATCGCCATCCTTTGCGAAGGCCACGTCCTCTTCGAGGATCTGCCTGGGACAGGCAAGTCGATGCTGGCCCGGGCCCTGGCCGAGTCGATGCAGGAGGCCAGCTGGCAGCGGGTCCAGTGCACCCCCGACATGCTGCCGGGCGACATCACCGGATCGGCCATGCTGGACCAGCGCAGCGGGAACCTCGAGTTCCGGCCCGGCCCTGTCTTCACCAACGTCCTCCTGGCCGACGAGGTCAACCGGGCGACCCCCAAGACGCAGTCCGCCCTCCTCGAGGCCATGGCCGAGCGCCAGGTGTCCGCCGACGGGGTGACCTATCCCCTGCCCCGGCCGTTCCTCGTCCTGGCCACCCAGAACCCGATCGAGACGGCCGGCACCTTCCCCCTGCCCGAGGCCCAGCTGGACCGGTTCCTCTTCAAGCTCTCGATGGGCTACCTCTCCCGCGAGCACGAGCTCGAGGTGATGTTCGACAACGCCCTCTCGCTCTCCATCGAGGGCATCACCCCGGTGACCACCACGGCCAGGGTGCAGGAGATGATCCGCTGGGCCGCCAGCACCGTCGAGGTCTCCGACCAGGTCGGCCTCTACATCGTCGACCTGGTGCAGGCCACCAGGACCGATCCGGCCATCGTCATCGGTGGTTCGCCCCGGGCCTGCATCGCCCTGCTCAAGGCGGGCAAGGTGATGGCCGCCTCCGACGGCCGCACCGAGGTCTACCCCGACGACATCCGGGCGGTGATGAGCTCGGTGCTCGCCCACAGGGTGGTGCTCCATCCCGATGCCATCCTCCGGGGGGAGTCGGTCAGCGTCGCCCTCGACCGGGTGTCCAACACGATCAAGCCCCCGGTCACCGGACGCCGCTAGGAGGCACCGGTGGCAGTGACCTCGGCCGAAGCGCCGGCGCAGTCCCAGGCGAGAGCGCGCCCGGCCCCGGCCGGCGGCCCCCGCCGCAGCGGCGCGGGCCCGTGGCGCCGACTGCTCGCCCGCCTCGACCGCTGGCGCGACGCCGCCGAGTCGGGTTCGTGGCTGCAGGCGCTGGGGCGTCTCCAGCGCCGGGTTGGTCTGACCGCCACTGGCATCGCTGCCCTGGGGGCGGGGGTGGTGATCTGGATAGTGGCCAAGGTGGTGGCCGGCACGGCCATGTACCTGTTTGCCTATGGCGCCCTGCTGATCGTGATCCTGGCCCTGGCCATCGCTCCCCGACGGCTCCGCCTCGAGGGGGAGCGCACGGGGCTCTACCCCCGGGCGCACGAGGGGGACCGCCTCGACGTGGAGGTGCGCCTGACGGCCCAGCGCAGGGTCACGACCTTCATGCTCGAGGAACGGGTCCCCGAACGCCTGGGCAACCCGGTCCGGGTGCCGATAACCCAGCTCTCGCCCGGTTCGGAGGTGACCCACCACTACGGGCTCCGCTGCACCAGGCGGGGCGTGTACCAGGTGGGCCCGCTGGTGGCGGTGGCCGGCGACCCCCTCGGGATGGCCGAGCGGGAGACGGTGGTGGCCGAGCCCTTCGAGCTGCTGGTCCACCCCCGGGTCGAGCTGGTCTCCGACCGGCCCCTGACCAGGCAGTTCGAGGACCCCCCCATCCGGCCGCCGGTGTCCAAGCCCTGGCCCTCGGGCCTTGAGTTCTACGGGATGCGGGAGTACGTCCCCGGTGACGACCTCCGCCGCATCGTGTGGCGGGCGTCCGCCCGGGTAGGCCGGGTCATGGTCCGCGAGGCCGAGCAGGGCATCACCGACCGCATCACGCTGATCCTCGACACCGACCGCACCCACCACTCCCGCGACGGCCAGGGGCTGTCGGAGAGCTTCGAGACCGGCATCCGGGCGGTCGCCTCCCTCGGAGTGCGCCACTTGCGGGAGGGCTACGAGGTGCGCACCGAGGCCAACGGGGGACCGCTCACCCGGCCGCTCCGGGGAGGCACCGCCCAGCTGTCCCTTCTGGACGCGTTGGCGCGCATCGAGCTCGACCGCGAGCCGCTCTCCAAGTGCCTGCGCCGGCTGCTGGCCAACGGCCAGCGCGACGCCCACAACATCCTCGTCACCCCCCACCTGGGACAGAACGAGGCCGCCACCCTCCGGCTGCTGCTCAACACGGGGGTGTCGGTGCTTGTCGTCGCCCTCCTCTGGGACGAGGAGTCGGACAACACCCTCGCCACGGCCGCCTCGCTGGGGTGCCAGGTCGCGGGCATGCGCCCGGGCGACGACCTGGCCACCGCCCTGGCCCACGACATCGGGGCGGGGAACCGGCTGTGAGCATCACCGACGTCGAGGCGGCGGCCCGGGACTCCTTGGGGGCCGAAGCGGGACAGCTGGGGGCCGACCTCGATGCGGTCGCCGTCGCCGCCGATGCGGAGCCCGAGTCAGAGCGCCCGGCCTTCCGGGTCGCTGCCGCCTGCGCCGTCTCAAGCCTGGCGGCGGCGATCATGGTCGGCGGCATCTTCCAGGGCGCCGGGGGCCGGATCTACTCGGCGCTGTTCGCCATCGTCGGGGTTGCGGCGGGCCTCGGGATAAGCCGCATCCGGAGGGCCTCCACCGCCATCACCCTGATGGTGCTGGTCATGTTCGCCGCCGGGCTGGTGGCCCTGCTGCCCACCGGGTTCGGCAACGTTCTCCACGTCAAGGCCCTGGTTTCCACCGCCGCGCACGAGGGGAGCCTCCTCCGCCCACCCGTCCAGTTCCTGCCCGGCTGGCACGCCGTGGTGGGATGGCTGCTCGGGATCGTCGGCCTGGTGTCGGTGTGGGCGGCGGTCGTCGTCGGCCGCCCCGCCCTCGGGGTCCTGCTGCCGCTGCCTCTGGCCGCCGTCGCCGGGGTGTCGGTGCCCAAGAGCGCCCAGGTGGCCAGCGGCATCGTCGTGGTGGTCCTCTTCGCCGTCGCCCTCGGGCTGCTTTCGGGCGCTGGCTCGGGACCGGAGGAGGAGAAGCGCCCCCTCGGCTACGAGCTCCGGCGGGCGGCCAAGTCGCTCGTCTTCCTCGCCGTCATCTCGGGCGCCCTGGTGGGACTCTCCCGCACCCATCTGCTCTTCCCTGCCCCCATCATCGATCCGGCCCACCAGGCCCAGCTGCCCAAGACCGCTCCGCTCACCGCCGCCCCCGACCGGGTGCTGTTCCAGGTCAAGTCCAAGGTGACCGGGCCATGGCGCATCGGAAGCCTCGACGTCTACGACGGGACCTACTGGCGCCTGCCCCCGTTCGCCGAGGCCCAGATCAAGGCGGTCCCCAGGAGCGGTGTCGTCGATCCGACCCGGCCGACCGGAGAGACGGCCACCTTCATCATCAAGGGCCTGAGCGGGGCGGTGCTCCCGACCCTGCCCAACACCGTCGGCATAGTGGCCTCCGGGCCGCAGCTCGCCTACGACGCCAGGAGCGGCAACATCCGCCTGATCGAGGGCCAGGTGAACCCCGGCTTCACCTACACCGTCGCGGCGGCCCCCCTTCCCAAGGTGACCGACCTCGAGAAGGACGACGCCCCCCTGCCGCCGGCGTTCCGACAGTTCGTCCAGGTCCCGCCCGCACCTGAGGCGGTGAAGAACCTCATCAGCCAGCTCAGGGGCTCGAACAAGTGGGACACGTTCGATGCCCTCCGCCAGTGGGTGCTGCAGAACGTCACGGTATCCGGGGCCGGACAGCCTTCGGCGGTGCCGCCGTCGCGCATCGCCGACATGATCGACGGCTCCAAGCAGGGCACCCCGTTCGAGATCGTCGCCGCCCAGGCCCTGCTCGCCCGCTGGGTCGGAGTCCCCAGCCGGATCGGCTACGGGTTCGACGGTGGAGCGGTGGTCAACGGGGTGAGGCAGGTCTCTCCGAGGGACGCGGCCAGCTTCGTCGAGGTCTACTTCCCCGGCTTCGAGTGGCTGCCGGTGATCGGCACGCCGGCCCACGCCAAGGCGACCTCAGGCAGCAACCTCAAGCAGGCCAGCAACGCCCAGGCGGCCCAGGTCTTCGGGACCAACGTCTATCTGCCGGTGCCCACCCCGCCCGGCAGCGCCTTCGCCGCCCAGCTGGGCGAGGGCATCGGCCTGGTGGTGGCGCTGATCCTGCTGGTGCTGCTGGTGTACTTCCTGCTGCCGGGCATCCGGAAGTCGGTCGTGCGCTCCCGCCGCCGCCGGGCGGCCGTCGAGGCCGGTCCCAACGCCCGGATAGCCCTCGCCTACGGCGAGTGGCGTGACTACTGCACCGACCTGGGTTACCGGTTCCCGAGCGACACGCCGCTGGGCTTTCTACTGCGGGTGACGGCGGACGACGAGCACACCGAGCTGGCCTGGTTGGTCACCCGGGTCATCTGGGGTGATCTCCGAGGTTCCGCCACGGAAGAGATGGCGGTGGCGGCCGAGGAGCTGTCGCGGGCCCTGCGGCGGCGCCTGGGCGGGGCCCACACCCTGACGGCGCGGTTCCTTGCCACCCTCTCCCGCCTGTCGGAGCGCCAGCCGTGGGCCCCGGATCTGGTCGCCAGCCTCAGTGGCGGGGACGAGAAGGGGGACACGCCGGCGACAGACGAGCGGGTGCCGGTCGACGTGGGGGCGGAAGGCGGGGTCATCCATGGCTGAGCGGACGCGTCGACCCTCCTCCGTGGTGGCCGCCCTGCTGGCCCTCGGGGTGGTCGCCGGAGGCTGCGCCCACGCCGCCGGGCCCGGGGTGGCGGTGCAGAGGGTGGAGTCGGACATCTCCTTCGGCCTTCCGAACAGCGGCAAGCCCCAGGCGGCGGTGCCGCCGAGCCTGGCCACCCCCAACCTGACCGGCCCGACTCAGTCCCTGCCGGCCTTCGTCTACACCACGACCACCACGTTCAACTACGGCAGCCCGTCCTACGGGGGCACGTCTGAGGCCCCGACCTGTCCCCAGCCGCCCTACGGGGCGTCCCCGGACAAGGCGGCCAGCATCACTGTCCAGGGCAAGCCCAAGCCCGGGGTCTACAAGTGGCAGATCGTCACATCCCAACCGGTCGCCGGCACAAACCAGACCCTGACGGATCACGCTTACGTCACCTACAAGATCGAGCACGTGAGCGCCACCACCCAGGCACCCAACCCGGCCGGTGGGACCACCGATACCTTCACCTACGACGTGGTGTCCCCCGGACCCCAGGGCGGGACGATCACCACGACCTACGAGGTCAAGGAGAACGCCGTCCAGGTCAGCGGCACGGCCGGCAACTTCGGCCAGGCCCAGCACGCCGGGGCGCCGGACCGGGGCATATCGCTGGTGAGCGTCGTCGACCGCAATGGTGGAGGAACGGTGACGGCGACGTTCAACCCGTCGCCGCCGGTGCTGCTGTTCCCGCTGGACGTCCAGTCGCCCCAGTCGTTCCAGGCCGTCGGGGTCGATCCCGCCACCGGCGCCAGCTTCTCCAACTCGGCGACGGTGAGCGGAGCTACCAAGCGGGTGAACGCCTGTGGGCAGCTGGTTGACGGGTGGGACGTGACGGGTACCCAGACCTTCTCCGGTTCGGGGGGCAGCTCGGGGACCACCACGGGCTCGGTCGACTACGCCGTGGCCACCCAGTACGGAGGCATCCTGATCTATCAGGCGACCACCCCGACGGGTTCGAACAAGACCGAAACCGACATCATCGGCCAGCTGGATCCCGATCCTCTCCCGCCGTCATGACCGTGACCGAAGCAACCGAGGCGACCGCTGAGCCGGCGACATCCACCAAGTCGTCCGAGGCCAGCCTGATCAAGCGGCTGCCGCCACCCGTCGTCACCGCCGGCCTCAGCCTGGTCCTCGTCGGCGTGGTCCTGATCATCACCCAGTTCATCCTGCCCCATGGCACGCCGGCGGCGGTCCTGTTCAACGGGCTGGTGGACGGAGCGGCCTCGGCCCTGGCGGCTGCCGCTCTGGTCCTCGTCTACCGCACCACCCGCATCATCAACTTCGCCCAACTGGCGATCGGGGGCTTCGGCGCCCAGGTCGCCTTCGAGCTGATCCGCTACGAGCGGTCGATTCCCTTCGTGGTCGACCTACTCCTGGCGCTGCTGGTCTCAGCCGGCATCGGAGCGGTGTTCGACCTGACTATGCGCCGCTTCACCTCTGCCCCGCGGCTCCTGGTCATGGCCTTCACCGTGTTGCTGGCCTACTTCGTGGCGACGGTCGGCACGGCCGCCGCCGTGAACCTCCCGTTCCTGCCGCCAGCGGGCGAGCGTCCCCTAGGCCAGATACTGGGCGTCAACGCCCTGCAGCCGTTCCTTCCGTTCTCCGGCCTGCGGTTCCGCGTCGGGCATCTCGCCGTCCCGTTCGGCTTCCCGCAGTTGGCCGTGCTCGAGATCGCCTTCGTGAGCCTGGTGCTGGTCGGCGGCTTCCTGGTCCTGACCCGGAGAGGCGTGGCCATCCGGGCCGCCACCGAGAACACCGAGCGGGCCGTGCTGCTCGGGATCTCGGTCGCAGGGTTGGGCACCCTGGTCTGGGCCATCGCTGGCGCCCTGTCCGCCGCTTCCAGCCTGTCAGCCGGGATCGCCGGGAACGCCGGCGCCGCCTTCACCTTCGATCCGACCAACCTCCTGGCCCCTTTGGCCGCCGCCTCCATCGGCCGGTTCCGCAGCCTTCCGCGAACCGTCCTGGCGGCGATCGGGATAAGCGTCCTGTCCGACGCCGTCGGCTTCGCCGAGCCGACCCACCTGCAGAGCTGGCTCTTCGGCGGGCTCTTCGTCGTCGTGGCGGTCGCCCTCTTCCTTCAGCGGCGGGAGTCGCTACGGGTCGAGCGGGCATCGGTCTCGTGGCGCCTGGTCGCCGAGCCGCGGCCCATCCCGCGAGAGCTGGCCGGGCTGGCAGCCGTCCGGGGCACCAGGCTCGTCGTCATCGCGGTCCTGCTGGCGGCGATCGGCTTCTACCCCTTCCTGGTCAGCACCCGTCTGGTTGTGATCGGCAGCGACGTCGCCGTGTTCGGCATCGTTGCGCTGTCCCTCGTGGTGTTGACCGGCTGGGCGGGTCAGGTCAGCCTCGGGCAGTACGGGTTCGTAGCCATCGGAGCGGTTGTCGCATCCGGCCTGGTCGTCCATGCCGGCATACCCTTCTGGTTCGCCGTCCCGATCACTGTCGTGGTCGTGGGCCTGATAGCGGCAGCAGTAGGCCTACCTGCCCTCCGCCTCCCCGGGCTGTACCTGGCCGTCGTCAGCCTGGCCTTCGCCACCGCGGTCTACTTCGTCCTGTTCGACCACAGCGTGTTCGGGTGGCTCCTCACCACCAATGTGGCCCGTCCAACGTTGTTCTTCCTGAACTTCGACGACGAGCGGAGCATGTACTACCTGTGCCTGCTCGCCTTCGTCCTGGCGGTGGTGGTTTGCGCCAACGTGCGGCGAGGACGCGTCGGACGCCTTCTGATAGCGCTCAGGGACAACGACGCGGACGTGCAGGCCGTCGGCATCCCGGTGGTGCGCAACAAGCTGCTCGCCTTCGCCCTGTCGGGCGCCCTCGCCGGGTTCGCCGGCGCCCTGGTGGCCTTCGTCCTTCGTGGCGCTCCCCAAGGCGACTTCACCCCGACGATCAGCATCCAGATATTCGTCTACGCCCTGCTCGGGGGTATCAGCTCGGTGACCGGTGGTCTGCTCGGCGCCGCCATCCTCGAGGTGATCTTCTACTTCCTCAGCAACAACCCCGTGCTCACCTACCTGGCCGAGACGGTGCCGCTGATACTTCTGTACTTCGCGCCGTCCGGTCTGTTGGCGGTAGTCACGGCCGTCCGCGATTCCACCCTCCGGGTCATCGCCCACCGGCGCCAGATCGTGGTGTCCGCCTGGGCTGACCAGACTGCCGAGCAGGATGAAGCCCGACCGGTGCCACTCAGCGCGCCATTGGCGAGCGCCGGGTTGGCGACCCTGGGCGAGACGGGCCGGTTCAAACTGCGGTCGCGGCTGTTCGGGACCGAGACCGACCAAGCCGATTCGCTCACCGCCGCGCCCGGTGAGCCGCTGGCCTCGGGAGGGGGCGCATGAGGCTTCCCCGCTTCATCACGCAGTTCTACGACGATCTCAAGGGCATCGGCGAGCTACGCGGGACCCCATATGGCATGACGCCGGTGCTGGTCCTGGCGATCCTGGGGATGTTCGGCTCGTTCGACAGCACCCTGTTCAATATCGGCGGCCCGCAGTTCCTGCGTCGAGGTGACATCTCGGTCAACGAGATCATCCTGATCGTGCAGTACGTGGGCTTCGTCGCCCTGTTCAGCAACCTGGCCGTGGGCTGGTACGCCGACCGTCATCGCCGGGTTCCCTTTGTCGGCATCGGCACGATCCTGAGCGCCATACCAACCGCCTTCACCGGTTTCGGGCGGAGCACCGTCTCGGTGGGGGCGCCGCGGGTTGCCGCCGCTGGAGCAGGATCAGCGGTTGCATCCGTCCCGCAGTTCTCGCTTCTGACCGACTATTACCCCGTCGATGCCCGAGGCCGGGCGTTCGCAGGGGTGAACTTCTTCTTCCTGCTCGGCACCATCGCCGCCCCGGCGGCGGCCGGCCTCATGTTCGCGAGCTTCGGGTTGCCGAAGACCTTCGTCATCGACGCCATCCTGATCGGGCTCTCCGGCGTGATGGCACTTCTGTTCTTGCGCGAGCCGATCCGGGGTTACTTCGACAAGCGCTTCGCCGGGGCCAATGAGGAGGTCGCCCGGTTGGAGAATCCCCCCCAGTCGATGGGTGAGGGATTCCGGTCGGCGTTCTCCATCCGAACGCTGCGCCGCATATTCATCGCCCAGTCCTTCGGCAGCTTCACGGGCCCGGTCGGCTTCTTCTACGTCCTTCTCCTCGCTGACAAGTACTCCCTCGGGCCCGTTCAGATCGGCTTGTCGTTCATCCCCGCCAGCATTGGAGCGGCCATCGGTTCCGTCTATGGCGGCACCCTTGTCGACCGCTTCATGCGCCGCGAACCCGGCCGGGTCATGTATGTCTACGGCGCCTTCAGCGCAATCGCCGGCCTGGCTCTGGTGGGTTATGCCCTTCATCCACCCCTGGTGATCCTGCTCGCGGTCAACTTCCTCGTAAGCCTCGGCTCCTCCCTCATCGGCCCTGCCATCAACACGGTGGTCGGGACCGTTTTGCCGGCCAATGTGCGCACCCAGGGCATCCAGGCGATAGGTCTGTCGGCTCTGCCGGGACTGCTGTTCGGCTTCCCGCTGGCCAACATCGTCTTCTACAAGTACGGCTATGGAGTGGTGTTCTACGGCGCCCTTCCGTTCTTCGTGGTCGCCGCCGTTATCTACGCATCCGCCGCGCCCCTGTTCGAACTGGACCGCCGATCGGCCGCCGCCGCTCTCATAGCGGCCGAGGAGTGGCGGCGCAACGAGCAGGCTGGGCAATCGAAGATGCTGGTCTGCCGCGACCTCAGCGTCGAATACGACGGGGTCCGCGTCCTCTTCGGAGTCGACTTCGACGTCACCGAGGGTGAGATGGTCGCCCTCCTTGGGACCAACGGCGCCGGCAAGTCGACGGTGTTGCGGGCGATCAGTGGCACGCAGCAGGCGTCGGGGGGCGCCATCGTGTTCGAGGGACGCGACATCACCCATATGCCCCCCCATGAGATCTCCGGGCGCCGACTGATTCACATGCCCGGAGGTCGGGGACTGTTCCCGACCCTGTCTGTCCGCGAGAACCTCCTGCTGGCAACCTGGCTCGAAGAGGACCCGGCGGCGGCCCATGAGGCGGTCGAGGAGGCCCTCACGATCTTCCCGGCGCTGCGCGACCGCACGGATGCCATCGCCGGCACCCTCTCCGGCGGCCAGCAGCAGATGCTGTCCCTGGCCCAGGCCTTCATGATGAAGCCCCGCCTGCTGATGATCGACGAGCTCTCGCTCGGCCTGTCCCCGGCGGTCGTCGGCGAGCTGATGGAGATCGTCCGCGAGATCAATCGCCGGGGCGTGACCATCATCCTGGTCGAGCAGTCGGTCAACGTCGCTCTCGAGCTCGCCGACCGGGCGGTATTCCTCGAGAAGGGCGAGGTCCGCTTCGTTGGGCGCACCGCTGACCTCATGCGTCGCCCCGACATCCTTCGTGCGGTCTACGTCCGGGGAACCCGTGGCGCAGGCGGCGGCAGTGGGGGCGGCGCTTCGACCCTGGACCGCCGCGACGGCGCCGAATGGCGCCGCCGGCAGGCAGCTCTGTCCGAGGCGCCCCCGGTGCTCGAGGCCGACGGCATCGCCAAGAGCTTCGGGGGAATCCGGGCCATCGACGGGGTCAGCCTCGCCCTCCGGGATGGCGAGATTCTCGGTCTCATCGGTCCCAACGGGTCGGGGAAGACCACGCTCTTCGACGTGTTGTCCGGCTTCATCACTCCCGACGAAGGGGTAGTCCGGCTCGAGAGCGTCGACGTCACCCATCTATCGCCCGACCAGCGCTCGGCTCGGGGCCTGCTGCGCCGGTTCCAGGACGCCCGCCTCTATCCCTCGCTGACCGTGCTCGAGGTGATCCTGATCGCCCTCGACCGTCACCTCGATGTGCGCAACGTCGCCCTGTCCGCCCTGGCTTGGCCGGGTGCGCTGAGGTCGGAGCGGCGGGCGCGGGCCAGGGCAGAACGGCTCATCGAGCTCCTCGGCCTCCTTCCCTATCGGGACAAGTTCGTGCGCGAGCTGTCCACCGGTCTGCGGCGCATCGTGGATCTGGCTTGCGTCCTGGCGGCTGAGCCCCGGGTGGTGCTGCTCGACGAACCGTCCTCGGGCATCGCCCAGGCCGAAGCAGAGGCATTGGGGCCCCTGCTGCGCCAGGTACGCCACGAGACGGGATGTTCGTTGCTCATCATCGAGCACGACATGCCTCTCATCACCGGGGTGGCCGATGAGCTGATCGCCATGGACATGGGCCGGGTGTTGGTGAGGGGCCTGCCCGACGAGGTGCTGGCCGACGAGCGAGTGGTTGCGTCCTACCTCGGTTCGAGCGAGGCGGCCGTACAGAGATCCGGGAGCAGAACATGAGAACCAGAACGGCGATCGTCGCCCTGATCGCCCTTCCGACCCTGCTGGCCGCGTGCGGAGGGAGCAACTCCGTCGGCTCAGGGGTGAACCTGAACAACAAGGGAGGCGGCGGCGCCCTCAGCCTGGGCTCCACCACGACGACCTCCGGTGGAGGGGCCGCGCCAACCACGACCAGGCCCGTGGCCACCACCGAGGCCCCGGCGGTCACCCGTGCGCCTGCCACCACCGCCCCGCCGACGACGGCGCCGCAGGCGCAGACCTTCACCATCACCATCGAGTCGGACACGTCCGGCCAGCCTCCCTTCAACCCGCCCGACGCCGCGGTCTACGCCGGGACGCCGGTCAAGTGGGTGAACGCCGACTCCAAGCCGCACACCGTGACGGCCAACGACGGGGCATTCAGCTCGCCTTCCATCGCCCCGGGGGCGTCCTTCACCTGGGTGGCCAACTCGGTCGGCAAGCACAACTACGCCGACGGGACCCGTCCGTACGCCGTCGGGACGCTGGAGGTAGCGGCGCGGTGAGCTGGCGGGGCGGCGGCGGCACCGCCGTCCTCGTGCTGACCCTGGCCGTGGCCGGGGCCGGATGTGGCGGTGGGAAGGCGCCGTCCAGCGCCCAGTCGCGGTCCCACGTCGCTTCCCTGCCCTCCGGCACCCTTCCTTCCAGCCTCGGTGACCTCACCGTCCAGCAGGAGCAGCTCCCGTCGCAGATCCGCTCCGCGACCTCCAGCTACGCCAAGGCGGTCGGCTTCTACAGCCTGCGCAAGAACAAGCTGGTGGAGGGGACGCTGGAGGTGGTGGAGTTCAACTCCTCGGCCGACTGGGCCTCGCCGACCTTCCGCACCGCGGTGGCCGACCAGGTGTCGGGCGGTGTGCCGGACGAGCTGACGCTGGCCGGTCACGCCGTCTACCAGTCGCCGGGGACCGGTGCCACTCTCGACGCCTGGTTCTCGGGGCGCTACCTGTTCGTCCTCACCATTCGCAGCAGCTACTCCCAGCCCCGCTCCCTCACCGAGAGCGCCCTGGAGATGCAGCTCGGATGACGTCGACGCGCTCTTCGTTCAGGGCAAGGCGCCGGGGCCTGCGGGTCTCCGCCGCCCTGGTCGCCTGCATCGGGGCGTCCAGCCTGCTGACCGCCTGCCAGTCCAACGACGCCGACTACCGTCTGATCCAGAGCGATCTCACCCGTACTGCGGGCGCCCCCAAGCAGTTCGTCTGGGTCCGCCAGACACTGGCCGGGACCCACTCGGTCAGCGGGATTTACCAGGACCCCTACCGCTACGACGTCCTCTACAGCCAGGGTGACCAGTCCGCCTGGGAGGAGGTCGTGAAGGACGACGCCGTCGCCGACCGGTTCCTCGACGCCAACGCTGTGGTCAGCTTCTTCCAGAGCGGCGGCCAGCAGGGTCAGCCTCCCACCTCGCCGTCCGGCGCCACCGCTGCCCTGACCGGTCAGGGCACTCCCAACACGGCGGTGGCGGCGCTGTTGGCCAGGCATTGGGTGCTCGACCCCGGGGGCGCCCCGCAGCTGCCCTCGGTGGGCCAGGAGCTGCAGGCGGAGAAGACCGACCCCTTCTACGCCTCTCTGATCTTCCTGACCGATATCGGAAAGCTCGTCGAGGCCGCCCCGTCCCCGCAGGTTCGGAGGTGGCACAAGGACGACGTCCAGCCGGTGTACAAGCCGGCCTACGATCCGTTCCCCCCGCCCGGTCCGGGCGTCGAGCGCTACGACGTCTTCCAGCAGCCGCTTCCGGTGCTGACCAGCAACTCCCCGGGGGCCACGCCGGCGCCACCCACCCTGTCCAACCTGGTGAAGATCGCCATCTACGTGAAGGGCAGCTACGTCGTCCAGATCCGCGAGGTGGTCGACCCCATCGACCACCTGCAGGATCTGGTCAACAACTACCACCTGAGCCTGCCGAAGCACCTCAGCCGTCAGGGCGAGGAGCAGTTCGCCCAGCAGGTGCTGGACCGGCTCTCCCGTGGTCAGACCGGGCCGCCCATCACCATCGGTCAGACCATCTGGCAGGCGACCGGCATCGGTAGCCCCCAGCAGGTCTCGCTGCCGACCGACTTCGTGCAGGCCAACCTGTCGGTGCTGCCTGGCCGGGGCTCCAAGGCCAGCTCCACCTGAGCCGGCCACACCCCATGACCGCTCGCCGATCAATCACCCCGGCCGACGTCGCCCGGGCGCCCGCCCCCGGACTGGATGCCCCGAGCCGGTTCGCCTTCAGCCCCGACGACCGGTGGCTGGCCTACCTCTGGAGTCCGGAGGGGACGCTGACCCAGCGCCTCTTCGTGCGCGACATGGGCTCCGGCGTCGTGCGGCAGGCGTTCAGCACCCCCGCCGCGGACGAGCAGGAGCTGTCGCTGGAGGAGAGGCTGCGCAAGGAGCGGGCAAGGGAGCTGGGTTCGGGGGTGACCCGGTTCTGGTGGGCCCGGCGGGCGCCGGTGCTGGCCGTCCCCACTCCCAGCGGCGTGCACCTGGTCGACCCGTCGACGGGTGAGGACCGCCTGGCCCTCGCCGCGGGTGAAGGACCGGTGGTCGACCCCCGGTTGAGCCCGGACGGGTCGACCGTCGCCTTCGTCCGGGGCGGTGAGGTCCACCTCGCCGATCTCGGGTCTGGGGAGGTCCGCCGCCTGACCGAGGGGGCCGATCCCGCCTCCGGCATCACCCATGGCGTTGCCGAGTACATCGCCCAGGAGGAGATGGACCGGGCCCATGGGATGTGGTGGTCCCCGGCGGGACGCTGGCTGGCCTGGACGGAGGTCGACGAGTCCGGCGTGACCCCCCTCCGGATCGCCCACCTCGGAACCGAGCCTGGCGGACCGCCACCGGAGGAGGTGCACCGCTACCCGTTCCCGGGCGAGGCCAACGCAGTGGTGCGGCTGGCCGTCACTCCCCTCGCCGGCGGGAAGCCGGTCTGGCTGGACCTGGGTGACGAGGACGGTTACCTCGCCTGGGTGCACTGGCTCTGCGACGACGTCGTGGTGGCGGCGGTCGAGCGGCGCGACCAGCGCCGGCTGGATCTGTGGCGCTTCGAAGCTGCCACGGGGGAGCGCAGGCACCTGTGGGCCGAGGAGTCCGAGCCCTGGTTGAACCTCCACGACCTGTTCGAGCCCCTGGGCCAGGGTGGCTTCGTCTGGGCCAGCGAGAGGAGCGGCTTCCGCCACCTGTGGCTCCACGGCGCCGACGGTCGGCCGGAGCGAGCCCTCACCGGCGGAGACTGGGTGGTGGACTCCCTGGTGACGGTGGACGAGGAGCGCGGCCAGGTGTGGTTCTGCGCCAACCGCGACGATGCCCGCCAGCGTCAGCTCTACCGGACCGACCTGGACGGCGCCGAGCCGGTCCGGGTGACCCCCGAGCAGGGCACCCATCAGGTGGTGATCGACCACCAGAGGCACCGGTTCGTCGACACCTGGTCGAACCTGGGCCAGCCTCCGCTGGTGACCCTGCGCCACCCCGAGGACGGGCGGGTGCTCGAGGTGCTCTACGAAGGGGTGGATCCCCGCGTCGACGAGCTCGGCCTGGAGCCGCCCCGGTTCTTCACGGTGCCGGCGCCGGACGGGACGGAGCTCTTCGGGGCCTGCTATCAGCCGGAGGTGACACCGGCACCCACGGTTGTCAGTGTCTACGGCGGACCCCATGTTCAGCGGGTGGTCGACGACTGGGCCATGACCGCCAACCTTCGGGCCCAGTACCTCCGCTCGCTCGGGTTCTGCGTGCTGGTCCTCGACAACCGTGGCTCGGCGAGGAGGGGGGTCGCCTTCGAGGCGGCCATCGCGAAGGACATGGGCAATGTCGAGGTGTCGGACCAGGCCTCAGCGGTGGAGTGGGCGGTGGCGGCCGGTCTCACCGAGGCCGGGCGGGTGGGCATCACCGGCTGGAGCTACGGCGGCTACATGTCGGCCATGTGTCTGGCACGGGCGCCGGAGACCTTTCGCTGTGCGGTGGCCGGTGCCCCGGTGACGGCCTGGGACGGCTACGACACCCACTACACCGAGCGCTACCTGGGCACGCCCCAGTCCAATCCCGACGGCTACCGGTCCAGCGCGGTCATGACCCACGTCCGGGGAATCAAGGGCCGCCTCATGCTCGTCCACGGCCTGGTGGACGAGAACGTGCACTTCCGCCACACCGCCCGTCTGGTTCAGGCTCTGGTGTCCGCCGGGGTGGACCACGACCTGCTGGTGTTCCCGGAGGAGCGGCACATGCCGCGCCGCGAGGAGGACCGCGCCTTCCTGGAGTCGAAGGTGGCCGAGTTCTTCGTCGAGAACCTCCTCGGCGCCGGCGGCCCCGGCGTCGCGGGCCGGTCAGGCGGGGAGGAAGTCCAGCAGTAGGCGGTTTACCTCCTCGGGTGCCTCCAGCTGCATCCAGTGGCCGGGCCCGTCGAGGCGCTCGTATCGCCAGGACCCGGAGACCGCCTTGGCCGAGTCGGTCATCTGCACCTCGGTCAGGGCCATGTCACCCGAACTCCAGAGTCCCATGGTGGGCGCCTGCACCGGGGGAAGGGCCATGGGGGGATCGACCCAGGACTGGGGTGGGAGGTTGGCCCGGTACCAGTTGAGGCCCGGCGTCAGGGAGCCGTTGGCCTCGAGCTCGGCGACGACCGCGTCGGCGTCGGGATGCCGGGACCAGCTGCGGAAGTTGCGCCAGCCGTCCTGGGACAGCCAGTCCTCGGCGATGCCGGCGAACTGGAACAGGAGCATGTACCAGGACTTCTCCATCTGCTCGTAGTGGGCCCGGAAGGTCGATGGGTGCCCGACCGACAGGGCTACCAGGTGATCCACGCGGTCGGGGACCAGGGATGCGGTCAGCCAGGCGACCGCCGCCCCCCAGTCGTGCCCGACGATGTGCGCCTTCTCGACGCCCAGGGCGCCGAGCACCCCGAGGAGGTCGCCCACCAGGCTGGGGATGGCGTAGGCGTCGACCGAGGCCGGCTTGTCAGAGGCCCCGTATCCCCGCTGGTCCGGGACGATCACCTGGAGGCCGGCGGCCGCCAGCGGCTCGACCTGGTTCCGCCACAGCCGCCCGGAGTCCGGGAAGCCGTGGAGGAGCACAACGGGCCGGCCCCTGCCGGTGACCTCGTAGCTGATGCCAACTCCGTTGACGTCGACCCTCATGTCGAGTCCTCCTGATCAGGCGCCGGCCAATGAGACGAGCTCGGCCCGGTCTGGCCCGAGCACGGGGCGGTTCCGCCAGTCGGCGCCGTTGGTCCTGATCTTGTCCAGCAGGTCGGGACGGCCCTCCAGATCGGCCTGGCGCTCTAGGACGAAGGCGACCGCCAGGGCGGCCCGGATGCAGTCGCCGTCGGAGCCCTGGGCGGCGGCGATCTGGTGGGAGAGCTCCCAGTCGGCCCGGCCCGGGTTGTAGACCTCGCCACGCCCGGCGGCCTCGATCTCCGCCAGGCGGTCGCGGTCGCCCTGGAGGGTGTCGCGGTACCACGGCTCCACCTGCACGGCCGTGGCCCGGTGGAACTCGTTGGCGAACGTCAACGGGTCGTTGAGGCCGACCGAGCGGAGCTGATCGCGCAGGAGCTGGCCGTGAAGCATCCCGATCGAGGCACCGCGGCCCACCGACGGGTTCGAACACGCCCAGGCGTCGGCCACGTTGACCAGTCCGGTGACCACGGGGCGACCCTGGGGGGCCAGGCTCCGGTAGCGGTCCTCGATCTTGGCCATGACCGTGATGTTGTCCTCGAGTGGGGTGCCGTCCAGCCAGTGGGCCACCAACGGGAAGCGCCTGAATGTCGCCGCCCACCGGTCGGGGTCGCGCAGGCCGAGCAGGGCCTTGTCCTTGGCGCTGACGATGAGAGCGACGGCCCAGGTGCCGTTGTCTGCGGGCAGGCTGAGGGTGCTGACGGTGCCGTAGTGCTGCAGGCCACCTCCGAGCATCGGGGGGATCGATCCGTCGGCCGAGCGGAAGTGGCGGCCGAAGTAGATGAAGCCGCTGTCGTCCAGCTCCTCATGCGCCGGGCCGGCGCCTATCGCCTCCAGCCATCGGGGGAGCGCGGAGCGCCGTCCGCTCATGTCCACGACGAGGTCAGCAGGAATGGTTTCGCCCGCTTCGGTCACCACGCCGTCGACGTGGGGGACTCCGGCCGAGGTCGCCGGACCGGTGCTCAGCCCGGCGACCGCCGTCCCCCTCCTGAGGTCCAGATTGGGCTGGTCCCGGACGATGGCCGCCAGCGCCGCTTCCATCACCGGACGCCGGGCGGTCAGCACCGCATAGGCCTCGTCCCCATCGCGCCAGCCCCCGGTCATCGACTCGGGAATGACATCGGAGATCATGTTGAGGCGGAGGGCACCCGCCTTCTCAAGGGCCGCCGCCAGCTCGGGTAGCTCCGTGTCGACGATCTGGCGGAAGCGGGCCAGGAAGAAGTGAGGCAGGCGGAACTGGTTCACCCCTCTACGGTTCCAGTCCTCCCAGGCGCGCTCCGGATCGGTCGGGGCGGGCTCCGGATCCCGCTCCAGCGCTGTCACGGTGTGTCCGTCCTTGGCCAGGAGGAGGCCGGTTCCGAGGCCGACCACGCCGGCTCCGATGATCACGATTCTGGCCACGGCCGACCTCCCTGGGACCTAACCCGCTCGACGGTAACGGCTCCGGGGCCTCCGCACCCGGGCGGGCCATCCCACGGGCCGGTCTGCCTGCGGGCGCCGAGTCGGCCCGGCCCTTAGCATCGAGGTCATGGCGGTCGTGTTGGTGACGGGAGGCAGCGGCACCCTTGGCTCCCACCTGGCCCCGCTGCTCCGGGGGTCGGGTCACGAGGTGCGGGTGCTGAGCCGACGGGCCGGCCGGGGCACCCATGTCGGCGATCTGAACGACGGTGCTGGAGTAGCTGAGGCGGCGACCGGAGCCGAGGTAGTGGTGCACCTGGCCTCCGACACCCGCCGTCTGGGCCGGAAGGACCAGCTCCAGACCGGCAACCTCCTGAGCGCGGTGAAACAGGCCCGCCTCCTCGTGTACATCTCGATCGTCGGCATCGACCGGATTCCGTACGCCTATTACCGTCGCAAGCTCGCCTGCGAGGCGACGATCGCCTCATCCGGAGTGCCGTTCACCATCCTGCGGGCGACCCAGTTCCACGAACTGATCGCCCTGGGGCTCAGGGCGGTCGAGCGCCTGCCCGTGGCCCCCCTACCGGTCGACTTCCGCTTCCAGCCGGTGGCCGCCGCCGAGGTTGCGGCCCGGCTGAGCGAGCTGGTCGACTCCGCCCCCGGAGGTCGAGTGGAGGACATGGGCGGCCCTCAGGTCCTGTCCCTGGGCGACCTGGCCCAGACGTGGTCCCGCCGGCGCGGGCGGCCCCGCCGAGTGGTCCGCCTGCCCCTGCCGGGCCGGGCGGCCGCCGCCTTCCGCCAGGGCCTCAACACCTGCCCTGAGCACATGACCAGCGGGCAGACCTGGGACGAATACGTGTCTTCGACCGTGCCCTGAAGATCAGGACCTGACGGTCAGGGCCTGACGGTCAGGGCCTGATGGTCAGGGCCTGATGGTCAGGGCCTCACCTCGTAGTAGAGATTGGCCGGGTCGTCGAAGTCGTGCCGGAGGAACCGGGTGAAGCCGGCCTGCCGGCACAGCGCCTCCAGCCGCGAAGGAGGTAGTCCGAGGGTGCCCAGGCCGGCGCCGCCGGGCTCGGACAGCGCCGAGGACATGCAGGACAGCAGCGACGTGCCGTACATCATGGCCAGTACGGGATTGCGGCGGTTTTCCTCCCAGCTCTCGCCGGCCCTGATCTCCTTGATCAGCCAGGTCCCGTCCTCCCGCACAGCCCGGCGTATGGCGGCGGCGGCCTCGTCGGGCCGGGGCATGTCGTGCAGGCAGTCGAGGGTGAGCACCAGGTCGTACCGACCGTCCCTCGGAAGATCGGCGGCCCCGTCGATGTGGAACGAGACGTTGCCGGCGCCAGCCTCCGCGGCCCGCTGGCGGGCGAGCCGGATGGCGTGCTCCGACGGATCGAAGCCATCGAAGGACGACCGGGGGAAGGCGCGGGCCATGGTGATGACCGCCACGCCGGCACCACAGCCGACATCGGCGACGTGGGCCCCGTCGTTCAACCAGCGGGCGACGCCATCGAGGGCCGGGAGCACCGTCGGGACCAGAGCGAGGCGGGTCCACGGGCCCAGCATGCGCTCGACGGCGTGGGCTACCGACGGGCCCTGGTCGTCATAGGTCAGGCCACGGCCGGTGGCGAACGCCTCGGCCAGCCGATCCACCACCTCGGGGGCGGCGGCCGCCCCCCGGAAGGCCCCAGCGGCGAACCACAGGCTGGAGCCCTCGTCCACCAGCACCGGCTCGGCTTCGACGGGGAGCTCGAAGTGCGCCCCGTCCTCGGAGCGCAGGAGCCCGGCCGCGGCTTGGCTTCTGAGCCACTCCTGCAGCCAGCGCTCGTGGAACCCGGTACGGCTGCTCAACTCAGCCGGGGTTACCGGGCCGGCTCCCGCCAGGGACCGGTACAGACCGAGCCGGTCTCCGAGGTGAATCATCAGGGCGACCACCTCGCCCTGCTTGTAGGTCCACACCTGAAAGGCGTAGAGACCTACTTGCTCATCGATGCTGCTATCGAAGAATGACGACATGGCATCTGCCTAGTCGCCGGGAGCGGTCCTCCGCATCTCCGGGAGTTGAATCCCGGTACCGAGAGGTTCACCGGGCAGCGACCACCAACGCGGTACGGACGATCGCCGCCCGGTGAACCCCTGCGTCAGGTCACCAGCGATACCAGCGAGCGTCCGCCCCGCGGGCGAAGAACCCGATGATCCAGAACAGAGCGCAGATGACGGCCACAATCCACAGAAAGTGGACGGCAAACCCGAGGCCACCGAAAAGAAGGGCCAACAGAAGAACCGCCAGGACCAAACCCATAGCTGTGCCTCCTAGTCCGCCGTTTGTGCGGAGTTTGTCTCGCTTACCGGACGGTGCGAGCACCCCAATGATTCCCCCCTTCAGGCGTCTCTAATCCGGGCGACGCCCGCCTGCGGATGCCACCGGTAAGTACGGGCGTCAGGCCGCTTGCCGCAGAAGCTGGTCCGTGAGGATGCCCCTCAGCCAGGTCTCGTAGCGGTCGGCGCTCCATCCCCGGTCGAGGACGAGAAGGCCGTAGACCTCGGGGGAGGCGAGAGCGTGGATGATGTCAGCGGCGTCGCGTTCTCGCAACGGGTGCCGGAGCGCGCCCGAACGAGCGAGGGAGCGGGCGAGCCGCCGCTGGCCCTCATGGCGTTGCCGAGCCAGCTCATTGAGCAGGGCGGCAGCTTCCTGATCGGAACGAGCAGCGTCGGCGAGGATGCGATGGACCGGAGCAGCGCGGGCCATGAGATCGGCGACCATGGCCGCGAAGCCAGCCAGTTGGCTCCCCGGGTCTGGCTCCGACAGAAGGTTGTGGACATGCGGGCGGTCGAGCATGGCGACAGCCCGGTCGTCACCCGCGATCGAGACGTCCAGGATTGCCTTGAGGATCCCGAGCTTCGACGAGAACAGCCGGTACACGGTGGCCTGCGGCGTGTCCGAGGCTTCGCTGATCGCCTCGATGGTGGTTCGGCCGTACCCGCGCTCGAGGAACAGGGCCCTGGCGGCCGCGATGACGGTGGCCCGGGCCCGCCGGGTGCGGGCCTGCCCGGCGTCCCTCGGGGGTCGGCGCCCCTTGACATCCTGGTCCACGAATGTGAGAGCAACACTCTCAAAGTGGGAGTAGAACTCTCACTTCATGTCCCACAACCAAGCACTGCGCGAGTCCCAGGAGGTGCGTCATGTCCTACACCGTGGAGTTCGACACCGTCTCGACCGTCGGTCTGGAGTCATCACCGGTTGCCACCGCCCTCGCTGGCCTACGGGCCAACGAGGCCCGCTACTTCAAGAACAAGTACGACCACGACCTGACGGTGCACCCGGCGAGCGAGGCCGGCGCCACCATCGACTGGGTGCACCGGATACTCAAGGAGGAGCGTGGCATCGTCGTCTCCTCGCCGCCTCTCGAGGCAGCGGAGGTCGCGGCCGAGGCGAACGTCCGCTGGGCGTATGTCTTCTATGAGAGCGGCCTGTCGATCAACGTTCTGTACAGCCTCGACGATCCCAAGAGACGCGCCGTCGGGTTCAAGCTCTCAGAGGGAATGGAGGTCCCACCGGAGCTCGCCTCGTTCAAGTTCGCCAGACAGAAGTCGAAGCTCGCCGGGACGATCCGCGGTTCGTACTTCGTGATCAAGGACGAGTATTGAAGACGAGGATCCCAGGGCCAGGATGTCGAGCCCGTCCTGAGAGAGCCTTGACGAGTGGCGTCACCGGCTGGGTGATGGTGCGTCCGTAGTTCTTCTCTGCGGTGACTGACTGGATTGCGGATCCACTTCCCTCGCTCGGGGCGCCGCCACGGCCGGGACTCGACCGTGTCGGAACAGGACTTCTCGCGTACTCTCCGATTGATGGTTGAGACTGACGAACTGCGGTCGACCGACTTGCCTGCCGCCGCCGCTTTGTTGTCCAGATGCCACTCAGGGACGGCCCAGTGGGCGGGGGCCGAGTCGGCTGTAGCCCATGCCCAGGCGGCCCAGCAGAGCATCGCCGCCAGCCTGCCGGGGGCCCTCCCGGTGGCCGCCCGCATCCAGGGGGAATTGGTCGGCTTCCTGGTGGCACCCATGCCGGTGACCCCGGGCGCCCGGACTGCGAACATGGCGTTGGCCAGCCATGCCGCCGAGCCCGATGTCGTCCGCGAGGTCTATCGAGCGTTGTACATGGCCGTCGCTGGGCCGCTGGCCCAGGCCGGCTTTCTCCGTCACCAGGTGGGGGTGCTGGTCGAGCCGGACTCAGTAGTTGCCAGTTGGTTCCAGCTCGGTTTTGGAGTCGACCAAATCCACGGGTTGCAGAGTCTCAAGACTGTCACCCTGTCACCGAACCGGGTCGTCGAGACCCGCCGGGCCACCGCAGATGACCTTGCCAACCTCACGGACCTCGCCGTAGAGTCTCATCAAATTCCACACCCGCCCGCCCATGTTCCATTCCGGACGGTTCCTGGACCACGTCACCGACCCCGCGCGCGATTCGTACCCGGCGGATCTGCTTGACCGTGATCAGCTGCGCCGC